>Ga0136617_10001417_pt1 | contig 21307 bp, 21 predicted proteins | sample AntDrymUQ3222106_2_FD_129672 | JGI IMG/M metagenome (GOLD analysis project Ga0136617, IMG submission 129672) | Polar desert sand microbial communities from Dry Valleys, Antarctica - metaG UQ322 (21.06) | ecosystem: Environmental > Terrestrial > Soil > Desert | place: Antarctica: Dry Valley...
CGGCTCCGCGCCTGTCGCGGGTACGCCTCTCCAAGCGGCGCTGGCGGCGCGGCGATCGCACCGCGCGCCTGCGATTCAATCTCAGCGCCGACGCCAGGGTCACCGTCGCGGTGGGCCGGCCAGGGCGCGCCACCCGCCGACTGAGAGTCTCGGCCGAGAAGGGCCGCACCGTGCTTCGCCTCGGCACCCGGCCCACGATCCGGCGCCTTCCGCTCGGGCGCTACCGGCTGAAGGTGGGCGCCAAGAACCGCGGCGGCTCGGTCTCGACGGCCAAGCGCTTGCGCTTCTCGGTGCTCAAGCCGCGACGCTGAGCGCGGCGCCGATGCGGCGAACGGCCTCGTCGATCTCCCCATCGCTCACGGTCAGCGGCGGAAGCAGGCGAACGGTGTCGGGACCGGTGGCGTTGGTGACCAGGCGCTGGTCGAGCAGCAGGCGCCGTGCCAACTCCGGTCCGTCCTCGCAGGCGAAGGCCAACATCAAGCCCGCGCCCCGCACCTCGAGACCAAGCGCGAGCAGGGCGCTCGCCAGCCGCTCGCCCTTGCGCTCCACCTCAGTGAGGAAGTTCTCGTCGTCAACCACCTCGAGCACTGCGTTCGCGGCGGCGGCCACCACCGGGCCGCCGGCAAAGGTGGAGCCGTGGTCGCCCGGCTGCAGCACGTCGGCGTAACCGGGGCTCGTGACGCAGGCACCTACCGGCAGGCCGCCCCCGAGTCCCTTGCCCGCCGTCATCACGTCGGGCCGCACCGCGGCGCGCTGCCAGGCCCACAGCGCTCCCGTTCGGCCCATCCCACACTGGATCTCGTCGAAGATCAGCAGCGCGCCGAACTCGTCGCAGGTCTCGCGCGCGGCCTGCAGGAAAGCGTCGTCGACCGGGTGGATGCCGCCCTCGCCCTGGATGGGCTCGATGAGGACAGCGGCCGTGCGCTCGCTCACCGGTAGCGGGCCGCCGCGAGGGGCCGCGGTGAATCCGGGTACCAGCGGCGCGAAGGGCGCTTGCTTGGCCTCCTGCGGCGTAGCCGAAAGCGCGCCCATCGTACGCCCGTGAAAGCCGCCCTCGAGTACCACGAAGTCGCCCCCGGGCCGGTGGCGCCGAGCCAGCTTGAGCGCGCACTCGATCGCCTCGGCGCCCGAGTTGCACAAGAAGACCTTGCCGCCGAGCGAGCTCTCGGAGAGCCTCTGGGCCAGCCGCATCCCCGGCTCGGTGTAGAAGAGGTTGCCCACGTGCATGAGCCGCCCGGCCTGCTCGCGCACCGCCTTCACCACCTCCGGGGGGCAGTGCCCCAGCTGCGCCACCGAGATGCCGGCGAGGAAATCGAGGTACTCGTGGCCCTCGTCATCCCACAGGCGCGTGCCCTCTCCGCGCACGAACTCGACCGGGTTGCGGGCGTAAGTGCTCATGACCGCGTCACGCTCGACATCCTGGAGCGCCGCGAGCGTCATGACGCTAGGGCCACAGCTTGGTCCCGATGCCCTCGTTGGTAAAGAGTTCGAGCAGCAGCGAGTGCGGCTCGCGGCCGTTCACGATGTGGGCGTTGTCCACCCCGGCGTCGAGGGCGTGGAGGCAGGCCTCGAGCTTTGGACGCATGCCCCCGCTCACGTCGTCCAGGCGCTCGCGCAGCTCGTCGGCGGTGGCCTCCGAGATGCGCGTCGTGGGGTCGTCGGGCTCGGCGCGCCAGCCCTCGACGTCGGTGAGGAAGATGATCTTGAACGCCCCCAGCGCCTCGGCCACGGCCGCCGCGGCGGCATCGGCGTTCACGTTGTAGGAGTTGCCCTCGGTATCCGCCCCAACCGATGCGATCACGGGGATGTAGTCGGCGGCGATGTGCAGCAGCACCCCGGCGTCGACGCGTTCGATCTGGCCTACGAAGCCGATGTCGGTGTCGCCGGCGGCGAGCTGTTTGCGCACGGTGAAGAGCAGGCCGTCGTCGCCGCAGAGCCCCACCGCGGGCTGCCCGTGGCGGTTGATGCGCAGCACGATGTCCTTGTTCTGCTTGCCCACGAGCACCATCTTGGCCACCTCCACGGTGGCCTCATCGGACACGCGCAGGCCCTCGACGAACTTCACCTCCATGCCCAGGCGCTCCATGTAACGCGTGATGTCGGGCCCGCCACCGTGCACCACCACCGGGTTCATGCCCACGTACTTGAGCAGCACCACGTCGCGCGCGAACTCCTCCTTGAGCGCGGGATCGGTCATGGCCGCGCCGCCGTACTTGATCACCACGGTCCGCCCGTGGAACTCGCGGATGTAGGGCAAGGCCTCGAGAAGGGTGGCTACGTCCCTCACGAGCGATAGGCGCTGTTGAACTGAACGTACTCCGGGCTGAGGTCGCTGAAGAAGACCTCCGTCTCGCCGCCTTCCCCGGGGATGGTCAACGAATACTCGACCTCGCTTCCGCTCACGAGCCGGGCGATGTCGGGCAGGTCGTCGGGCTCGACCACGGCGTCGCCGGCAGACACCAGTTGCAGGCCCTCGATCTCGAGGTCCGCCACGAAGGGCTCTCCCCCAGGCCAGGCCTGCCCCGCCGCCTGCAGGATCCGCCCGAAGTTGGGATCCCCCCCGTGCAGCGCGGCCTTGACCAGCGGCGAGTTGGCGATCGAGCGCGCCACGGGCTCGACCGCCTCGACGCTTCCCTGGACCACGATCCGCCCCACCCTGCGCGCTCCCTCGCCGTCGGCCACGATCTCGATCGCGAGCTGGCGCAGCAGCGCGTCCATCGCCTCGCCGAGGCGCAGCTCGTTGTCGCTCTGGGGCTCGACCCGCACTCCCGAGGCGCCGTTGGCCAGGGCGAACACCGTGTCGCTCGTGGAAAGCTGGCCGTCGACCGAGATGCGGTCGAACGAGCGCTTGACGCACACGCCGGTGAGCAGCTCGATCGTCTCGTGATCCACGTCCGCGTCGGTCTCGATGAAGCAGAACATGGTGGCGAAGCGGGGCTCGATCATCCCGGCGCCCTTGGCCTGCGCGGCCAGGCGCACCTTGCCCCCCTTTAGGCGCACCTCCAGGCAGGCGCGCTTGGGGCTGCGGTCGCTGGTGAGAATGGCCTCCGAGAAGCGCGCCGAATCGGGACCGAGTGCCTCACAGGCGGCCCGAACCCCTTCGAGGACCTTGTCGCGCGGCAGCTCGACGCCGATCACGCCGGTGGAGGCCACCCCGACCTGGGCCGTCTCGAGGCCGAGTCCCTCGGCGGTGGCCTGCTGGGTGGCCAGGGCGGTCTCGAGGCCGCGCCGGCCGTCGCCCACGTTCGAACAGCCGGCGTTGGCCGCGACCGCGCGCAGTCCGGCCAGATCGGCGGCACGGGAGATGATCACGGGAGCCCCGGCGCGGGCGTTGGTGGTGAAGCGCGCAGCGGATACCGTCGGCTCGTCGGACACGAGCACGCCCAGGTCGAGGCCCTCCGGCTTGATGCCTGCCGCCACGCCGGCGGCGCGGAAGCCCGCCGGCAGATCGGTCGGTGAAAGCTGGCGCGTGTTCCTGGGGCGCTCGACCCAGCGCGAGCGAAAGAATCCACGGGTACTCATTCCAGTCCCTCCGTTTCCGGCAGCCCGAGCATCAGGTTGAGGTCCTGCACGGCCTGTCCCGCCGCGCCTTTCCACAGGTTGTCGATGGCGCAGAAGGCCAGCACGCGATCGTTGACCACCGCCACCTGGACGAGCGCGCGGTTGCTGTCGCGAACGGCGCGGGTGTGCGGCGGGCTGTCGATCACCTCGACGAACGGCTCGTCGGCGTACGCGGCCTCGAACAGCGCGCGCGCCTCGTCCTGGCTCAGCGGCTCGGACGGGATGGCGTAGCAGCTGGCGAGGATTCCCTGGTCGATCGGCAGCAGGTGGGTCACGAAGCTGAAGTGCACGCCGGGCAGCTCCTGCTCGAGCTCCGCGGTGTGCCGGTGGCCTTCCACCTTATAGGCGTTGACGTTGTCGGCCACCGACACGAAGTGGGTCTCCTCGGTGGCCTCGCGCCCGGCGCCCGACACTCCCGCCTTGATGTCGACGGCCGCTTCGCTGATGCGGCCGCGCAACGGCAGCAGGGCGAGCAAGGCCGCGGTGGAGTTGCAGCCCGGGCCGGCCACCAGGCCGGCTCCGCGGATCTCCTCGCGGTGGGCCTCGGGAAGACCGTACACCGCTTCGTCGAGCAACTCGGGCGCCTCGTGAGGCTGGTACCAGTGCTCGTAGCGCTCACGGTCGAGACGGAAGTCGGCCGACAGGTCGACAACCTTGAGCCCGCGCTCGCGCAGTGCCTTCACTGCGGGCGCGGCGGCGCGGTGGGGATAGGCCACGAGCGCGCAGTCGGCCCGCTCGGATACGGCGTCGGGATCGAACTCCGCCATCTCGAGCGCCACCCGATAGGCGGGATAGAGCTCGTCGTGGCGCCGGCCCGCGTGGCTGCGCGCCGTGAGCGCGGTCAACTCCAGCGACGGGTGGTTGCGGCAGATGCGGGCGCAGACCGCGCCGCCGAAGCCGGCGGCCCCGACCACCGCTACTCGATGCTCAGGCACGTAGCCGCCCTCCCCGTTCGGCCAGTTCGCGCTCGATGGCGCCGCGGCGCTCGGTCACCTCGTCGTCGGTGAGGGTGCGGTCGGGGGCGCGGAAGGCGAGCCGCAGGGCCAGCGACTTGTGTCCCTCGTCCACCTGCTCGCCGCGGTAGAGGTCGAAGAGCTCGACCCGCTCGAGCAGCCGGCCGCCGCCCGCGCGCACCGCCTCGATGACCTCCGCGGCGGGCAGCTCTTCGGCCACCACCACAGCAATGTCCTGCAGCACGGCGGGAAAGCCGGTCACGTCCTCGTAGGTATGCGGGCGCCCGGACACGAGCTCGACCACGGCCTCGATGTCGAGCTCGAAGGCCGCCACCGGGCCGGACAGGTCCCACTGGCCGGCCACGAGCGGATGCAGCTCTCCCAGCCAGCCGATCTTTCGTTCGTTGCCGGCAAGGACGGACGCGGCGCGGCCGGGGTGCAGGAACGGGCGACCACCTTCCTCGGCCCACCAGGGCAAGCCGGCCGCTTCGAGCACCCCTTCCAGCAGGGCACGGGCCGAGAAGAAGTCCGCCGGTCGCGGCTCGCTGCGCCAGCCGCCGGGAACGGCCCTCGTCATCAGAACAGCGAGGTGATGGCGCTCGAGCGCCGGCCGGTGCCCGCGCGGAGCGGCGCCGCGGGCGCCGTCGAGCTGCTCGGCCGGGCGATAGACGTGTGCCGATTCGAAAAGGGCCAGCTGCGGACGGCCGTGGGCTGCGTTGTGAGCCGCGGCGTCGAGCAGCCCGGGCAGCAACAGCGGGCGCATGACCGAGCCGTCCTCGGACAACGGGTTCTCCAAGCGCAGCACGGGCACGTCGCCGAGGCGCAGCTGCTCGAGCGCGGCCGGCGAGGTGAAGCTGTAGGAGATGCACTCGTCGAGGCCGCGGTCGCGCAGCAGGTCCTCGAGGCGCCGGCGCAGGCGCTGTTCGGAAGTGAGGCGGCCGATGGCGCCCTTTCGCGCGGGAAGCGTGGTGGGCAGCTTGTCGAGGCCGTGCACGCGGGCCACCTCTTCGATCAGATCGGCCTCGCGGCGCACGTCGCTGTCGCGCCAGGGCGGGACCACCCAACCAGCCTCAGCCGGCTCGAAGCCGAGCCGCTCGAGGATGGGACCGGGCTCGATGTCGGCTCCGAGCAACCTGGCGATGCGCCCACGCCGCAGGCCAACAGCGCGGGGCGGCGCCGGGTCGGAGTAGACGTCGACCGTCCCCGGCACCATGCGCGCCCCGCACAGCTCCACCATCAGCCGCGCGGCCAGGCGCTGGGCGGCGATGGCCTGCTCGGGATGCAGCTGCTTCTCGAAGCGCGCGGAGGCCTCGGTGCGCAGACCGAGCGTCTTTGAGCTGTGCATGATGTTCGGCCCCACCCAGGTGGCCGCCTCCATCAACACACGCGTGGTCTGCTCGGAGACCTCGGACACGAGCCCGCCCATGATGCCCGCGATGCCGCTCGGCCCCTCGCCGTCGCACACCAGCGCAACGTCGGACGAGAAGGTGCGCTCCACACCGTCGAGCGTGGCCATCGTCTCGCCCTCGGTTGCCCGGCGCACGTCGATGCGCGCTCCTCGCACCTCGTCGAGGTCAAAGGCGTGCAGCGGCTGAGCGGTGCAGAGCATCACGTAGTTGGTGATGTCCACGACGTTGGAGATCGGCCTTTGTCCCGCGGCGGTGAGGCGCTGCTTGAGCCATAGCGGCGACGGGCCGATCACCACCTCCTCGAATACGCGCGCGGTGAAACGAAGGCAGATCTCGGGGTCGATCTCGATCGCCACGTGGTCGCCGGCCGAGTCATCTCCGCGCCCCTGCGCGTCGGTGGCGGTCGGGTCCTCGCGAAGCGGCGCCTCGGTGACGGCGTGCAGGTCGCGCGCTACGCCGTACACGCCCATGGTGTCCGGGCGGTTGGGGGTGATCTCCAGCTCGAGCACCTCGTCGAGGATGGGCAGGTGCTCGCGGAGCGGCGCCCCCACGGGCAGCTCGCCGCCCAGCACCATGATGCCGTCGTGGTCCTCGCCGATGCCGACCTCGTCCTCGGCCAGGATCATCCCGGCCGAGCGGACTCCGCGCAGCATGGCCTCCCCCAGCTTCGCGCCGTCGGGCATGGTCGCCCCGGGCAGGGCCACCGCGACGGTCTGGCCGCCGGCCACGTTGGGCGCGCCGCAGACGATGGTCTGCGGCTCCTCGTTGCCCACGTCCACGCGGCACACGCTCAGGCGGTCGGCGTCGGGGTGGCGTTCGGACTCGAGCACCCGGCCCACCACAAAGGCGGCGGGGTCCCCAACCCCCACCCGATGAAGTCGTTCCAGCTTGACCCCGGCCATCGTCAGGGCGTCGGCCATCTCCCGCGTGGAGAGATCCGGGTCGCAGTATGAGCGCAGCCAGGAGGCCGGGACCCTCATGCGCCGGCTCCGAACTGCTCGAGCACGCGCAGGTCGTTGTCGAAGAGCATGCGCAGGTCGGGCACCTCGTAGACGATGCTGGCGATGCGCTCGATGCCCATGCCCCAGGCGAAGCCCTGTACCCGCTCCTTGTCGTAGCCACTGGGCGCCACGTAGTCCAAGACGTTGGGGTCGACCATGCCCGACCCGAGGATCTCGATCCAGGCCTCGCCCTTGCAGGTAAAGCAGCGCTGGGACCCCTCAAAGCCCGTCCCCTGGCAGCGAAAGCAGGACACGTCGACCTCCACACTCGGCTCGGTGAAGGGAAAGTAGCCGGGGCGCAAGCGCACCTCGGTGGTCTCGCCGAACATCTGCCGAGCGAAGGCGAGCAGGGTGCCCTGAAGGTCGGCCAGCGTGATGTCCTCGTCGATGGCCAGGCCCTCCAGCTGGTGGAACATGGGCACGTGGGTGGCGTCCGGGGTGTCGGGCCGGTAGACGCGGCCGGGCATGACGATGTATATCGGCGGCCCCTGCTCCTCCATGGCGCGGATCTGCATCGGCGAGGTGTGGGTGCGCAGCAGAACGTGCTCGGCGAAGTAAAAGGTGTCCTGGGGAAGCCGCGCCGGGTGTTCGGGCGGGTGGTTGAGCGCGGTGAAGTTGTAGTACCCATATTCGACCTCAGGGCCCTCGAGAACCGAGAAGCCGAGACCCACGCACACGTCCTCCATCCGCCTCCGGATCTGGGATACGAGATGCAGGTGCCCCGCGGGTTGGGGCGGGTCGCCGGGAAGGGTCACGTCCACGCAATCGTGCGCCAGGCGCTGGTCGAGCTCCGAGGCTTCGAGCTCGACCGTGCGGCGCTCGAGCAGGCCTTCGAGCGCCTGTCGCACCTGGTTGGCCTGCTTTCCCATCGGGCCGCGCTGCTCGGGTGGCAGGTCGCCGATCGAGCGCAGAGTCGAGGTGAGCTGCGACTTGCGGCCCAGGTAGAGCACGCGCAGCTCCTCGAGCTCCGCGGCCGACACGGCCGCGCTGATCGCGCCCTCGGCCTCGGTCTGGAGCTGCTGCAGCTCAGGCATCGGCGGCCAATCCTAAGCGCGAACGCGCGGGCCCTGCCCGCGCGGCAGCGTCCTTATCCCGAGCTCGTAGAGCGCCACGGTGGCCGCCATGGCCACGTTCAGCGAGTCAGAGCGCACCGCGATCCTCACGCTCTGGTGCTCCAGCTCGGCCGGCAGCCCTTCCCGCTCGGCGCCCAGGCACACCACCACCGGCGCCTCGACCTCGACGTCGCGCAGCGTGCGCCCGCCGTTGGAGCTGAGGGCGAGCTTGTTGGCGGCCAGCTCGGCCAGCCCCGCGCGCGCGGGCGGCCGGGTGAACAGGGAGCCCATGCTGGCCCGCACCGCCGGCGGCGAAAACGGGTCGGCACAACCGGGGCCGAGGATCACCGGACCATCGGCCAGCGCGTGCGCCGAACGAATGATGGTGCCCACGTTCCCTGGATCCCGCACGGCGTGCAGCCAGACGCTGACGTCGCCGCCCGGCTCGCCCCAGCGCCGCTGGTAGACCCCGATCACGCGCGCGCCGGAGCCAAGTGTGCCGGCTGCGGCCAGCAGCTCCGCCTCGACGTCCACTTCCGCGCGCAGCACGAACTCGGCCGGCCAGCCCGCTCGCTCGGCCGCCTCCACCAGGTCCTCGCCCTCGGCGACGAAAAGGCCCAGCTTCTCGCGCCAGCGCTTGTCGCGCAGCTTGCGGATCGTCTTGAGCTTCTGGTTGTCGGGGGATCGAATCACAGGAACAAAAAAGGCGCCTCTTACGAGACGCCCGGGGAGATCGGCTTCCGTGGCCTCGCCCTAAGCAGCCACAGCCTCCCGGGCCTTCTCGGCAAAACGTCGAAACGTCTCGGGGTCGCGGACGGCGATGTCGGCCAGCACCTTGCGGTCGACCTCGATGCCGGCCTCTTTGAGACCGTGCATGAATTGGCTGTAAGACAGTCCCTCCTGGCGGGCTGCCGCGTTGATGCGCACTATCCACAGCCGGCGAAAGTCGCGCTTCTTGTTGCGCCGGTCGCGGTAGGCATAGGAATCGGCCTTGAGCAGGGCCTCCTTGGCCCGCTTGTAGCTCTTGGACGCCTGACCGCGGTACCCCTTGGTCCGCGCGAGCGTGTCACGGCGCTTCTTGCGCGCGTGGACCGATCTCTTGACCCGGCTCACTTGTGCAGCAGCCTCTCGACGCGGGGAGCGTCCGCCTTGGAGACCTCCACCGGCCGGCCCAGGTGGCGCTTGCGCTTGGCGCTCTTCTTGCCCAGCATGTGGGACGTGAAGGAGTGCCGCGCGCGCAGCTTGCCGGTGGCAGTCTTGCGGAAGCGCTTCTTGGAACCGGAGTGAGACTTCATCTTCGGCATGCGACGGTCTATTGAAGCAGACGCCGGAGCAGTCTTAGCGCGGTGAACGGCGCGCTTAGGGGGCGTCGGCGGCTGCGGGGGCGTCCGCTGCCGCGGGGGCCTCGGCTGCTACCGGGGCCGCAGCGGGCGCCGGAGTTTCCACGGGGGCGGGCGCATCCGCAGCGGCGGGTGCGGCGCCATCCGCCTCGGCGGGGTCACCACCGTCCTCCTCGTCTGGCGCCTTGCGCTTGGCCGGCGCCAGCAACATCGTCATGTTGCGCCCGTCCTGCTGTGGATGCTGCTCGATCACGCCGAGCTCGGCAACGTCCTCGGCCAGCCGCATCAGCAGCATCTCGCCGCGTTCGGGATGGGTCTGCTCGCGGCCGCGGAACATGATCGTGACCTTCACGCGATCTTCGCCCTTGAGAAAGCGGACCACGTGATTCTTTTTGGTCTCGTAATCGTTGGTGGCGATCTTCGGCCGTAGCTTGATCTCGCGCACGTTGACCTGCTTCTGGTGGCGCCGGGCCGCCTTGGCCTTTTGCTCCTGCTCGTACTTGTACTTCGAGTAGTCGAGCACGCGGCAGACCGGCGGACGGCTGTCCGCGGCCACCTCGACGAGGTCGAGATCGCGTTCCTGGGCGTAGCGAAGGGCCGCAGCGGTATCGACGACGCCGACCTGGTTGCCGTCGTCACCGATGAGGCGGACCTGGGGCACACGGATACGGTCGTTGATCCGTGTCTCGTCACGCTCCGGAGGGCGCCGATCGAACTTGCGGGGGATCGGCACTAGGTGTGGCTGGGACGCGCTGTCAAAGCGCGCGGCTGTGGAGGTACGCCATTCGTAAAGAGCAGTTTAGCGCCTATCCGCGATCTCGTGGAGCGCCCGCTCGGCGAACTCCCCGGTCGACATCGCCCCGGTGTCGCCCTCGCGGTGGCGGCGCACGGCGACGCGGCCTGTCTCCTGCTCCTGATCGCCCACCACGAGCATGTACGGGATCTTGAGCACCTCGGCCTCGCGGATCTTCTTGCCGATGGATTCCGAGCGCTCGTCGACCTCTACGCGCAGGCCGGGCCCACGCAGCTCCTCGGCCACCTGGCGGGCGTAGTCGAGGTGGCGGTCGGAGATCGGCAGGACCGTGGCCTGCGTGGGCGCAAGCCACAGCGGGAACTCGCCCCCGTAGTGCTCGATCAGGATCCCGATGAAGCGCTCGAACGAGCCCATGAGCGCGCGATGGATCATGACCGGGCGGTGTTCGGCGTTGTCGGCGCCGGTGTAGGCCAGCTCGAACTGCTCGGGCATGTAGTAGTCCAGCTGCACCGTGCCGAGCTGCCAGGAGCGGCCGATGGCGTCGGTGATATGAGCGTCGATCTTGGGGCCGTAGAAGGCGCCGTCGCCCTCGTTTAGGTCGTATTCGAGCCCATTGGCCTCCAGCGTGCGCACGAGCGCGGCCTCGGCCTTGTCCCACATCTCGTCCGAGCCCACGCGCTTCGCCGGCCGCGTGGAGAGCTCGAGGCGCGGTCGCAGCCCGAACTGCTCATAGATGAAGAAGCCGAAGTCCAGGCAGCGCAGCGCCTCTTCGGAGATCTGCTCCTCGGTGCAGAATACGTGGGCGTCGTCCTGGGTGATGCTCCGCACGCGCAGCAGTCCGTGCAGGGTGCCGCTCGGCTCGTGGCGGTGCACCAGGCCCTGCTCGGCGTAGCGGATCGGCAGATCGCGATAGGAACGCAGCTCGCGCTTGTAGATCTGGCAATGGGCCGGGCAGTTCATGGGCTTGAGGCCCATGGGCCGGTCCTCCACGTCGGTGAAGTACATGTTCTCGCGGTACACGTGCCAGTGCCCGGACTGCTTCCAGAGATCGACGTCGTAGAGGATCGGCGTACGCACCTCGGTGTACCCGCGCTCGACGTTGGTGGCGCGCCACAGCCGGGTCAGCTCGTTCCAGATGTGCATGCCCCGCGGCAGCCAGAAGGGCAGCCCGGGAGCCAGCTCGGAGAGCATGAACAGCGACAGCTCACGGCCGAGCTTGCGGTGATCGCGGGCGCGGGCCGCTTCCAGGCGGCGCAGGTGCTCGGCGAGCTCCTCCTTGCCGGCGAAGGCGGTGCCGTAGATGCGCGTGAGCATCTGGCGCTCGGAGTCACCGCGCCAGTAGGCGCCGGCCAGGCTGGTGAGCTTGAAGGCCTTGATGCGCTTGGTGGTGGGCCCGTGGGGACCGCGGCAGAGGTCGGTGAAGGGTCCATTGGTGTAGAGCGACACCACTTCGACGGGCTGGGCGAGATCGGCGTTTTCCACCAGGTCCTCGATCAGCTCGACCTTGTAGTCCTGGCCTTCGGCTCGGAAGCGCTCGATCGCCTCGGCCACGGGCAGCTCGTCGCGCTCGAAGCCCTCATCGGCCTTGATGTGCTCGCGCATTCTGGCCTCGATGCGCTCGAAGTCGTCGTCGGAGACCTTCACGCCCTCGGGGAACTCGAAGTCGTAGTAGAAGCCGTCCTCGATCGGGGGACCGATCGAGATCTTCACGCCCGGATAGAGCTCCATCACCGCGGTGGCGAGCACGTGGGCGGCGTCGTGGCGGATGAGCCACAGGCCGTCCTCGTCGCGAGCCGTGACAATCGCTATCTCGGCGCCGTCGGGCAGCGGAGCGTCGAGGTCGCGCAGCTCGCCGTCGACCTCGATGCCGAGCGCCGCGCGGGCCAGCCCTTCGCCGATCGCCCGCGCCGCGTCGGCGCCGGTGGCGCCGGCGGAGAGCTCGAGCGGGGTGCCGTCGGGGAGGGTTGCCTTCATCTTCATCCACGGTACCGGCCGGCGCGCGCTAGTCGTGCTAGCGCACACGCGCAATATTGGTTCCGTGCTCACGCGATTGCCCGGTGACCTGCGGGTTGCGCCTCCCGATGCCGCCCGGCTACTCGGCGAGCGGTTCGTCGAGCCTCTACTCCTCGGCACTGGCGTGGCCGGGCGCCTCCCCGCACTCCTCAGTGGCTGGGGATCGCAGGCGGAGCGGTCTACGACGCACTAGTGGCACTCGCTGCCGTTGAGCACGACGCGGACTTGGCGACGCGTGACCTCCGAGCCAAGGCCACATACGAGACGGTCGGGGCACGCGTCATCGTCGCCGGCTGATTGGCGTCGGACACATGCGAGCGCGGGCACGTCGTCAGCGATCGAGTGCGGGGCGGGCGGGCTCGATACGCCCGCGCACCTCGCCCAGCGGCTCGCCGCGCAGTACCACCTCATCGCCGTCCTCCAGGAAGCTGCGGACGGAGCCGTCGGGCAGCTCGATCGGCTCCTCGCCGTTCCACGACAGCTCGATCAGGCTGCCTCGCCCACCGCGCTCTGGGCCCGAGATGGTGCCCGTGGCCAGCAGGTCGCCGGTGCGCAGCGACGCGCCGTTGACAGTGAGGTGAGCTATCTGCTGCGCGATCGACCAGTACAGGTGGCGCGCGTTGGTGCGCGCGACCACCACGCCGTTGAGCTCGACCTCCAAGTCGATGTCCAACGCCCAGGGCGTCTCGCGCAGGTAGGGCAGCGGCGCGGGCTCCTGGGCCTCGCCCGCCACGCGGCGGTCGGCCAGCTCGCTCAGCGGAACGACCCAGCGCGAGATCGACGTGGCGAAGGACTTGCCCAGGAACGGGCCCAGGGGCTGGTACTCCCAGGCCTGGAGGTCGCGGGCCGACCAGTCGTTGACCAGCACTGCGCCGAACACGTGGTCGAGCGCCCGCTCGAGCCGAACGGGCTCGCCTTGCTCGCTGGGGGCGCCAATCACGAAGCCGAGCTCGAGCTCGATGTCGAGCCTTTCGCTCGCTCCAAAGCTCGGACCCGGCCGCTGCCCGCAGGGCCGGCGCACCGGCGTGCCGTCCGGCACCACGGTGCCGGAGCGGCCGTGGTAGCCCACCGGCAGATGGCGCCAGTTGGGCAGCAACGGCTCCGAGCCGGGGCGGAACATGCGGCCCAGGTTGGTGGCGTGGTGCAGCGAGGAATAGAAGTCGACGTAGTCGGCCACCTCGAAGGGCATGCCCAGCCACGGCTCATCCACCTCGCGGCCTCCCGCCACGCGTTCCTTGGCTTCTGCCCAGAAGCGCGGCCCCCGGTCCATGAAGGCATTGAGCGACGCCTGCGCAAAGCAGGGGTCCAGCGTGCTCAGGTCAAGGACCCGGCCCTCCAAGCGCGCGCAGACGCCGCCCTCCCGCAGGACTCCGTAGGCCAGCGTCACCCGATCCAGCCGAGCGCTCGCAGGTCTTCCACCGGCTCCCGCCACGAGCATGAACCGAACCCCTTGAACAGCCGCGCGCGGGCCTCGCTCGCCTCCTCGGCTCCGAGCTCGTCGAACGGCAGCTCAGCCAGTACTTCCGCGTCCAGTATCCGCTCGACGCTGCGCGCGTCCGCCTGGCGGCAGTGGGCGTGCGCCGCCGCACAGAGCAAGTTGAGGAACCCGTGCCGGCCCTCGCTGCGCAGCGGGTGGTGCAGGCCCGCCGTGGCCTTCATCACCACGCCCGCTTCGCGACAGGCCACCAGCACGAGCGCCACCTGCTCGGAGCTGGGCACGATCGTGCCTCCGCAGCGCAGCTTGACCCGGCCGCCCACAACGGCAATCGCGCCGATGGCGGCCGGAACGCTGTCGCGCCACTGTTCCTCCAGCACCAGCTCAAAGTAGACCTCTTCGCTGAGCTCGCGCAGGGCCCGGGCCGCGCCCAGCAGCTCGCGCGAATCGGGACGGGGCGCGCGCAAAGGAGTCTCGATGGCCCGGGCCTGCCATGGGGCGGGCAGATCGCCGTCCAGTACGACGCTCAGCGGCGCGGAGAGATCTTGGAGCTCACCCAGCCGCGAGGCCGGGCATACGAAGCGGTCGATCATCCACGCGTACCCGCTCTGGCGAGCCGCGCGGTCCTCGGCCAGCGCGTCGCGCATGGTCATGCTGGCGGGAGGAAACAGCGCCGCGTGGTCGATCAGGCCCTCGAGCAGGGCCCGCTGCAACGCGTCCACCGGTCAGTCGCGCGAGACGCGGCTGCCCGGAACGATGTCGTCGCTGCCGTCGGGCCAGCGCACCCAGGCCTTGTGCCCGCCGTCGTAGTCGGGGGCCCACAACACGAGCGTTGCCTCCTGACCCTCCACGCGGCAGGGCTCGCTGCCCTCCTCGTCGAGACCGCGCCACAGGCGCACGAACTCGTTGTGCTCCCACTCGTCGCCGATCGTGGTGGGATCAGTGTGGCCGGGGTGCACCACCGTCTCGTGCGGGAGCGCCATCAGCACGTCCATGATGGAAGTGCGAAGGTCGGCGAAGCTCGTGGAGCCGGGAGCGCGCACGCCGCCGACCGAGCGCCTGAAGAGGGTGTCGCCGGTGAACACGTCGCTTTCGTTGACCACGAAGTTCAGCATTCCGGCGGTGTGTCCCGGAGTAAGCAGGGTCTCGATGCGCAGGCCACCCACCTCGAGCGTTTCACCGGGTTCGATCGTGCGCTCCACGCCGCCCAGAAGGTCGGCCTCGATCGGGTGGGCAACCCGCTCGACACCCGCCCACGCATCGGCGTCGGCCACGTGGTCGTGGTGATGGTGGGTCAAAAGCAGCATCTGGACATCGAGCCGGAGGCGCTCGGCGGCCTCCACCAGCGGGCCGCACGGCCCTCCCGCGTCGATCACGACCGCGGCCCCGCCCTCCTGGTCGCCCACAAGATAGGTGTTGGAGAGCCAGTCTTCCTGCATGGAGCGCTCGATGATCATGGGGGCGGAGCCTAGTGCTCGGTGCCTAGTATCCGGCGCACCGTGGACGACCTGCGCGCCGAGTTCCCCGTGTTCGAAGAACTGGCCTACCTCAACGCGGGGTCCAACGGCCCGGTGCCGCGCCGGGCGATCGAAGCCGCCCAGGAGTCGATGCGCCGCCAGGCCACCAGGGGCCGGGGCGACAAGGCCGCCTTCGAGGACAATGGCCGGCGCATCGACGAGCTGCGCGAGCGGATCTCCACCCTGTTCGGCTGCGCGAGCCCGGAGGTCGCGCTCACCGGCTCCACCACCGACGGCGTCAACGCGGTGCTCAACGCGCTCGAGCTCGCTGAGGGCGACGAGATTCTCACCAGCGACGAGGAGCATCCCGGCGTGCTCGCCCCCCTGGCCGGGCTGCGCGAGCGCCGCGGCGTGAAGGTACGCCGGGTTCCCTTCGCGGAGCTGGCCGACCAGGTGCGCGCCGAGACAAAGCTCGTGACCTGCTCCCACGTCTCCTGGATGACCGGCCGGGTGGTGGACTCGGCGGCGCTGGCGGCCGCGGACACGCTCGTGCTCCTCGACGGCGCTCAGGGACTGGGGGCGGTGCCCACGCGGGTAAAGGAGCTGGGCTGCGACTTCTACGCCGCCTCGGGGCAGAAGTGGCTGTGCGGCCCCAACGGCCTTGGCTATCTGTACGTACGCGATGAGCTGGCCCGCGAGCTGCCCGCCCCGTGGCCCAACTACGGCGTGCTGGCCGACAGCACGCGGGCGTTCGAGCTCGACCTGCACCCCGACGCTCGCCGCTTTGCGCTCGGCTTTCCCGCCCCTCATCAGATCGAGTGGGCGCTGGCCGCGCTCGACGTGCTCGAGGGGAGCGGCATCGACGATGTCCAGAAGCGGGGAGTCGCGCTGGCCGACCGCTTGGCGCACGCGCTCGGCTCACGGGTGGCGGAGCGCGGGCGCTCGACGCTCGTCTCGTGGGAGGACGCCGACCCCGAGGCCGCGGTCGCCCGGCTGCATTCGGAGGGCTTGATCGTTCGCAACCTGCCGGGCGCGCGCTACGTCAGGGCCTCGGTTGGGGCGTGGTCAAGTGAAGATGAGCTGGACCGTCTCGTCGAGCTGGCCTAGATCCAGACTGTTAGTCGCTCAGGACGACGATTCCGAACACGATCGCCCCGACGGTCGTGGCCATCCCGAGCACCCCTACCACGGCGAACATCGCCGCTTCGCCGATTCGCCCTGAGCGTCCCAGCTCGAGCGCTCGCACGCCGCCCAGGATCGCGAAGCCATAGGCCGCGGTAACTCCGATGCCGGCCAGCAGTGATACCCAGACGACCGTGAGCAGAGCGTGGGTATCGACGATGGAGGCGATCATGCTTTCGAGGGCGCGGCGGCCACGGGGCCGCCGTGGCGCGCGCGTCGGGAGAAGAGCATGGCCGAGCCGATCAGGATGAGCACGGACACGATCACCGGGCCGACCGCGCCGGTGCCGAACAGGCGCGTTATGCCGTAGGTGAGCGCCCCGATGCCCGCCGCGGCGGGCAGCGTCAGGATCCACGCGGCCACGATGTTGCCGGCCACTCCCCAGCGCACGGCCGACAGGCGCTTGGCGGCGCCCGAGCCGATCACGGCCCCCGAGATCGTGTGGGTGGTGGAGAGAGGGAAGCCGCCGGCGGAGGAGGCAAGGATCACGGCGGCGCCGGCGCCCTGGGCCGCGAAGCCCTGGGCCGAGTCCATTTTGTGTATGCGGCTGCCCATCGTCTTGATGATGCGCCAGCCGCCGGCATAGGTTCCGGCCGCGATGGCCGTGGCCGCCGACACGATCACCCACGTGGGCGGCGAGGGATCGGCGGCCGGAAGCGAGCCGTAGGCCACCAGGGCCAGCGCGATCACGCCCATCGTCTTCTGGGCGTCGTTGGTGCCGTGCGCCAGGGCGAGCAGGCCGCCGGAGATCACCTGGCCGCCGCGAAAGCCCTGGGTCACCGGCCCGGGCCGCAGCCGCCCCACGATCCGGTAGAGCGAGAGGATCGCGGCGCCGCCGATGACGAAGGCCAGCGTCGGAGCAACGAGTGCGGGGATCATCACCTTCCCGAGGATCCCTGACCCGAAGAACACCGCGCCGGGCCCCTCGGCCACCAGCATGGCCCCGACGATGCCGCCAATGAGCGCGTGGGACGAGCTGGAGGGTAGGCCGAAGTACCAGGTCACGAGATTCCAGGCGATCGCCCCCACCAGGCCGCCAAACACCACCAGCAGGCTGATCGCGCCCGGGTCGACCACGTCGCTGGCCACCGTGGCGGCCACCTGGAGCGAGATGAAGGCCCCCACGAAGTTGAGCACCGCCGCGTAGCCCACGGCGATGCGCGGCGCCATCGCGCGCGTTGAGATCGACGTGGCCACCACGTTGGCGGTGTCGTGGAACCCGTTGGTGAAGTCGAAGGCCAGCGCCGTAGCCACCACGATGATGACGGTGAGGAGCTCGCCCTCCACTCAGCGGCTCAAGAGTTCTTGATGACGATGCCCTCGAGGATGTTCGCCACGCGCTCGCACGAATCGATGGCTTCCTCGAGGCGCTCGAAGATGTCCTTCCAGCGGATCACGACCATCGGGTCGATCCCGTTGTTGAACAGCGAGGCGATCGCCTCCCGCGTGATGCGGTCCCCGTCGTTCTCGAGCCTGTTGATCTCCACCGTGTAGTGCGAGATGTCCTTGAAGCCGCGCAGCCGGGGCATGGCCTCGGCGATCTGGCGCGCACAGGCGTGAAGGACCTTGGCGAGCTCCTGGGACTGGACCATGGGCGCCTCGATGTTGTAGAGCCCCAGGTAGTCGGAGACCTCTTCGGTGTAGTCCACTACGTCGTCCAGCGCCGACGCCAGCTCGTAGATGTCCTCCCGGTCGATCGGGGTGACGAAGGTCTGGTTGAGACGCTGGATGATGTCGTGCGTGACGCGGTCCCCGTCCTGCTCGCAGATCAGGATGTCGCGAGCGAGCTCGTTGCGCTCGGGGAAGTCGCGCAACATCTCTTCCAGCAGGCCGGCGGCGCGCAGGATGTTGCCGCCGGCTTCCTCGAACAGATCGAAGAATTCGCGATCACGCGGAGCTAGGACGCTAGACAGGCGCACCGAAGCGCCACCGTACCATCAACGGGGGTCGAATCGGGCCTGCTCGATGCGCTTTGCGGGAAGCTCTCCGACCGCCTGGCGAACGGCCGTGGCCGACGCCTGCCAGTCGTAATCGACCCTGCGCAGCTCAACGCTTCGGTCTTCGTGCAGAAGCGCGTAGGCAGCTCGCCGATCGCCATCGAGCGGTATACCGACGCTGCCGGGGTTCAGCAGAGCCGTTCCCTGCGGTCCGTCCCGCTCGAACTGGACGTGCGTGTGGCCGAAAACCACCCGTTTGGCCTCGACACCGCGAAGCAGCTCAGCGTCCTCGTCCGCGGGCTGCGCGCCGAAGCTCTGCATGTCCGAGTGCGGCGAGGCGTGACAGAACAGCACATCTCCGCGGCTCGTGGCCTGCGGCAACGCCCCCAGCCATTGCCCCAGCTCCTCGCCCAGAGAACCGCGAGCAACGTCGAGCATCGGCTGCATCGTGGGCGGGACGTCGGACTCGTCGATGAGCCAGCGGTCCGCGTTGCCGCGGATCCATTCGGCGTCCAGCTCCCGCAGCCGGTCGACTGTCTCCCGGGGCCAGGCTCCGAAGGCGGCGTAGTCGCCGCCAAGAAGGAAGCGCTTCGCCGGGCAGTCGTCCAAGACCGCCTCCAACGCCGGAAGGTTGCCGTGCACGTCGTAGAGCAGCGCCAGCACGACGCGGGACGTTACCGGCGCAGGAGGGGCCCGATCACCTCGGGCTCGTGCGGGCGCGACAAAAAGAAGCCCTGGGCGGAATCGCAGCCCATGTCGGTGATCGTGTCGAGCTGCTCGCGAGTTTCCACGCCTTCAGCCACCGACTTCAGGCCCAGCGCCTGCGCCACCCCCACCACCGAGGTGAACAGGCGCCGGGCCCGATCGCCGGAATCAAGCCGAGCGACGAAGGAGCGGTCGATCTTGAGCTTGTCGAGCGGGTAGCGATCGAGCACCGAAAGCGACGAGTAACCGGTGCCGAAGTCGTCGAGGCTCAGGCTGACGCCCAACTCGCGCAGCGCGTCCAGCGTCGCGACGCTCGTATCGAGGTCCTCGACGAACGCGGTCTCGGTCAGCTCCAGACACAGCGCGCCCGGTTCGATGCCGGTCCTCTCCAGGACCCGCTTGACGGTGGACGGAAGGTCGCTGTCCAGGAGCTGGCAGGCGGAGACGTTGACGTTGGCGCTCAGCTCCGGGCCGCAGGCGCCGGTGCTGCGCCAGCGCGCAAGCTGCTCACACGACTCGGCCAGCACCCACTCGCCGATCGGCACGATCAGCCCGCTCTCCTCGGCAATGGGGATGAATTCGCCGGGCGCCAGCAGCCCGCGCTCGGGGTGCTGCCAGCGCAGCAGCGCTTCGACGGCGACCACTCCGCCGCCGTGAACGTCGATCTCAGGCTGGTAGAAGAGGCGCAGCTCCTTGCGCTCGATGGCCAGGCGAAGCTCACCCTCGAGCCCCACGCGAGAGGAAGTCACTACCTCCTGGTCGGGATGAAAGAGCTCCCAGCGGCTGCCGCGGCGCTTGGCCAGGTACATCGTTTGGTCAGCGTCGCGGACTATCTGCTCAGGCGGTCGGCTGCGGTCGGCGGCGAGCGCGATTCCGATGCTGGCGCCGACGTACAGGTCCTGACCGGCAATGTGAAACGGCTCGGCCAGCGAGCCGGCGATGCGCTCGGCCACCACGATCGCGTCGGCCTCGGTGGCGATGTCGTCGCAGAGGACCATGAACTCGTCGCCACCGAAGCGAGACACGGTGTCGCTCGGGCGCACGAGCGCTCGCAGGCGGTCGGCCGCCTCGACCAGAAGGCGGTCGCCGAAGTCGTGACCCAGGCTGTCGTTGACAACCTTGAAGCGGTCGAGGTCCAGGAAGAGAACGGCGCAGGCCTGGGGGCGTCGCTCGATGCGGGCAAGCGTGACGCCCAGGCGTTCGAGAAAGACCGTGCGGTTGGGAAGATCGGTGAGCGCGTCATGGGTGGCCTGGTGAGCGAGCTCGATCTCGGCGCGTTTGCGTTCGACCGCGTAGCGGATGGCCCGGCCGAGCAGGTGACCGTCGGCGTGGCGCTTGACCAGATAATCCTGGGCGCCCTCGCTCACGGCCTGCCCGGCCACCTTCTCGTCCTTCTCGCCGCTGAGCACCACAATCGGAACGTGTGGCGCGCGTGCGCGCACCGCTTTCAGACCCTCGAGGCCGGTGGCGTCGGGCAGCGAGAGGTCGAGCAGGATGCAGCCGAGGTCGTCGTCGACGAGTGTGTCCTTGGCCTCGGCGATCGATCGCCGGTGGTCGACTACGACGGCATCCCCAAGCTCCTCGAGCAGGAGGTGACGAACGAGCGGGGCGTATTCCGGACTGTCTTCGATCAGGGCGATGCGTATCGCCCGCGCCCGCGTTCGAGGCGAGACCCCCGACTCGCTCAGGGACCTTAGAAGCTCTTGATCGGCGCTCACCGCCCTCATTAGTCGGACGGTGGCGCCTGGACTGAAGCGGCCCTCGCCCCTGTGCGCCAAATGATGCCTACGCGCGAAGTTCAGCGGATGTCATGCAGGTCGCATGAACAGGCCAGGAGAACAGCTTGGCGAGGTCCGGGCCACCAGCTCGCGGGAGATGGCGCGCCTGCAGAGCGAGTACTACGGACGCGGCCCGACCAAGGTCAAGACGGTCATCGCCGACGACGTGGTGGTGGTGGTGTTGGAGGAGACCTTCACGCGGGTGGAGCGCACGCTGATCGACCGTGGAGAGGTCGAGGCGATACAGCAGATCCGGCGTCGCTTCCAGCAGCACATGAAGGAGGACTTCACCTCGCTCATCGAGCAGACAACAGGCAGGAAAGTCCGTGCTTTTCTCAGCGAGACGAACCTCGAGGCCGACATATCGGTCGAGTTCTTCCTACTCGAGGGCAGCCGGACGGACATGACCGAGTTCGAGCCGTCCGGCACGCAGGACTGAAGCGCGCGGACAGATCACGTGCTCGAGAACCCGTGGTTCAGCTACTGGGTTGGCCGCCACCGGCGGCGACCCACCTCACGGTCCGCTCGCGAGTGTCGCACGCAACTCGCACGGCGAGGTAACAGGCGTCCTGGCCGATGTACTCGTTGAAGCCGTCGAAGTCGCTCTCGTCGCCTGGAGTGAAGGCTCGGATGTGCCAGCGCACGATGCAGGCCTGGGGCCCGCAGCGCAGTATCCGGTAGTCAAGTAGCTGGATCGTGCCGCCGGTGTGGAGCTGGCGTTCCCAGTAGC
>Ga0136617_10001418_pt1 | contig 21305 bp, 14 predicted proteins | sample AntDrymUQ3222106_2_FD_129672 | JGI IMG/M metagenome (GOLD analysis project Ga0136617, IMG submission 129672) | Polar desert sand microbial communities from Dry Valleys, Antarctica - metaG UQ322 (21.06) | ecosystem: Environmental > Terrestrial > Soil > Desert | place: Antarctica: Dry Valley...
CTTCAAGCCCGATCCCCTGCTCGCGGGCCTCGCCCCCTGCCTGGCCGATCCGGCCGCCGGGGTGGCCGGCTTCCACTTCTACACGTTCAACGAGCTGGCGCGCACCGAGCGCTGGCGCCGGGAGGCGCTGGCCCGGCTGGAGAGCGGCTAGCGGCCCGGGTCGTCCAGCGACTCGGCGAGCAGCGTGGCGACGTCGACCACGCGCAGGTCGTCGCCGCGGGCGCGCACGCCGTCGTCGAGCATCACGGTGCAGAACGGGCAGGCCACGGCGAGGGTGTCGGCGCCGGTCGCGGCCGCCTGGCGCGCGCGCTCCTCGTTGATGCGGCCGCCGCGCTCCTCCATCCACATGTGCGCGCCGCCGGCGCCGCAGCAGAACGTCTTGCGGCCGCTGCGCTCCATCTCGACGGGCTTGCCGACCGCCGCGACGAGCTCGCGCGGAGCGGAGCGCACGTCGTTGTGGCGCGCCAGGTAGCACGAGTCGTGGTAGGTGATCGCACGCTGCCCTGCCTGCGGGGCCAGGCGGCCCTCGCGCACGAGCTCGGCGATCAGCTCGGTGTGGTGCAGCACCTCGTAGCGGCCGCCGAAGTCGCCGTACTCGTTGCCGAGCGTGTTGAAGCAGTGCGGACAGCTGGCCACGATCCGCGTCACGCCCGCCTCGTCCAGCGTGGCGACGTTCTGCGCGGCCAGCGCCTGGAAGGTGTACTCGTCGCCCATCCGCCGCGCCGGGTCGCCGGTGCAGGCCTCGCGCGGGCCGAGGATCGCGAAGTCGACGCCCGCCGCCCGCAGCAGCTTCGCGGTCGACGCGGCCGCGGTGCGCGCCCGCTCGTCGAAGGCGGCGGCGCAGCCGACCCAGTAGAGGACCTCCGGCGCGGGCTCGCCGGGCTCGAGCACCCGTACGCCGAGCGCTGCGGCCCAGTCGGCGCGCTCGGTCGCGGCCTGGCCCCAGGGGTTGCCGGCGCGCTCGACGTCGCGCAGCATCGGCTGGGCCTCGTCCGGGAAGCGCGACTCCACCATGACGAGGTTGCGGCGCAGATCGACGATGTGGTCGACGTGCTCGATCGAGACGGGGCATGCTTCCACGCACGCGCCGCAGGTCACGCAGTCCCAGACCACCTCGTCGGACGCGGCGTCCGGGACGAGCGGCGCCGGCGTGAAGCCGTTCTCGTCGTGCAGCAGCTGCGGGCCGTCGGCGAAGACCTGGTCGCGCAGGCCCATGATCAGCAGCTTCGGCGAGAGCGCCTTGCCCGTGGCCCACGCCGGGCAGGCGTCCTGGCAGCGCCCGCACTCGGTGCAGGAGAACGTGTCCATCATCTGCTTCCAGGTGAGGTCGCCGACGGTCCCGGCGCCGAGGCGCAGGTCCTCGTCGTCACCCTCGAAGTCGAGCGGCTCGAGCCGGCCGGCCGGGCCCGTGCGCCCGAAGTACACGTTGAACGCCGCGGTGGCGATGTGCAGGTGCTTGGAGTGGGGGAGGTAGGCGAGGAAGCCGAGGATGATCAGCACGTGCGCCCACACGAACACGCGCTCGAGCACCTCCGTGACGCCGCCCGCGCCGAACAGGCCGGAGAGCGCGTCGGAGACCGGCGACCAGCCCGCCGGCCACTCGTTCAGCCCGAGCGCGATGCGCGACGCGTGCCACAGCAGCAGCGTCGTCACGATCCCGGCGATCATGGTCAGGATGAAGTCGGCCTCGCCGAGGTGGCTGCCCGCGAAGCGCGGCGGGCGCTGCACCTTGCGGATCCACACGGCCCCCAGGACGCCGAGCGCGACGAGCACGGCGAACACGTCGACCAGCAGCGCGAACCAGCCCTGGCGGCCGAGCCACGGCAGCGTGGCGTCGCGCGAGACCGCGCCGATCATGGCGATGACGATCGTGGGGAAGAGGACGAGGAAGCCCCAGAAGATCGCCGCGTGCATCAGCCCGGGCCCGAGCCGCTGGAACAGCTTGCGCTGCCCCAGCACGATCTCGGCCTCGTTGCGCACGCGGTGCGGCACGTCGTCGAAGCGCTGGACGGGCCTGCCCAGCCGGACGAGATCGACCAGCAGCTTGGCGCGGCGCGCGAACAGCCCGCCGGCGACGGCGAGCGCGGCCGCCAGCGCGACCGCTCCGGCGGCGACGCCTATGGCGAGCGCGCCCTTCTCAACTCGGCCGTGATGGCCGGCACGATCTCCGCCAGGTCGCCGATCACCGCGTAGTCGGCGCTGTTGAGGATCGGTGCCTCGGCATCGGCGTTGATGGCGAGGATCCGCTTGGCGCCCTTGCAGCCCGCGATGTGCTGGGTGGCGCCGCTGATGCCGCAGGCGATGTAGAGGTCGGGCGCCACCTTGGTGCCGGTCTGACCGACCTGGTCGGTGTGCGGGCGCCAGCCGGCGCTGGTCACCACGCGCGAGCAGCCGACCGCGGCGTGGAGGACCCCCGCGAGCTCCTCGAGGACGCCGAAGCCGTCCGCCGATCCGACGCCGCGGCCGCCGCTGACGACGACCTTGGCCTCGGCGAGCGAGATGCCGCCCTGGACCGCGTCGACGTGCTCGGCGACGCGCACGAGCAGGTCGGCGTCGTCCAGCGCGGGCGTGAACGGCTCGATCGCCGGTGCGCCGGCGCCGTCGACCGCGACGGCGGCGACCGTGTGGGGAGCGACGGAGAGCAACGGCAGCGGACCGTGCACGCGCGCCTCCTCGAGCAGGCTGCCGCCCCAGCGCACGCGCGTGACCGTGAGCGGAGCGTCCGCGCCGTGCACCGCGGTGCAGTTGGCCGCGAACGGCAGGTCGCGGCGCGCCGCCACGTGGGCGAGCACCTCGTTGCCGCGCTCCGTGCCGGCGGCGACGACGGCGCTCGGGCCGACGCGCGCGATCGCCTCGTCGACGCAGCGCGCCCAGGCGGACGGCGCGTACGCCGCAAGCCGGTCGTCCTCGGCGACGAGCGCGCGCGCCGCGCCGTGTGGGCCCAGGCCCGCCGCCGCCTCGCGCCCGCCCGCGCCGACGAGCAGCGCGACGGGGTCCCCGAGCGTCTGGGCGAGCGCGAGCGCCTGCAGCGACAGCTCGTCGAGGAGGCCGGCCTCGTGCTCCACCAGCGCGAGCACCATCACGCCACGCCCAGCTCGCGCAGCACGTCGACCACGGCCGGCGCCGCGTCGGGCCCGCGGCCGAGGATCTCGGCCTGCTTGCCCTGGCCGGCGGGGACGACCAGCCGCAGCCGCTCGAGCCGCGCCTCGGCGCGCGCCGGCTCGCGCGTCTCGACCGGCTTCTTGCGCGCGCGCAGCTTCGCCGGCACGGAGGGGAAGCGCGGCAGGTTGATCCCCTCGAGCACGGAGACCACGGCCGGCAGCGGGACGAGGTAGACGTCGCGCCCGCCCGCGACCTCCTGCTCGCAGCGCGCCCGCCCGTTCTCGACCGACAGCCCCTTGAGCCCGGTCACGATCGGACGGCCGAGCGCGTGCGCGACCCGGACGCCGACCTGGAACCCGCCGGAGTCGGCCGACTCGTTGCCGAAGACGATCAGGTCGTGCTCGCCGTCCGCCTCGACCGCCTCGACGATCGCCGCGGCGGTCGCCTGCGGATCCCACTCCTCGCCGCCGGTGCGCAGCAGGATGCCGCGATCGGCCCCGAGCGCGAGCGCGTCGCGCACCTGCTCCTCGGCCTCGGCCGGCCCGAGGGTCAGGACGGTCACCTCGCCGCCGTGCTGCTCGCACAGCCGCACCGCCTGCTCGACGCCGCACTCCTCGTGCGGGCTGATGGTGAAGCCGAGGTGGCGCGTCTCGATCGCCTGCTCGTCGGCGGTCAGGACCATGCGCCCGCCGGTGAGTGGGACGCGCTTGACGCAGACCAGGATCCTCACGTCAGCACCGCCGCCACGCCGCGGACGCGCTCGTTCTCGGGGTCGAACAGCGGGGTGGAGCCCGCCACGGCCACGGTGGCGGCGAAGCGCTCGCCCATGTACTCGACGGCGAGCGGCTCGCCGGCGACGGCGTGCTCGGGCGGCAGGTAGGCCATCAGCAGGTGCCTGCCGAGCGAGGGACCGGCTCCTGCGCTGGTCACGAACGAGCGCCGGCCCTTGCCGTCGGTCAGCGGCTCCCCGTCGCGGGTCAGGATCGGCTCGCCGCCCAGCATGTAGCGCCGGCGGCCGTCGCCCGCCGTGTGGTCGTCCACGGTCAGCGTGCACATGATCGCCGCGGGCTCGGCCTCGCGCTGGGCGGCGTGCGCCTCCCTGCCGACGAAGTCCTGCGCCTTGACCTTGCCCCAGGCCATCCCGGCCTCGACCACGTCGTAGTCGCCGTCGAGCTCGAAGCCGAACGCGCGGTAGCACTTCTCCAGCCGCCCGGTCGTGCCGTAGACGCCGATGCCGGCGGGCACCACGCCGTGCGGGCCACCGGCCTCCGCGACGATGTCCCACAGCTTCGCGCCCTGCTCGATCGGCACGTAGAGCTCCCAGCCCAGGTCGCCCACGTAGGAGATGCGCGAGGCCAGCACACGCAGCGACCCGACCTCGATCGTGCGGCAGGTGGCGAACGGGAAGCCCTCGTGGCCGAGGTCGGCGCTCGTCGTGCCCGCCAGGACGTCGCGCGCACGCGGGCCCCAGAGACCGAGCGTGCACCAGCTGGAGGTGAGGTCGAAGAGCTGCGCGCTGCCGTCCGCCGGCAGGTGGTCGGAGAACCACTTGCGGTCGGCCATCCCGTGCGCGCCGCCGGTGACCACGCGGAACTGCTCGTTGCCGAGCCGCATCACGGTCAGGTCGGAGCGGAAGCCGCCGCTGGGCGTGAGCACCGGCGTGTAGACCACCTTGCCGGTCCGCACGTCCATCTGGCGCATGCACACGCGCTGCACGCAGGCCAGCGCGCCGGGGCCGACGACGTCGAAGATGCAGAACGCGGTCAGGTCGAACATGGCGGCCCGGTCGCGCATGGCGAGGTGCTCGGCGTTGATGACCGGCGACCACCAGCGCGACTCCCACTCGGCCTCGCGCCGGGGCACGTCGTACTCCTCGAGCAGCCCGGCGTTGGACTCGTACCAGTGCGGGCGCTCCCATCCCGCCGCCTCGTAGAAGACCGCGCCCAGCTCGCGCTCGCGCGTATGGAAGGGGGAGAGGCGCACGTCGCGGTTGGAGGCCCACTGCTCGGCCGGGTGGACGATCCCGTAGGTCTTGTTGAAGCCCTCAGAGGCACGCGCCCGGACGTGGGCGACGCTCTTCTGGTGCTCGTGGAAGCGGGCCACGTCGGAGGCGTGCAGGTCGATCTCGGGCTCGCCTCCGACCATCCACTCCGCCAGCGCGCGGCCGACGCCGGGCCCTTCCTTGACCCACACGGCGGCCGCCGACCACAGCCCGGCGACCTCGGGCGTCTCGCCCAGGATGGGGAGCGAGTCGGGCGTGAGCGAGAGCAGCCCGTTGATCGCGTACTTGATGCCGACCGACTCGTCGCCGACGATCTCGGGCATCAGCTCGAGCGCGTGCTCCATCTGCGCCACGAAGTCGTCCTCGGTGAAAGGCAGCTCCGTGGGGGAGAGCGCGGACTCCTCGATCGAGGGGATCTCGCCGGGGTCGTGCAGGATCGGGCGGTGCGCGTAGGAGCCGATCTCCAGCCCGCTGCCGTCCTGGCGCTCGTACATGTTGGTGTCCATGTCGCGCACGATCGGGAACTCGATGCTCCGGGTGGCGCCCGCGAAGCGCGGCACGGGGCCGATGTCGATCATCTGGTGCACAGCCGGCGTGAGCGGGATCGAGGCGCCCGCCATGGCGGCGATGCGCGGGCTCCAGACGCCGCAGCAGACCACCACGCACTCCGCCTCGACGTCGCCGCGCGTCGTGCGCACGCGCCGCACACCGCCGTGCTCCACGTCGAGCCCGAGCACCTCGGTGTTCGCCGCCACGGTCAGGGCGCCCGACGCCTGCGCGCGCTCGCGCATCAGCGTCCCGGCGCGCAGCGAGTCGACCACGGCCACACCCGGGGAGTGGAAGCCGCCGAGGATGACGGACGGGTCCAGGAAGGGGACGAGCTCCGCCACCTGCGCCGGGGTGACCAGCGAGACGTCGTCGATCCCCCAGGACCGGGCCGAGGCCATCCGGCGGCGCAGCTCCTCCATCCGCTCCTCGGTGCGCGCGACCTCGATCCCGCCGCACACCGTGATGACGTCGAGCTCGGTGTACTGGCGCACGCTGTCGGCCGTCAGCGCGGTCATCTCGCGCGAGTGGTCGACCGGGAAGATGAAGTTGGAGGCGTGCCCGGTGGAGCCGCCGGGGTTGGGCAGCGGCCCCTTGTCGAGCAGCACGAGGTCGGTCCAGCCCAGGCGCGCGAGGTGGTGCGCGAGGCTGTTGCCGACGATCCCCGCGCCGATCAGGACCGCGCGCGCCCGCGCGGGCAAGCCTCCGGAGCGATCTGGCACGGACGTCACCTCGAGCGGTCGGACACGGTCACCGAACACTGATATATCACAGACTCAGAAGGCCGGGGTGGGGACGGGCTCGTCGCCCAGCTCGATGCGCCGGCGGGCCACGTAGTCGCGCAGCGCGTCGCGCACGCCGTCCTCGATCGGCGGCTGCTCGTAGCCATCCAGCGTCTCGCGCCAGATCGCCGCCGCGCGCGCCGTGGCGTCCAGCCCGCCGTTGCGCGTCCAGCGGTCGAAGTTGTCCGTGGAGGAGAGCAGCGGCCGGTAGAAGCAGTCGCGGAAGTGCATCAGGGTGTGCGCGGCGCCGAGGAAGTGCCCGCCGGAGCCGACCTCCTGGTGGGCGTCGAAGGCCAGCGAGGCCTCGGTCACCTCGAGCGGCTTGAACTCGTGCTTGAGCATGCGCAGGAGCTCGACGTCGACGATGAACTTCTCGTAGCAGGAGACCAGCCCGCCCTCGAGCCAGCCGGCGGCGTGCATGACGAAGTTCGCCCCGGCGAGGAAGGTCGGCAGCATCGTCATCAGCGACTCGTAGGCGGCCTGGGCGTCGACCGTGGTCGAGGCGTTGAGCCCGCCGCCCGAGCGGAACGGCAGCCCGAAGCGGCGGGCGATCTGGCCCGTGCACAGCAGCCCGATCGCCGACTCGGGCGTGCCGAAGCTCGGCGACCCGGACTTCATGTCGGTGTTGGAGAGGAAGGAGCCGAACACGACGGGGCAGCCGGGGTTGACGAGCTGGGTGAGCGCGATGCCCGACAGCGCCTCGGCGATCTGCTGCACCAGCGTGGCCGGGATCGAGACCGGCGACATCGCCCCCATGAGCAGGAAGGGGGTGCAGATCACCGCCTGGCCGCGGCGGTTGTACTCGAGCATCGCGCTGAGCATCCGGTCGTCCCAGCGCAGCGGCGAGTTGCAGTTGATCAGCGAGAGCGAGACGGGGGCGTCGGGCAGGCGGCCGCCGAACGCGATCTCGCCCATGGCGATCGTGTCGCGCGCGTTCTCGGCCGAGATGACCGAGCCCTGGTAGGGCTTGTCGGAGAGCGTCTGCAGCGCGTAGACCATGTCGAGGTGGCGCGAGTCGAGCGGCCGGTCCTCGGGCTCGACGATCGTGCCGCCGGCGGAGTCGAGCTCCGGGAAGGACTGCGAGAGCTTCACGAAGTTCTCGAAGTCGGCCATCTTGCCGTCGCGCCGGACGTCGCCATCGCGCACGAACGGCGGCCCGTAGACGCCGGAGAAGACCATGTGCCGGCCGCCGATGTGGACCGTCTGCTCCGGGTTGCGCGCGGCCAGGTCGAACTCGCGCGGCGCCTTAGCGACCTGCTCGAGCAGGAAGTCCGGATCGAGGAAGACCTTCTCGCCCTCCACCTTCTGGCCGGCCGTGCGGAAGTGCTCGACGGCCTCGGGGAGCATGAACTCGATGCCCAGCTCGGACACGATCCGCCGCCAGCCGCGGTCGAGGGTGTCCATCGCCTCCTCGCTCAGGATCTCGTAGCGCGGCAGCTCGTTGACGTACATGCGGCTCCAGTCCTTGACGCTCCTCGCTCCCAGCGTAATATATCTCTCGTGGAACAGGAGTTCCAAGCGGCGCCGGGCACGCAGAGCATCGATCGCGGGGCGCAGCTCCTGGCGCTCGTGCTGGAGTCCGACGCCCCGCGCCGGCTCGGCGAGCTCGCGGCCGACGCCGGGCTGCCCAAGAGCACGACCTCGCGCCTGCTCGGCGCACTCGAGCGCAACGGCCTCGTCGCCCAGGACGGGCGCCGCGGCGCGTTCCGCGCCGGCCCCGTGCTGGCGCGCTTCGCCGGGCGCGGCGTGTCCGCGCGCCGCCTCGTCGAGGCGTCCGAGGCCCCGATGGCCGCGCTCTCGGCGGCGACCGGTGAAACGATCAACGTCGCGGTGGCGACCCCGGGCGGCGTCGAGCACCTCGCCCAGGTCGAGAGCCGCCACTTCCTCGGGACCAGCCACTGGGTCGGCCGCCGGGTGCCGTACCACTGCACCGCCAACGGCAAGGTGCTGCTGGCCTTCGCGGCCGCCGGCGCGCAGGCGGGCGCGCTCGAGGCCCTGACCTCCAGGACGATCGTCGAGCCGGCGCAGCTCGGCGCCGAGCTCGAGCGCGTCCGGCGCGACGGCTCCGCCACCGCGGTGGACGAGCTCGAGCTGGGGCTCAGCGCGGTCGCGGCGCCGGTGCTCGACGCCTCCGGCCGGGCGGTCGCCGCGCTCAGCGTGTCGGGCCCGACCCTGCGGCTCTCCCCGCGCCGGGTGGCGGAGCTCCGACCGATCGTCGTCCAGCAGGCCCGGGCGCTCGCGGAGCGGCTCGGGCACCGTCCCGAGGGAGCGCACGCGGCATGACCCACGACGAGATCCTGACGCTCCTCTACGAGGAGACGCTGGTCGGCAACGCGCCGGCCGTGGTCGACGGGGTCAACGCCGGGCTGGCGGCCGAGCTCGCTCCGGGCCGGATGCTCTACGACGCGCTGATCCCCTCCCTGGAGGAGGTCGGCGCGCGCTTCGAGCGCGGCGACTACTTCGTGCCGGAGATGCTGATCGCCGCGCGCGCCATGCAGGGCGCCCTGAACATCCTGCGCCCGCTCCTGGCCGAGACCGGGGCCAAGCCGCTCGGCACCTTCCTGATGGGCACGGTCAAGGGCGACGTGCACGACATCGGCAAGAACCTCTGCAACATCATGCTCGAGGGGGCCGGCTTCGTGGTCATCGACCTGGGCGTCAACGTCCCGCCGGAGCGGTTCGTCGAGCAGATCAACGCGCACGAGCCCGACATCGTCGGCTTCTCCGCCTTCCTCACCACGACGATGCCGATGTTCAAGGCGAACATGAACGCGCTCGACAAGGCCGGCATCCGCGACAAGGTCGCGGTCATGGTCGGCGGCGCGCCCGTCACGCAGGAGTACGCGGACGCGGTCGGCGCCGACGGCTACTCGGCCGACGCGTCGTCCGCCGTCAAGAAGGCCAAGGAGCTGCTCGAGCAGCGCCGCAGCGCCGTCCCCGCTTGAAGACAAGGAGACAGATGGACACGGTTCTGCAGGGGCGGTCCAAGACCGTCGTCATCGGTCCGACGAAGCCGTTCTGCATCATCGGAGAGCGCATCAACCCGACCGGGCGCAAGCGGTTCGCCGACGAGCTGCGAGCGGACGACCTGTCGACGGTGATCGCCGACACGGAGGCGCAGATGGCCGCGGGCGCCGACGTGCTCGACGTCAACGCCGGCATCCCGCTCGTCGACGAGGCCGAGCTGCTCGCCAAGATGCTCCGGCTCGTGCAGGACACCACGGACGCGCCGATCTGCATCGACTCGTCGGTGATCGAGGCGCTCGAGGCCGGGCTGGCGGTCTACGAGGGCAAGCCGCTCGTGAACTCGATCACGGGCGAGGACGACCGGATGGAGGAGATCCTCCCGCTCGTCGCCAAGCACGGCGCCGCCGTGATCGGCTTGGCCAACGACGAGACGGGCATCCCCGAGACCGCGCAGCAGCGGCTCGAGATCGCCACGAAGATCGTCAAGGTCTGCGGCGACCACGGGATCCCGCCCGAGGACGTCGTGATCGACCCGCTCGCCATGACGGTCGGCGCCGACACCGAGGCGGTCACCACGACGCTCGAGGCGATCCGGCTGATCCGCGACGAGCTCGGCGTGAACATGTGCCTCGGCGCGTCGAACGTGTCGTTCGGCCTGCCGCGCCGGCACGAGCTCAACGCCGGATTCATCCCGATGGCGATGGCCGCCGGACTGACGAGCGCGATCATGAGCACGGCGCCGATCATCGTCGACCAGACGCGCGCGGCCGACCTGCTGCTCGGGCACGACCCGTGGGGTGCGAGCTGGATCGCCGAGCACCGGGCGCGCGTCAAGGCCACGGAGGCCGTGGCGGCCACGTGAGCCCCCGCGAGCCGCAGCTGATCGAGACGCTCGCCCCCTCGGACGGGGCGGAGCGCGCGCGGGTGCGGTTCGAGCCCGAGGGGCAGGAGGTGCGGGTGCCGAGCGGCACGCCGGTGTTCGACGCCGCAAGCTGGAACGGGATCGCGATCGACTCCACCTGCGGCGGCCACGGCACGTGCAAGAAGTGCAAGGTGCGGGTCGTGGAAGGCGACGTGCCGGTCTCCTCCGTCGACCCGCGCGCGTTCTCGCCCGACGAGCTGCGCGGCGGCTGGCGGCTCGCGTGCCGCGCGCCCGCGCGCGGCGATCTGGTGATCGAGGTGCCGCCGCTGCAGACGCGGCCGAAGGCGGCGCTCGTCGGCGTCGGCCGGCACGTGATCCTGCGCCCGTCGGTGCAGAAGCGCCATCTGACGCTCGAGGAGCCGACGATGGAGGACCAGCGCTCGGACTTCGAGCGCGTCCGCGACGCGCTGGACGATCTCGAGCCGCGCGCCGAGCTGCCCGTCCTGCGGACGCTGGGCCGCGTGCTGCGCACGGCGAACTGGGACGTCACGGCGGTCGTCTGCGACGAGGAGCTGATCGACGTCGAGCCCGGCGACACGACCGCGCGCCGCTTCGCGATCGCGTTCGACCTCGGCACGACGACCGTGGTGGCGACGCTGCTCGACCTCGAGACGGGCACGCCGGCCGCGGTGCGCTCCATGCTCAACCGCCAGCAGCCGTTCGGCGCCGACGTGATCACGCGCATCTCGGCGACGATGATGGACGAGGGCGCCCTGGACGCCTTGACGCAGCGCGCGCAGGAGACGCTGGCGCAGCTGGCCGAGGAGGTGTGCGCCGAGGCGCGCGTCGACCCGGGCGAGGTCTACGAGATCACGCTGTGCGGCAACGTGACGATGACCCAGCTCGCGCTCGGCATCGACCCCGAGCCGCTGTCGATGGCGCCGTTCGTGGTCACCACGCACGAGCCGCCGCCGCTGCGCGCGTCGGACTTCGGCGTCGCCGTGCATCCGCGCGCGCCGGCCTTCGCCTTCCCGTCGCTCGGCGCCTACGTGGGCGGCGACATCGTCGCGGGCATGCTCGCCACGGGGTTGACGCGCGACCGGCGGCTGCGCCTGTTCATCGACGTGGGGACGAACTCGGAGATCGCGCTCGGCAACGAGGACCGCGTCGTGGCGACCGCCGCCCCGGCCGGCCCGGCGTTCGAGGCGGCGCAGATCCGCTGCGGGATGCGCGCCGCCGACGGCGCGATCGAGGGGGTCCGGATCGCGGAGCGCGAAGTCGCGCTGGAGGTCATCGGCGACGTCGCGCCCGTCGGGATGTGCGGCTCGGGCCTCGTCGACTGCGTGGCCGAGCTGGTCTCGGCCGGGCTGCTCGACCACTCCGGCCGCTTCGCCGCCGACGAGGTCGTGGCCGAGCACGCCCCGGGCCTGGCCGAGCGGCTCACGCGCGTCGGCGAGGAGCGCGTCTTCGTCCTGCACTGGCGCGGGGCCGATCCCGCCAGCGCGGTCTTCCTCTCCCAGCGCGACGTGCGCGAGCTGCAGTTCGCCAAGGCGTCGATCGCGACGGGCTGGCAGATCCTGCTCGAGGAGCTCGGGGCACGGCCCGAGGACATCGCGCAGGTGCTGCTCGCCGGCTCCTTCGGGGCCTACCTCTCGCCGTCGAGCGCGATCCGGATCGGGCTGGTGCCGCGGATGGCGCTGCCGCGGATCGTCTCGGCCGGCAACGTCGCGGGGGAGGGGGCGAAGATCGCCGCACTCAGCCACCGCGAGCGTGCCGAGGCGGCGGCGATCGTGCGCGAGGTGCGCTACGTCGAGCTCTCCGGGCGCACCGACTTCAACGACCGCTTCATCGACCAGCTCGCCTTCCCGGGATGAGGACGGCAGTGCTCGCCTGCGGCGCGCTCGCGCTCGACGTGCGCCGCATCGCGACGCGTCGCGGCTGGGACGTCGACGTGCATCCCGTCGACGCGCTGCTGCACAACCGGCCCAAGCGCATCGCGCCGGCCGTCGAGCTGCGGCTGGCACGGCTGGCCGCGGGCTACGCCCGCGTCGGGGTCGCCTACGCGGATTGCGGCACGCACGGCGCGCTCGACGCCGTGCTCGAGCGTCACGGCGTCATGCGGCTCGGGGGCGAGCACTGCTACGACGTGATCGCGGGCGCAGAGGCCGCCGAGGCGCTCTCCGAGGAGCCCGGCACCTACCTGCTGACCGACTTCCTGGCACGCACCTTCGAGCGCACGGTGCTGCGCGAGCTGGGGCTCGACCGCCATCCGGAGCTGCGCTCGGCCTACTTCGGCCACTACGCGCGCGTGCTCTGGCTCGCCCAGCGCCCGACTCCTGCCACGCGCCGGGCGGCCGAGCGGGCGGCCGTGGCGCTCGGGCTCCCGCTCGTCACCCGGGAGGTCGGCGACGGCCGGCTCGAGCGCTCGCTCGAGCGGCTCGTGGGGTGAGCTGAGCGCTTTAGGGGCCTGTCCAAGAAGTCGGCACGACCGGATGACGACCGTGGACACATCGCCGGATCGCCACCCGAACCCTCGGCGATACGTTCGTATTCCCTTCGGGATTCGTGCGGCGCCCGGCTCGGTCCACGGCCGTTCCGATCGCACCGCCTGTTCTTGGACAGACCCCTAGCCGGCGGCCTGGCGCGGCGCCGCGACGCGTCCCAGCGAGTCGACCGCGACGTCCGCGGTGCGCGGGTCGCGGTGCAGCAGCGCGTTCCACAGCTCGCGGAGCGCGCCGCGGAGAAGGGCGAACCTGCCGCCGCGTCGGGCTGCGAGGCGCAGCTCGGCGGCCACGGCGGGCGCCGCGCTGCCCTCCTCGGGCGTCCACGTCACGTACAGCTCGGCGCTGTCGACCGCCTCGGCGATCAGACCGGCCAGGACGAGGTCGGCTTCGGTGTGGGCGGCGGGCAGGAAGAGCTGGGCCATCGGGTCCTCCGTGGACGGATCCTCGTGGCACCCGGGCGGCGGCTCGTCCGGGTCCTTGCCCTCCATAACGACCGGGAGCTCCCGATCCTTGAGCCGCGTGGTCCGAAATCCGTCCACTTTGCGGGCTTCCACTGGCGCTGCGTCGGGCCGTCCGCCGCGCGCGCGACCCTCTGGTGTCCATGCCGCTGAGCCTGATCACCGGACCGGCGAACGCCGCCAAGGCGGGCGCGGTGCTCGAGCGGCTGCGCGCGGCGGTGGCTCGGGCGCCCTCGCCGCTGCTCGTCGTGCCGACGTCGCAGGACCGCGAGCACTACGCGCGCGAGCTGGCCGCCTCGGGGCTGGTCTTCGGCGTCGAGGTGGCGACCTTCTCGCACCTCGTCCGCACGATCGCGGCGCGGACGGGGCTGGAGGCGCGACCGCTGGGCCGCGTGGCCCGCGCGCGGGTGGTGCGCGCCGCGGTCGCCGACGTGCCGCTCGGCGTCCTCGCCCGCTCGGCGCGGACGCCGGGCTTCGCCGCGGCGGCCGAGCGGCTGTTCGCCGAGCTGCAGGGCGCGCACGTCGCGCCCGCTCGCTTCACCGCCGCCCTGCGGGCGTGGAACGGGGTGGCGCACGCCGAGGAGCTCGCGGCCCTCTACGCGGCCTACCACCGGCGGCTCGCGCGGCTCGGGCGCACCGATCCCGAAGGGCACGCGTGGGCGGCGCTGGACGCACTGCGGGCCGCCCCCGCCGCCTGGGAGGCTCGGCCGGTCTTCTTCTACGGCTTCGACGACTTCACGCCGATCGAGCGTGACGCCGTCGAGACGCTCGCGGTCCACGCGGGCGCCGAGGTGTGCGTGGCGCTGCCCTCCGAGCCGGGCCGGGTCGCCCTGGCCGGCTGTGCGGCCACGGTCGAGGAGCTGCGGCCGCTCGCGGCGGGCGCGGTGACGGCGCTGCCCGAGCGCTCCGAGCACTACGCCCCCGCCGCGCGGCGCGCCCTGCACCATCTGGAGCGCGGGCTGTTCGAGCCCGCCCCCGAGCCGCGTGAGCCCAACGGCGCGGTGCGGCTCCTGGAAGCCGGCGGCGAGCGCGCGGAAGCCGAGCTCGTCGGCGCCGAGGTGCTGGAGCTGATGCGCAAGGGCGTGGGGGTCGAGGACATCGCCGTGCTGCTCCGCGGCGACGCCGCCACGACGGCGCTGTTCGCGCAGGTGCTGGCCGGCTACGGCATCCCGGTCGCCCACGAGCGCGAGGTCCCGTTCGCGGCCACGCGGCTGGGGGCCGGCCTGCTCGCCGGCGCGCGGGCGGCCCGGCCGGGCGGCCTCGCTGCCGACCTGCTCGCCTGGCTGCGCACCCCGGAGCGGCCCGAGGGCGGCGCCCGTGCCGAGGGCTTCGCTCGCGGGGACGCGCCGGCGGCCGCCGGAGGCGATGGAGGACCCGACGGCCTCGCTCGGGTGGACGCGCTGGAGGCGGTCGTGCGGCGGGAGGGGGTGGCGGGCGCGCGCGAGGCGCGCGCGCAGTGGGAGCGGGCGGGCGGCGCGCCGCCGGCGGCGCTCGACGCGCTGGCCGCGGCCGCCGAGGAGGGCGCGGTGGCGCTGCTCGACGCCCTCGAGGCAGAGGCCGAGGCGCTGTGGACGGCGCCGCACCGCCGCCGCGCCGCCGTGCTCGGCGCCGAGGCGCTGGTCGACGCCCGTGCCGCCGCCGCGCTGCGCTCGGCGGCGCGCGAGCTGCGCGCGCTGGCCGGCGAGGATCCCGCGCTGGCCGGCGGCCCGGACGACGTGCTGGAGGCGCTCGCCGCCGTGCCGGTCCGCGAACCGCTCGGCCAGGCCGCCATGGCGCTCGGATCGATCGCCACGGCGACCGGCGCGGGGGCGGACGGCGCCACCGGCGGCGCGGCGCAGGCCGGCGTCCTGCTCACCGATCCGCTCGGGATCCGCGCGCGGCGCTTCCGCGCGGTGTTCGTGTGCGGCCTGCAGGAGGGCGGCTTCCCGCGCCGGCCGCCGCCCGAGCCCTTCCTGTCCGACGAGGACCGGCGCGGCCTGGCGCTCGCCACCGGGCTGCGGCTGCCGGGGCACGAGGACGTGCTGGCGCGCGAGCGCACCCTCTTCTACGGTGCCGTCTCGCGGCCCGAGGACGTGCTGCTCCTCTCCTGGCGCTCGTCGGACGAGGAGGGCGCGCCACTCGCGCCCTCGCCCTTCCTCGACGACGTGCGGGCGCTGTTCACCGACGGGCTTTGGACCCAGCGCGGGACCCGGCTGCTGGCGAGCGTGACCTGGGCGCCGCGCGAGGCGCCCACCCCGCACGAGCTGCGCCGGGCGCTCGCGGCGGCGCAGGAGCGCCCGGACCCCCCGCCGCTCGCCGCGCCCGCCTCCGCCGCGGTGCTGGCGGCGCTGGCCGCGCGCCCCGCCGAGCCGGCGCGCGGGCTGGAGGCGTTCGCGGCCTGCGGCGTGCGCTGGCTGGTCGAGCAGCTGCTGCGCCCGCGCACGCCCGAGCCCGATCCCGAGGCGCTGACCCGCGGCGCGCTGGCCCACGCCGTGCTGGAGCGCACGCTGGAGCGCCTGCGCGCGCAGGGTGGCTCGGCGGCGATCACCCCGCGGTCGCTGCCGGCTGCGCTCGAGGCGCTGGAGGAGGCGCTCGCCGCGATCGCCCGCGAGGGCGGGGTCGGCGCGCGCCGACGGGCGCTGCTGCGGGGGCTGCGCGCCGATCTCGAGCGCTACCTGCGCGGCGAGGCGGAGGGCGGCGCGGGCTGGGAGCCGCGCGCGCTGGAGTGGTCGTTCGGCGGCGCCGAGGACGCGCACGGGCCGCTGGCGCTGGGGGAGGCGGGCAGCGCGGTCACCGGCCGGGTCGACCGCGTGGACGCCGGCCCCGGCGGCGCGGCGATCGTGCGCGACTACAAGGGCCGCACCGTCTCGCCGGGCGCGCGCTGGGTGAAGGACGGCCAGCTGCAGGTGCCGCTGTACCTCCTGGCGGTCCGCGAGCACCTCGGGCTCGAGCCCGCCGGCGGGCTCTACCAGCCGCTCGCGGGCGCCAAGCTGGCGCCCCGCGGGCTGGTGCGCGACGACGTGCCGGGCGACTACACCGGCCGGGACGTGGTCGACCCGCACGCGCTGGAGGCCGCGCTGGAGCAGGCGCGCGAGCTCGCGGCCCGGACGGTGGCCGACCTGCGGGCCGGGCGGGTGCGCCCCTGCCCGGAGCGATGCTCTTCGCGCGGCTGCCGCCATCCCGCGATCTGCCGCGCGGGCGAGCCGCGCATCGAGACGCCCGCATGACCGCACTGACCGCCATCGCGCCCGCCACGGCCACGCGGCGCTTCACACCGGAGCAGCGGGCGGCGATCGCCGACCGCGACGGCTCCTCGCTGCTGGCCGCCGGGGCCGGCTCGGGCAAGACGGCGGTGATGGTCGAGCGCTTCTGCGAGGCGGTGCTGGCCGACGGCACCGCGGTTCCGAGCATCCTGGCGCTGACCTTCACCGAGAAGGCGGCGGGTGAGCTGCGCGAGCGCATCCGGCGTCGCTTCGCGGAGCTGGGCGAGCCCGAGCACGTCCGCGCCGTCGACGGGGCATGGATCGGCACGATCCACGGCTTCTGCGCGCGGGTCCTGCGCTCGCGGCCGCTGGCTGCCGGCCTGGACCCGAACTTCGTCGTGCTCGACGAGGGGGCCGCACAGCGCACGGCGGCGAACGCCTTCGAGCTGGCGCTGGAGGCCTGGGTCGCAGCGCACGGCGCGGCGGCGGTCGACGTGGCCGCCGCCTACGGGCGCGAGCTGCAGGCGCTCGTGCTCGGGGCGCACGCCTTGCTGCGCAGCCGCGGCGCGACCCACCCGCGCTTGACGCTGCCGGCCGCGGCGGCGCGACCCGACCCGGCGGTGCCGGCCGGCGCGGCCGCGCGCGCGGCGGCGGCGCTGCGGGCGGCGCCGGGCGCCGGCAAGACCGTCGAGCGCGCGCTCGACGCGCTGGAGGACTGCGGGCGCCTGGCGTCCGGAGCGGCCGGGCCCGGCGCGCCCGTGCCGCTTCCCGCCGCGCTCGGCCCGGCGGAGCTGCGCGGTGCCGCCAAGGCGCTCGAGCACGACGACTGCACCGCGTACCGCGACGCACTGGCCGCGTTCCGCGGCGCCTGCGCCGACCACCACGCCCGGCCGGTGCTCAGCCTGCTCGACGACCTCCTCGATCGTTTCGGGACCGCCTACGAGGCGGCCAAGGCCGCCCGGGCCGGCGCCGACTTCGAGGACCTCGAGCTGCGCGTGCGCGACCTCATGGCCGCCGATCCGGATCTGTGCGAGCACTGGGCGCAGCGCTTCGCGCTGATCATGGTCGACGAGTTCCAGGACACCAACCGGCTGCAGCTCGACGTGCTGGAGGCGCTGGAGCGCGACAACCTGTTCGCGGTCGGCGACGAGTCGCAGTCGATCTACGGCTTCCGCCACGCGGACGTCGGGATCTTCCGCGCGCGCCGGGCCGAGCTGGACGCCGCCGCGGTGCGCGGGCTCACCGTCAACTTCCGCTCGCGGCCGGAGATCCTCGACGTGGTCAACGCCGCGTTCGGCCCGCTGCTGGGCGACGGCTTCATCCCGCTCGTCGCCGGCCGCGCGCCCGAGGAGCTGCGCCTGTTCTCGCTCGACCCGCCGGAGGCGCCGCGGGTCGAGCTGCTGGCCTGCGCGAAAGAGGGCTGGGACGAGGCCGAGCTGGGCCTGGTCGGGCTCGCCACCCAGCCGTGGCGGCGGGCGGAGGCGCGCGCGGTCGCCGCCCGCCTGCGCGCCGAGCACGACGCGGGGCGCCCCGCGGGGGACATGGCCGTGCTGGTCCGGGCGACCAGCTCCCTGCGGCTCTACGAGCAGGCGCTGGAGGAGCAGGGCCTGGCCACCTACGTGGTCGGCGGGCGCGGCTACTGGTCGGGCGAGCAGGTCCGCGACGGCCTCGCCTACCTCAACGTCCTGGCCAACCCGCGCGACGAGCCGTCCCTCTACGCTGCGCTGGCCTCGCCGTTCTGCGGCGCGGGCGCGGACGCGCTGGTCCTGCTGGCCGAGGCGGGCCGGGCCGAGGGCGCCGGCGCATGGGTCGCGCTGCTGCGCGCCGCGGACGGCCGGCTCCGCTCCGAACCGCGTGCAGGGGCATCGCCCGCCGCCGCAGGCGCCGCGCCCGCGGGTAGGGCGGTGCCCGCCGGGGGGACGGTGCCCCCCGCGGGCGGCTGGCTCGACCAGCTCCGGCCCGAGGAGGCCGAGCGGCTCGTCGCCTTCGCGCGCTTCGCCGCCGCCGAGCGCCGGCGGGCCGAGCGGGCGCCGGTCGAGGCGCTGCTGGAGCGCGCGATCGCCGCGACCGGGTACGACCTCGCCGTGCTGGCCCGAGCGGGCGGCGACCGGCGCCTCGCCAACCTGCGCAAGCTGATGCGGATCGCGCGCGAGCACGAGCAGGCGGAGGGCCGCGACCTGCGCGGCTTCCTCGCCTACGCCGCCGGCCAGGACCTGCGCGAGGCGCGCGAGGGCGAGGCGGCGCTCGAGTCCGAAGGGCTGGACGCCGTGCGGCTGATGACGATCCACCGTGCGAAGGGGCTCGAGTTCGCCGTGGTCTGCGTCGCCGACCTCGGCCGGCGCGGGGTGACGGGGCGCGAGCGGCTGCTGATCGCGCCCGACGGCGCGGTCGGCTTGAAGCTCGCGACGCTCGCGGGCGGCGAGCCCGAGCCGGCGCTCGGCTACCGCGACATCGTCGGGCGCCTCACCGAGGCCGAGACGGCGGAGGAGCGGCGCCTGCTCTACGTCGCCGCGACGCGCGCCGAGGAGCGGCTGATCCTGTCGGGCGGCCTGGACTGGGAGAAGGCCGCCGGCCCTCGCGCGGGCGGGCCGCCGCTGGACTGGCTCGCCCCCGCCCTGATCGGCCCGCCCGCCTCGGTGCTCGCGCCGCTGGCCGACGCGGACGCCGAGCCCCACGCCACTGTGCGCTGCGGCCAGGGGGCGGTCGCCGTCGGCGTCATCACTGCCGCCACGCTCCCGCCCGCCGCCGCGCGGCCCGTGCCCGGCACGCGCGCGGCGGCGCCCGGCACCCACCTGCCGGCCGAGCCGAAGGTCGTCCCCGTCGCCGCGCGCCGGCAGCCCGCGCAGCGCCGGCTCTCCTACTCGCAGCTGCAGGACTACGAGCGCTGCCCGTACCGGTTCTACCTGGAGCGGGTGCTCGGCCTGCCGCCGGTGTCGGCGCCTCCGGAGCCGGCCGTGCCCGGCGCGCCGCACGCCGTCGCCCCGCTGGAGGGCCGCATGCGCGGCTCGCTCGTGCACGCCCTGCTCGAGCAGCTCGACTTCGCGCGGCCCGCGCCGCCGCCGCACGAGGCGGTCCTGACGCTGGCGAGCACCCGCGGCCTTCGCCTCGCGCCCGAGCACGTCGAGGACCTGCGCGACCAGGTCGCCGCCTTCGCCGCGTCGCCGCTGTGCGTCCGCCTGGCCGCGGCATCCCGCGTGCGCCGCGAGGCCGCCTTCTCCTTCGCCCTCGACCCGGACCGCGGCGGCTCGCTCGTCTCCGGCCTCGTCGACGTGCTCGCCACTGAGGCCGACGGTGCCGTCCTGATCGTGGACTACAAGACCGACCGGCTGGGGGACGAGCCGCCCGCCGCGCTGATCGACCGTGCCTACGCCATCCAGCGGACGGTCTACGCGCTCGCGGCGCTGCGTGACGGCGTGCCGCGGGTGGAGGTCGCCTACTGCCTGCTGGAGGCGCCCCGGCAGCCGGTCGCCGCCGCCTTCACGCCGGCCGACGCACCGGTGCTGGCCGACCGGCTCGCGCGGCTGGCCTCAGGCGTGCTGGCCGAGCGCTGGCCCGTGGCCGCGGTCCCACACCGCGGGCTGTGCGGCGAGTGCCCCGGCCAGCGTACGCTCTGCTCCTGGCCCGAGGCGATGACCCTGCGCGATCAGGACGCCTCGGCCGGGTCCTTGGCCGGCAGCGGCGGGCCTTCGTAGCTGCGCGGCAGCTCGGGCGTGCGGCGCAGGTCGATTGCGGCGTTCAGCTCGGCGCCGAAGAGCAGCACGACGTTGGTCAGCCACAGCCACACGAGCAGGATCACGACGGCGGCGAAGGCGCCGTAGGTGGCCGAGTAGGAGGAGAAGTTCGAGACGTAGAAGAAGAACAGGCCGGAGGCGAGGATCCATACGACCACGCCGAAGATGGCGCCCGGCGTGATCCAGCGGAAGTGCGGGATCTCCACGTTGGGCGCCGCGAAGTACACGATCGCGTAGATCGTCATGGCCGACACGAGCGCGGCGGGCCAGCGCGCGATCCTCCACACCGTGGCCGCCGTGTCGCCGAGGCCGATCGCCCCGGCGATGTCGGAGGCCAGCCCGCCGCCGAGGAAGAGCAGGACGAAGGTGATCAGCACGAAGGCCAGGACCACCAGCGTCCAGGCGAGGTTCTGCGCCCTGAGCTTGACGAAGCCGCGCCCCTCGTCGACCCGCCAGACCACGTTGAGCGCCCGGCCGACGGCGCCGAACGCGCCGGACGCGCCGTTGAGCGACACGACGAGGCCGATCACGAGGGCGGTGATGGCCGTGCTCCTCTGGCTCTGCGCCGACTCGAGCGCACCCGTCACGGCGTTGACGGTGTCGGCGGGCGCCCCGGCGTCTCGGAGGTAGCTCGCCGCCTCGGTGATCAGGCCCTGCTGACCGAACACGCCGAGCAGGGCGACCGCGAACAGCAGGGCGGGAAACAGCGAGAGCAGCGAGTAGTAGGTCAGCGCCGCCGCGTGGTCGGTCATCTGATCCTTCTGGAAGCGCCCGAACGCGCGCTTGAAGTCGTCGGGCTCCAGCGCGCGACCGGCACGCTCCTTCTCTCGCGCCTCCCGCTCGGCCATGCAGGGAGGTTGCCCCGCGCGCGACGGCGCCTAACGGGCCGGGGGCAGCAGCGCGTGGCCCTCGGTGACGGCGAGGGCCACGTCGACCACGCGGCGGCTCTGGGAGCGGGCATGGTCGCGCAGCAGCTCGAAGGCCGCCCGCTCCTCGAGCCCGTGGCGCTCCATGAGGATGCCCTTGGCGCGCTCTATCAGCGTCCGCCGCTCCAGCGCCGTCTGGAGCTGCTCGACCTTGTCGCGCAGCTGCGCGGCGTCGGCGTAGCGGTGCAGCGCGACCTCGATCGCCCCCTGCACGGCCTCGGGCGTGTTCGCCTCGATCCAGGC
>Ga0136617_10001419_pt1 | contig 21302 bp, 18 predicted proteins | sample AntDrymUQ3222106_2_FD_129672 | JGI IMG/M metagenome (GOLD analysis project Ga0136617, IMG submission 129672) | Polar desert sand microbial communities from Dry Valleys, Antarctica - metaG UQ322 (21.06) | ecosystem: Environmental > Terrestrial > Soil > Desert | place: Antarctica: Dry Valley...
ACATCGGGGCTCCGGGTAGGTCGAAGTCCGCGTCTTCCCACCCAACAGACGCGGCCTGAGCCCTTTGCAGACCTCATTCTACCGGCCGCGGCTCCCTACGTGCAGGCGAGGTGGCGACCGTGACGCAGTGCACGCAGTGCACGCAGCAGCGTCCCCTGCACCGGTCGACATACGATCCGACGATGGCGTCGTCATGGTGGCCGATTTTCGACATACGCATCACGACGCCCGACCTCGCGCTGCGGCCACTGGCCGAGGCAGACCTCGCGCAACTCGCTGCGGTACTCCCCGCTGACGTCGAGATGGACCCGTCCGCCACCGTGTACGACGGGCTCACGGTCGCTCACCAACGAACACTTGCCCTTGCGCAGACGTACTGGAAGTCTTTCGGCACTTGGCGTCCGGAGTCCTGGGCGGTTCAGTTCGGGGTCTTCAACGAGGGTGAGCTCGTAGGCGCCCAGGGCCTGGAGGCTGACGATTTCCCGATCCTTCGCACCGTGGACTCGTCGTCGTTCCTCGTCGGTGCGGCGCGTGGCCGCGGATGGGGCAAGCAGATGCGCCGGGCGGTGCTGGCACTGGCATTCGACGGCCTCGGTTCCGAGTACGCCGTCAGCTCGGCGTGGCACGAGAACGCAACCTCGCTGGGGGTGTCTCGGTCTCTCGGCTACCAGGACAACGGTGTCGTGCGCCATCGCCGCGAGGGCAGAACAGCCGCCAGTGACGTGGCCGACGAGATGGTCCACCTGCGGCTGACCCGCACGCAGTGGATGTCCCACGGCGGCGCCGCCGGCATCACCGTCGACGGCCTCACGCCCTGCCTCCCCCTGTTCGGGCTCTGAGTTTCGAGCGGCCCGCTGATCCCGCGACTTTTCAGAACCCAGTTGCCTTATGGGCCAACCACGTGCTGACAAGTCGGTCAGGCGGGGCCGAAACGCTCCAGGGCCCAGGCGTAGATCTCGGCCTCGTAGCGCAGGTGCGCATACCGGCCGGACGGACCCGAGTGCGCGCCTTCACCGAGCTCGACCCGGTACAGGCAGCGCGGTGACCAGTCCGGGTCAGAGTGCCGCAGCGCCGCCACCCACTTGGTTGGCTCCCACACCATCACCCGCGGGTCGTGCACCGCACCGGTCACCAGCAGGTCGGGGCGCCCGCCCGCCGGCGGGATGTTGTCGTACGGCGAGTAGCCGAGGATCCACTGGTACTCGTCAGGCTTGCGCGGGTCCCCCCACTCGTCCCACTCGTTGGCTGTCAAGGGGATGGTCGGATCGAGCATCGAGTTCAAGATGTCCACGGCCGGCACCTCCGCGATCACCCCACGCCATCGACTCGGGGCCTGCGCGAAGACGCCGCCCTGCAGCATCCCGCCGGCCGACAATCCGCGCGTCACGATTCGCGACCCGTCGACCAACACGTCGGCCAGGAAGTCCGCCACCGCGACGTGGTCGGAGAACGTGTTCTGCTTGTGCGCGAGGTGCCCGTCGAGCCACCAGCGCCGCCCGCCCTCGCCACCGCCCCGGACGTGCGCCTGCGCCCACACCGCGCCCCGGTCGAGCAGCACGGTCAGCGCCGGGTCGAACTCCGGCTCAAAGCATGCTTCGTAGGCGCCATACCCATACAGCAGGCACGGCGCTGTGCCGTCGAGCGGAGTATCCCGCCGTCGCACCACCGTCACCGGCACCCGCACCTCGCCGACAGCCACGTGGAAACGCTCACTGACGTAGTCGTCGGCGTCGTACGCCGGGACGTCCTGGTCCTTCAGATGCCGTCGTCCGCCGTTGGACATGTTGACCGCGAACCACGCCCGCGGCGAGGTGTAGCTCTGCTGCACCACGACGACTTCGTCGGTGTCGAACAGCTCGTTCTCGGCCAGCTCGAGCGTTCCGGCGTCGTACGTCGACGTCAGATCGACCGGGTCGACCAGTTCACCCGTCTCCGTGAGTCGGTACGCCCGCGCCATCAGCACCGCATCCCGCCGCAGGGTGGTGACCACGTGGCCGGCGAATGCCGTGACGTCGTACAACCGCTCGAGGGGGTCTTCGGGTAGCACCTCGACCCAGCTCGACCGCCCGGGAGCGTCGAGCGGGGCACTCATCATGTGGAACTCCGGCGCCTCGTCGTTGGTGACTATCAGCAGGCGGTCGCCCGCAGCCGTGCGGACGTGCTCACACGCGTACTCCAACCGGCGACGCCTCGGCTCGACACAGCGCGGCGCCTGATCCGCGTTGTGCGCGTCGACGAGCCAGACCTCCGACGTGTCGCGGTTCGCGGCGTGGATGACGACGACGTCCCCGGACCGAGTCGAACGGACGTCCAGGTCGTACTGCTCGTCGTCCTCGGACAGCACCAGCACGTCGTCGTCGACTGGTGTGCCGAGGCGATGCCGCCACACCTGGAAGGGCCGGTACGCCTCGTCGTGGACGGTGTAGAAGAATGTCGACGAGTCGGCGCTCCACGCACCTCCGTAGTACGTCCGCGGCACCAGGTCGTCGAGGTCGCGCGGCCCGCCCTCGGCCCCCAGGTCCCGAAACCGCAGCTCGTACACCTCGTCGCCGGTGAGGTCGACCGAGTAGGCGAGCAGCCGCTCGTCGGGACTGACCAGGCTGAGGCCGAGCTCGATGTACACCGAGTCACCCCGCAGCGACTCCGGGTCCAGCACCAGCAGGTCTTCCTCCGATGGGGCGCCCGAATCGCTGGGCGCGCCGTCAACTCCTCGCCACAATTGTTCGTAGTCACTACCGGATGACGTGCGCTTGTAGTAAGAAAACCTCAAGCGTCTGAAACTGACCGACGAGTCAGTATCGGGCACCCGAGCGGCCATGCCTCTCGTGAGGTCGTCGATCAAGGAGTGCAGATGGGACGACGCAGCGTCGTAGCAGGCGCGTTCCGCTGCCAGCTGGGCCATGACCTCCGGGTCCTCGACGTCCCGCATCCAGGCGTAGGCGTCCACCCGCCGGTGACCATGTCGTTCCAGGACGACCTCGTCTCGGCGAGCAGACGGGAATGTGACTGGCGATCTGACGGGCGAGTCAGGTAGCGGGCTCACGTCGAGCAACGTACTCCGCCACCCGACACGAGCGTCCAGCCAAGGGAGATGCCGATGACGAGACTTCGCCGCAGGCTCGCTGGAACGGGCGCGTTCGCCATGATCGTGGCCGCGGCGCTCAGCGGGGTCACAACGTCTCCGCCCGCAGCCGGTGCCGAGGACGACCCGACGTTCACGATCGGGATGACGAACGAGGTCGACTCGTTCAACCCGTTCAACGGCATCGAGGCGGAGTCGTACGAGGCGTGGGCGCTGATGTACGACTACATGATCAGCTACTCGCCCAAGGACATGAGCCCGCAGCCCGGGTTGGCCGAGTCGTGGGAGACCAGCGAGAACGGAACGCGATGGGAGTTCCGGATCCGAAGTGGAGTCAAGTGGAACGACGGCCAGCCCTTGACTGCCCATGACATCGCCTACACGTACAACCGCATCCTGGACGGCGGACCGGAGTCGTCCAGCTGGGGCTCGTACCTCTTGTCCGTCACCAAGATCACCGCGCCCGACGACACCACCGTCGTGCTCCAGCTCGAGCAGCCCAACGCCGTACTGCCTCTGCTGCCGATGCCGATCATCCCCGAGCACATCTGGAAGGGCGTCACCGAGAAGGAGGTCAAGAACTACCCCAACGAGCCACAGGGCGACGATCCGGTCGTGGGCTCGGGTCCGTTCAATCTCGTCGAGGGGAAAGCCGGCGGGTCGTCGTACCGCTTCGTCCGCAACGACGACCACTGGGAGGGCCAGTCCGCCGCGAGCGAGGTCCGGATGCAGATCTACCGCTCCGAGGACACCTTGGTGCAAGCGCTCAAGGCCGGGGAGATCGACTTCGCCGAAGACGTCACGGCGTTGCAGGTCAAGGCGCTCGAGAGCGAGCCCGACATCACCGCCCAGGAGGGCAGCTCCCCCGGGTTCGACGAGATCGCCTTCAACGTCGGGTCGGTGGACACCGAGACCGAGGAGCCGCTCGGCGACCCCCACCCGGCCGTGCTGGACGCGGACTTCCGGTTCGCCCTGAACTTCGCCATCGACCGCGAACAGCTGGTGCGGAAGGCGTACCAGGGTGCCGCGGCACCTGGCGAGATGATCATTCCCCCCGCCTACGCCGGCTACGTGTGGGAGGGCCCCGACGACGCATTCGCCTACGACCCCGACAAGACCAAGCAGCTGTTGGACGACGCTGGCTACGCGGTGGGCTCCGACGGCTGGCGCACCATGCCCGACGGCTCACCGATCGGCAAGCTGCGCCTCTACGCACGGTCGGACTCGGAGACGTCGCTGTCGACGATGGCGTTCATGAAGGAATGGCTCGCCGACGTCGACATCGACTCGGAGGTGAAGGCGTTCGAGAGCAACCGGCTCACCAACATCATCCTCGAGGGCGAGTTCGACCTGTTCCAGTGGGGCTGGTACGTCGAGCCCGACCCGGACTCGATCCTCAGCTACTTCACCTGCGCCCAACGTGGCGGCTGGTCGGACTCGTGGTACTGCGAGGAGGAGTACGACGACCTGTACGCCGAGCAGAACCAGGCAACCGACCAGGGCGAGCGCGAAGAGCTCGTGCGGCAGATGCAACAGATGCTGTACGAAGATGCGCCCTACCTGGTGACGGCGTACAACGAGATCGGCGAGGCCTACCGTAGCGACCGGTGGGAGGGCTTCGTCCCGCAGCCGGAACTTGGCGGCATCTTGCTGTTCCAGTACGGCCACGCCAACTACCTGAACATGCAGGTAGCCGGGACCGCGGACGGGAACCCCACCGGCCTCGGCAGCGACGGGCTCACCAGCGGCGCGATCATCGCCTTAGGAGCCTCCGGGCTGCTGCTGTTCGTCGGCGGCGGTGCCCTCGGCGGTTGGGCCGGTTACCGCAAGGCCACCGTGGACTACCGCGAATGAGCGCGACGGTCGACGTCGCCGCCGCACCCTCCGAGCCGTCCCTTCCCGTCGACCCCCAGGGTCCGGTGCGGGCGAGCAGATCGTCGACCTGGGTCTGGGTCGGCAAGAAGGTGGCGGGCTCTGCCGCCACCTTGGCGTTCGTCGTGGTCGTCAACTTCTTGCTGTTCCGGGTGATCAACGAAAACCCCGCGCGGACGTTGGCTCGCGGGCGGGCACGTACGCCCGAACAGGTGCAGGAGATCGTCGACAAGTACGGCCTCGACGACCCGTTGCCGCAACAGTTCCTCATCTACCTCAAGGACATCGTCACCCTCGACTTCGGCGACTCCTACGAGTACAGCCAGCCCGTGCGTGAGCTCATGCTCGACCGGCTGTGGCCGACCGTGGCGCTCGTCGGCATCTCGACGATCCTGTCGATCGTGATCGGGCTCTGGATCGGGACCATCGCCGCCTGGAACCGCGGACACAAGTTCGACAAGATCTCGACGACCGGCACGATCACGTTGTACTCGATGCCCGAGTGGTGGCTCGGGCTCATCTTGTTCTCGGTGTTCGCCACCGGGATCGGTCCGATGCCACGGCTGTTCCCGATCGGCAAGCTCATCACCACCGGCGTCGATCCCTGGTCACTCGACGGAGTCATCGACCAGGCCTGGCATCTGGTGCTGCCTGTCACTACGTTGACCCTGGCCTATCTGGCGGAGTACGCGCTGGTGATGAGATCGGCGTTGCTCGACGAGATGGGTGAGGACTATCTCCGCACCGCCCGGGCCAAGGGGCTGCGGGACGTGATCGTGCGCCGACGGCACGCCAGCCGAAACGCCTTGCTCCCGGTCGTCACGCTGGTGTCGCTCAACCTCGGGTTCATCGTCTCTGGCGCCATCACCGTCGAGACCGTCTTCTCGATCCCGGGGCTCGGACTGCTCACGACCGATGCCCTGCGCATCCCCGACGTCCCCATGCTGCAGGGCACGTTCTTCGTCTTCTCGGCGGCTGTGGTGATCGCCAACTTGGTGTCGAACCTGTTATACGGACTGCTCGATCCGCGGGTCCGCGTATGAGCGCCGCGGAAGCAGCAGACGTGCCACGGTTGACTCCCCGCCAGGTCACCTGGCGGCGTCGCAAGGACTCCTTCGGGCGTTCGTGGGCAGAGTTCAGCCGGCATCGCAGCGGCCTGCTCGGACTCACCGTCCTCACGTTCTTCGCGTTGGTGGCGCTGCTGGCCCCGGTGCTCGCGGACTCCGACGGGCTGTCGCGTACGACGGCGGCGGGCGAGGTGTTGGCTGCGCCGACGGCGGACTACTGGCTCGGCACCGACGAGTACGGCCGCTCCGTGCTCACCTTGCTCATCCACGGAGCCCGGGTGTCGCTGCTCGTCGGCCTGCTGGCCACCGTCATCTCGATGGTGCTGGGAACGGTGATCGGTATCGCGTCGGGCTTCTTGGGTGGTCGGATCCAGGCCTTGCTGTTTCGGCTCACCGAGTGGTTCCTGGTCATCCCGTTCCTGCCGCTGGCCCTCGTCCTGGCGACCTTGTTGGGCGGCTCGCTCGGCACTGTGGCGTTCGTGATCGGGGTGACCACCTGGCCGGGGACGGCGCTGCTGATCCGGTCGCAGACGCTCTCGATCAAAGAGCGCCCCTACATGGAACGCGCCCGGGTGCTTGGCGCCAGCAAGTGGCACCTGATGACGCACCACATCATGCCCAACGTGATGCCGATGGTGTTCGCCAACACGACCCTGACCGTCGCCGGCGCGATCTTGACCGAGACGACGTTGTCGTTCCTCGGGTTCGGCGACCCGAACCGGGTGTCGTGGGGCACGATGCTCGACTCCGCGTTCAGCAACGGCGCGCTGACGCTCGGCGCGTGGTGGTTCCTGTTCCCGCCGGGCATCTGTGTCGTGCTGGTCGTGCTGGCGTTCACGCTGGTAGGCCAGGCACTCGAAGAGGTCTTCAACCCACGGCTGCGGGAAAGGTCCTGACCCGATGGCCCTGCTCGAGATCGACGACCTGCGGGTGACCTACCGGGCGTCGTCCGGTGACATGCCGGCCGTGCGCGGAGTGACGCTGTCGGTCGCCACGGGAGAGACCGTCGGCATCGCCGGTGAGTCCGGGTGCGGCAAGTCGACCCTGGCGTCGACCGTGCTGCGGCTGCAGCCCAAGAACGCCGAGGTCGGCGGGACGGTGCTTCTGGACGGCCAGGACGTCCAGACGATGCGGTGGGGACACCTGCGGGCGATGCGCTGGAACGACGCCGCCATCGTCTTCCAGGGCGCGCTGCACTCGCTCAACCCGGTCCAGCGCATCGGTGACCAGATCGCCGAGCCAATCCGGCTTCACGACGCGTCGGTGAGCAAGGCGCAGGCGGCCGCGCGGGTCGGGGAACTGCTGGAGCAGGTCGGACTTCCCTCGGCACGTGCGGCGGCATACCCGCACCAGCTGTCCGGCGGCCAGAAGCAACGCATCATGATCGCCCTCGCCTTGGCGTGCCGACCCCGGCTGATCGTGGCCGACGAGCCCACCACCGCGCTCGACGTGATGGTGCAGGCCCAGGTGCTCGACCTGCTCACCGATCTCGTTCATGACCTGGGGCTCGGCCTGCTGCTGATCAGTCACGACCTGTCCGTGCTCGGCACGACCTGCGACCGGGTGCTGGTCATGTATGCGGGTCGCGTGGTCGAGGAGGGACCCGCCGACCGGCTGTTCGACCATCCCCTGCACCCGTACGGCGGTGCGTTGGCGGCGGCGTTCCCGCGAGTCGGCGACCCGGTAGCACGCTTCGCGCCGATCGGACTACCCGGTGACCCTCCGGACCCGCGCGACCTGCCACCCGGGTGCGCGTTCCATCCGCGCTGCGCGCTCGGCACCGACATCTGCACGCGTACCGACCCCGCGCTGGAGCCACTGGGGATCGACCGCCAGGTCGCCTGCCTGCACGCCGATGAGGGTCGAGACATGAAGCTGCTGCTGGCCCAACGGGTGGCCCAGCGCTCGCAAGAGCGCCTGGCACAACGAGCCGAGGCGACGTCGTGACTCCGGGCACGCGCGACCTGCTGTCCGCGCGTCAACTGCACGTCACGTTCCCTGGTCGGGGCGGGCGGCCTGACGCCAAGGGCGTGGACGGCGTGGACCTCGACGTCGAGTCGGGTGAGATCCTTGCGCTCGTCGGCGAGTCGGGCTGCGGCAAGACCACGCTGGCCCGGTCGCTGCTCGGCCTCGAGAAGCCGAGCGGCGGCGAGGTGTCCTACGACGGGTCGAGCCTGGCGTACGACACCCGCTCCCTGCGGTCGTACCGTCGGCGCGTCCAGCTCGTCATGCAAGACCCGTCCGGCGCTCTGAACCCGCGGCACAGCGTCTACGAGTCCGTCGCCGAGGGACTGCGCATCCATCGCGTCGTCGACGCCAAACGTACGGCCGGTGAGCAGGTGACCGAGACCGAGCTCGTGTCCCGGGCGCTGTCGCAGGCGGGGCTCCGGCCACCAGAGCGGTTCTTCCTCAACTATCCGCACGAGCTGTCGGGTGGGCAACGCCAGCGCGTCGTGATCGCGGGCGCGCTCGCGGTCGAGCCCGAGGTGATCGTCGCCGACGAACCCGTGTCGAGCCTGGACGCCTCGATCCGCGGTGAGATCCTGGCTCTGCTGCTCAAGCTCCGAGACGAGCTCGGCCTGTCGGTGCTGGTCGTCACCCACGACCTCGGTCTGGCCTGGAACATCGCCGACCGGATCGCGGTGATGTACCTGGGGCGGATCGTCGAGGTCGGAACCACCGAGGAAGTGCTGTCGTCGCCTCGTCACCCGTACACGCGGGCACTGCTGTCGGTGGTGCCGGAGATCGACCAGATCGAGCCGATCGTGCTCCATGGTGAGACCCCCGACCCCACCCGGATGCCGTCGGGCTGCCGTTTCCACCCCCGCTGCCCGGCGCTGCTCGACGGAACCGCCGCCGAGGCCGGCATCGAAGCCGACTGCACCTCCAGGCAGCTGCCGGTCCTCACCGCCGGGGGCGATCACCGGGCCGCCTGCTGGCTCCCCGGTCGCCTCTGACCCTCCTATCCCTCAGCGCAGCCACGACCTCGCGAGACGCCCGGGTTGCAGCGACCTCATCGTGAGTACTCCGACGGAGGAGTACCGAGGACGGTCGAGAAGGTACGGCTCAGGTGCGCCTGGTCGGCGTATCCCAGCTCGGCAGCGAGCTGTGCCCAGACGGGCGCCGGATCGTCGCCGACACGCGCTGCGGTGTCAAGCACGCGGCGCCGGTCGATCAGCCACTTGGGTCCGGCGCCGACGTACTCCGCGAACTGCCGCTGAAGCGTGCGCGTACCGACTCCGGCCAGCTCGGCCACCTGATGCACCCGCACGATGTCGGGACGGCCGATCACCTTGGTCACCACCCAGGCCAACCGCTGGGCCAGCGGATCCGGGTTCGGTGTCTTGGCGAGCAGAAAGTCTGTGAGCAACCGAACGCGTACCCGAGCGTCCGAGGTCGCTGCTACCGCGGCGGCCAGCGCCGCCGTGTCGACGCCGAGGACGTCGGCGATCGGCCGGTGCGTGTCCGTCAGCGCCGAGACCGACGATCCGAGGAACGGCCGGAAGCAGGCCGGCCGAAACCGTGCCCCGACTGCGTACCCCCGCCCGGTCAGGTGCCTGTCGTAGCGACGGCGAACGAGGCCCGTGACATCGGCTTCTGTGTTGGTCACGGTCACGTTGACCGTCGGCAGGGGAAGCACTTGAGCCGTGTAGGGCTCGGTCAGATCCCAGGACACCGTCCAGAAGTTCAACACCCACTCGGCGAGGTGCGGGTCGGGGGCGTGGCGGTGGTAGGTGAACTTCGCCTGCGCAGTGCGCGGGTGCAGGATGCTCGCCTCCGCGTCACTTTGGTACATCCACGCCAGACTAGTGCTCCGACAGCAGGGCGCTAGGCAGTCTGACGGACCTCGCTGTCGCGATTGTTCAAGACGCGTGGCCGCGTGGGCGCGACCATCGAAGGATGAACGACACCATCCGCTTCATCGCCGACGCCACCACTGTAGTGACCGGGGTGGTGCGCGGCTGTGCGGGCGCGGCGCCCTCCTCGTCCACGCCGTGCGGGGAGTTCGACCTCGCCGCACTGGTCAATCACATGGCTGGCACCACGGGTGCGCTGGCCGACGTCGGCGAGCGGCGCACACTCGATCCCGAGGATCCGTGGGGCTCCCGGACCGAGATCGCCGCTGCTGACTGGCCGCAGGCGTTGGCGGACCGGCTGGCGCGTCTTGGTGCCGTCTGGTCACGGAAGGAGACATGGGAGGGAACGGTCGCGATCGGTGACAGCGAGATGCCGGCCAGCAGCATCGGCGACACCGCGTTCATCGAGGTACTGGTGCACGGATGGGACCTGGCCCGCACGACCGGCCAGGCGCTCGACGTTCCCGCCGACATGGCTGCCGAGCTGAGAAGGGTCGTCGAGGAAACCGCCGACCTCGGCCGTCAGCTCGGGGCGTACGGCGAACAGGTCCTTGTGCCCGAGACCGCAAGCGATATCGACGTGGCGTTGGGTGCGGCGGGACGCGACCCTGCCTGGACTCCTCAGCGCGCCGTTGGGCAAGACCTGTAACTGTGTAATCATCTGGGCGTGGCCCCTCCCGGCTCCCGGCTCGCCTTCCTCACCCGATTCCAGAGCACCGACGCCTCCCACCGGGTCACGACGCTGGAGCTCCTGTTCGACCTGGTGTTCGTCTTCGCCTTCACCCAGGTGACGCAGCTGATGGCGGACGACCCGACCGTGGTCGGTGTCACCCGGGGCCTGGTGCTGCTCGCCCTGCTGTGGTGGGCGTGGTCGTCGTACGCCTGGCTCGGCAACCAGGCGCACGCCGAGGAGGGCATCGTTCGGCTCACAGTGCTCGTCGCGATGACGGCGATGTTCGTCGTGGCGCTGGCGATCCCGGAAGCCTTCGACGACCGTGAGGGCGGCTTGTTCGCGCCGGTGGTGCTTGCCGTGTGCTACGCCCTCGTCCGGATGGCGCACCTGGGCTGCTACCTGATCGCGGCAGGTGACGATGCCGGACTCCGACGCCAGTTGTACGTCACGGCCATTCCCGTGTCGTCGGCCGGCGTGCTGCTGGTCGTCGGGGGCATCCTCGGACCGCCGTACCAGACAGGGTTCTGGGCGTTGGCCCTGCTCGTCGACTACGCAGGCATCTACCTGGCCGGCACATCAGGATGGCGTCTCAACAGCCCCCGACATTTCGCCGAGCGGTACGGGCTCATCCTGATCGTTGCCATCGGGGAGTCCCTGGTGGCGTTGGGGGTTGGCGTCGCCGACGAGGCACTCACGGTCGCAGTCCTCGTCGGGGCGGTGCTCGGTGTCATGGTGTCCGCGGCCCTGTGGTGGCTGTATTTCGATGTCGTCGCCCATGTCGCGGAGGGTGTTCTCGGGTCCACCGAAGGTCAGGAGCGCAGTCGGCTCGCCCGCGACTCCTACACGTACCTGCACTTCCCCCTCGTGGCGTCGGTCATCTTCATCGCGCTCGGCCTCAAGAAGACTCTCGAGTACGTCGCCGACACCGACGACCACGCGCTCTCCGACCCGCTGACCGGTGTCCCGGCCGTGTCGCTGTACGCCGGGGTGGCCGTCTACCTGCTCGCCCACGTCGCGTTCCGGTGGCGCAACATCCACACCTGGAACCCGCATCGCACCATCACGGCCGCCCTCCTCCTGCTCATGATGCCTGTCGCGTGGCAGTTGCCCGCGTTGGCGTCGCTTGGCGTCGTCGCAGGGACGCTGGCACTGCTCGTCGTGTACGAGGTGCTGCGATTCAGCGCAGCCCGAGATGCTGTCCGCCACCAGCACGGCGTCTGAGCCCACGCTTTCCGCCGCGAGCGCCTTCGCTCAACGAGAGCTGTTCCCTTGACGCAGGCTCGTGTGACACCCTGGGCGCTACTGACTCGCGAGTCAGCAAAGAGCTCGATCGCCCAGGCCGCGGTGAGGAGGATCCGCCATGTCCGAGTTGCAACCGGCGCTGCCCAAGCAGATGTACGTCGACCCGGCCGAGTTCGCGCGCGAACGGGACACGGTGCTGTTCCGCAGCTGGTTCTGCGTGGGACGCCTCGACGACCTGGGCCTCGAACGCCCCGGCCGGCTTGCCGTGCTCGATGTCGTCGGCGAATCGGTACTGATCACGTCCGACCGGACGGGCAACCTGCATGCGGCATACAACGTCTGCCGTCACCGCGGGTCGCAGCTGGTGCCGATCGAACCGGGAGCTGCGCCACCCGCGTCCGAGGTCGGCTCGCTGCGCTGCCCGTACCACTCCTGGACGTACGATCTCGACGGTCGGCTGCTCAAGGCGCCGCACACCCACGACGTCCAGGACTTCGACCCGGCGGGCTTCGGTTTGTACCCGGTCGGTGTGCAGACCTGGGGTGGGTTCGTGTTCGTGCACCTCACTCCGGCCGACGTCCCCGACGCCGACGCCGACTTCGTCCGCGAGATCGGGTCGTTCGCGGAGAGGCTGGAGCACTACCCACTGTCGGCGTTGCAGACCGGGCTGTCCTACACCTACGACGTCGGCGCCAACTACAAGGTGCTGGCCGAGAACTACAACGAGTGCTACCACTGCGGCCCGGTACATCCTGAGCTGACCAGGTTGGTGCCGTCGTTCGGCGGCGGCGGAGACGGTCTCGACTGGGACGACGGGGTGCCGCACCGCGAGGGTGCCTGGACGTTCACGACCACCGGTACGACGAACCGCCGAGCCTTCCCTGGTCTGAGCGAGGCCGAACGGACCCGCCACAAGGGCGAGCTCGTCTACCCGAACCTCTGGCTGTCGTGCGCCGCCGACCACGTCGCGTCGTTCGTCTCGTGGCCGCTGGCGGCAGACCGGACCCGGATCCGATGCGACCTGCTGTTCGAGCCCGAGGCGATCGCCGCCGCCGACTACGACCCGCACGACGCGGGCGACCTGTGGGACCTCGTCAACCGTCAGGACTGGGTCGTCTGCGAGTCGGTCCAGCGAGGCATGTCGTCTCGTGCGTACGAACAGGGCTGGTTCGCCCCGATGGAGGACGCGAGCGCCGACATCCGTCGGTGGCTGCTGCCTCGCCTCGGCGACGCGTGGGGGGATGCGTCGTGACCGCGTACGACGAGCAGTACGACTACGTCGTGGTCGGACTCGGCGCTCTCGGCAGCGCCACGGCCTACCACCTCGCCCGGGCCGGGCACCGGGTGCTCGGGCTGGAGCAGTTCGAGCTCGGCCACTCCCGCGGCGCCTCCCACGACACGTCACGCATCCTGCGGCACAGCTACCACACCCCGGAGTACGTGCGGCTGACGTTCGACGCCTACGACGACTGGGAAGTACTCGAGCGCGACTGCGGCGATTCCTTGGTGACACGGGTCGGCGGGCTCGACCTCTTCCCTCCGGATGCGGCGATCCCGATCGGCGACTACACGCGCTCCATGGACGCCTGCGGCGTCGACTACCAGGTGCTCAAGCGCGAGGACGTGCGGAGGCGTTGGCCGCAGTTCCACCTTCCACACGGAACTGTCGGCCTCTATCAGGACCGAGCGTCGATCGTGCCTGCGGCACGGGGTACGGCGGCCATGCAGGCACAGGCGACGCGGTTCGGTGCCCGGCTCCTGCCGCACAGTCGGGTCGTCGGGCTCGGAGATCTTGGGCCCGAGACCGTCGTGCTCACTCCGGAACGGACGTATCGAGCCGGCCGTGTCGTTGTGTGCGCGGATGCCTGGACTGGCTCACTGTTGTCCCACCTCGGACTCGCGTTCAACCTGACGGTCACGTTGGAGCAGGTGACGTACTTTCGGCCCGCCGACCCTGCGCCATACCAGCAGGGCCGGCTGCCGCTGTGGATCTGGATGGACGATCCCTGCTACTACGGGTTCCCGTGCTACGGCGAGGACACCGTCAAGGCCGCCCAGGACTGCAGCGAGATCGAGACCTCCGCCGACACGCGGCCGTTCGAACCAGATGCGACGCGGACCCGGGAGATCAAGGCGTTCATGTCCGCCCTCCTCCCCGATAGCGGGCCGGTCGCGGCGTCCAAGACCTGCTTGTACACGTTGCCGCCGGACCGTGACTTCGTCGTCGGCCCGCTGCCCGACCATCCGGACGTCTTGGTGGGGCTGGGTGCCGGGCATGCGTTCAAGTTCGCCCCCACCCTCGGTCGGCTGTTGGGCGAGCTGGCGACAACAGGAACGACTGCTGCCGACATCGGCGCGTTCGCTCCCGGCCGCGACGCCTTGACGAAGCAGGACCAATCCGTGCACTGGCTGGTGTGAGATGTGGTCCGTTCCGACGTCAGCCCGATCCCGTCGTGCGGCGAGACCCGGCCGGCTCCAGCAGGGCACGGTCGACACCGATCTCGTCGGCGGCCGCCAGGCGAACCCAGCTCTGCAGCTGCGGCCGAGAGACGTTCTTGTAGATCAGAGCCCCGACCGACAGCCCGTCGAGCAGAGCCCCCAGGCGAGCCACCGTGCTCTCCGGATCCGGACACGAGAACTCGCCGACCTCCACGCCTTCGGTGATGACCGCCTCCAGCGCATCGCGCCAGCGCTTGTCCAGCTTGCGCAACGAGGCCCGAATGGACGGCTCCCGCAGCGACGTCGCCCACGCCTCGATCCACAGGGTCCAGCCGTGCGCGGCACCCGTCGGACCGTACGACGACAGCACCCGCCGAAGTCGCTCGACGGGCTCACCCCCGCGCAGCAACGCACGATCGAGCCGGTCGGCGTCCCGCGCGACCGCGAACTCGAAAGCCTCCACCAGCAGGGAGTCCTTGGTGTCGAAGTGGTAGAAGACCAGACCCGTGCTGACGCCGAGTTCGTGGGCGATGTCGGAGACGCGCAGGGCCGACATCCCGCGCTTCTCGATCTCGGCGATGGTCGCCACGAGGATCTCCTCGCGCCGCACCTCCACCTTTCGCCGCGCCATCACGGGCCTGACACTAACCTGCGGAGGACATGATGACATCGCACGCAACCAGGACATCCGGCTCGCATCTCGCACCGCTCGACCTCGCCGGGCTCGAGGACACCTTGCAGCCCTTCGGCCGCTCGCGGATGCTCCCCGGTGAGGCGTACACGAGCGAGCAGGTATTCGCATGGGAGCAGCGGCACCTGTACGCCGGGACGTACACCTGCGTCGGCCGCGAGGACGACCTCCGAGCCGCTGGGCCGGACGGCAAGTCGCTCACGCAGCGGGCTGTGCAGGTCGGCGATGTGCACGTCTTGCTGACGTGGCCGAACGACGAGCCGCGCGCGTTTGCCAACACCTGCCGTCACCGCGCGCACGAACTGCTCGACGCCGGCGGGAGCAACAGCCGACAGTCCATCGTGTGCCCCTACCACGCGTGGTCGTACGACCTCGCCGGCACGCTGCGGGCAGCACCCGGCTACAAGGATGTCGCTGGCTTCGACACAGCGCACTTCCGCCTGGTCGAGCTGCCCGTGTACCGGTGGCACGGCTGGATCTTCGTGCACGCGGCCACCCCGCTGAGCAATCCCGACGTCGTCGACTTCGCGGCGTTCATCGGGGACCTCGAGGACATCGTGGCGCCGTACGCACCGGAGCAGTTGGTGCTCGGCGACCGGCACTCCTACGAGGTCGCCGCGAACTGGAAGACGATCGCCGAGAACTACCACGAGTGCTACCACTGTCCCTTGATCCACCCTGAGCTGTGCCACGTGACGCCGCCGACCTCGGGCGACAACTACGACCTGCCGGGCGCCTGGCTTGGCGGCTCGATGGTGCTGCGCGACGGCATGCAGACGATGTCGATGAGCGGGGAGTCGAAGGGCCGACCTATTCCTGGCGTCTCACCGACCACCGTGATGTACGTCGGCCTGGTGCCGAACCTGCTCGTCTCGGCGCATCCGGACTACGTGATGGCGCATCGCCTCGTGCCGTTGTCCCCGGGACGTACCTGGGTGGAGTGTTCGTGGTACTTCCCCGACACCGGTGGCGAGGCACCGATCGACCCGTCCTACGCCGTGGAGTTCTGGGACATCACCAACCGGCAGGACTGGGCGGCCTGCGAGTCGGTGCAGCGTGGTCTTTCGTCGCCGCACTTCCAGGCCGGGCCGTTCAGCCCGAGCGAGGATGCCGTGCATATGTTCGTGACCACGATCGCGCGCGCCTACCGCGGCGAGCCGATCCACGATGTCACCGGGATCAACGCCCCCGACTGATCGTCGTACGCACGCGACCCCGGGCCACCTCCCCGCGAATTGCGGGAAAGTCGTTCTGGGAACCGTGACATAACGGGCAACTCGCCGACAGTTTTCTCGCAATTCGCGGGGAGGTGCCGAGCCGCTCGTGGGGAGGTGCCGAGCCGCTCGCGGGGAGGTGCCGGGCCGCTAGCGGGCGGTGGTGCCGTCGAGGGCTTCGCGGAGCAGGTCGGCGTGGCCGTTGTGCCGGGCGTACTCGCCGATCATGTGGACGTACGTCATCCGGAGCGAGAACGCCTCGCCGCCGACGTCGAACGTGTCCTCGAACGCCATGTCCGCGACGGCTGCGTCGGCGAGACGCCATTCCTCCTGTAGCCGGGCGAAGGCGGCCTCGGCGTCAACTGCGTCGACGTCGTCGAAGTCCGCGTCCTTGCCTCTCGCCGCGTCGTACATCGCCTCGACCGGCTCGACGGCGGCGCGTTCGCGGAACCAGATCCGCTCGACCTTCGCCAGGTGTCGCACTAGGCCGAGAAGGGACAGGTTCGACGAAGGCAGCGGGCGCGCGGCCAACTGGTCACCGTCGAGGCCCGCGCAGATGTTGAGCAGGGTGGCCCGCTCCCAGGCGAGAAAGCCTTCCAGGATGGGCCGATCAGCACCGCTGAGCGGCCCGTCGACAGGGTCCGGGGTGGGTGCTTTCCACATCACCGACGGATCCTCGCACGAGTACCGCCAGTTCCCGCGGTCGGGCGGCGGTCAGGCGAGGCGGGGGATCACCTCGTGCCAGCTGCGACCCCCGACGGTGCGGGTCGCATCCCCCGTCGCCTCGTCGGCATTGAGCTCGATCCGGACGTCGAGCTCCTCGGCACCGATGTCGACCTCCATCGTCGACACGACGGACACCTCGGCCTCGGGCCACGTCAGGGTGAACGTCACACGCGCCCACGACCGCTGCCTGAACGTGACCGGGTCGACGCTCACCCGCCCCTCGTAGTGCTCAGTCGCCGTACCGCCATAAGGCACGTCGTACGTCGAGCCGTGGTCGACCACGCACGAAGTGGTGCGGGCGATCACGTCACGGTCCACCCGCCAGGTCATGCCGTCGGCGTCCTCACCACTCTCACCGCCAAGCGCCAGGTCAGGGGGAGAGTGGGTCGACGGGCCCTCCCACTGCGGCAGCTCGAGCTCCCCTCCGTGCACCGTGAGCACGACGGGGGTGCGTGGCGCAGCGGTGTTCGGCCAGTCGGCGCCGGCCACTGACAGCCGGATCCGCTGGCCGGCGTCGAACGCGTAGGCACAGGCGTCCAGCTCGACGTCCACGTCGTACACCTGGCCCGGGACCAGGCGCTCGACGCGGTCGAGCCCGGACAGGCAGCCGAGGTTGAGCGTGCCGCGTGAGACCAACGCAGACGTGCCGTCGGGAAAGACGTCACACAGCTTCACCGACACGTATGCCGTGGGTTGATCGACGCTGACCTGCAGACGCACGCGTGGATGTCCCAGCACAGCAAGGGATCCCGCCGCTCCGGCGTCCCACTCCCAGGTCAGTGACTGCGCGTCGTCGAAGCGCTGGTCCTGGCTCTGGCCCCACGGCAGATGCCCCGCGCAGTCGATCCACGCGTCGATGCCGACATCGGCCCGGACGGCGTACGGTGCTCGCGCGGTCAGTGCGCGACGGGCCACCGAGACCCGGGGCGACGGCCATTCCTCCCGGATCCAGAACCCCTCGTGCGTGTCCAGCAAGGCCGACGGGCGCGTCGACGACCGCACGAAACAGGTCACCGCCGGACGATCGTCGGCTGTCCCGTCGTCGACGCCGTTGTCGACCCCGCGCAGCCAGCGGTCCCACCAGGCCACCATCTCCGGCACCGCGTCGATCCGCGGACCCGGCAACGCAGCCGCCGTCGACGCGTGCGCCCACGGCCCGGCGAGCAACCGGTGCGGGACCTCGCCCGCGCGTAGCCGTTCGAGCAGTCGGAACGTCGCGTTGCGGTAACCGTCAGCCCAACCCGCGATGACCATGGTGGGGACCGCGATCCGGTCATAGCCTGGCCGCACAGAACCGTGCCGCCAGTACGCCCCGTCGAGCTGCTCGCGCAGCCAGGTCAGCGCCCACGGCTCCGAGGTCTCGACCCGCCGCAGCCACTCCTCGCGCCAGCCGTCACCCCAGACCTGGGGCACCGGCGGCAACGCGTTCATCGGCGCCATGTAGTGGCAGTAGTCGACGAGGTCGAGCACCTTGAGGATGCCCCCGCGGTAGTGCACGTCGTCGGTGTAGCGGTCGTCCGAGCCGTAGATCGCGATGATCGCCTTCAAGGCGGCGGGACGCTCGCACGCCATCTGCAGCGAGTTGAACCCGGAGTACGACGTGCCGTACATGCCGACGTTGCCGTCGCACCACGTCTGCGCCGCGAGCCAGGCGATCACCTGGTGCAGGTCGTCCTGCTCGGTATGCGGGTACTCGTCGGTCGCGTCGCCGCTGGACGAGCCCGTGCCACGCAGGTCGAGCCGACACACGGCGTACCCGTGGTCGTCTCGGAGCCGCACGTAGTCGGGGTGGTACGACGACGTCAGGTCGTCCTTGCGGTACGGCAGCGCCTCGAGGATGCACGGCTGCGGGCCGTCGACGTCGGCCGGCAGATAGACGGTGGCGGCCAACCGAACCCCGTCGTCCATCGGGATCCAGACGTCCTGGCAGCGCGGGTCGTGATCGACGGCGAGTACGTCGTCGGTCATCGAGCGAGTCTGCCGTGGTCGGCCAGCAACTGTCGTACCTGGTTGACGTCCAGCCCTGGACTCGTGTTCCCGGAGCGACCGACCACGGTAGGTGCGGCCAGCATCGAGTTCAGCACCGCCTCCTCGCTTGCGTCGACCACGCCGGCAAACAGCGGGTCGAGGCCGCGCCCGACGACGACCGGTGTGGAGGCGAGGTGCGAATCTCGTGACACCTCGACTCCGGTCGACGTCGCGATGAAGATCTCGCCGCTGCCGTGGTGGGCCACCGAGCCGGCCCGGGCCAGCCCGAGACCGATCCGCCTAGCAACCCGCGCACAGGCCGCACCGTCCAACGGCGCATCCGTGACCGCGAGACCGATGCACGATCCTGCCGGGGGCCGGGCTTTCGCCCTGTCGGAGCTGGGTGCGGGTCCGAGCAGCCGCCCGACGGGGACGCCGTCCACAGTCAGCCGGTCGCGGGAGCCGAAGTTCGTCATGAGCAGAACCCCGACCGTGTGGCCGTCCGGGGTGATGCGCGACGCCGTGCCGATCCCGCCCTTGAAGCCCAGACAGCTCATGCCGGTCCCCGAACCGACCGCCCCTTCGTCCGGCGGACGCGACGATCCGACCGAGGTGTCAGCGGCCTCCCAGGCTGCGGCCACGTCCTCGCGGGCCACCTGCATGCGGCGGGCGTCGTTCAGGAACGAGTCGTCGCACTCCCCTACGACCGGGATGATGAAGTCCTCGGCCACGTCGGGGAACCGCTCCAGCATCAGCTCGCACGCGGCGTCGTACACGCGCCCGAGCTGGAGTGTCGAGGTCAGGAAAACCGGCGTCTCGAGCAGGCCCCACTCGCCCGCCGTGATGAAACCGGTGCACTCGCCAGCTCCGTTCAGCACCGCTCCGCCGGCAGGCAACATCGCGTGGAAGGGGTCGTCGCGCAGCCGTATCACGGTGACGCCCGTACGCGCGATTCCCCGCCCACCCGGCGGATCCTCCTCGTCGCGCCATACCGTGGCGTGGCCGACGCCGACACCAGCGACGTCCAGAACGGAGTTCGTAGGCCCGGTCGCGAGCCCACCGATACTGATTCCCAAGTCAGTAGCACGTGGCATGATCTGATCCTGCCGGAAGTCACCGCCAAGGGGAATGATGGAAACCGACGCGCATTCCAAGCTGGACGCGAGCAGTGTCGCAGCTTCGGTGCCAGTGGTGTGGTCGGCGTCCACTCTCGAGCACAGACCCGACCGTGAGGTCTGGATCGGGATGGCGCTGGACGGGTCCGAGCTCCCCGAGCGAGTCACCGTGATTCGCCAGGCGCTCGAAACCGCTGGGCATCGCGTCCTTGACGCAAGCCCCCACGGCCTCGACGCCCTGAGATCGGTGCACGAGCAGACGTTGGTGGAGCACCTTGCGGGCGTGTACGACGCCTGGCGCGACGGCGGCTTCGTCGACCTCGGGGCCGACCGCGTCGTGCCGTACTTCTTCCCGACCGCGGCCATGCTCGGCCCGCTCCCGGCCACACCGGCCTCTTCGGTGCATGCCCGCGCCGGCGACTACTGCTACGACACGATGACGACGCTCGGGCCTGGAAGCTGGCGCGCCATCCAGTCTGCCGCCGACTGCGCGTTGACCGCGGCCGATGTCGTCGTCGCGGGGTCCAGCCGGGTGGCGTACGCATTGTGTCGACCGCCGGGCCACCATGTCACCCGCCGTGCGTACGGCGGGTCCTGCTACCTCAACAACGCTGCGCTTGCGGCGCAGGCACTCGTCGACGCGGGTCACGAGCGCGTGGCCGTCGTGGACGTCGACGCGCACCATGGCAACGGCACTGCGGCGATCTTCTATGAACGCGCCGACGTGCTCTACGGCTCGGTGCACGTAGACCCGGCCGCCGGCTGGTTTCCCCATGTGGTCGGGCACGCGCACGAGACGGGCGCCGGCGCAGGCGAGGGCACGACGTTGAACCTCCCGCTGGCGCCCGGGAGCGGAGACGACGCCTTTCTGACCGGCGTACGGCGGCTCGCTCGCGCCGTGAGCGATCACGGCGCGACGGCGCTGGTTGTGTCACTTGGCGTCGACGCCGCGGCCGACGACCCGGAGAGCCCGCTGCAGGTCACTCGGTCGGGGTACGGGACAGCGGGCGAGGTCCTGCTCGGCGAGCTCGGTCTGCCGTCGGTGGCCGTGCAGGAGGGCGGTTACCACCTGCCGACGCTCGGCTCCCTGGTCGCCGCCTTCCTCGCAGCCGGCGACTGATCCCACGTCGGTCGACGACATCCGGTGCCGATGGCCGGGATTGTGCTGCGTCGTAGGTTGGGCGTGGGCGTCTCCGACAACGTGACACTTCTCGCACCTCGACCTGCGGAGGATGCATGACCGCTGAGCACGACGCCGGCAGTTACGCCAGCACCGTCCGTCTCACCGTCAACCACCGAGACCACCAGCTCACCGTCGACAACCGGGCCACCGTGCTGGACGTGCTCCGTGAGCAG
>Ga0136617_10001420_pt1 | contig 21297 bp, 19 predicted proteins | sample AntDrymUQ3222106_2_FD_129672 | JGI IMG/M metagenome (GOLD analysis project Ga0136617, IMG submission 129672) | Polar desert sand microbial communities from Dry Valleys, Antarctica - metaG UQ322 (21.06) | ecosystem: Environmental > Terrestrial > Soil > Desert | place: Antarctica: Dry Valley...
GCGGCGGTGAGCGCGCCGTAGTTGGAGCCGGTCTCGGCATTGGCGAAGAACATCATGCCGAGCGGCGGCGGCGCCAGCTTGGCGTCGGAAATGACGATCAGAGGCCAGTAAAGATCGTTCCAATGCGCGACGATCGAGAATACCGAAAACGCGGCGATGGCCGGCCACGCGCTCGGCGTCACGATGCGCCATACGATCTCGAACTCGTTCATGCCGTCGAGCCTCGCCGCGTGGATGATGTCATCCGGGAAGCTCTTGAAGAACTGGCGCAACAGGAAGATCGCGAAGACCGACAGGAAGAACGGCACCATCATCGAAAAATACGTGTTGAGTAGCCCGAGATCGGCCAGAGCGATATAGAGCGGCAGCGCTGGCACCTGCACGGGAATGGCGAGCGCCAGCAGCGTGAGCACGAACAGGATGTTCCGGCCCGGAAAGCGCAGCTTTGCCAGCGCATAGGCGCAGGGGATCGCGACCAGCAGCTGCACCGCGAGGATGCAGGCGCAGACGATGACGCCATTCAGCGCGAAGCGCAGCAGCGGCGCGCTCGTCAACGCGAAATGGTAGTTCTCCACGCCGTAGAACTGCCTGGGCCACAACGCCAACGTCGGGGTGAAGATTTCGGCCGGCGGCTTGATCGATGTGATCAGCATCCACACGAACGGCAGCAGCATGAACACCGCCCCGGCAAGCAGAAAGCCGTGCACCAGCAGCTGCGACACCGCACGGCGCACCAGGGCAGCGGCACGGCTCGTCGCCGGCGGCCGGCGGTTGTCCGGCGGGGTGCGCATCAGTAATGCACCCGGCGTTCGAGGACGAAACTCTGGATGACCGAAAAAATCAGGATGAACACCAGGAAGACCATCGTCAACGCCGCTGCATAGGCGGTATGAAAATACTGGAAGCCCTCGAGATAGATCGAATAGAGCAGCACCTCCGACGACCCCATCGGGCCGCCCTGCGTCATGACGGCCACGGTATCGAAGATCTTGAACGCGGTGATCGATGTCGTGACGATCACGAACATCGTCGTCGGCCCCAGCAACGGCCAGGTGATGGTCAGGAAGCGGTCGATGCCGCCCGCGCATCCGTCGATCTCGGCCGCCTCGTAGAGGTCCTTCGGAATCGCCGACAGACCGGCCAGGAACAGCACCATGTTGAAGCCGATCAGCTGCCACATGCCGATCATGGCGAGGGTCGGCACCACCAGTGCCGGATCGCTCAGGAACGCATGTTCCCCCGCGCCGATCATGTGCAGGAAGGTGTTGATCGGACCCAGGCGCGGATGCAGCAGGAACTGCCACACCGTCGCCATCGCGATCAGCGTCGAGGTGACCGGCAGGAAGTACACGATCTCGTAGAAGGATCGCGTGCGCTTGCGCCCGTAGACCAGGACTGCGACCAGCAGCCCGAGGCAGACGGCACCCGGCAGCACGATCCCGACGTAGAGAAACGTGTTCCACAGCGAGCGCCGGAATACGGAGTCGCCCATGGCCTTGCTGAAGTTGGCGACGCCTACCCACTCGAATTCGACGGCGCCGAGCTCGTAATCGGTAAAGCTCATCACGAACAACACGACCAGCGGAACGAGACTGGTCAGCAACAGCAGAAGCGTCGCCGGCAGCGCCAGCCCCATGCCGGTGATCTTTTCGATGAACGCCTGACGGCCACCGAACGGGCGTTGCCTGGCGCCGGAACCGGGTAGAGCGAGCGCGCTCATCCGGCTGCGCCGCCCGAGTTGAGGTACAGCCGCACGCGCTGGTTGCGATCTTCGCGCTGCATATTGAGCGGCTCGGCGCGCTGCCCCTCGGCGTCGAAGATGTGGCAGGCCGCGAGGTCGAAGACGAGATCGACCTCTCCGGTGGTGCCGAGATCGTGATCGGCAGGAACACGACAGGTGATCACTTTGTCACCGAGGCCGGCGACATCGAAGTGCAGGATGTATTCCGAGCCGAGATTCTCGGTGCGCCGCCGGACGGCGCCGAGCGCGACCTGTTGCTCGCGCAACGGAGCGGCGCCGCGGGGGGCGATCGCCTCGGGCCGAATGCCGACGGTGGCGGCGGAGCCGGCGGCAAGCGCCGTCCGCAGCGGAAGGTGCCGACCCATCACCTCGATGACACCGCCGTCGCCAACCGTGGCAGGCAGCAGGTTGATGGCCGGGCTGCCGATGAACTGTGCAACTTTGATGTTCGCCGGTCTTGCATAAAGCTCGCTGGGCGTGCCGAGCTGCAGGATGGAGCCGGCATCCATCATCGCCACGCGGTCGGACATCGTCATCGCCTCAACCTGGTCATGGGTGACGTAGACGAAGGTCGTCTGCAGGCGCTTGTGCAGCTCGGCCAGCTCGCTCCGCATGTGCACGCGCAGCTTGGCATCGAGATTGGACAGCGGCTCGTCCATCAGGAAAACGTCCGGATGACGGACCATCGAACGACCGAGCGCCACGCGCTGGCGCTGGCCGCCGGACAGCTGCGACGGCCGCCGCCCGAGCAGCGGCTCGATCTGCAGCTGCGCCGCCACCGCTCGAACCTCCTCGGCGATGCCGCGCATCACGCGGCGACGGCGGGGCGAGAGATACTTGACCACCGGCAGCCGCTCCCACTGCGACAACCGCTGCATCGTCAGCGGCAGCCCGATGTTGCCGGCAACGGACATGTGGGGATAGAGCGCGTAACTCTGAAAAACCAGCGCGACCCGGCGCTCGTGCGGCCGCAGATGGTCGATCGACCTGCCATCGATCTCGATTGAACCCGACGTTTGCGGTTCCAGTCCGGCGATGATGCGGATCAGCGTCGACTTGCCGCAGCCGGACGCACCGACCAGGGTCAAGAACTCGCCGTCGGCAACCTCGAGGTCGATGCCCGACAGGACGGACGTTTGCCCGAAGGTTTTTGCGATCGATTTCAGCGTAACGCGTGCCATGAGCTATGACCCAGCGGTCTTGCGCGGCGGATAAACCTCATGGATGACGTCGTCGATCCAGAAGCGGGCGAGGTCGGAAATCTCGGTCGCGCTGACCGTGACGTTCCTGCCGTCGAAGTCATAGACGACCGCACCGAGTTCTTTCGCGCCCGCCATCTCCGGCTGGAGGGTCGGCCCGACCACGAAGGCCGATGAGCCGCCCCATACGTAGCGGCAGCCATCCACGACCCGGTCGAGGCTCTTGTGCAGGTGGCCGCTCGCCACCAGCGCCACGCCGTGCCTGCGTACGAGTTCCAGCAGCGGTGCGCGCCACTGCGGCTTCACCGACCAGTAGCCGGTATCGGCCTCGGTGGGTACATCGACAAAGAGAGGCCGATGCATGAACCAGGCGATGTGGCGATAGCCAGCGTCCGCCATCGTCGCCTGCAACCATGCGAACTGCTCGGCCTCATGCGCCAACCCCGAGCCGAAAAGCATCGCGTCGAGGCCGATCAACCGCCATCCCTCGATATCCTTCGACCACCAGTCGTGGCCGAAATGCTGGCGCCAGCGTGCAATCCGCGCGTCATCGACCGGCTGATGTGCGTGGCCCGCCTCGCCGACGTCATGGTTGCCCGGCACGCACAGCACCGGCACGCCGAGCTCCCGGAACAGCCCCGCACAATGGACCAGGTCGTCCTCGTAGTCGGCGCCGTCGACGGTTACGTCGCCGGTATGAACGATCAGATCGGCATCCTGCGTCGCGATCCAGGCGCGCAATGGGGGCCAGTTAGCGCCGAAATGCCGTTTGGCCGGGCTGAGATGCGTGTCGGAAATTTGGAGGATGCGCGTCATGGAGTCATAGGGTTAGGCCGCCGCGGACAATGCCAAGCATTTCATCACTGCCTGAGCAAAATAATCAAGCAATGACCATTAAAGATCAAGAAGAAAAACACGCCGCAACGACGCGTTCGACTGGGGGCGTTGGATGCGCGTTCGCCTCGCATCCAAACCTGGCCGCGTGCGTCGACCCGGGATCAACGGCGGGCCGCGCCAAAGCTGGGCTTGAGGTCGGTGTAGAGCTGGCGGAACAACGCGCGTCGTGGCGCCAGGGTCTCGCGCAGCGTGGCGTCGGGCTCGATGACTTCGGCCACCGGCGGTGGCGGACAGGCATCGCCCAACCTCGCCGCGCCGACCGCGATGGAGGCGAGGCGCGCGGCGCCGAGGGCGGGTCCGATTTCGCCGCCGCGGTGATAGACGAGCGGCCGCCCCAGCGCGGCGGCGATGATGCGCCCCCAGAACCGCGAGCGCGATCCGCCACCGATCACGGAAAGCGCATGGATCCGGTTGCCCCTGACCTCGAGCGCGTCGAGTCCGTCCGCGAGTGCGAACGCGACACCCTCGAGTGCCGCCCTGCCGAGATCCTCGCGGGTCGATCCGCCATCGAGGCCGAAGAACACGCCGCTGGCGGTGGGATCGTTGTGCGGCGTTCGCTCACCCGACAGGTAAGGGAGCATGACCAGCCTGCAAGCTGCCGGCGCGTGCATTTCCGCGGACTCGATCTGGGCGAGGAACTCGCCCTCGCTGGCGGCCCCGAGGAGGTGCGCGACGAACGACAGGGTGCTGGCGCCGGACAGCGTTACCGCCATGCGGTGCCACATGGACGGGATGCAATGGCAAAAGGCATGGACGCCACGCTCCGGATCGGGGCGGACGTCGGCGTCCGCGACAAAGATCACGCCGGACGTGCCGAGCGACAGGAAGGCTTGGCCCGGACGGACAACGCCGATGCCGACCGCCCCGCATGCATTGTCGCTGCCGCCGCCAGCCACCGGAACGCCAGGCCGCAGACCGAGCGCGGCCGCGGCCTCGCGCGTCAGTCGGCCGCAGATCTCGGTGCCCTCGACGAGACGCGGCATATGCCGTTCGTCGAGTGCGCAGGCAGCGAGCATCGCGGACGACCAGCGACGGCTTGCCACGTCGAGCCAGAGCGTTCCCGCGGCGTCCGAAGGTTCGCTGACGAATTCTCCGGTGAGCCGGAAGCGCAACCAGTCCTTCGGCAGCAGCACGTGCGCGGTGCGGCGGAAATTTTCCGGTTCGTTCGCGGCCATCCAGATGAGCTTGGGCGCCGTAAAGCCGGGCATGGCGAGATTGCCGGTGATGGCACGGCTCGCGGGCTCGCGGTGCTCGAGTTCACGGCAGGCGGCGGCGGACCGGCCGTCGTTCCACAGGATCGCCGGACGAATGACGCGGTCCTGCGCATCCAGCAGCACCGCGCCGTGCATCTGTCCTGAAAGCCCCACGCCGTTGACATCCAGCAATGCCCGCGCGCCGAGCCCTGCAACCGCGGCGAGCGTTGCCCGCCACCAGGCGTCCGGATCCTGCTCCGACCACATCGGCTGCGGCCTCGACACGGACAATGCGGACGCAGACTCGCCGACGAGCGTGCCGGCCTCGTCGATCAGCACTGCCTTGACGCTCGACGTTCCAAGATCGATCCCGAGAAACATGGGTCAGGATCCTTGCCGGCTTGCTGGGGTACCTTCGCGCTGCGCGCTCCGGTATTCGCCCTTGGGGCGGCCCGGCGGGCTTGCTGGGGTACCTTCGCGCTGCGCGCTGCGGTATTCGCCCTTGGGGCGGCCCGGCGGGCTCATGGCGCGGCCTCGAGATAGCGCGCCAGCGTGGCGTGCGTGCCATCCCGCCAGATGCGCGCCAGTGCGGCGGCGAAGGCACTTGCATAGGCTTCGTTGGCGGCAAGGTCGCCGAAGATGTCGCGCATGCCGAGCCATGCGCCGGGATTGCCCCTGGCCTCTCGTGCGAGTGCGTGCAGCCGTGGCCAGTCCGGATCGTTGGGCTCGATCGCCGCGCCGCTGTCGGTTTGGCCGTGGCAGTAGCGGCACCAGAAGGCCGCCACCAATGCCAGGCCCTCGACGGACAGTCCGCGGCGCAGGCGGTCCGCCACCGAGGGAAGAATGAACTTGGGCTGGCGGTTTGAGCCATCGAGGCAAAGGCGCCGGATGGTGTCGCCGATTTTCGGATTGGCGAAGCGCCTTTCGATGAGCGCCTTGTATGCGTACAGGTCGTTGTCCGGCACGGGAGGCACGACGGGAATGATCTCGTCGTCGAGCAGTTTCGACAGGAAACGGCTGACCAGCGGCTCTTCCATGGCCTCGTGCACGAAGTGGATGTCCATCAGCGCCGCGGGATAAGCGATTGCTGCATGGCCGCCGTTCAGGAGCCGGATCTTCATCAGCTCGAATGGCTCGACATCGGCCACGAATTGCACGCCTACCTTTTCGAACGCCGGCCGACCCGCCGTGAACCTGTCTTCAAGCACCCATTGCCTGAACGCTTCGCAAAAGACGGGGCGCGCATCGACGATCCCGTACGCCTCTTCCAGCAGCGCGCGCTCGCGCCCGGTGGTCGCCGGCGTGATGCGGTCGACCATGCTGTTGGGGAACGCGACATTCGCGCGGATCCAGTGCGCGAGCGCGGGATCGACCAGCGCTGCCAGGCCGGCGACCGCATTCCCGGTGACGTCACCGTTGCCCGGCAGGTTGTCGCACGACATGACGGTGAAAGGCGCGACGCCCTCGGCGCGGCGGCGGATCAACGCGGCGACGATCAGGCCGAACGCGCTCTTCGGCCGCGCGATGTCGGCCGCATCGGCGACGATGTCGGGATGCGTCGCATCGAAGCGCTGCGTGGCCGGATCGATGCAGTAGCCGCCTTCGGTGATCGTGAGAGACACGATCCGGATCGCAGGATCATGGAGCCTTGCTAGAATCGCCGCCGTGTCGCCGGGGGCGAGAAAGTCGATCATCGAGCCGACGATCCGTGCCGCAGAATGATCTGCCTCCTGTTCGATGACCGTCGTCAGCAGGTCCTGCGCTGCAAGCTCCCGCCGCATCGCCTCGTCGGTCGCGCGTACGCCCGCGCCGATCAACGCCCAGTCGAGATCCATGCCCAGGTTGAACAGCTCATCGAGATAGACCGCTTGGTGCGCCCGATGGAAATTGCCGACACCGATATGGAGGATTCCGGCGCGAAGATCGGTGCGGTCGTACGCCGGAACTCTGGCGACTCCGGCGAGCGCTGCCAGGTTGGCGCGGGAAAGTTTGATGATCATGCGAAGGGCATTCGATCGTTGCAGGTAGTGGAAAAACGCGGGGCCAAGGACAACACCGGGCGTTGACGGTCAGTCTTGCAGGAGCGCCCGCGCCGTCCACTCGTCGGTTACCAAGCCGTTGACGATCCGACCCGTCAGCGCGGCGCGAAGCGGAATGACCTTGGTCGGTCCGTGCGCGATGCAGATCCTGGGCCGCGGACTGTCGATCTGCGGGGGAATGCTGGTGATGCGCGTATTCGTCCCTTCGGTCAGGATTCGACCGTTTGCGTCGAACACCCAACCGACGTTTTCACCGACGCCTCCCAAACGAATGAGATCCAGCAACTGGTCGCGCGTGATGAAGCCGTCCCGATAGAGGATGGCATTCTCGTCGATCTGGCTGATGCCGGAGAGCCACACGTCGGCGCCATCCGCCATGACAAAAATTCGGCGCACGGATTCGATTTCGAGCAACAGGTTCCGTTGCGACGAGGTCGAGGCATGCATCGGCAAGGGCATCGGGAAATATTGCGCCTGGGTGAGCTCGGCAAGCTTGATCAACGCGTCGAACGGACTCGCCGATCCGTCCGGCGAAATGTTGCCGACGAGCGATACCAGCCGGTGCAGCGGGCGCGCCATGGGTGTCACGCGCTCGACGCTGGCGCGCATCGAACGACCCGTTCCCAGGCCCATCACGACCGTGCGCTTCGAGCGCAGCAGGCGTTCGATGAAGACCGCCGCCGCTTCCGCCACGCCGACGAAAGACGTCTCGGCCGTGCCGTCGGCCGGCACCACGTCGCAATGCACGAGGCCGAATCGCTCGGTCAGTTGCGCTGCCAGGTTCATGCACTCGCCGACGGGGTGATCCATGCGGAAGGTGATCAGCCGCTCGGACCTGCACAGCGACACCAGGCGCTGCGCCGTCGGGCGCGACACGTTCAGTGCCTGTGCAATGTCGTCCTGCGTCTTGCCCGCGATGTAATAGAGCCAACCGGCCCGGGCCGCGTCGTCGAGGCGTGAGTCTGGTGCATCGGCCATCGCTCGCCTCAGCTCGCAAGCCGGGACTGGAGCTCTTTCATCGACCCGATGATGCGATCCGCTCCCGCGCCGAGCAATTCCTGCGTCTGGTCCAGCACGGCAAAATGGCTTCCGGCCGTGAACCCATAGGCGGTCATGCCCGCGGCCTTGGCTGCGGTGATTCCGTTCACGCTGTCTTCGACGACAAGGCAACGGTGGGGGGCCACGCCCGTCGCGGATGCGGCAAGCAGGAAGACATCCGGCGCCGGCTTGCCGTTGGCGACCATCGTCGTGCTGAAGATGCGCCCTTCGAACAGGTCCCACAGGGCGGCCTTGCGCAGCGTGAGCTCGAGGCGCTCCTCGTCGCTCGACGATGCGAGGCAATACGGGACGCCGAGCGCCTCGATGGCCTCGCGCGTGCCCTCGATGGCCGTCAGGTCCCGCGAGAAGGCCTCGAACAACTGGGCTCGCCACTCGTGTACGAAATACTGCGGAAGCGGGCGCTTTGCCATGCGCACGTAGTGGTCCGTCACCGCGGCTGCCGAGCGCCCGAGGAAACGGGACAGCACCTCCGGCAGTTCGCATGCGACGCCGTGCCGGGCCATGATGTTGGCAACGGTGGAACAGCTGATCGTTTCGCTGTCGATCAGCACCCCATCGCAATCGAATATGACCAGCTCGAAGGCGCCTGCCGGTTGCGGCAAGTCGTCATTCTGCATCCTTGCGTCCGTTCCCCTATTGTCCGATCATTCGCTCTCTGATAGAGTAATTCTGTCAGCAAAGTCGTACTTCGGGTAGTAAAAACTGAGCGGATCACCACGACATGGTGACCAAGTGGTGACTTAGCGAACGGCAATACCTGCCAAAGGAGGCAACGACCATGGGCTGTTTCTCCAGGATGACAACCGGGCTTACGGGGTTGGTTCTCGCGGCGGGCATGGCGGCAAGTCCAGCCGTCGCGCAGAAGGTCGCATTGGACGTGTTCTATTCGCAGCCGTCCTTTGCGAAATATCACGAGCCCATCGCCGAGGCGTTCATGAAGGCGAACCCGAACGTGACCATCACGTTCCGCGCCCCGGCGGCCAACTACGACGAAGGGCATCAGGCGATGCTCCGTCAGGCCGTGACGAACCAGATGCCGGACATCTATTTCCCCGGCTTCCACCTGTTGCCCGAACTGACGCGGGTGCTGGTCAAGCGCAAGCAGATTCTCGACCTCGCGCCCCTGCTCGCCGCAGAACCCGCGGCGTGGCGCCAGGCGAACTACTCCGACAAGATCACCAATCTGGGCAAGGTCGACAGCAAGCTCTACGGGCTCGCCGTGAACGCTTCGCTTCCCATCATGTATTTCAATGCGGACCTGGTGAAAAAAGCCGGAGGCGATCCGCAGCGCATGCCTGACACGTGGGACGGCGTCATCGCCCTTGCGGCCAAGATCCACGCGGCATCGCCGGAAGCCGCGGGCATGGCCTACAACGTGCACAACTGGCCCGATACGTGGCTCTTCCAGGCGATCATCGACCAGGCGGGCGGCACCATGCTCGACCCCACCGGCACCAAGGTCGCCTTCAACACGCCCGCCGCCCGCAAGGTCATGACCAACCTGCGCCGGTTCGTGACCGAAGGCAGCATGCCGCTGATCGAATTCGACGCGTCGCGCCAGCAGTTCGTCGCCGGGCAGATCGGAATCTTCTTCGATACTCCGGCTCGCCTGCGCCAGGTCACCGACCTCGTCGGCACCCGGTTCACGCTCGGCACCGCCGTGTTTCCGATCGATGACAAGGCCAAGGGCGGCATCCCGACCGGCGGCTGCGCGATCATCATCACGGCCAAGGATGCGGCGAAGCAAAAGGCCGCGTGGGACTACGCGAAGTTCATCACCGGCCCGGAAGCGCAGAAGATCATCGTCGAAATCACCGGCTACCTGCCCACCAACAAGCTCGCGTCCGGACCGGCCTACCTCGGGCCTTTCTATGACAAGAACCCGAATTTCAAGACGGCGGCGCTGCAGACGGACCGCGCAGTGCCATGGGAAGGCTATCCCGGCCAGAGCACCGTGCAGATCTGGCGCCAGCAGCGCGATGTGCTCAACGCGATGATGCGCGGCGAGATCACCCCGGATGCGGCTTTGGAAAAGATGGCCAAGGAAACGACGGCGATGATGAAATAGCATTCCTCGAACGCGTCCTGCGGATGCGCCGGACGTTTGCAACGGCACACGCTCGATTCCGCGGCGCCCAATCGGTAGCGGCGCGACCTATCACTTCCATGAAGCAGGCAATGCACGGGTTGACCACCCGCCCGGCGGGACAACGGGCGGGCCTGCTCTTCGACCTCGACGGTACGTTGGCGCAGACCGAGCATCTTCATCACGCCGCCTTCAATGCGATCCTTGCGCCGTCGGGCCGCAGCCTTGACGACGAGGCCTTTTTGCGGCACGTCTCCGGACAGGCGAACCACGCCATCATGGCGTTCTTCTTGCCGGACGCCAGCATCGCGGAGCGGCAGCGTCTCGCCGAACAGAAGGAGGCGTCGTTCCGATCGCTTGCGGCTTCCGGCGGCGTCGATGTGACGCCGGGGGCGGCGGCCCTGCTCGCATGGGCGCGGCGACGGCATGTCGCCACCGGGCTCGTGACCAACGCGCCACGGGCGAATGCTGAAATGATGATCGCCGTGCTGGGACTCGCCGCTGCTTTCGATGTCGTCGTAAGCGCGGACGATATCGCTCGAGGCAAACCGCATCCCGACCCGTATCTTGCTGCCATGGACACGCTCGGACTTTCCGCGCTCGCGACCGTGGCGATCGAGGATTCGCTCACCGGCATTGCCGCGGCCCGCGCCGCGGGCATCGGCGTGATCGCGTTGTCGACGGCGTTGACTGCCGCCGCATTGCGAACGAGCGGCGCGGCGCTGGTGGTCGACGACCTGGCCGATCCTGTTCTCTACGAATACCTGGAACAGCGCTTCGCATTGCACGCTGCGACGTAAGTCGTGTGACCGGGGTATCGGCGGCGTGTGTCCCGGCCGCGGATGGATTGCCTCAAACGTTGCCGAGCCTACTCACCGCGGGCGCTCAGGCGTCGCCGGCGGGCGCCTCGCGCGGATGCGAAGGCGTGCCGCCGCGCTGCGTCGCGACCCATTCGCCGAGGCGGCACGCGCGCGCGAGCAATGCCGCGTCGGAATCTTCTTTCGCGAGCAGTCCGGCGACCAGCGCGGCAAGAAACGCGTCGCCCGCGCCGACCGTGTCGGCGACGACGACCGCGCGGCCTTTTTCCCACGTCCACGCCGAATCGCGCAGGATTCCGGCGCCCCGCGCGCCCGCGGTCACGCAAACCGTCGCACACCCGGTTGCGTCCGCGATCGCACGGGCGTGCGTCTCCTCGTGGCCAGGCGTCTCGGATTCGTTCGCTGCAAGACGCGCGGCCTCCGCGGCGTTGAGTTTCAGCAGCGTGACGCAACGGGCGATCTCACGCACCAGCGGCAGGGCGTCGAACGGCGGGCGCAGATTCACGTCGAACGCACGCAACGCGTCCGTCGCCAGTGCGCCCAGCACGCGCGTGAGTGCATCGCGATTGTTCGGCGAACGCAGCGCAAGCGAGCCGAACACGAGCGCGCGCGCATGACTCGCCACGTGGACGGTGTCGCTTTCGACGACAATTCGATCCCAAGCGACGTCGCGCGTGATGTCGTAGTGCGCGTCGCCGGCTGGCGCGATGCGTGCGCGCACGTAGCCGGTCGGCATCCCTGCGTGGCGCGCGACGAGGTCCGTGGGAATTTTCCAGTCGTGCAGGCGCCGCAGGAGCTCGTCGCCGCGCAGGTCGCGACCCACGGCCGACACCGGGCGCGCATCGAGACCGAGCTCGTGCAGATGAAAAGCAACATTGAATGGCGCACCGCCGGCGAACAATCCGGACGGAAGAAAGTCCCAGAGAATCTCGCCGAAGCAGAGAACGGTCGGCGCAGAGGACTTCATGCCGCTTGCTTGATCGTTCTTGATCGCGAACCCTGCGCTTTAGGCGCCGTAGTACTCGCGTATGTAGGCGCGGGCGCCGGTGGCCAGTGCCATCGAGTCCGTCCACAGATTTCGCCAGATCGACAGGTTGGCGGACAACGTCGGATGCACGACCTCCGAGGAGAATGACTCGAAGGTGATGGTGCCGCGATAGTCCACCTCGCGCAGCGCGCCAAAAAATTCGGTCCAGCCCACCGTGCCCCGGCCCAGCGCGCCCCGGTTGGATTCTCCGACGTGGACATACCCGAGTTTCCCGGCGGCGGCGGCCAGCACCGGTCCCCGGAACGATTCCTCTTCGATGTTCATGTGATAGGTATCGAGGTGCGCCACCACATTGTCCCGGCCGACCTCGTCGATGAATTGCAGGGTCTGTGCGGTCGTATTGAGGACGTTGGTTTCGTACCGATTGCAGAATTCCAATCCCAGACTGATGCCGGAGGCCGCAGCCTTGTCCGCCAGCCATGCAATGCTGTCGATCGAATTGGCGCGGCCGCGCGCGGTGACGGCCTTCGTGTAGCGACCAAGGCGGGAGAAGATCACGCCGCCCAGGTAGTCGCCTCCGATGTCGCGGACCAGGTTCAGCGCGAGCTCCAGCCGCGCGCGCCCCGCCGCCACGATTCCATCGTCATCGCTGGACACGTCGGTCTGCTCGTCGAGGCCTAAAGAAACAGCGGCCGTTAAACCGTACTCCGACAGCAACGACGCGGTCAACCGCGCGTCGAAGGTTTCCGGATTGAGCGCGGCCAATTCGATCAGGTCGAACCCAGCCTTTGCCGACGATGAGATCGCCATGCGTGCTCGGCTTCGGACCAGCCGCCGACCCATACCAGCGCGTGAATGCCGATTCGATTGGACATTGGGTTCACCAGCAGGTGTAGCCGCCGTCGGCGATCACGACGCTTCCGGTCATGAGGCTCGCTGCGTCGGACGCAAGGAAGTGGACGATGGACGCGATCTCTTCGACCGTGCCCACCCGCGCCATCGGCGTTCCATCCATCCAGGCGCCGTAGAGCACCGCATTGGACTTCGCGAATTCGGTCATCGGCGTATTGATGTAGGTCGGGGCGACAGCGTTGACGCGGACGCCGCGAGCGGCCCATTCGGCAGCGAGCGACTTGGTCAGATGATGGACTGCCGCCTTCGACGCGTTGTAGGAGATCTGTCCCTGCGGCTTGTTGACGATCAAACCGGAGATGGAGCCGATGTTCACGATCGCGCCGCGCTTCGCCTCCAGCATGTGCCGGCCAAACGCACGGCAGCACCAGAAGAGGCCGTTCAGATTCACGTTGATGACATCCAGCCATTGCGCATCCGACACCGTTTCCGCGGGGACCTCGCTGCGCGAGATGCCGGCGTTGCAGACGAGAATGTCGACGCCGGCGCCGGAGGCCGCCAGCCTGTCGGCCGTTGCGGTGACAGCGGCGGCATCGGTCACGTCGAAGATGACGACGTCGGGCTGGTGTCCCTTGGCGCGAAGTACCTGTCGACCGTGCTCGGCGATCTTCGGATCGTGATTGGCGATGATGACGCGCGCGCCCGCCTCCGCCAGTGCTTCGCATATCGCGAGGCCGATGCCGCCGCCCCCGCCGGTGACGAGCGCGGTGCGCCCCTTCAAGCTCAGCTTCTCGAGATACATCCCGCTCGCTCCGTCAGTAGTGGGAAGTCATTCTTCTTCGTCAGCCGACCGCGAACTCAGCGCAGAGACCGAAGCAGCCGTTCCACGACGTCAGCCGGACCGATGAACATCGGTTGCCTGATCGGAAATCCATAGCTGGGCTCCAAAAGCGGCTCGACCTCGAACGTCGAACCGTCGAGGTAGCGCTCGACATGGCCGAGCGCGCGCGTGAAAGGCAGCGCGGGCGCGAGGTCCCACAAAAAGCAGGGGCCCGTGATGATCGCATCGCAACGCCCGGCCGCCAGCATCATCAGGTGGTAGCACACCGAGCCCAGGTTGTGCACGCGATACCCGTGGATGCGGCGCACGTCGACGTACTCGTGAATGGCGGTGATCATCACGTTCAGCGTGTCCGGCGCCAGGTGTGCCGGCGACGGGGGCACGGGCGAGCCATTGAGCAGCGCGATATTGTTTTCGAACGCGAACGTCTGGTTCACGAGCGGAAAGTGCAGGTAGCCTGCTACCGGTTCCGGTCCGTGCAGCAGGCCCATGCCGAGACCCCAGACCGGCAACCCGCGCGCGAATGCGGCCGTGCCATCGAGCGGGTCCACGGCCCATTGCCACTGCGCTTCGGGGAGATAGGAGTCGCGCTCCTCCTCGGAGATGACGCCGTACCCGGGCGTGTACGCATTCAGGCGTTTCAGTACGTGCGCCGATGCATCGCGATCAGCGCGCGTCACCGACGAGCCGTCGGCCTTGTCATCGGCAACGACCGCGCCGTGCAACGGGACGGTGATGTCGGCATATTCGCGAAAGAGTTCGCGCACGAAGGCGAGATTGTCCTGGGGCATTGTCTTGTTTGCTCTCAAGTGGGTTCGGTGTGATGGATTTTCTGCAGGCTCGCGGCCCCCCGGCGGGGCTCCTCCATCATGATGGCAACGGCACGGTCCGCGACCGCCATGACCGCCGCGTTGGTGTTGCCGCTCACGATGTTGGGCATCATCGACGCATCGAATACGCGCAACGCCTCGACGCCGCGCACGCGCAGTTCAGGCGTCGGGACAGCGAGCGGATCGCGGTCGCTGCCCATCCTGCAGGTGCCGACGGGGTGATAGTTGGTCTTCACGGTTCGCTTGCAGTGCTCGCGCAGGTCGGCTTCGGAGACGACGGCCGGTCCCGGCAGAAGCTCATCCGTGACCATTTCCCGCAACGGGGACGTCGCCAGGATCGAGCGTGCGTAGCGAAGTCCCGCGATCGACAGCCGCATGTCGCTGTCGTGAGCCAGGAACCGGCTATCGATCAGTGGAAGGTCATTCGGGTCGTTGGATGCGAGACGGACATTTCCGCGCGCCTGCGGCCGCAGCAAGCAGGCGTTCAACGTCACCCCGTGCGTGGGCGTTACCGCGGTGTTGCCGCGATCCATGTAGATCGTCGGGACACAGTAGAGCTGCAGCGACGCATCGGCCGCGGTGCCTTCCGGATCGAGAAACGCGCACGCCTCCACGCCGTTCGACGTGACCGGGCCCGTCCTGAACAGCAGGTACTCGAGGCCGTTGCGGACCATGTTCCAGCCGGTGTCCTGCCGGAAATAGCCGTACGCCCCGTTGGTCGCGGCCATGACCGGGACCTCGTGGTGATCCTGCAGGTTCTCGCCAACACCAGGCAGATCGACGCGCACCTCGACGTGATGGCGCCGCAACTCGGCAGCCGGCCCGATGCCCGACAGCATCAGCAGCTTCGGCGTGGCGAACGTGCCTGCGGTGACGATGATCTCCGCATCGGCGTAGGCGGTCATCACGCGTTTGCGCTGCGCGAATTGCACGCCGACCGCTCGGGTGCCTTGAAACACGAGCTTCGTCGCGACCGCGCCCGTCCGGAGGGACAGGCGGGAATCGTCCAGCAGCGGCCACAGAAACGCGTCGACGGCGCTGCAGCGGCGACCCTCGTGCGTAGTGAGCTGGAGACAGCCCACACCATGTTGCCGGCCGCCATTGAAGTCCGAATTGAGCGGTACGCCCAGTCCATGGACGGCACTGACGAACGCATCCGTGAGCGCACAGCGATTCGCGTGATCCGAGACCTTGAGCGGACCGGAGGTTCCGTGCATGGCATTGTCGATACGCTGGTTGCCCTCCATCCGCGTGAAGTACGGCAGCAGGTCGCGAAATGACCAACCGGCGTGGCCGGCTGCTTCATCCCACTCGTCGTAGTCCGCTGCCTGGCCGCGTATATAAACCATGCCGTTGACCGTGCTGCCGCCGCCCAGCACCTTGGCCTGCGGGATCTCGATCGTCCGCTCGCCCAGTTGCGGCTGCGCGACCGCGGCCCGCCTCCAGCAGCACCACCTGATCGGCCATGCTCATCGCCTCGATCTGATCGTGCGTGACGTAAAGCATCGTGATGCCGAGCTGGCGTTGCAGGCCGTGGATTTCCGCGCGCATCTCGTTGCGCAGCTTGGCGTCCAGGTTGGACATCGGCTCGTCCATCAGGCAGACGGGTGCTTCGGCGATGATGGCCCGGCCCATGGCGACGCGCTGTTGCTGCCCCCCGGAGAGCTGCGACGGCCGGCGCTCGAGCAGCGACGAGAGCCCGAGCAACGACGCGACCGACTGCAGGCGGTCAACGCGCGCTTTCGCGTCGGCTTTGCGGATGCGCAGTCCAAAGGTGATATTCTCCGCCACCGTCAGGTGCGGAAACAGCGCATAGAACTGAAACACCATCGATATGCGCCGATGATGCGGCGGCAACCTGGTGACGTCGACATCGTCGATGGTGATGCGCCCGGAGGTGGCCCGATCCAGCCCGGCGACCAGCCGGAGCAACGTCGACTTGCCACAGCCGGAGGGGCCGAGAAGTACGGTCAGGCTGCCCTTGGGGACTTCGAAGGAAACATCGTCGAGCGCACGAACGTCGCCCCAGTGCTTCGACAGATGTTCGATCCGGATCGCATCCATGCGTGCATTCGCCGGTCGATCACGACGCGAGCGCCGGATACCGCTGCAGCACGTCGAGGAGCGCGGCATGAACGCCGGGCGTCCCGACGATGATCTGCCCGCTGTTGAGGAACGCACCGCTTCCACTGAAGGTGGTGACAACACCGCCCGCTTCCTGCACCAGGAGACTGCCCGCGCCGACGTCCCAGGCATTGAGGCCCTTCTCCCAATGCCCGTCGATCCAGCCCGCGGAAACATAAGCGAGGTCGAGCGCCGCGGCGCCCGGACGGCGGATACCGGCGCAGCGCTGCATGATGACGCGCAGCGACGCGAGATAGTCATCGAGGTAGTGCCAGTCCCTGAACGGAAGACCGGTCCCCAGCACCGCCTCGGTCAGGCCGGGCCGGCCGCTGACGTGAATGCGGACACCGTCGAGAAAGGCGCCACGGCCGCGCGTTGCCGTGAAGAGTCGCCCGCTGGTCGGGTCGTACACGACACCGACGGCGATGGCGTCGTCGATCTGCAGCGCAATCGAAACACAGTAGTAAGGAATGCCCTGCAGAAAGTTCGTCGTTCCGTCCAGGGGATCGATCACCCAGGTGTAACGGGACGTCCCGGCCTCTCCCGATTCTTCCGCCTTGAACGCATGACCCGGATACTTCGCGGCCAGCGTGTCGATGATCACGCGCTCCGCACCCTTGTCGATCACGCTGACGAAATCATTGGCGTTCTTGCGTTCGATGGTGAGGCTCGCACGATTTTTGGCGCCCTCCTGGATGACTACGCCTGCCGCACGCGCCGCGACGACTGCCGTCGACAGAAATGGCGCGAGATCTTCCGCCACCGGCCTTGGCGATTCAACGATGTCCAACGCGAGTTGCTCCGGTCAGTGAAAGGGAAACGGTCCGTCGAACGTGCCGATGTTGAGCGTATGGGTGAACAGGACGCCGCCCGTCCATCGGTGGAGCTGAAAGCCGGGCGGCTCCAGCGTGAAGGAGTCGAGCCCGACCGGGCGCAGGTCCAGCGCGGCCTGGTGGGCGGTGCTCGGACAGGACGACGCGATGGTGCCGCCGAACCTGATTTGCGTCGACCGATGCACGTGCCCGCAGAGCACCCGTTCCACTTGCGGGTGGCGTGCGATGACGCGCTCGAGCTCGGCGCTGCGCTCCATGCCGACCTCATCGAAATGGCTCAATCCCGTGACAAACGGTGCGTGATGCATCATCACTAAGGTCGGCGCATCCGGCCTTTCGGCCAGCGTGCGGTCGAGCCATGCAAGGCGCTCGTCGCACAGCGTGCCGCGGGTGCGTCCCTGCACGATCGAGTCGACCGCGACCAGGCGCAGCGGCAGCGTCTCGATCGAATACAGGATGAATTCGCCGGTGGTCGGCAGGTAGGGCTGGTCCGCAAAAGCCAGGCGAAATTCCGCGACCTTGTCGTGATTGCCCGGTATGACGTAGTACGGGGCCTTGAGCTCCCCAAGAATTTCACGTAGATGCGCGTACGCAGTCCGCTGGCCCTTATCGGCCAAGTCACCCGTGATCAGGACGACGTCGGGCTGCGGATCGAGCCGGTTGAGATGCTCGATTGCATTGCGCAGCATGCTCGCGGTGTCGACGCGGCCGTAGGCCAGCTCGCCCTTGGGCATCACATGCAGATCTGAAATTTGGGCCAATAGCATCGTCGTTCGCCTTCGCTGCACCTGAAGCCATCTCGCGCCGACGCGCGAAAGGCAGGTAAGTCTGGCCTTCTCCCGTTGCAGGTTTGTGAATGCACGATTCCCTCCGGCGCCAACCGGGGGACAGGCAAGTGACGCGTACCGCCTGCTTTTGCTGCTGCTATTGCGTACGAGTGATTTTATTTATACGCTATGTGCAAATGTACACCACGGATTTAAAAAATTGGAAGCACGTGAAGCCAGCCTGGCCATCCGGGCCGCATGGCTCTACTACGTGCATGGGCTCAACCAGGCCGAAGTTGCCGACCGTCTCGGCATCTCGCGCGTCAAGGTGCATCGCCTCATTGCACTTGCCCACCAGCAGAACTGGGTCAAGGTCTTTGTCGAAGGCAGCACAGCCGAAGGCTTGGCGCTGGAGCAATCGGCGAAGCAGATTTTCAATCTGCAGTTCTGCAGCGTCGCCCCGTCGGACGTCGATGGCCTGGCCCTCGGACCCGAGGCCGGATTCCGCAGCCTGGGCGCGGCGGCGGCACTCTATCTGCACCAGTATCTGGAGCACCACCCGAAATGCTCCATCGGCGTCGGGCACGGACGCACGCTGGCCGCGGTCGCCGACGCGTTGCCGAAGATATCCCGGCCGCAGTCGCAGTTCGTCTCGATCCTCGGGAGCCTGACCCGGCGCTCGACGGCGAATCCTTTCGACGTGATCAATCGCTTCGCCGAACGAACGGGCGGTGCAGGCTATTTCGTGCCCGCGCCGTTCTTCGTCGATTCGGTCGATGACGCCGAAGTTCTTCGCGGCCAGCGTGTCGTGAAAAGCGTTCTGGAGCTTGCGCGGAAGACCGACCTCGTGCTGATCGGAATCGGCAACCTCAAGAACAGGCCCGCCATCTACGAGTCCGAGCGCAGGGCGCTTGCTGCCCTCGGCATCGTCGGCGAGATACTCGGCCAGTTTTTGGACCGCGAAGGACGCACGGTACATTGCGACATGGCGCAGCGCTCGATCAGCCTTCGCCTGGAGGAGCTCCGGGGCCGCACCGTGATCGGTATTGCAGGAGGACCGGACAAGGTGGACGCCATTCGCGCGACGCTCCGCAGCGGACTCTTGTCCGGGCTCATCACCGACGAGACGACCGCGCGCGCTATTCTTGAGCAGAAGACGCCGCGCAGCGCAGCGGCGAAACGTGCGCGCGGCCGCAAGCCGCTACCCCCGGTGATTCGCTCCGACGGCAATCGGTCAACCCTGGGCCGGTGACGCACCGCCCCACACCGAGGATGACATTGATGAACACGCATGAACCAATGACCGCCGTTGTCTGCCACGGTCCGAAGGATTACCGCGTCGAGAAGATCGCGCGGCCGGTTGCCGGCCCGCGCGAGATGATCATCCGCATCAGCGCCTGCGGCATCTGCGCGAGCGATTGCAAGTGTTGGTCCGGCGCCAAGTTGTTCTGGGGCGAGAACCCGTGGGTGAAAGCCCCGGTCGTACCCGGCCACGAATTCTTCGGCTCGGTCGAATCGTTAGGCGATGACGCGGCCGCGCACTTCGGTGTCGCGCTCGGCGACCGCGTCATCGCCGAGCAGATCGTGCCGTGCGAGCAGTGCCGCTATTGCCGCTCCGGCAAGTACTGGATGTGCGAGGTGCACAACATCTTCGGCTTCCAGCGCATCGTGGCCGAGGGCGGCATGGCGCAGTACATGCGCTTCCCCGCCAATGCGCGCGTGCACAAGATTCCCGTTGGACTGCCGCTGGAAGATGCCGCGATCATCGAGCCGCTGGCGTGCGCGATCCACGCCGTCAATCGAGGCGATATCCAGCTCGACGACGTGGTGGTGATCGCGGGCGCGGGTCCGATCGGACTCATGATGGTGCAGGTTGCGAGACTCAAGACCCCGCGCAAGCTGGTGGTCGTCGACCTGGTCCCGGAGCGATTGGAACTTTCCATGCGCTACGGCGCGGATGTTGTCATCAATCCGAAGAGCGAGGACGCGCTCGCGATCGTGCGCGAACTCACCGGCGGCTATGGCTGCGATGTCTATATCGAGGCCAGCGGCTCGCCGAGTGGCGTGACGCAGGGCCTCGACATGATCCGCAAGCTCGGCCGCTTCGTCGAGTTTTCGGTGTTCGGCAGCGACACCAGCGTCGACTGGTCGATCATCGGCGATCGCAAGGAGCTCGACGTTCGCGGCGCGCACTTGGGACCTTACTGCTATCCGATCGCCATCGACCTCCTGGCCCGTGGTCTCGTGACCTCGAAAGGAATCGTCACGCACGACTATCCGCTGGAGCAATGGGACGAAGCCATCAAGGTGGCCAACTCGATGGATTCGATCAAGGTGCTCATGAAGCCCGCCCAGTAGCCAGGAGCGAGACCGTGGACAATGGCATCGGCGTCGATGTCGCGCCTGAAGGACATCACGCGCAATGGGGTCGACAGCTACTTCGGTACAGTACGCGCGTCAAGGCTCCGCGAACATCAACTGCGGTTTGATCTCGATGAGCTTGCGCTGGTCAAACGTCCCGTTGTCCACCACCTCGAACGCCTGGCCCAGCAAGCCTTCCACGTTCTGCCGCACCATAAGCACGGGAAAGCTCAGCGCGCCGGCAAATGGATCCCAGTCATAGCAGCCTATGGTGCAAGCTTTCAGCTCGGCAGATGGCAAGGTCTTGAGGAATCGCACGGCGCCTTCCAGCGCAATGGTTGAATTGATGTACAGAGCGCGCGGTAGTCCGCCCAACCGTCCATGCAGCGCACGCACCGATGCTTCGGCAAGAACATCCGCGTAGCCACACGTATCTACCTGGCTGACATGGAGCTTGCCCATGTGCTTAGTGACGGTATCGATGAAACCGCTCACTCGTCGTTGCGTCGCGTAGTCCGACGCAAGGCCGCCCACGAAATGGGCACGATTGCGCGCTCGACTCGTGGCGGCGACCGAGCGCTCGATCAACGCCAGCGTGAGTTGCTGTGAGCCCCAGTAGTTGTCGCTGACCACCGACGTGGCAGTGGTTCCCGGCAAGTCGACATTCAC
>Ga0136617_10001421_pt1 | contig 21297 bp, 21 predicted proteins | sample AntDrymUQ3222106_2_FD_129672 | JGI IMG/M metagenome (GOLD analysis project Ga0136617, IMG submission 129672) | Polar desert sand microbial communities from Dry Valleys, Antarctica - metaG UQ322 (21.06) | ecosystem: Environmental > Terrestrial > Soil > Desert | place: Antarctica: Dry Valley...
CGCGGAAGCCCTTCAGCAGCGAGCCTGCTCCCTTTGCACCCTCTTGAACCAGGGCCACGCCGACGCCGATGCCGTGCATGTCGAGCATCACCAGGAGCCGGCGCAGCTGGTCGCGGCTGGCACCGGGCACCTCTGCGTCGAGCAGGTCACGGGGGCTCAGCAGCGCATCCTCCAGGTCGAGCTCATCGAGCTGGGCCAGGGCGGCGAGCGCGTAAGCGTCGGTCTCGGTGAACTGGTCGGTGGCGCCGGTCTCGGCCATCAGCCCGATGACGGGGACGACCTCGGACACCACGGCGGCCAGCCGCTCGCGCGCCGCCGCGGCCAGGCGGTGGGCGACGGGCCACGGATCACCGTCGGGGGCCAGGCGGTCGACCTTGCTGAGGATGCCGACGGCGTTGGCCGACGACAGCCCCGACGCGTCGAACAGGGTTCGAAAGCGCTCGAGGACCGCCACGTCTGACTCGCGCACGTGGGGGGTCAGGAACAGCAGGGCATCGGCGTCGCTCATGGCCAGCTGCGAGTCACCCGCCTCCCGCGAGCCGTCGGCCAGGCCGAGCGCGTCGGACGCGGCCTGCTGGTTCTCGTCGGTGACCGTGTTCAGCCCCGGCGTGTCGATGATGGTCAGGTCACGGAGGCGGTCGTTGGAGAGGTTGACGATGACCCGGGCGATCTCGTCCGGCGCCGCCCCCAGGTCGTCGGGGATGTGGGTGCCCGGGGCGAAGGGCACCGAGTGCATCGTCCCGTCGCGATGCTGGACCTCGACTCGTTGGTGGTGGTCGTAGCGGAACCAGGTGACCAGCCGAGTGCACTCTCCGGCGTCCACGGGAGCGATGCGCTGACCGAGCAGGGCGTTGACGAGGGTCGACTTCCCCGAGCTGACGCTGCCCGCCACGCCCACCCGCAGCGGCGACAACAACCGGGCCCGAACGGCGATGACGGCGTCGCGGGTTGGGCCGGGCACCAGGCGGCGCAGGATCTCGTCGCAGACATCGACGAGCGCGGCGGTGAGGTCGCGGGTCACGAGGCGACGGGCCCCCAGCTCGCCAGGGTCGAGCCGAGTCGGCTCCGGAGACCGATCGAACCGGTCACGACGGCAGGACTACAGCTCGCCGTCGGCGCCGAGCTCCGACGACGGCACATCGTCGCCGAGCCCGTCGGCCACCGCATCGACGTCGTCGAGCAGGTCGGGCGAGGCGTCGATCCCGAGCTGATGGAGCTCCGGGTCGGCGATGCCGAAGGGATCGGCGTCGCTGGGCTCGGAGACCTCCGCGCCTGGGCCGTCGGCATCGGCCTCGTCGGCGACCGGTTCGTCGGGTACCGGCTCTGCATCGGCACCGGCGTCGTCGAGCTGGATCTCGACCCGGTCGCCGTGGTCTTCAGCGGCGCCATCGGTGGGGAAGGGGCCGTCGTGGGCGAAGGCGGAGGCGTCGATGTCGGCGTCTTCGGTGGCGACGACATCGTCGACCAGGGCGTCCCACGCGTCGGCCGAGGGTTCGTCGACGGGATCTGCGCGGAGGGCGTCGTGGAGTGAGGCCAGGTCGGCATCGCCCAGCTCGGTCCCATCGTCGGCGAACTGCTCCATGTCGATGAAGCCGTCGTCGTCGAGGACGACGGAATCGAGGTTGCTCATCGGGGCTCCAGGGGACGGGTGCCGGGCCGGACGCAGAGGTGTCGGGGCCGGACGGGAGAGGGGGAGACACGCCCAGCGAAGCGAACTACCTTGTAGACGGTAGGCAACAGGGCGAACGGAGGGACACGGGGTGGGCAAGGGGGCTGGCCGCAGTGGCCACTGACCTGGTCGACCAGACCGGGCGTCGTCGTCGGCATCGGACCGCCTCGGAGGCCGACCTGGTGGTGTGGGCCCGGGCCGGTGATCAGGACGCGTTCGGCGAGCTGGCCGAGCGCAGCCGCAAGCGACTGTTCTCGGTGTGCGTCCGCATCTGCGGCGACGAGCACTCCGCCCTCGATGCGGCCCAGAACGCCCTTCTCGACGCCTGGCGAGCGCTGCCCCGCTTCGAGGGCCGGTCGAGCTTCTCGACCTGGCTGTGCCAGATCGGCAGTCGGGCCAGCCTGGCTGTCGTGAGCCGCCGCCGGGCCGAGCCGATGGCCGAGGTTCCCGAACCGGTGGGTCCGTTCAGCGCTGCGCTGGAAGAGTCGGTGGCATCGGTGAGCGCAGTGCGCTGGGCGCTCGAGAAGCTGCCGCCGGACTTCCGCAGCGCGCTGGTGCTGCGCGAGTACGCCGACATGACCTACCAGGAGATCGCAGAGGCCCAAGGGGTGCGGGTCGAGACGGTGAAGACCCGCATCGCACGGGCCCGTCGAGCCGTCGCCCAGGTGCTGGAGGCAGCTGAGGCCTAGGAGCCGAGCCGATAGGCGAGGCGACCCATGAGCACGGCGTCGTTGCTGCGGCGAAGCCGCATACCGCAACCACGAGACGGCCGACCTATCCGCGCAGGTCCTTAGGGTCGGCTTGGGCCTGCCGCCGGCGGTCATGGTTGGCCCCCGTGACGGGCCACGACGACCTCGGGCAGGCGGATGAGGCGCGACCCATCGGCGTAACCCGGTCGCTCGACGGTGGCGACAGTGTTGTGGCGGGCCGGATCGTCGGTGGCGACCTGGTCGACGGCCCGGTGCTGGGCCGGGTCGAACGCGACGCCGTCAGGGCTCAGCTCGGTCACGCCGGCTGCGGTCAGGGCCCGCGCTGCCTCCTCGCCGAGCGCTGCGCTCGGCAGCTGGTCGCGCAGGGCGATGACCGCGTCGATCAACCCTGCCCGCTCGGACTTCACCTGGGTCTCGGCACGCGATGGGGCCGGGCCGATCACCGGGCCCGCACCGTCGGGCCTCGCTGGTGGGCCCGTCGCCGAGGGCGAGAGCTGCGACGTGTCGCTCGGTCGGGGTCCCGCGGTCGGCGCCGACCGCTTTCGAGAAGCCAAGGCCAGGCCGAGGGGGATCCCCGCGAGCAGGAGGCCGAGGACCACACCGCCCACGGCGGCGCCGAGCAGGGCAGCACCCGATGTCCCGCCGTCATCTCCCCCTGGCTGCTTCCCGTTTCCAGTGGCCCCGCCGCGCTCGGCGTCGGTTGCGGCACCGTCGGAGCCGGTGGTGCTCGGTGTGGTGGAGGAACCCGGCTCGGTCTCGGTCGTGGAGGTCGAACCTTCGGTGGTCTCCGACTGCTCGGTCGTGGTGGTCGAGTCCTCTGTGGAGTCGGGCCCGACCGGGCCGAACGGTCCGTTGGGATCAGCCCCGGCGGGGAGCCCACCGAGCAGGCCGCCCAGCAGGACCGCGCCGGCGGCCACGACTCGGGCCTTGCGACGCACGCCAGGAGCACGATCAGCCCGGCGCTGAGCGCCGATGCTGTGCGGTCCTGGTCTCATGGCGTCCCACGGCCCTTCTTCCGACTTGTCTGCTGCGGGTGAGAGCCGGCCCGGCACCCGATTGTTCCCGTCTCGATCCCGCCGCCGGGGACCGCTCCCCGTTCGCTTCGAGCCGGGACCGGGATGTGGATCGGTCGGGTCGGTCACTCCCAGCGGAAGCGCCAGGCGGCGAGGGTCGGGGCGACCACGGCCCAGGCGACGAGCACGAGCCAGGCTGCTGCGGGCACCGTCGAGCCCGACATCGCGCCGTGGGTGATGTCGGACAGGGCGCCGGCCGGCAGGGCCCGTGACACGACCCGCAGGGCGACCGGCAGGTCGTCGAGGGGGACGACCATGCCGCCGACGAAGAGCAGTACGAGGTACACGGCGTTGGCGACGGCCAGGGTGGTGAGGGCCGGCAGGGTCCCGGCCATGAGCATGCCGAGTCCGGCGAAGCCGATCGACGCCAGGACCATCCCCGCCAGGGCCACGAGCAGCCCCCCGTCGGGCCGCCAGCCGAGGGCGAGGCCCACGGCGAGCAGCATCGCCACCTGGAGGGCCTCGACCACCAGCACGGCGACGAGCTTGGCGGCGACGAGGTCACGACGGCCGAGCGGGGTGACGCCCAGCCGGGCCAGCACGCCTGTCGACCGCTCGAACCCCGTGGCGATGGCCAGTCCGGTCATCGCCGTGGACATGACCGACAGGGCGAGTACTCCGGGCAGCAGGAAGTCGACGGGCTCGATGGTGTCGGTGGGCAACACGTCGACCAGGGTGAAGAACACGAGGATCAGGACCGGTATGAGGAACGTGAGCAGCACCGACTCGCCTCGGCGCAGCGTCAGGGCCAACTCCATCCGGACCTGGGCCCGCACCCTCTCATGAGCCGGGGCGGGAGCCGGCGCCGGCCCCACGACCCTCACCGTCGTCGGGTCGAGTCGGGTTCGGGCGCAGGTGCGGACTCGGCGAAGGCTCGGGCTACCTCGTCGTAGGTGAGCGCGCCCTCGAGCTTGTCGGGTGGCGCCGTCGACGCGGGCACTGCGGGGGTACGACTCTCTCGGTCGAGCGCCTCCTCTTCCCGCTGGTGGCGGAAGGCCCAGACGAAGAACATGACGGTGATGATCATCCACAGCTCACCGCCGGCGACGATCTTCATGAACACCCCAGCGGCCTGCTGGTCGGCCTGCACGCTGATGCCGAAGGCCCGAAGCGGCGTGTCGTAGGCGTCGTAGACCGCCTTCTCGGCGAAGGTCAGCCATCCACCGGGCACCGTCGGCACGATGGACATGAGGAACAGGTAGATCATCTTCGCCGGCGGGTTCATCCGCCACTCGGCCACCGGTCCACACACCGGCATCCACATCGCCACCGCGGTGGCCACGAGGGCCACGTGTACGCCGTAGTGGAGGATCCCGTTGGCCACCGACGCGTTGACCAGCGCCGGCCAGTGGACGGCCATGATCATCGCGTTGTAGGCCACGCCGGCGACGACGGGCAGGGCCGCTGTTCGAACGACGCGCCGCACCCGGCCCTGGCCCAGGACGAGATCGGCCAGCCAGCGAGGCGTGGCCAGCAGGGCCAGTGGGGGCACGACGAGGGTCAGCAGCGTGTGCTGCACCATGTGGACCACGTAGAGGTAGCGCTCGCCGATGTCGTGCATGGGCCAGTCCGAGGCCACCCACAGCAGCGCCAGTCCTGTGCCGGCGGCGGCGAGCTGGCGTCCGGTGACTACCCGCTCGCCGGGCCCGACCGCCTTGGGGCCGACTACCCGCACGGCGTAGCCGTAGAGCCCGCCGAGGGCCAGCACCAGCAGCCACACCTCGGGGTGAAGCTGGAACCGCCACACCTCCGCGGTGGGCGTGACCGCGGCCAGCATCGGCTCAGATCCCGAAGACCTGGAAGGTGAACAGCGCGGCCACGTAGACCCCCGCCGCCAGGAGGAGGCCGGTGTAGAAGATCCGGGTCAGCACCTTGGAGTCGAAGCGCAGGTGCATGAAGAACGAGGCGATGATGACGAACTTGATCGACATCACGATGAGCAGCGGGAACATCAGGACGGGACCGTCGTCGACGATGTAGGGCCAGGCCACCTCTGAGGCGGTCATGATGGCCAAGACGATGGCCACCCGGATGTAGAGCTTGTCGCTGGTGTGCTCGTGGGCGCCCTCGGCCGGGTGGTCCGGGACCGGATCGGGCTCATCTGCCGCGGTGGTGGGCGACTCGGTGACGGTCGTGGCGTCGGTCATCGCTGGCCTCTCAGGGAATCAGGTAGACGACGGTGAAGATGAGGACCCACACGATATCGACGAAGTGCCAGTAGAGGCCCACGATCTCGACCGCCTCGGCCCGGGCCCTGGGGATGCGGCCCACGGCCGAGAGGATCACCGTCGACAGCAGCATCACTATGCCGATCGTGACGTGGACGCCGTGGAAGCCGGTCAGGGCGAAGAACGCGGAGCCGGCAGAGTTGGTGGTGAAGCCCAATCCCTCCTTCACGAACACCTGGAACTCGTAGGCCTGGCCCCCGATGAAGGTGCCGCCGAGCAGGGCGGTGGACACCAGCCACAGCCTCATCCGGGCTTGCTCGCCACGCTGGATGGCCGAGACGGCCAGCACCATGGTGAGCGACGACATGAGCAGCACGAACGACGAGATCGAGGTCAGCTCGATGTCGTACACGTCGTGGGGCGTCGGGCCACCGGCCAGGTTGTTGTTCTTGTAGAGCAGGAAGGTGGAGATCAACCCGCCGAACAACAGGCACTCGGAACCGAGGAACACCCACATGGCGAGCTTCGGGTTGGAGATGCCGGTGTTGGTGATGTGGTGGTCGTGGGCCGGGTCGTCCGCGTAGGCGCCGGCGACGGCAGACCTCTCGGCCGCCTCCTTCCCGGCGCGCTGCTCGAGCGCCTCGGCGGCGGCCAGCCGCTCGTTGGTGGTGGTGTCAGTCAACGAGCGCTGCCTCCTCGGACTCGGTGCCCTCGTCACGGTCGTGGCGGTCGCCGTCGGCGGCCTCAGCTTGGTCGGACGCGGGTTGGCCCGGTCCGGTGTCGGGGTGGTGGCCGCTCTCGGCTGCGGGGGCGTCGGCTGGTTCGAGGATCCAGCCGTAGATCCCGGCCACGATCAGCAGACCACCGACGAGGCAGAGCCACAGGTTGAAGATCAGGCCCCAACCCACGAACGGCAGCCCGACGGCTATGACCAGCGGCCAGTACGACGGCGAGGGCAGGTGGACGCCGGTGGGGTCGCCGGGCTGGACGAGATCCTCGGAGCGGGCGATGCGGACGACCTTGCCCTCGGCGTTCTCCTGGTACTTGCGGTGCCAGAAGTCGTCGAGGCGGTGGACGGTGGGCGAGGTGTCGAAGTTGTGGGCTGGGGTCGGTGACTGGATGGTCCACTCCAGGGAGCGGGCGTCCCATGGGTCGGCCGCCATGGCGAGGTTGCTGGCCTTGGCCTTGCGCCGAGAGGTGAGGATGTTGGCGAAGAAGATGAGGAACGAGGTTGCGATGGTGAACGCACCGATCGTGCTGACGAAGTTCCACAGGTTGAAGCCGTAACCGTCCCGGTAGGTGTAGGTGCGGCGGGGCATGCCCTGGAGCCCGAGGATGTGCATGGGCCCGAAGGTCAGGTTGAACCCGACCAGCAGGATCCAGAAGTTCACCTTGCCGACCTTGTCGCCCAGCTTGTAGCCGAACACCTTCGGCCACCAGAAGTACCAGCCGCCGACGAACCCGAACAGCGCCCCACCGAACAGCACGTAGTGGAAGTGGGCGACGATGTAGTAGGTGTCGGTCTGCTGGGTGTCCGACGCGGCGACGGCGTGGGTGACCCCGGACAGGCCGCCGATGGTGAACATGGTGACCAGGCCGACCGAGTAGAGCAGCGGAGCCTCGAACTTGAGCCTCCCGCCCCACATGGTGGCCAGCCAGTTGAAGATCTTCACACCGGTGGGCACGGCGATGAACATCGTCGAGATCGAGAAGGCGGCGACCGAAAGGGGCCCGACACCGGAGGCGAACATGTGGTGGGCCCACACCCCCCAGCCCATGAACCCGATGGCGATGCCGGAGAACACCATGAACGGGTAGCCGAACAGCGGCTTGCGGCTGAACACGGGGATGATCTCGGAGATCACACCGAAAGCGGGCAGGACCATGATGTAGACCTCCGGGTGCCCGAAGATCCAGAAAAGGTGCTCCCAGAGCAGCGGGTCGGCGCCAGCGTCGACGTCGAAGAAGCGGGCCCCGAACAGTCGGTCGAACAGCAGCAGGAACTGCGCTGCGGTGAGCACCGGGATGGCGAACAGCAGCAGGAACTGGGTGACCAGACCCATCCAGGTGAACACCGGCATCCGGAACAGCTTCATGCCCGGGGCCCGCATGTTCAGGCAGGTCACGATCAGGTTGATGGCACCGGCCAACGACGCGATGCCGGCGATGATGAGCCCCATGTTCCAGAAGTCGATGCCTCGCGATGGCGAGTAGATGACCCCGTTGTTGGGGGCGTAGTTGAACCATCCGCCGTCGGCGCCTCCGCCGAGCAGCCAGGACGAGTTGAGCAGGATGCCGCCGCCCAGGAAGATCCAGAAGCTGAGCGCGTTGAGCCGGGGGAAGGCGACGTCGCGGGCCCCGATCTGCAACGGGATCAGGTAGTTCATGAACGCTGCGCCGATGGGCATGACGACGAGGAAGACCATGGTCGTCCCGTGCATCGTGTACACCTGGTTGTAGGCGTCGGCCGACAGCAGCACGCCATCGGGCTGGGCCAGCTGCAGGCGGATCAGCAGGGCCTCTATACCGCCGATGACGAAGAAGATCAGCGCCGAGGCGCCGTACATGATGCCGATGCGCTTGTGGTCGACGGTGCTGACCCAGCTCCGCCAGCCCGTTGCCGCGGTGGGTCGAGCGAAGGCGCCGAGGGGGTTGGGGCGCCCGGTGTCGGTTCCCGAGGGCAGGGCCAGTGGGCCGGTGGTGGTGGTGGTCATTCCGCTCTCCCGCCTACTTGAGGGTGATGAGCCAGGCGACGAGCTGGTCGATCTGCTCTTCGGTCAGCTCCAGGTTGGGCATGCCCCGCCGAGGGCTGCGTCCGGGGATGGGCTCGGCCTGCATGGCCTTCTCCGCCGGCGGGTTGCGCAGCCACGCCTCCAGGGCTCCGAGGTCGAGGCAGCGCTCGACGTCGTCGACCTCGTCGGCCCAGTCGACGCCCAGGTCTCGGCAGTAGGGCGTGTTGCGCCGCAGGTCGAACTTGGCCCCGGCGAAGGTCGAACGGCTCATCAGGTGGGTGAGGTTCGGGGCGTGGCCGCTGGCCTGCAGCTCGTCGTCGGTGATGGTGCCGGGCCCCCCGGCCACGTCACGCTGGAACTCGCGGAGATCCTCGTCGGAGAACTGATCGTCGTTGACACCCTCGACCAGGTGGCAGCTGTTGCACAGCAGGCCGGTGAACGCCCGGTAGCCCTCGGCCTCCTCGGACGTGTCGTCGGTGGCGAAGGTCTCGGCGTCGGTCTGCTGCTCTTCGACCCAGGTGTCGAACTCGCCGCGCTCTAGGGCCACGACCTTGACTCGCATCTCGGCATGGGACAGCCCGCAGTACTCGGTGCACTGGCCCACGTACTCGCCGGGTTCGTCGGCCTGGATCTTCCACGGGTGGGTGCGGTTGGGCACCGCGTCGCGCTTGCCGTTGAGCTTGGGCGCCCACCACGAGTGGATCACGTCGCGTGCGGTGATCTCCAGGTCGATCTCCTCGCCCACGGGGATCACCAGATCGTTGGCGGTGACGATCTCGTCGAAGGTGCCGTCGCCGTTGAGGTCGTAGCGGTACTCCCACCACCACTGCTGGCCGATGACCTGCACGTTGACCGCGTCGTCGGGCGGCTCTTCATTGAGCTCGAAGATGGCGATCACGCTGAAGACGCCGATGGCGAGGAGGATGATGGCCGGCACGACCGTCCAGCCGATCTCCAGGACGTTGTTGCCGTGGATCTGGGCCGGCAGGTCGTCGAAGTGCTCGTCGTTGCGAGACCGGAACCTCAGGGCGATGAACAGGGCCCCGCCCAGGACCACGACGAACACGACCCCGGCGACGGCGAAGATGGGGTTGATCAGGTTGTCGAGGTCGTTGGCGAAGCGGCCCTCGGGCTCGAGGGTGTCCTGGGGGGCGTCCTTGGCGCAGCCGGCGAGGGTCGCGGCGACGGCCAGAGCGGGACCGAGCAGGCCGGCCCGGCGGGCGAGGGACATCGGCGCTCCTCGGAGGGCGACGGTGCGAGATGGCCTCGGGCTCATCGGAGTCTCCCGGCGACGGGGGCAGCGGCGGGATCGACGAGGCGAGCGCCCTCGGATTCGCCCTCCTCGCCCTCCTCGTGGTGCTCCTCGATGGTGCGGGGGCCGACCACCGAGCTGATCACGCCACCGGCGAGCACAGCCAAGCCCACGACCAGGCACAGCCCAGCGACCACCGATCGGTTGATCTTGGGCTGCGCGGCCAGGACGAACGCTCCGATCAAAACCAGGATGGGAACGGCGGCGAACAAGAGGTACACCCCGAGCTGGGGCAGGGCCAGGAGGATGCGGGAGATGCTGAGCACGAACACGGCGATGCCGAGGGCGCCCAGGACCGGCACCTCGAACGGCAGCATGACCCGGCGACGGATGGACCGACTGACGCCGACATCGGCGGTGGCTCTCTCGGCCCAGGCCGCCATGGCCCACTCGAAGGCGGCGGCGGCCAGGACGGCGAGGCCGAGCAGAACGAGGGGCTGGGCCGTCACCAGGCCGACCACCACCGTGCCCGCTCCGAAGGCGCCCACGACCGGCCAGTAGCTACCCAGCGGCGGGGCGACGACGTCGGGCACCGACTCGACCTCGTACAGCTCAGAGCTGGCCTCGACCGACGCGTCGCGCAGGGCGGCGGACGTCGCTCCGAGGAAGAGCCCCGCTCCGACCAGGCCCATCAGCACGGAATAGCCGACGTGGTCTCCGACGCCGCCCTTGTAGCCGAGGCTGAGCACCCCGGTGAAGGTCGACAGGGAGACCTCGCTTGGGTTGGTGGCCCCGCCGTAGACGACGGCGGCCAGGAGGGCAGCGCCGGCGAGGCCGAAGAACCACTTGGAACCGGTGGTGAACACGTGTCGTCGACCCCCGCTACTTCGTCACGTACACGGCGTACCAGATGACGCCGAAGATGGCCGTGGTCAGGTACCAGATGAGGCTGGCCGCGACGATTCCCTCATTGTCGCGGCCTCGGTGCTCGCCGCCGAGGGTGCGGAACGTCATCAGGCAGACGAACGCCAGGGCGCCGACGATGAGGGCCAGGTGGGTGCCGGTGACGGCGTAGAACAGCAGGGCGGACGGGTCGGTCTCGCTCGCCACCGGCAGACCGGTCTGGGCGTACAGGAACGAGGTGGCGTTGATGACCGCAGCGCCGAAGAGGATGGTGAGGGCCAGGGCGAAGTACACGTTGCGGCGGTCGTCGCGCTTCACCGCGTCGACTGCCCACTGCATGCTCACGCACGACAGCAGCATGGTCCCGAAGGCGATGTTGGCTGGCGTGAGGGGGATCGGCTCCCCTTCGGCCAGCCAATCGGGCGGGTTGCCCTCGATGTTCGGGCCGGTGAGCACGGCGTGGCGGGTCGCCAGGTAGACGCCGAGGAGACCGGCGAACAGCATGATGATCGCCCCTCCGGTGAGAGCGGTGCCGGCCAGCAGGACGCGCGGTCGGGTGCCGCCCACCGGGGCGTCGGGCGGGACGAGGTCGTAGACGGCGGCCTCGTGGGTGGTGGTGGCGACCGACATCAGGAGGTCGCCCCCTCGGTGTCGTCCTCGGAGGTCGCCCGCAGCGGATCGGCGGAGGTGACGGCGGGGGTGTCGCCGTCGAAGTTGGCGAAGGACGGTGGCGAGGCGGTGGCCCACTCGAGGGTCTGGCCTCGTCCCCACGGATCCGACGGCTCGTAGGCCCGACGCCGTCCGACGAGGCCGACGGCGGCGGCGACCCCGCCGAGCACCACCATCACCGCACCGAACACGGCGATGCCGTTCATGGCCTCGATGCCGGCCCGGGCGTCGAGGCCGTCGCCGGCCAGACCCGAGACGGCCTCGGCTCCGCCGACGATCACGGCTCCGAGGGCCACGAGCAGCGGTGCGGTGCGCCCCAGGGCCTCGTTGCCGGCTCGGCCCAGCACCTTGGTGGCCCAGTGGTAGAGCCCGGCGATCAGACCGAGGGCGGCCGCCGCGAGGGTCAGGTGCGAGACCGCCGTCGGCCACCGGGTGCCAGCCAGCTCGAGAGCACCCTCGAAGGCGGTTGCCGCGCCCAGGACGGTCCCGAGGAGCAGGAGAAGGGTGGCGAGGACCGCGCCGACCAGTCCGCTGGTGGGCTTCGGGGTGCCGTCGCGCACCGTGACGCCGGCCAGGCCGAGCACGGCCAGCACCGGCAGGGGGGCGAGCAGGGCCATGCCCTTGGTGACGGGCTGGTCGGCCGCTGAGGGGGCGATGGCTGCGATGGCGAAGGCCCCGATGCCGAGCACCGCGAAGGCGGCGATGGCCACCTGGGCCGCACCGCGTCGAGCCAGCCGAGCACCGCCAGCGGTCGCGGCCGCGTCGAGCAGCAGGCCGAGGACCGGCGTGGCGATGGCGTAGACCTGCGGCTGCTCGCCGATCCAGGACACCCGTCCGTACATGGCGGGCCCGCCCCCACCGAGGAAGATCTGGCCGTAGCGGTGATCGAGGTAGATGATGATCAGCAGGGCGCCGAGCACGGGCAGGGTCAGCAACCACACCACCGACGCGCACAGCATCGACCAGGTGAACATCGGCACCCGCTCCACGCTCATCCCTCGAGTTCGAGCGCCCAACACCGTCGTGGCCACGCAGATCGAGCCGAGCACGAGGGCGGCCACGACCAGGCCGGTCGCTGCGACCCACAGGTCGACGGCGTCGGAGCGTCCACCACCGGGTCCGCCGTTGACGGCGTAGGCGGTGGCGATCAAGCCGGCACCGACAAGGAAGGCCCAGTACGAGGCGGCCGCCGCTCGGGGGAAGGCGATGGAGCGAGCCCCGACCTGGAGCGGGACGACCACCATGGCCAAGCCGAGCAGCGCCGGAAGGGCGAACAACAAGACGGCTGACGAGCCGGCGAAGGACACGACCTGGTCGGCGGTCTGGCCGTCGAGGATGGTGTCGCCCAGCGTCTGGTCGACGAGATCGATCCCCACCAGAGCGCTGGCGACGACCGACGCCGAGCCGAGCAGCATCGCCGTGCCGATGTAGAGCCGGCCGATGACCTTGTGGTCCGACGACCCGAGGAGGCCGGCCAGACCGGTGATGGGCGCAACGGTCGCCTCGGTCCCCCCGCCGCGGATGGCTGGAGCGGCACCGCTCGGGGCCGTCGGGTCAGCCTCGGCGTCGATCGGACGGGTCTGGGTCGCGGTCATCGAGAGGTGGCCCTCATCGGCGGTGACCACCACCCGGCGTGGGGTCGCCGGGCGCCACCGCTCGAGCTGGCGGATCCCATGAGCGCGGGACGATACACGTGGCTCCCGAGGGCTCCCGAATCACGCTCCAGCCTGGTCGCACCGCACGCAACGGGGCTGCCGACGGGTAGCTGGCGACAGGGCGCAGAGGTCATGCCGAGGCGAGGAGCTGGTCGACGGCCATGGCCCCGAACAACAACGTCAGATAGGTGATCGACCAGTGGAACAGCCGCATGGCTCGCTCGGCGTCAGGCCGGCGGGCCAGGTCGACGGTGAGGGCGAGGTAGACCCCGCCGAGCACGCCGGCGGCGGTCAGGTAGAGGGCGCCCATCCCGGCCACCGCCCCGAAGGCGAGGGTGAGGACCCAGAGCAGGGCGGTGTAGCCGACGATGCGCGCGGTGACTGCGCCCAGGCTGGCCACCGCCGGGAGCATGGGCACCGACGCCGCCGCATAGTCGTCTCGGTAGCGCACGGCCAGGCACCAGAAGTGCGGTGGCGTCCACACGAAGATGACGCCGAACAAGACGATCGGGGCCCACCCCAGGGACCCGGTCACCGACGACCAGCCGATGAGCACGGGCACCGCACCCGCCGCCCCGCCGATGACGATGTTCTGGGTCGACGTGCGCTTGAGCCACAGCGTGTAGACGACGACGTAGAACGCCGTGGCCGCCACCGCGAGCACGGCGGAGAGCAGGTTGACCGCACCCCAGAGCAGGACGAAGGCAGCCACCTCGAGGGTCACGGCGAAGGTGAGGGCGCCGCGAGGGCTGAGCTCGCCGGTGACCAGGGGGCGGTGTCGGGTGCGCTGCATCAGCCGGTCGATGTCGCGGTCGACGACCATGTTGATGGCGTTGGCCCCGCCGGCGGCCAGGCTGCCTCCCACGACGGTCCACAGCACCAGCCAGCCCGACGGCAGGCCCCCGGCCGCCACCACCTGCGTGGGCACGGTGGTGACCAGCAGGAGCTCGATGATGCGAGGCTTGGTCAGGGCGAGGTAGGCGGCGGGCTTGGATCGGACCGGCCCGGCTCCCGGTGCGGACCCCGCGTCGAGGTCGCCACCGACCGTTGGGTTCGACACCGTGGCGGCACCGGTGCTCGGCGGGGTCACGAGGAGCGACACTACGGCTGGACCCGAGGGCGGGCCAATGGGGAGCCGGCCTGCGGAAACCGCCGCGATCCTGGGCTTGGGCGCCCATGTCCTGTCGTGCAACGCAGCGAGGGATGTGAGGTGACGGGACAAGGGTGGTGGCGTCCATCGGTGCAGCAGTCCGGGTTTCGCCTGGGCGCCGGGCGGCGACCGCCCGTAGCCTCGGCATCGGTGGCTGCGATCGGCGGGAGCGAGGCGTCGGGCTCGGTGCACCGGGCGGGTGGCCGTGCCGTCCGGGTCGCTCGACAGGTCCCGGACAAGATGCCCGAGGTGTCCCCGGAGACCTACCGGCGGATCACGCTCGTCGCCCTGTGGTCGCTGGTGTTCATCGTGGTGACCGGTGCGGCTGTCCGGCTCACCGGGTCGGGGCTGGGCTGCTCGTCGTGGCCGGGTTGTGAGCCTGGGGAACTGGTCCCGCGGGGCGAGTCGGCGCACTACGCCTGGATCGAGTTCACCAACCGTCTCATCACCGGCGTGGTGTCGGTGGCGGTGGCGCTGGCCGTGCTCGGTTCGCTCCGCCGCACTCCCCGCCGGCGCGACCTCACGGTGCTGTCCTGGAGCCTGGTCGCAGGCGTCGTCGCCCAGATCCTGCTCGGCGCCTTGGTCGTGGTGCTCGAAGTCCACCCCATCGTGGTCCAGGGCCACTTCCTGGTCTCGGCTGTGCTCGTCGCGATCGCCGTGGTGCTCCATCACCGCGCCGGTCGCTCCGACGGGCCGGACCGACGACCGGCGCCAGCTGTGCCGATGGCCGGTGCTGGGCTCGTCGGGTTGGCCCGGGCTGCAGTCGCCGCCGCCGCTGCTGTGCTGTTGGCCGGGACGCTCGTCACCGGGTCCGGGCCCCACGCCGGTGACGAGACCGCCGAGCGCCTCGGGTTCTCGGTCCGGTCCGTCGCCCTGGTGCACAGCGCCCTGACCTGGGTGTTCCTGGCCCTGGTGGTCGTCCTCGTCGTGCGTCTGCGACGCGAGTCGGTGAGCGCCAGGGCCACCGAGCGGGCCTCGGCATTGCTGGTGGTCGTCGTCCTCCAGGGTGGGTTGGGCTATCTCCAGTACGCCACCGGGGTGCCCGAGCTGATGGTCGGGCTGCACGTCCTGGGCTCGATGTTGGTGTGGGCTGCGGTTCTGCGGCTGCTGCTCGTGCTCGTCGAGCCGTCGTCCGAATGCCGGATCCCGGCGGTGGCCACATCTCCGATCACCGGTCCACCTGTCGGGGCCCGTTCCGGCAGCGGCACCTGATCGGGTTCTCCGACGCTCACCGAGCCTGGGAGGATGAGGCCCGTGCCCGCCTCGATGTCGACCACCGAGGTGGCGCCGCTCGAGGTCCTCGATCCCGTCTCGAACACCGATACCGACCTCGACCGCGGGTGGCAGGTCGTGGTGTGGGACGACCCGGTGAACCTCATGTCCTATGTGGCATGGGTCTTCCGCAAGCTGTTCGGGTTCTCCAAGCAGAAGGCCCAGCACTTGATGCTCCAGGTGCACAACGAGGGCAAGGCCATCGTCAGCAGCGGCCCCAAGGAGAAGGCCGAGCTCGACGTGTTCCGCCTCCACGAGCACGGCCTTTGGGCCACCATGGAGCCCAAGCCGTGACCGGGAAGTGAGGGGACGCGCCGTGGCCCGTCGACCCGTGTCCCGCAAGCGCGACGGCACCTTCGTCATCCGCCTCGACGACGAGACGGCTGCGCTACTGTCGTCGCTCGCCGATCAGCTCGACCCCCTGCTCGACGACCCTTCGGCCGACGCCGGCCTGCGGCGACTGTTCCCGCCGGCGCATCCTGACGACCTGCTGGCCGAGGCGGCCTGGCAGATCGAGCAGGGTGCCGCCCTTAGGGAGTCCCGACGACTGGCCCTCGCCGCCTTGCGCCAGCCGGTCGGCAAGCCCATCGCTGCCGACGAGCTGGTCCGCTGGATGCAGGGCGTGAACTCGTTGCGCCTGGTGCTGGCCGAACGCCTCGGAGTCGCTGCCGACGGTGACGCCGAGGAGGCGATGATCGACGACGCGCTCGAGCGGATCGAAAGCGATGACCCCGACGACGTCGAGGCCGCCCGCCGCGTGCTGGGCGCCGGGCAGCTCTACCGGCTGCTGGCCTGGATGGTCGACGGAGCGGTCTGGGCCCTCGGCGATCCCACACGGCGCCGCTGAAGCGCGCCAACGGAGGCGGCGGACGACGAAGCGGCGGCTACCGTCGCCGGGCGGCCCAAGGCTGCAGGCCCCCGTCGTCCAGCGGCCCAGGACATCGGCCTTTCAAGCCGGCAACGCGGGTTCGAATCCCGTCGGGGGTACTGCGAGCGCGCCTGGGTTGCGGACAGGTTGGGGTCCGCGCCGACAAGGCGGCCGGACCGAGCGGTGGCACCGACAAGAGAGCGCGCCGCCCGCCTGAGACACCGTCCCTCCTCGGCCCCCGCGCTCCTGATCACCGCAGGGCGAAGGTCGCCGGGACCACGAGCTCGACGTTGCGGTCCTCGGGGGTGCCCAGCAGGAGCAGGGGATCGATCCACTGGTCGTCGTTGGCGGCCAGCTCACGGCTGAGCGACGCCAGCTCCGCCGCGCTCCACCGCCCGTCGCGTCGGTGGGGCACGCCGGGCGGTGCGGCGTGGTCGAGGACGGTGGCCACGATCGACACGGTGGCGTCGCCGTTGTCGAACAGCTCGACGGTGCGGGCTTGCTGGCCGAAATCGATGGCGCTGGCCGTGTTGACCTCCCACCACCCGGGGCTGGCGCCGGATCGGTCGTGGGCGACGATGCGATGCTCGTGGGTGTGGCCGTTGAGCCACAGCACGACGTTCGGGAAGCGGTCGAGCATCTCGACGAAGGCCGGGCCGAGCAGGCGGCGACCCGGATCCGCGGCGTCGTCGGTGGCGTTGGTCATCGTCCAGCTCGTGTGGTGGCTGGCCAGCACGACGAGCCGGTCCGGGCCCCCGCCGGTGACCCACCGGCCGTGCTGGTCGCGCCAGCGAGTGTGGTGCCGAGCCAGCTCGGCCTCCAGCCAGGCCCGTTGCCGAGGGCCGATGCCGCCCCCGTCGCCGTGGGTGTGGTTGCAGGTGTCGAGCCCGATGACCTGGACGTTCGCCCCTTCGAACCGGGTCCACCAGCTCGTGTGGTCGTCGACGTCGGCTGCCGAGAAGCCGTGGCCGACCGGACCCGGCCCGGCGCCGGCGGGGTCCCCCTCATCGGCGAGCAGCGCCTGCAGGTACTCCTCGGTGCTGAGGGCCCGTCGGGCCCCGGGGTCAGGGGTCACGCGCATCACGCCACGGGTGCCAGCCCGGCGCTCCCAACGAGCGGTGCTGGGTCCTGCGACGGTGGCGTGGGTGATGGCCAGCCCCAGACCGCGCGGGCCGACCGGCTTGCGGCTCGATCCCTCCAACATGGGACCGAGCCGGTCGATCCGAGGTCCGACGGAGGGCCCGAAGGTGCCCTGGAAGATCTGGTCGTGGTTGCCGAACACGGCCAGCCAGGGAACGCCCAGGCCGACGGGGTCGAACGGGGCCACGGCGGCATCGAGGAACCTGGGAAGGTGCGGTAGCCCGGCCTGTGACCGTCGATCCCAGGCCGCTCGGTCGGGGTGCCACACCGCCCGCCACCCCGACCGCTGCACCCCCTCGTAGCGGCCCTCGGCCCCGGTGTTGGGCGTGACCGGCCGCCCGTCGAGCACGTCGATCCACCAGCGCACCTCGGCTGTTGTCCGGTTGTCGGTGTTGTCGCCGGTATGGATGCACCAGGCCATGGGGGCGCCGCTGAGCGGACTGGTGGCCACCGCATTGGTGGCGGCGACGAGACGGTCGAGAACCTGGGTGGTGCAGGTCTCCTGGGGTCGGTGCCCGCCGTCGGAGCCCGGGTTCACCCAGCCGAAGACATCCCCGCCCTCGAGGCGAGCCGGCGACTGCGCATCGCACACGTGGGTGTCGGTGTGGTGCGCGATGTAGAGCAACGACCGACGGCGCTCGACCCGTTCGAGGCCGGGATCGCCGCCTAGGTCGCGACGCACGAGGTGGGCTTCGCCGGCCGCCCAGTCGAGCCGTCGGTAACGGCCCGCGCCCACGGGGCGGATGGTGGCCTCGACGGTGGTGTGAGGACCCTCCGGCGCGGCCGCAACGGCGTGGCGGGGCTGGATCGGGGCGACGCCGCGCCGACGAGCATCGCGGGTCAGCTGGCCCGACCGGCGGACGCGGCCGGCCACGCCCCGCCACGTCATCGGATGGTGGCCGGGCATCACCGCAATGCTGGCATCTGACCGGCAGCGTCCTGTTCACCCGTTGGGCTGCGGCGAGCGGGCGTTGACCTCTAGCGGCGAGCGAGCACCACGGCCACGCCGAGGCCCACGACGGCCAGACCAAGGGAGACGAGGATGGGGATCGGGATGCCGCCCTCGTCGGTCGCCGGGACGCCGGCTCCCCCGAGCGAACGGGTGCCGTCGGAGTCCGACGCCCCCTCCTCACCTCCAGGGTCGTCCGGGTCGGCCCGGTCGGTGTCCTGGCCGTTCGACGGGCTGTCGGGGGAGCCCGGATCGGTGGATCCGGGCGGGCTCCCGCCCGGCTCGGTCTCACCCGGCTGCTGCCCACCCGATCCGGGTTCGTCGTTGCCTCCCGGTCCTTCCTTGTTCCCGGGCGGGTAGTCGTCGTCGCTCGGGGGGTAGCCCGGTCCGACCTGGGCTCCCACGGCGTCGCCGGCCCACGCGAACGCAGCGGGGAGGAACAGCCCTGCCAGGCCCACGACGACCACGACCCATCGCATCGCGCCACGGGAGCGATCGGACCCAGCGGGCCTGGGGCGGTGGGCGACGGCGGTCACCCCCCCATCATCGGTCGCCGGGCCTCGTTGTGCAGCAACGCGGCTTCAGGGCCGATGGGGCAGGGCCCTTCCCGCAGGTCGTCGGCTCCACCGGGGCGGAGCGGAAGGCATGATTGAGGTGTGCCCCAACCCACCTGGACTCCTTGCGCGGATGCCATACACCTGGCTCCCAGCCTCCTCGCGGCCGACTTCGCCCACATGGCCGATGCGGTCCAAGCCCTGGAGGAGAGCGGTGCCGACCGTCTGCACGTCGACGTGATGGACGGGGTCTTCGTGCCCAACTTCACCTTCGGCACCGACACGGTGCGGGTGCTGAAGCGTGACACGGACCTGCCGCTGGAGCTCCACCTGATGATCGTCGAACCGGAACGACACCTCGGCACCTTCGCCGATGCCGGCGCCGACGCCATCACCGTTCACTACGAGGTCTCGCCTCACCTGCACCGCACGTTGACCAGGATCCGCGAGGTCGGCTGTCGGGCCGGGGCGGCGATCAACCCCAGCACGCCAGCCGCCTGCCTCGACGACGTGCTCGAGGCGTGCGACCTCGCGCTGGTGATGACCATCAACCCGGGATACGGAGGCCAGAAGCTGATCCCGAGGACGCTGTCCAAGGTCGAGCACGTCAGCGCCGAGGTGAAGCGTCAGGGCCTCCCGACCGAGATCGAGGTCGACGGGGGCGTCGACGCCAGCAACGCCGGGGCCTGCGTCGAGGCCGGGGCCACGGTGCTGGTGGCTGGAACCGCCGTCTTCGGCCACCCCGAAGGTCCGAGTGCAGGCGGAAGGGCCGTGCTGGCCGCCGCTGGAGCGGGCGCCACCTGATCGCGGCCGGGCACCGCGGTCGCTGACCGCGGCGAACGGCTTGGATGTGCAGCGCCAACCTAATGGTCGCTAGGTTGCGCCGCAGTCACCCATCCACGATCAGGTTGAGGAGGAATCGACGTGTCATCAGTGGTCTCGGTGCACATCGCCGACATCGGGGTCGGAGCGGGGCTCGGCCTGTTGCTCAAGGGGCTTCGACCCGGATCGGTACACGGGTTGCGCCATGCCGACGTGGGCACCGCCGGGGAGCTGAGCGCCTCGGTGCGGCCGAAGCCGACGGCGGGTCGGGTCGGCCTCGTCACCTTCTGGGACGACCATGACTCGCTCGATCAGTTCGTGCTGGAGCATCCGGTCGCCGACCGGCTTCGTGACGGTTGGCATGCCCGGCTCGAGCCGCTTCGCCGGTTCGGCTCGTGGCCGGGGCTCGACGAGGACATGACCGACTCCCGACACACCCCCTACGACGGCCCAGCAGTCGTGCTGACCCTCGGTCGCCTCCGGCTAACCCAAGCACGACGCTTCCTGCGCGCCAGCGCCAAGGCGGAGGGGGCGGCGCTCGAGGCCATGGGGATGGTCTGGGCGACGGGGCTCGCTCGCCCCCCGTTCGTGGCGACGTGCTCGATCTGGGACTCCAGCCGGGCGCTGTCCACCTACGCGTACGGGGCCGGCGATCACAGCCACCCCGACGCGATCGACGCCGACCAGGCCGAACCGTTCCACAAGCGGTCGGCGTTCGTGCGCCTCCGCCCCAGCCACGTCAGCGGTTCGCTCTCGGGTCCCAACCCCTTGGCCGAGGGAGCGTTGGCTGCGGTCGAGGTGGGATGAATCGCATCGAGACGATTCACGGCATCCACTGGTCGCCACTCTGGAACCGTTCGAAGCCGATCCAGGTCGAGTTCATGGCGCCCGCGACGATGGTCTGACGGGGTACGTCGGGGTGCTCGTACCACCAGAGCGCCAGACCCTGGAGCGCCGAGCGGAACGTCTCCCACGCCAACTCCAACGCGATCGCGTCGTGGCCGGGCAGGTCAGGTCTCAGCACCCGAGAGAGGAGGGGCAGGAGCTCGGCACGGCTCGCATCCAAGATGGCGCGGTGCGCAGCGGTGAGCTCGGGGTCGCCGGTCGTGTCCCGGAACAGCATCCGTCCCGCGAACCGACGCTCTTCGATGTGGGCGAACCAGGCGTCGACTGCGGTCCCGATCCAGCTGCTCACCGGTGCGTCGGTCTCGGCGTGGGCGAACCAGATGCCTCTGAGCTGCTCGTAGTGCCACTCGATCAGGTGCTGGTACAGCGCCCGCTTGGACGAGAAGTGGTCGTAGATCACCGGCACGGTCACCCCGGACCGACGGGCGATCTCCTCGATCGAGGCGCCGTGGTAGCCGCGCTCGCCGAACACCTCGGTGGCGATGTCCTCGATGACCCGTCGCCGATCACCTGCCGACATCCGCCTTCTCGCTGTTCGGGCATGCCCGGTCTTCGACAAGGTGGGCCCTCTCCGGCGCTCACTACCTAGCGTAGACTAGGTAGTGAACGCTAGCCGTCGACCTGGATCGCTTCCGCCGGGCTAGCTACCCGCCAGAGGGCTGCCCCGTATCGTCCTGGAGGTCGATCCCTGGGTCGTCGCCCTCGTCGTTGCCGTTCAGGGCAACTAGTGCGGCCAGGGCGACCAGCGCCACCAGCAGGATCAGCGCCAACCAGAACAGCCAGCGCAGAGGAGACTTGCGCCGAG
>Ga0136617_10001422_pt1 | contig 21293 bp, 18 predicted proteins | sample AntDrymUQ3222106_2_FD_129672 | JGI IMG/M metagenome (GOLD analysis project Ga0136617, IMG submission 129672) | Polar desert sand microbial communities from Dry Valleys, Antarctica - metaG UQ322 (21.06) | ecosystem: Environmental > Terrestrial > Soil > Desert | place: Antarctica: Dry Valley...
GCGGACAACCGGTTCATCGGCCACCTCGGCGAGGCGAAGCGGCTCAAGAGCGAAGACCCGGCGCGGATTGTCGGCGTCGGGGGCTGCTGGGCGCAGTCGGTCAAGGACGACGTGTTCCGCCAGTTTCCGTTCGTCGACGTCGCCTTCGGCCCGGGCCAGGTCCACAAGCTGGCGGAGTTCCTGACCAGCGACTCGATCACCGCCCAGGGCTTCTTCGAGTTCGAGGGCTTCACCGGCCATCTGCCGGCCAAGCGGGGACGTGACTTCCAGGGCTGGGTGCAGATCTCGGCCGGCTGCAACATGGTCTGCTCCTACTGCATCGTGCCCTCGACCCGGGGGCGTGAGGTCTCGCGGCCGCTCGACGAGCTCATCGCCGAGGTCAGTGGGCTCGCCGCCGACGGAGTGCGCGAGGTCACGCTGCTGGGTCAGAACGTCAACTCCTACGGCCGCGGCGCGCGGCCGCGGACGTCGTTCGCCGAGCTGCTGGGCGCGCTCGACGGCATCGAGGGGCTCGACCGCATCCGCTACACGAGCCCGCATCCCGCCCACATGACCGAGGACGTCATCCGTGCCCACGCCGAGCTGGCAAGCGTCTGCGAGCACATCCACCTGCCGCTGCAGTCCGGCTCCACGCCCGTGCTCAAGCGCATGCGCCGTACCTACTCGCGCGAGCGCTTCCTCGACCGCGTCGCGCTGATCCGCGAGCACGTCCCGGACTGCTCGATCACCACCGACGTGATCGTCGGCTTCCCGGGGGAGACGGAGGCCGACTTCGCGCAGACGCTCGCGGTCGCCGAGGAGGTCGGCTTCGACGGCGCGTTCACGTTCATCTACTCGCCCCGCCGCGGCACCGAGGCCGCTGCCTTCGCCGGCGAGTTCCTCCCGCACGAGGTCAGCGTCGAGCGCATGGAGCGGCTCGTCGAGGTCGTCCAGCGGCGCGCCCGCGAGCGCGCGCAGCGCTTCGTCGGCCGCACGCTCGAGGTGCTCGTCGAGGGCACCTCGCGCACCGACGCCGCGCGCCTGCGCGGGCGCACGCGCCACAACAAGGTCGTCAACTTCGCCGGGCTCGCGTCGCCCGGCGAGCTCGTCGAGGTCGAGATCCACGAGGCCTCGAGCCAGACGCTGCGGGGCGAGCAGGCGTTCCTGCTCGCCGGCGCTCGCTAGCGTTCCGGCTCGTAGATCGCGATCAGGACGCCGGTGGTCGTCGGCGTGGCGTCGACCAGCCGCAGCTTGGCGAACGTCCGGTCGCCCGCGAACAGCCGGCGTCCCTCGCCCAGGATCAGCGGGTGGATGGAGAGCACGAACGAGTCGATCAGGCCGTGCGGCAGCAGCGATTGGACGAGCTCGCCGCTTCCGAGGATCACGATGTCCCCGCCGGGCTGCTCCTTGAGCCGCGCCACTGCCTCGACCGCGTCGCCCTCGAGCAGCGTGGCGTTGGTCCAGCCGAGCGGCCCCTTCAGCGTTCTCGACGCCACGTGCTTGCGACGCTCGTTCATGACCGCGGTGAACGGGTTGTCGTCCGGCATGGTCGGCCAGACGGCCGCCATCTTCTCGTAGGTCCGGCGGCCGAACAGCAGGTGGCCGCCCTGCGCGATCTCGCCCGCCATGACCTCGCCCATGACGGAGTCGAAGTACGGCGGCGCCCAGCCGCCGTGCTCGAACCCCCCGCGGCGGTCCTCGTCGGCGTGGCCGGGGGCCTGCATGACGCCGTCGAGCGACACGTTGTTGGTGACGACGAGACGGCTCATCTGCCAACCGTATCATCTAGTTGGAGTTACCAACTTGTTGAGTGGAGAACAGGACGAGAGTCGGTAGACTCTCGCCGATGGCGACGAAACGGACCTACGGAGACCGCTGCGGCGTCGCGCGCGCCCTCGACGTCGTGGGCGAGCGCTGGGCGCTGCTGGTCGTGCGCGAGCTGCTGCTCGGACCGAAGCGCTTCACGGACCTGCGAGCCGGCCTGCCGAGCCTGAGCCCGGACGTGCTCTCCCAGCGTCTCCGCGAGCTCGAGCAGGCCGCGCTCCTGCGCCGCCGCAAGCTCGCTCCCCCGGCGGCCTCGTGGGTGTACGAGCTGACCGAGCGCGGCCTCGCGCTCGAGCCGGTCGTCCTCGAGCTCGGCCGCTGGGGCAGCCAGACGCCGCTGCCGGGGGGCCAGGCCGTGTTCGGCACCGACTCGTTCGTCCTCGCGCTCAAATCGCGCTTCGACCCGGTGGCCGCAGGCGGGCTCGACGTGTCGGTGGCGCTGCGGCTGGGCGAGGACAGCTTCCGCTCGCGGGTGGCCGACGGGCGGTTCGAGGTCGCCCGCGGAGATCCCGAGCCGTCCGACGCGGTCGTCGCGAGCGAGCCCGCCACGCTGGCGACGGTGCTCTGGCACGACCGCCCGCTCGCCGAGGCGCTGCGGACCGGCGACGTCGAGATCGACGGGAGCACGCCGGCGGCCAAGCGCTTCTTCGGCGCCTTCCCGGCGCCCGCGCCCTAAAACGCGGGCTCGCGCTCGCCCGTGAGCTCGAGCGAGAGCTCCCACAGCCGGCGGCGGGCCGCGCGATCGTCGGCCTGCGCGTGGACGGCCGCCACGTCCTGGCGGTCATAGAAGTATCCGGTCACGCCCTCGAGCTCGGGGGCGAGCGCCAGGCGCACCGTCGCCGCGACGCCGTCCTCGAGCCGGTCGACGGAGCTCCCGATCTCCTCGAGCACCATCTTCGTCGGCATGTAGGTCGAGGGGTGCAAGCTCGTGACCGTCACCTCCTTCGGATCGAGGCGCTCGGCAAGCTCGAAGCCCGTCGTGATCTGCGCGAGCTTGCTCTGACCGTAGGCGCGGGTGCCGCTGTAGGCCTGCTCGAGCATCGGATCGCCGAAGTCGATCGGCGCCTGGCCGAGCGAGGCGACGTTGATGATCCGGGCGGGCTTCGAGCGGCGCAGGAGTGGCAGCAGGCGCATCGTCAGCAGGAAGCCCGCGAGGTGGTTGACCGCGAGCCGCAGCTCGTAGCCGTCCTGGCTGACCTGCCGCTCACGCCCGTCGGGCAGGCCCGACCCGATGCCGGCGTTGTTGATCAGCACGTGCAGCGCGGGCGTCGTGCGCTGGAGGTCCCGGGCGAGGTCGCGCACCTCGTCCAGCGATGAGAGGTCGGCGAGGAACGCCGGGGCCGGCACCCCGCCGCGGCTCAGCCCGCGCGCGACGGGATAGAGCTTTGTGCGATCGCGCCCGTGCACGAGCACCCGCGCGCCGCGGGCGAACAGGTCGCGCGCGACGGCGCGCCCGAGCCCGTCGGTGGCGCCGGTGACGAGCACGACGGTGTCCTCGATCGATCGCATGGGTCGGTAGGTCTACTACCCCGGCCGCAGCGACGAAGCACCCCCGCACGCGCCGAGCACCGGGTCTCACTGCGGCTGGGGCGGGTGCGCGCCCAACCGGTCCGTCGCCCCCGTATGCGAACATACGTTCGTGCGCTGGGCAAATCAAGAGGTCGGGCAGGAAGAGCAGGGGCGGCTTCCGGGCTACCAAGATGCCGTCGTGCGCCGTTTCGACGCTCCGGAGGCACTCGACACGAGGTTCTACGAGGTCCACGCCAAATCGGCCCTCAACCGCGTCCCACAGCGGTCGCGGATGCCGTTTCCGTGGACGATCAACCCGTATCGAGGATGCAGTCATGGGTGCACTTTTTGCTTCGCGCGCCCCACGCATGAATATCTCGACTTGAACGCGGGGCGGGACTTCGACAAAGAGATCGTGGTCAAGGTCAACGTGCCCGAGGTGCTGCGGGCGGAGCTGGCGCGGCCGTCGTGGAAGGGCGAGCACGTGGCGCTCGGGACGAACACGGACCCGTATCAGTGGGTGGAGGGTCGCTACCGGCTGATGCGCGGGATCTGGGAGGCGATGCGGGACTTCGCCAACCCCTGCTCGATCCTCACGAAGTCGCCGCTGCTGCTGCGCGACAAGGACCTGCTGCTCCAGATCGCCGAGCGGGCGCGGGTGAGCGCGTGCTTGTCGGTGCCGACGCTCGACGAGAAGATGTGGCGCTCGACGGAGCCGCACACGCCGCACCCGCGGGCGCGGCTCGAGGCGGTGGCGGAGCTGAACCGGATCGGCATCCCCACGGGGATCCTGATCGCGCCGCTGATGCCCGGGATCAACGACGGGCCGGGGCAGGTGGAGAAGATCGTGGAGCTCGCCGAGGCGGCGGGGGCGACCTCGATCGGCGGCCAGGCGCTGTTCCTGCGCGGTGCGACCCGGGACGTGTTCTTCGACTGGCTGCGGGCGAAGCGGCCGGATCTCGTCGAGCGCTACGAGCGTCTCTACCGCAACGGCGCGTACGTGAAGCCGGCGGAGCGCAAGGCGCTCGAGGCGCGGCTGCCGGGGCGGCGGCGGGCGAAGGGCGCACCACAGCGCTTCGAGCGGCCGCCGCGGCCGCCCGCGCCCGCGCTCGCGCCGTCGCCGCGGCCACGCCCGCCCGAGGAGGTGGTGCGCCAGACGAGCCTGTTCTGAGCAACGCCGAGTCTCTGAGACCTCGGTCACAGACGAAGCGCAGGGAGCTGTTCGGCGTCGAGACGCCCGTGCGGGTGGCCGCCGCGTTGGTGCGACGCTGGCGCGCGACCTTGGGCGCTGGGTCGAGCCCGCGCTGTTCCGCCGGGTCGACCACGGCACCGCCGGGACGGTCTCGTTCCTGATCCGGCTGTCGTTCCTCGCTGTCGCGGGGCTTGCCGCGCTGCGGATCGCCGGGCTGGACCCGCGCGCGCTCGCCGTCGGCGGTGCCATCACCGCGGTCGTCTTCGGCCTCGCAGCCCAGCAGACGCTCGGCAACCTGATCGCCGGCGTGGTGCTGATCGCCGCGCGGCCGTTCCGCATCGGCGACCGGGTGCGCCTGCAGGGCGGAGGGCTGGCCGGCCAGATCGAGGGCACGGTCGCCTCGCTCGGCCTGCTCTACGTCACGCTGGCCCAGGGCGAGGACTCGATCATGGTCCCCAACAATGTCGTGCTGACCTCGGCCGTCGTGCCGCTGCGCGAGCCCGCCGCCGTCGACCTGCGGGCGCGGCTGCGGCCCGACGTCAAGCCCTCCGAGGTCCAGGCGCTGCTCGAGACCGGCGTCAAGACGCCTGTGCGCGCCGAGCCGCACATCTCGCTCGAGGAGGTCGACTCGGACGAGGTGATCGTCCGCATCGCCGCCACGCCGGAGTCCGACGCCGACGGCCCGCGCCTCGCCGACGAGGTGCTCTCCGCGATCGCCTCCGTCACCCGCGAGGGCGACACGGCCGAGCGCCTCGCTGCGCGCCGCGAGCGCGACGGCGACGGCGACGGCGACGGCGACGACGAGCCGCACCCGTAGCCGGCCACGCCAAACTACTCAAGTCAACTTGAGCGATGGTCGATGGCGAGGACAGATGATGTTGCTGCGCTTCCTGCTGCCCGATCTCGACGCCGTCTCGCGTCGCTCCCAGCGCGTCGTGGCCGGCGCCACCGCGCTGATGTTCGCCCTGCTGGCGGTCAACATCGCCCACACCCAATTCGGGCTCGGGGGCGACGGGGCCGACACGCTGCTGAACGCCTGGGGCCAGAACGCCGTGCTCGCCTGTGCGTGCGCTGTCGTCGCCGTACGGGTGCGAACCGGTGGCGCGCCGGGGTGCACGCCCCTGCTGGCGGCCATCGCGCTCTGGACGGCCGGCAACGTCTGGTGGGGGTTCGTTCTCTACGACATGGCCGAGACGCCGTTCCCATCGCCGGCGGATGCCGGCTGGCTGGCCTTCTACCCCTGTGCCTACCTCTGTATCGGCCTGCGCCTGCGCGCGAGCGCCCGCGACCTGCCCCGCAGCGCCTGGCTCGACGGCCTGGTCGGGATCCTCTCCGTCGGCGCCATTGGCGTGAGCATCATCGTGGCGCCGATCCTTGCCGGCGCGGAGGGCACGCGCGCGGCAGTGCTCACCAACGCGGCGTACCCGCTCGCGGACCTGCTCCTGCTCGGTCTCACCGTTGCGGTGCTCGTCCTGCACGGACGGCGCGGCGGCCGTGCATGGCTGCTCCTGGCTGCGGGCTTCGGGCTCTTCGCCATCGCCAACTCGCTGTACCTCACGCGCCTCGCAGCGGACACCTACACCGCGGGCACGGTGCTCGACTCGCTGTGGGTCGTCGCGCTCGTGATCATGGCGCTCGCGAGCTGGCAGCCGCTCGAGCAGCCTGGCGAGGTCGATCCCGGCCACCTGGGCGTGCTGGTGCCGCCCATCCTCTTCTCCCTCGCGGCACTGGCGCTGCTCGTCTACGCGGGCGTCGAGCATGTCTCGTCGGTCGCGGTCGGGCTCGCGGGGGCGGCGGTGCTCGCCGCGATGGCTCGCACGGCGTTCACCGTCCGCGAGATCCGCGGGTTTCACGAGGCGCGCCGCCAGGCGGCGACGGACGACCTCACCGGGCTCCCCAACCGCCGCGAGTTCGGCAGCCAGCTTCGCTCGCACCTGGCCCGTGCCGGCACACTCGACGAGCCGCTCGCGCTCCTGATCATCGACATCGACCGCTTCAAGGAGCTCAACGACGCGCTCGGCCATCACGCGGGCGACGCCGTGCTCGCCCAAATCGGCCCGCGCCTGCGCGACGTCCTGCGCACCGACGACATCCTCGCCCGCCTCGGCGGCGACGAGTTCGCGGTGCTCCTCCCGGGTGCGCGCTCGGCCGAGGAGATCGGGGTGCGGATCGCGCGCGCACTGGAGGATCGCTTCCCGGTGGAGGGCATCGACGTCCAGATCGGCGCGAGTATCGGGATCGCAGTCTTCCCGGAGCACGGCCAAGACGCCGGCGTCCTCCTGCGGCACGCCGACGTGGCCATGTACCAGGCCAAGACCTCGCGGAGCGGGCACGCCTTCTACGCCCAGGAGCAGGACCGCAACACGCGCGAGCGGCTGGAGCTCATCGGTGAGCTGCGCGACGCGGTCACCCTCGGGCAGCTCGTCGTCCACTACCAGCCGATCGTCGACCTCGCGACCGGCGAGGTCACCGAGGTGGAGGCGCTCGTGCGCTGGCAGCACCCCGAGCGCGGGCTGCTCGCACCGGTTGAGTTCGTGCCGCTGGCCGAGCAGACCGGCGTGATGCGCCAGCTGACCGACCACGTGCTCGACACGGCGCTCGCCCAGGGCGAGCACTGGCGCAGTCAAGGGCTCGACATCGGCGTCGCCGTCAACGTCTCGGCGTCGACCCTGCTCGAGCCGGGGTGGGCCGACGCGGTGACCAGTGCACTCGAGCGCTGGTCGACGCCGCCTGCGCGCCTGCGGATCGAGATCACCGAGGACGCGCTGCTCGTCGACCAGGAGCGCGGGCTGGCCGTCGTGCGCTGCCTCGGCGACGCCGGCGTCGGCGTCTCGCTCGACGACTTCGGCACCGGCTTCTCCTCGCTCGCCCTGCTCAAGCAGCTCGCCGTCGACGAGCTCAAGATCGACCGCACGTTCGTGGACAACGCACTCGACGACACGGCCGACGCCGCGATCGTGCAGGCGGTGGCCGGGCTCGCCCGCCAGCTCGGGCTGCGTGCCGTCGCGGAAGGCGTCGAGGACGAGGCGACCTTGCGCGCCGTCGCCGACTGGGGCGCCACCTACGCGCAGGGCTACTACCTCAGCCGCCCGGTGCCCGCTGCGGAGCTCACCGAGCGGCTCACCGGGTCGAGCCGGCTCGAGCTCGCCGGTCCGTGGCCGGAGGCCCCGAGCCCGCGCCCGCGGCTCTTCACCCGTCCCGCTGGCGTGAAGGGCTAGCTGCGCTTGCCGCGCTGCCCCTCGGCCATCGCCAAGGCGATCTGGTCGGACCCGAGGCGACGCTGCAGCCGCCCGGTGAGCTCCGGCAGCACGCCGCCCACCGCTGCGCCGAGCCGCAGGACGAGTGGTGCGACGTCGATCTCGGCGCGGTCGCGCTCGATCGCGCGTAGGACGGCGGCGGCGACCTGCTCCGGGGTGCGCGTCGCCACGTAGCCCGGCAGTTCGACCCCGGCCTCGTGGAACATCCCCGCGTCGCGGATGAAGCCGGGGAAAACGGTCGAGACCCCGACGCCGCTGCCGCGCAGGTCCTCGCGCAGGCCGAGGGCGAAGCCGCGAAGCCCGAACTTCGTCGCCGAGTAGACCGAACTGCCGACGCTCGTGGTCTTGCCGGACATCGAGGAGATGAACACGAGGTGGCCGGCGCCGCGTGCGGCCATCCCGGCCGAGAGCGCCCGCGCGAGCACGATCGGCGCGCGCAGGTTCACGGCGAGGGCGCGGTCGAGCTCCTCGACGCTGAACGAGCTCAGCCGCCCGCTGGCCGGGAGCGCGGCGTTGGCGATCAGCACGTCGGCGTTGCCCACCTCCCCGAGCAGTCGCGCGACCTCATCGGCAGAGGAGAGGTCGCAGGCGATCGCACGGCCCGACAGCTCGGCGGCGAGCGGCTCGAGCAACCCGGCGCGGCGGCCGGTCAGCAGTAGCCGCGCGCCGCGCCCGGCGGCGGCGCGCGCGATCGCATGCCCGATGCCCCCGGTGGCGCCGGTGAGCAGGACCGTGCGCCCGTCGAGGTTCACCGCGCGAAGACCGCCACGGTGGCCGTGAAGCTGTGCAGGAAGTACTCGCCGCCGACCGGGCCGATCTCCCCCGCGGCGAAGAAGCCCGCGGCGGGCGCGCCCGCGAGCTCGGAGGTGATGGCCTCGGCGTCGTGGTCGGGGCTGCCGAACATGCCGGAGCCGCGGCCGTTACAGGCGAACACGAGCGCGCCGGCCGGGCGGCGGCCGCCAAGCGCCTCCATCCGGATCCCGAGCGCGCGGTGCAGGTCGCGGTCAGCGCTCGAGGCGTCGCGGGCGTGCAGGCGCACGACCTGGCCCGGGCGCACCTCGGTGCCGACGGCGACCTCGCCGGTCTCGGGGTCTGCGCCCATGAGCCCGCGCACGAGGAAGTCGCCCTGCACGTAGTCGGGCTTGTTGGCGTCGACGACGATGCCCATCAGCAGCCCGCCGTCGACGAGGTCGCGGTCCTCCTGGGAGAGCCCGTCGATCGCCTCGCGCAGCTTCGAGAGCGCCGGCTTGCCGGCCAGCTCGCCGATGACATGGCCTTCGGCCGCGGTGATCGTCAGCTCGGGCCCGATCGGCGCGGCACCCTGCGAGACGCACGGCAGCACCTCGACGCCGTCGAGGCGCACGCCGACCGCGCCGCCGTCGACGACCTCGTCGCCGTAGAACAGTGCCGGCCCGTCGTCGGCCGTGCGCGCGGACGCCACGCCGCCGAGCAGCGGCAGCACCGGGCTCGCCTCGGAGAGGAAGCGCAGGACGGCGTCGGTGGGGAAGGAGAAGGGGTCGGCGAGCAGGATCGCGCCGGCGGCGCCCTCGAGGTCGGGCAGGCCGGACAGGGCCCCCGAGCCCTCCTCGAGCTCCTCGACGGTCGCGTGGAAGGGCAGCACCTCGCCGTCGCCGAACGAGGCCGCCCAGACGGACACGGCCGTGCCCGCCTCGACCTCACGCGCGTCGCTGATCACGCCGCCCGCCCCGCAGCCGATCAGCGTCGCCGGGGCGAGCATCTCGTGGACGGCGGCGAGCGTCGCTTCCGGGGCGCCGAGGTGGGCGCCGGAGGCGAACATCACCACGAGGTCGCAGGAGCGCTGGCCCAGCCCGCGCGCCGCCGCCGACGCCGCCTCCAGCGCACCCGCCCGGGCGTCGGGCGTGGTGGAGAGGCCGGTGGCGATGTGGACGCTCACTCGTCTGACGATACTCCCGCCCGTGACCCCGCTCGCCGGCATCATCGCGATCTTCGGGCCGACAGGCATAGGCAAGACCGAGGTCGCCCTCGCGCTCGCCGAGCGGCTGCGCGCCCACGGGGAGGATCCGGTCGCGGTCTCGGCCGACGCGCTACAGGTCTACGACGGCCTCGGGACGCTCACCGGCGCCGCCGGGCCGGAGGAGCAGGCCCGCCTCGAGCACCGGCTCGTCGGCTTCCTCCCCGTCACCGAGTCCTTCAGCGCCGGCGCCTACGCGCAGCGCGCGCACGGGGAGATCGACGGCGCGCTGACCGCGGGCCGGCGGCCGATCGTGGTCGGGGGAACCGGCCTCTACCTGCGCGCCGCGCTGGCCGACCTCGATCTGCGCCCGCCGCCCGCCGCCGCGGTCCGTGAGCACTGGCAGGCCGAGCTGACGGCGCGCGGGCCCGCCGCGCTGCACGGCGTGCTGGCCGAGCGCGCGCCCGCGGCGGCGGCCGGCGTTGCGCCCAGCGACGGCCGCCGGATCGTGCGCGCGCTCGAGCTGCTCGATACCGGAGTCGAGCCGCCGCCCGCGCCCGGCGGCGACTCGCAGCTGTGGACCACCGACACGCGCCATCCGACGCTGCTGGCCGGCCTGGTGATGGACCGCGACGCGCTCGCCGAGCGGATCGGCCGCCGCGTCGACGCGATGGTGGCGGCGGGCGCGCGCGAGGAGGTCCTGCGCGCCGCCGCACTGGGCGCGTCGGCGACCGCCCGCCAGGCGCTCGGCTTCGAGGAGCTGCTCGCGGGCGATCTGGAGGGGATGAAGACCCGTACCCGCCGCTACGCCAAGCGCCAGCTGACGTGGATGCGCAAGCTGCCCGGGGTGCACACGATCGACGTCACCGGCCGGGAGGCGGAGGACGTCGCGGGCGAGCTGCACGCCATCATCCGTAACGCATGAGGTTCGAGAAATGGCAGGCGCTGGGCAACGACTACCTGATCGTGGAAGCGGACGGGCTCGATCCCGAGCGCGTGCGCGCGCTGTGCGACCGCCACCGCGGCGTCGGAGCCGACGGCGTACTCGCGCTCGCCCCGCCCGACGAGCCCGGCTATGTCGCGCGGCTGCGGATCTTCAACCCCGACGGCTCCGAGGCCGAGCTGTCGGGCAACGGCGCGCGCCAGGCCCTGCTCTACCTGCGCGAGCGCGGCTGGACGCGCTCGCTGACCTACTCGATCCAGACGCTCGCCGGGGAGATCCGCGCGAACATCACAGGCGCGCACTCCTGCCGCACCGACATGGGCCGCGCGAGGCTGAGCGGCGAGGGCGAGCTTGCGGGCTGGCGCTACCACCACATCGTCATCGGCAACCCGCAGACCGCGATCCGGATCGCCGAGCGTCACCGCCTCGAGACGCTCGATCTCGCCGAGATCGGCCCGCCCATCGAGCGCGCCGAGCGCTTCCCCAACCGCACGAACGTCTCGTTCTGGACCGAGATCGCCCCGGACCGCATCCGCGCGCGCATCTTCGAGCGCGGGGTGGGGGAGACGCAGTCCTCGGGCACCGGCGCGTGCGGCGCCGCGGTCGCCCACGTCCTCCGCGGGGGCGACGCGCCGGTCACCGTCGAGCTCGACGGCGGCGAGCTGACGGTCGACGTCGACGAGTCGCTGCACGTCGACCTCGAGGGCTGGGCCGTGCCGGTCTTCGAGGGCGAGGTTGCGTAGGGTGCTCCCGCGATGACCGAGGCCTGGGGCAGGGGACTGGCGACGCTGACCGGCGACGCGCGCGTGCTCGACGTGCTCTTCGCCGACCCGCAACTCGGGCCCCAGGACGCCCCGGGGACGACCACCGGGAAGGTGGTGCACGAGGACCCGCGCCGCGGCGTGCAGGTGGTCGAGGTGGTGACGGTGCTCGACGACCTCGACTCGGCGCCGACCGACGCCTACGACGCCTACCTGCGCCTGCACCTGCTCTCGCACCGGCTCGTCAGGCCGCACGGGCTCTCGCTCGAGGGCCTGTTCGGCGTGCTGCCCAACGTCGCGTGGACCAGCCACGGGCCGGTCGACCCGGGCGCGCTGGCCGCGGTGCGGATGCGCTTCCGCGGCGCCGGCGAGCCGCTCCAGGTCTTCTCGGTCGACAAGTTCCCGCGCATGACCGACTACGTGGTGCCCTCGGGCGTGCGGATCGCCGACGCCGACCGCGTCCGCCTCGGCGCCCACCTCGCCGAGGGCACGACCGTGATGCACGAGGGCTTCGTGAACTTCAACGCCGGCACGCTCGGCGCCTCGATGGTCGAGGGCCGCATCTCGGCCGGCGTGGTCGTCGGCGACGGCTCGGACATCGGCGGCGGCGCCTCGATCATGGGGACGCTGTCGGGCGGCGGCACCGCGGTGATCTCGATCGGCGAGCGCTGCCTGCTCGGCGCCAACGCGGGGCTCGGGATCTCCCTCGGCGACGACTGCATCGTCGAGGCCGGGCTCTACGTCACCGGCGGCACGCGCGTCAGCCTGCCCGACGGCGAGGTCGTCAAGGCGCTCGTGCTGTCGGGCGCCGACGGCCTGCTGTTCCGCCGCAACTCGCAGACCGGTGCCGTCGAGGCGATGCCGCGCTCAGGCGCCTGGGCCGGCCTCAACGCCACCCTGCACGCCAACGACTGACCTGAGAATCTCCGCGGCGCGCTCGCACTCGGCGAGCGTCGGCACGAGCGCGAGGCGCAGGAAGCCCTCGCCGGCGGGCCCGAAGAACGAGCCGGGCGCGAGCACGATGCCGCGCTCGAGCAGCTCGGCGGCCAGCGGCTCGGCGCGCTTGCCGGCGTCGAGCCAGAGGAAGAACGTCGCGTCCCCACCGGCGTGGCGGATGCCGGCCGCCTCGAAGATCGGCAGCAGCACGTCGCGCTTGGCGCGGTAGAGCGCGCGCACGTCCTCGACGTGGGCCTCGTCGCCCCAGGCGGCGACGGCGGCGTGCTGGATGAACTCCGGCGGCGCGACGCCGACGTTCGGGCGGTAGCGCTTGAGCGCGGCGATCACCTCGGGGTCGCCGGCGACGAAGCCCGAGCGGTAGCCCGGCATCGAGGAGCGCTTGGAGAGCGTGTTGAGCGCGATGACGTTGCGGCGGTCGGCGACCTGGAGCGCCGAGACGGGTGGCTCAACCCCGAAGTAGATCTCCGAGTAGGCCTCGTCGGAGGCGACCAGGACGTCGTGCTCGCGGGCGATTGCGGCAGCCTGCTCGTAGAGCTCGAGCGGCGCCGTCGCCGCGGTCGGGTTGTTGGGGTAGTTGAGCCACAGGATCGCGGTGCGCTTCCAGGTCGCCGCGTCGACGGCGCCGAGGTCGGGGAGGAAGCCGCGCTCCGGCGCCAGCGGCAGCTCGAACAGCTGCTTGCCGGCGAACGCCGCGCCGCGCTCGGCGACGGGATAGGCCGGCGCGGTGACGGCCACGAGGTCGCCGCCGACGACCTGGGCGAGGTGGAAGATCGCCTCCTTGGAGCCCAAGGTCGGGATCACCTCGGTGTCCGGATCCAGGGCCGGGCCGAAGCGGCGCTCGATCCAGCCCGCGACCGCGGCGCGCAGCACCGGCAGCCCGTCGGCGAGCGGGTAGGTCGACTGCGGCTCGAGCGCCGCGGCGAGGCGCTCGCGGATGAAGGCCGGGGTGTCCTCGCGCGGTTCCCCGATCCCGAAGTCGATCACCGGCACGCCACGCGCCAGGAGGTCGCGCTTCGCATCCGTGAGCCGCACGAACGGGTAGCTGCGCAGGCTCGTGAGCACCGGCGAGGGCTTCATGCGCGCCCCGGCCCGCTCGACCCGGCGGCACCCGGGGTGAGCACGTCGGCGGCGAAGCGCTCGAGCACGCGGTAGCCGCGCACGAGCGCGGCGACCGAGATCGACTCCGCGCGCGTGTGCGCCTGCGGCGGGTCGCCGGGGCCGAAGTTGATCGCCGCCAGGCCGGCCGTCCCGAACTCGGCCACCGGGGTCCAGGCCTGCTTGGGCTCGATCGCGAGGTCGCCGGCCGCGATCAGCGCGTCCACGAGCGCCCCGCGGGCGACCGCGCCCGACGGAGCGTGGCCCTCGATCCGCAGCTCGCCGTGGCCGCCGCACAGCTCGGCCAGGCGCGCCTCCGCCTCCTGCGGCGTGCGGCCGGGGGCGTAGCGGTAGTTCAGCGTCGCCTGCGCGAGATCCGGCACGACGTTGCTCGCGATGCCGCCCTCGATCCTCGTGACCGACGCCACCTCGACGAAGCGCAGGCCGTCGAAGTTGTGCGGCTCGGGCTCGTGGACGGCGAGCGCGGCGATCCCGGCGGCCGCGCGGTGGATCGCGTTGTCGGCCAGCCACGGCCGCGCCGAGTGTCCGGCGACGCCGTGGAAGCTCCAGGTCGCGTTGATGTTGCCAAGGCAGCCCGCGTGGATGGCGTTGTCGGTCGGCTCCATCATCACCACGAGCTCGGGGGCGAGCGGGTGGCGCGCGAGCAGCGGAGTCAGCGCGCTCTCGGTGAACGGCAGCTCCTCGCGGCCGAACAGCAGCGCCCCGAACGGCGCGCCGTCGCGCACCAGCTCGATCATCACCGCCAGCGCGCCCTTCATGTCGCTGGCGCCGAGCCCGAACACGCGCTCCGCGTCGCGGCGGCCGGGCCGGTTGCCCTGGGCCGGGACCGTGTCGAGATGACCCCCGAGCAGCACGCGCGCGCCGACCGGGCCCGCGAGCACGCAGGTGTCGCCAAGGTCGCGCGCATCCGGCAGCAGGCCGCGGACATGCGCCGCGAGCTGTGCCTCGTCCCGGGACTCCGACGCGATGTCGACCAGCTCGAGCGTCCTGGCCGCCAGGCGCTCGCCCAGCTCTTGCTCGGTCGCCGGCATGAGCGGGCACCATACGCGCATGCGCTTCTGCGGCATCGACGTGTCGGCCCGCCCCGACAACCAGCAGCTCTGCACCCTCCACGAGCGCAAGGGGGTCGAGGGGGTCGAGCTCGTCGCGACCTTCTATGCGCCCGGGACCGTCGAGGGCGTCGCGCGCACGATCCAGGGCTTCGGGCGCGGCGAGTCGGTCGTCGGGATCGACGCCCCGTCGGGCCGGCGGCTCGGCCTGCTCGGCCCGGACGCGCCCGCCCGGGCGACGCTCGGCCTGCCCGACGGGCGCTACGAGCGCATGCGGGTGTGCGACGCCGTCCTCTACCGCCGCGGCCTGCCGCTGTACCCGGTCCCGGGCGCCGGCGACGCGGTGCCGGACTGGATGGCGGTCGGCTTCCGGCTCTTCGCTGCGCTCGGGCCGCTGGGCCCGTACGTCCCCGAGCGGGCCGACGGCGCGCTCGTGGGCGACGTCGGCAGCGCGGCGATCCAGTCGGGCCGGGTGTTCGAGACCTATCCGGATGCGATCTTCTGCGCGCTCCTCGGCCACCGCCCGCCGCCTAAGCGCACGCCGGGGGGCGGGCAGCAGCGGATCGCGGCGCTCAAGCTCAAGGGGGTCTACGACGACGACGGCGGGCTCTGGCATCGCACGCTCGACGAGATCGACGCCTGCGCCGCCGCCTACGCCGCGTACGCGCTCAGCGTCGGCCTCGGCACCTGGGTCGGCGACCCGGCCGAGGGGGTCATGGTGATCCCAACCGCTGACCTGCTCGAGCGCTATTCCAAGCTGCCCGCGCCGGCGCGCTCCGGGCTGGCGTAGCCCGCGGCCTACAATCGAGGGTGATGGAACGTCACCGCGACGGTCGCGCCAAGCCCACTCGCTACGTCGCCCCGCCCAAGCCCGGGCGGGCGCTTCAGCGTGCCTTCTGCATCGGCGCCTCGCCGGTCGGCGACGACATGTCCGAGCTCAAGGAGCTGCTGCGCACCGCGGGCGTCGCTGTCGTCGGCGAGCTCGTCCAGCACCGCGAGAAGCCGCATCCCAACCTCTATCTCGGCTCGGGCAAGGTCGAGGAGCTCAAGCCGCTGCTCAAGCAGGCCGACGCCAACCTCGTCGCGGTCGACGACGAGCTGACGCCGCGCCAGGAGCGCAACCTCGAGGAGGCGATCGGGATGCCCGTGATCGACCGCACCGTGGTGATCCTCGACATCTTCGCCGGCCACGCCAACAGCGCCGACGGCAAGCTCCAGGTCGAGCTCGCGCAGCTCGAGTACAACATGGCCCGCATGCGTGGCCTGTGGACGCACCTCGAGCGTCTCGGCGCCGGCCGCGGCGTCGGCGGCATCGGCACGCGAGGCCCCGGCGAGTCCCAGATCGAGACCGACCGCCGGCTCGCGCGCGACCGCATCTCCGCCCTGCGGCGCCGGCTCGACCACGTCAAGTCCACGCGGGCGGTCATGCGCGCCGAGCGCGACCGCGCGCACCTGCCGAACGTCGCGCTGGCCGGCTACACCAACGCGGGCAAGTCGACGCTGCTCAACGCTATGACGGGCGCCGACGTCGGCGTCCGCGACCGCCTCTTCCACACGCTCGACCCGACCACGCGCACGCTGCGCCTGCACGGCCGCACATACCTCATGACCGACACGGTCGGGTTCATCCGCAAGCTGCCCCACCAGCTCGTCAACGCCTTCGCCGCGACGCTCGAGGAGACCAAGCTGGCCGATCTCGTGCTGCACGTCGTCGACGCCCACGAGACCGAGGAGGAGCTCGAGGCGATGACGCGCGCCGTCGAGGACGTGCTCGAGGAGATCGGCGTCGGCGAGACGCCGCGCCTGCTCGTGCTCAACAAGGCCGACCTGCTCGACGAGGAGCGCCGTCGCGAGCTGTCGTTCCGCCACCCCGAGGGCTTCCTCGTGTCCGCCGTCACCGGCGAGGGGCTCGAGGCGCTCGGCGAGGCGATCGCGGACGCGTTCGAGCGCTCGCTGCAGGACGTCGAGCTGCTTGTGCCCTTCTCCGAGGGCCAGATGCTCTCCGAGCTCCACGACGTCGCCGGCGACCTCGAGCGCGAGGACACCGCCGAGGGCGTGAAGGTCACCGCGCGCCTGCCCGCCGTGGTGGCCGAGCGCTACGACCGCTACGCGCGAACGCCATCGGTGGTCGAGCTCGCCGCACGTATCCGCGCGCGCGGACCGTACGACGGGCCTTCGAGCGCCGAGATCGTCCGCGAGGACCGCGACCGCCAATGATCGTCGTCGACGCCTCGACGTTGACGCACCTTCTTGTTGGCCACGGAGCAGCCCTTGACGAGGCAGCTCGCGCCGCTGCGCGCGAGTCAGCGGCCTGAGGAGCCGAAGCCGTCCCCGCCGCGCTCGTCGGCCGAGGGCGGCAGCGTCTCGACGACGCGCGTCGCGGGCGCGAGGAACGGGACGAGCAGCAGCTGCGCGATGCGATCGCCGGCCTCGCCCTCGTAGCGCTCGGCGCCGAGGTTGACGAGGACGACGCGAATCTCACCGCGGTAGGTCGGGTCGATCAACCCGGGGCCGTTGACGACCGAGAGCCCGTGGCGGGCGGCGAGGCCGGAGCGGGGGACCACGAGCCCCGCGACGCCCTCGGGGAGCGCGACCGCGACGCCGGTCGGCACCACGCGCCGCTCGCCCGGCTCGAGAGCGAACGCCTCGACGCAGCGCAGGTCGAAGCCCGCGTCGCCGGGGCGGGTGCGCGCGGGCGGCTGGGCGTCGGGGTGGAGGAGCTGGACCTCGAGCGTGTGTGTGGTGGCCTCCATCCACACACGACGGTACCGGTCAGAACGCGACGTCGAGCAGGGTGACGAGCTCGCGCCGCGTCGGCACCCGGGGGGCGTTGTCGACGACCTGGTCGGCGAGCGCTGCGTCGGCGAGCGCGGGCAGCTCGTGGCGCTCGACACCCAGCTCGCGCAGGGTCGGATGCAGGCCACTGCGCTCCTGCAGCGCCGTCACCGCATCCGGGGCGCCCCCGTGAGCGGCGCCCGCGGCCTCGGCGATGCGCGCCGTCGCGTCTCTGCGCTCGCCCGCGTTGAAGCGGACGACGAGCGGGAGCACGGCGGCCAGCGCCACGCCGTGCGGGGTCCCGTAGCGAGCCGAGAGCGCGTGCCCGATCGCGTGCGCGGTCCCGAGCCCGGTGGTGGCGAAGGCGAGGCCGGCGAGATGTGCGGCCAGCAGCATCGCCGAGCGGCCGGCGCGGTCGCCCGGGTTCGCGACCACCGCAGGCAGATGCGCCACCACCAGGCGGACGGCCTCGAGGCCCAGCGCCGCCGAGTAGGCGTTGCCCGTCCGCGCCTGCAGCGACTCGATCGCGTGGGCGAGCACGTCGATCCCGCAGGCGGCGGTCACGCGCGGCGGCGCCGTGATCGAGAGGGCGGGATCGAGGACCGCGAAACGCGGCAGCGCGGACGGGTGGCCGACGTAGCGCTTGCGCCGTGCGGCGTGGTCGTCGATGACCGCGAACTCGTTCGTCTCGGTCCCCGTGCCGGCGGTCGTCGGCACGGCAATGAGCGGACCGGCCGGCGCGAGGCCGGCGACCCCGTGCTCGAGCGCCTCCAGACCCCGCGGGTCCACCCCAGCCACGGTCGGAACCCGGCATGACGGCTGATCGGGTGTCCGCTGGTCGTTCGCCGCGTGCAGGGCGATCGCCTTGGCCGCGTCGATCGGTGAGCCGCCGCCGACCGCGACGATCACGCAGCGGCCAAAGGAGCGCAGCGCGGCCGAGCCGGCCAGCACGTCGGCGGCGCACGGGTTCGTCCCGACGCCGTCGTGGACGGCGGTGCGCAGCCCCGCGGCCTCGAGCCGGCCCGCCACGAGGCCGGCCACGCCAGCGTCCACCAGCCCGCGGTCGGTGATGACGAAGGCGGCATCCCCGCCGAGCCGCCGCACGAGCTCCGGGAGGCTGTCGACGGTCCCCTCGCCGAGCACCATCTCGGGGCGCGGGGGGATCCGCAGCGCCGCGTCAACCGCCATCGGGCGCCCCGAACCGCAGCGGCGCTCCCGCGAGGTCCTCGTAGTGCTGCATCACGGCCATCTCGCCGGCCGCGGCACCGTACTGCTCCAGCGTGCGACCGTACAGGTCGTGCGTCCGCGCCGACACCTCGGCCGGGATGCCCGCTTCGCGCGCCAGCTCGAGCGCCATGTCGAGGTCCTTCGCCACCAGGCCGAGCGGAAAGCGCTCGCCGTACTCCCCGTCTTCGAGCACCTCGAGCGCCTCGTGCTCGAGGAACGAGGATCGCGCCGGGCCGGCGGCGAGGGCGGTGTGCAGCGTCCGCAGGTCGATCCCCGCGCGGGTGCCGATCACGAGCGCCTCGGCGGCCGCGGCGGCATGCACGAACCACTGCAGGTTGACCAGCAGCTTGACCGCGTAGCCGGCCCCTCGCGGCCCGACGTGCACCACCCGCTCGGGGCGGCCCATCGTCTCCAGCACCGGGCGCGCGCGGGCGACGTCCGCGGGCTCGCCGCCGACGAAGATGTGCAGGTCGCCCGCGCTCGCCTTCAGCGCGTCGGCCACCGGCGCGTCGAGGAAGCCTATGCCGCGCGGTGCGGCGGCCTCGGCGATGCGCCGGCCGAGCGCCGGTGAGCTCGTGCTCATGTCGATCGCCAGCGCCCCGTCGGGCAGCGCGGCGAGCGCCCCGCCGGCGCCGAGCAGCACCTCCTCGACGTGCGGTGGAGCGGGCAGCATGGTCACCAGCACGTCGGCCGTCGCGGCGCACGCAGCGGCCGAGGCGGCAGCTGTGGCGCCTCCCGCCACGGCGGCGTCGACGGCCTCCGCGCGCAGGTCGAACGCGCTGACCGCGAAGCCCGCTCCGGCGATGCGCGCGCACATCGGCCCGCCCATGTGCCCGAGCCCGATGAATGCCACGCGCGGGCTCATGCGAGCGCGATCCAGGTCGTCTTGAGCTGGGTGCAGTGCTCGAGCGCATGCAGCGAGCGGTCGCGCCCGTGGCCGGAGGCCTTCATGCCCCCGAACGGGGTCGAGATGTCGCCGGCGTCGTAGGTGTTGACCCAGACCGTGCCCGCGCGCAGCCGCCGCGCGACCTGCCCGGCGGTGGCGACGTCGCGCGTCCCAGACCGAGGCCGCCAGGCCGTAGTCGGTGGCGTTGGCCAGGCGCACCGCGTCGTCGGCGTCGGCGGCCTCCTGCACGGCGAGCACGGGGCCGAAGACCTCCTCGCGTACCAGCGCAGCGGCCGGGCCGACGCCGTCGAGCACGGTGGGCGCCAGGTAGCTGCCCCCCGGCACCGGATGTGCGCGCTCGCCGCCGCAGGCCACCGACGCGCCCTCTTCGCACGCGCGCCCGATGTGCGCGAGCACGCGCTCCAGCGGCTCCTCGCCGATCAGCGCACCGACCTTCGCGGCCGGGTCGAGGGGATCGGCGGGCTCGAGCTCGGCCGCGGCCGCGACCACGCGCTCGACCAGCTCTTCGCGGACGGAGCGCTCCACGACCAGGCGCGAGCCGGCGTGACAGGTCTGGCCCGCGTTGTAGAAGATGCCCCAGGCGATCGCGCTCGCCGCGGCGCCGAGGTCGGCGGCGTCGGCGAGCACGACCTGCGGGCTCTTGCCCCCGAGCTCGAGCGAGACCGCCTTTCCGTTGGACTCGCCGGCGTAGACCTGGAAGCGCCGTCCCACCTCGACCGAGCCGGTGAAGGCGATCTTGTCGACGCCGGGGTGGCGGCCCAGCGCCTCGCCCGCCTCCGGCCCGTAGCCCGGCACCACGTTGAGCACGCCGTCGGGCAGTCCCGCCTCGGAGGCCAGCTCGGCGAGCGCGAGCGCCGACAGCGGGGACTGCTCCGCGGGCTTGAGCACCACGCTGTTGCCGGTCGCCAGCGCGGGCGCGAGCTTCCACGCGGTGATGATCAGCGGGTAGTTCCAGGGCACCACCGCGCCGATCACGCCGAGCGGCTCGCGCTCGACGAGCGCGAGCGCGTCGCGGCCGGTCGGCGCGATCTCGCCGTAGAGCTTGTCGACCGCCTCGGCGTACCAGCGCAGGCAGGCCGCGGCGCTCGGGACGTCGACCCGCAGCGCGTCACCGATCGGCTTGCCGACGTCGACGCACTCGAGCAGCGCGAGCTGCTCGAGCCGCTCCTCCATCAGGTCGGCGAGGCGGAGGAGGACCGCCCGGCGCTCGCGCGGCGCTGCCTGACTCCAGCCGCCGGCCTCGAACGCGGCGCGGCCCGAGGCCACGGCGCGGTCGACGTCCTCGGGGCCGCCCCGGGCGACGTCGGCCACCCGGCGTCCGTCGCGCGGGCTCATGTCGGCGAACGTGGCGCCGCTCGCGGCAGGGACGAACGCGCCGTCGATGAACGCCTCGGCGCGCGGGCGCAGCCGCTCGGCAGCCTCGCGCCAGCTCGTGGCGACGGCGGTCATGCCGACACCTGCTCGCCGACCCGCGACCGCGCGATCGCGTCCTCGTCGAGCACGGCGCCGAGGCCGGGGCGCTGCGGAATGCGCAGGCAGCCGTCGGCGTCGATGCCGATCGGCTCGGCCAGCATGAAGTCGCGCCGCTCCGCGGTCCAGCCCGGCGGATCGAAGGGGTACTCCACGAACGGGCCCCCGCCGACGCCGCAGACCACGTGCAGGTTGGCGAGCAGACCCAGGCCGTTGGTCCAGGTGTGCGGGGTGAAGCGGCGGTTGCGGTGCAGCAGCAGCTCGGCCAGCGTGCGGGTCCGCGACATCCCGAGCGCGAGCACCACGTCGGGCTGGAAGACGTCGAGCGCGTCGTGCTCGTGAGCGACGAGCAGCTCGTCGAAGCTGCGGGCCATCTCGCCGCCGGCGAGCTGCA
>Ga0136617_10001423_pt1 | contig 21289 bp, 18 predicted proteins | sample AntDrymUQ3222106_2_FD_129672 | JGI IMG/M metagenome (GOLD analysis project Ga0136617, IMG submission 129672) | Polar desert sand microbial communities from Dry Valleys, Antarctica - metaG UQ322 (21.06) | ecosystem: Environmental > Terrestrial > Soil > Desert | place: Antarctica: Dry Valley...
AGGCCGAGCGACCGCGCCGCCGCGCGCTGCGACGGGTGCACCGACTCGATGCCGGCGCGGAAGACCTCGGCGACGTACGCCGAGTAGGTGAGCACCAGTGCTGCGGTTCCGAGCACCACCGGGTTGTTGGGGACGCCGGCGAGCCGCAGTCCGGGCACGCCGAAGCCGATCAGGTAGAGCAGGATGATCAGCGGGACGCCGCGGAACAGGTCGGTGTAGGCAGCCGCCAGGAACCGCACCGGGAAGAACACCGGACCGCGCAGGGTGCGCGCGGACGCCAGCGCCAGGCCGAGGACCAGGACGAGCACGGCGCTGACGAGCAGCACCCGAAGGTTGAGCCAGAGCCCCTGCAGGATGCTCGGCAGCACCTCCCAGCCGTAGCCGACATCGAGGAACTGCGAGCGGACCCGCGGCCAGCCGGGCGAGAGCACGATCGCGGTCCCGAAGACGGCGAGGAAGACGACCGTGCTGGCACCCGCGATCAGCGCCGACCGCCTGGCGCGGCCGCGGCGGTAGTCGCGGCGCCCCTGCTCGATCAGGCTGAGCTGGGGGAACGCCTCGGCGGGCGCCGTCACTGCAGGACCGGTGCCCCCGCTGCCTGGGCCAGCCACTCCTGCTCGAGCTGGTCGAGGGTGCCGGCGTCGCGCAGCGCATCGACCGCCCGGCTCACGCAGTCGGTCAGTGCGCTGTCCTTGTCGAGCAGGAGGCCGAACTGCTCCTGCTCGCCGCCGCCCGCGGGCAGCTGACCGATGATCTTGCCGTCGTCGAGCTCCGCCGCGGTGATGAAGAACGCGGTCGGCAGGTCCACGACGAGCGCGTCGATCTGGCCGTTCTCGAGTGCGATCTTGGCGTCGTCGTTGCTGTTGAAGACTGCCGCGTCCGAGGAGGGCGCGATGACCTCGTTGATCGCCGCCAGGCTGGTGGTGCCGACCTGCGCACCGAGCTTGACGCCCTTGAGGTCGGCCAGGCTGGTGGCCCCGGCGGCCTTGGACCCCCCGGTGGTGATCACTGTCTGGGTCACGTCGTAGTAGGGCGAGCTGAAGTCGACGACCGCCTGGCGCTCGGCGGTGACCGAGAACTGGTTGATGTCGAAGTCGAACGGCTTCTCGCCCGGCTGGATGGCCGCGTCGAACTTCACCGGCACCCAGGTGACCTCGGCCTCGGTGAAGCCGAGCTCCTCAGCGACGGCGTAGGCCACCGCGCTCTCGAATCCCTCGCCGTTGGTCGGGTCGTCGTCGACGAACCACGGCTCGTAGGCGGGCTTGTCCGTGCCGATCGTGAGCGACCCGGACGTGAGCGTCTCCAGCGATTCCTTGGCGCAGGCGTCCGTGGAGGTCGATGTCGAGCTGGTCGGGCTGTTGGTCGTGCTGGCCGTGTCGTCGTCGGCCGGGGCACAGGCCGTCGCGAGGGCTGCCAGGGACAGGACGGCGGCGAGGATCGGGCGGACGGCGCGTCGGCTCATCAGGGTCGCTCCAGGTCGGGTGGGCGGGACGACTGTGATCGTACGGAGCGGTCGCCGTACGGGTGGGCACTTCGCCAGTCTGGCCGCGACCTGGCGGCCGCCCACGATGTCGCCCGTTTTGTCCTCTGGTCGGTGACCGTCTGTCGAGTACAACTGCTCTCAGTCGCGTCGGTGTTTCGCCAGGCGCGTCGGGGGAGGGGACCATGTGAACACGCGGCAGCGGCGGTTGTTCTTCGAGTCGGTTGCGTGGCGCTGGCTTGCGCGCCCGGTCGTGGCGGTCGCGGGTGGTGCGCTGGTGGTCACGTTGCTTCCGGCGATTTCGCCCAGTGTGGTGGCGACGAGGGTGGCCCAGGCGGCGGACGCGGCGGAGCCGTCGGAACGGGTGGCTGAGCGCCCGGATCGGGTGTCGGCGGCGTTGACGGCTCGGGTGCAGGGTTCGCCGGTGGAGGTGTTGTCCGAGCGTACGGAGACGACGTCGCTGTTCGCGAACCCGGACGGGTCGTTTACGGCGGAGGTGGCGGCGGGGCCGGTCCGGGTCCGCGACGGTGAGGGCTGGGTACCGGTTGACACGACGCTGGTTCCCGCGGATGGCGGGTGGTCGACGAAGGCGACTCCGGGCGGGCTGAAGCTCGGGGCGGCTGGCGATGCGAGTTTCGTGACCACCTCGAGCAGGGATCGGCGGGGTCGCGCCGTGGCGGTGGGGGTGGGGCTGGGCGCCTCGCTGCCGGCGCCGGCGGTGAAGGGGAACACCGCGGTGTACGGGAACGTGCTGCCGGATGCGGATCTGGTGGTGACGGCGCGGTCGGACGGCTTCTCCCATGATCTGGTGCTGCGCAAGCCGCCGGCACGGCCACTGGGGTCGCTGCGGTTGCCGCTGACGTTGACTGGCTTGACCGCGTCGGTCACCGACGCCGGCGGGATCGTGCTGGCGGACGCGGACGGCAAACCGGTCTACACCGCCACCCAGCCGCTGATGTGGGACGCGCGGATCGACCCGGTCTCGGGGGACCCAGTCGAGGGCCGGCCCGTAGTGGCCGCGGTAGAGACCAAGGGCGGCAAGTCGACACTGGTCCTCACTCCGGACGCGAAGTTCTTGGCGGACCCGGGCACGGTCTACCCGGTGACGATCGACCCGACATTCACCCAGGGCGCGAGCGACACCTGGCTGCAGTACAACGACTACCTGAACTCGATGTCCGGGTCGACCGAGCTCAAGGCCGGCACCTACAACGGGTCGGAGAAGGCCCGCTCGTTCCTGAAGTTCGCGCTGCCGGCCGGGTTCCAGAACGACACGACGGTGCTGGACGCGAAGCTGCGGATGTACAACTGGTACTCCGGATCGTGCACCGGGGCGGGCATCCTGGTGCGCCGGATCACCAGCGGCGACTGGGTGGTCGGGGACATCAACTGGACCAACCAGCCGACCGCCACGTCCAGCGGCCAGGCGTCGGTGTCGGCCGCGTACGGCTACTCGTCGGGCTGCGACGCGAACGGCGCCTACGTGAACTGGGACATCGACGCGATCGCGCAGGAGTGGGCCAACGGGGCCGGCAACTGGGGCCTGAAGGTCGCCGCGGACGACGAGAGCAGCATCTACACCTGGCGGAAGTACCGCTCGGCGAACTACATCGACGGCGCCGGGGACGTCGAACCCAAGCTGATCGTCACCTACAACTCGAAGCCGAACACACCGTCCAACCGGTCGACCGTTCCTGCCACCGTTTGCACGACAGGTGCGTCGCGGCCGTGGATCAACACCACCACCCCGACGCTGCAGGCCGCCGTCTCCGACCCCGACGGCGGAACCGTGTACGGCAACTTCGACGTCTGGCCCACGGGCGGAACCGGATCCATCTGGTCAGCCAACTCACCCGGGGTGAGCTCCGGCGGCGCCGCATCGAAGCAGGTCGCCGCCGGGATCATGGCGAACGGCACCAACTACAGCTGGCGGGTCCGCGGCTACGACGGCGCTCTCTACTCCGCCGCCTGGACGCCGTTCTGTGAGTTCACCATCGACCTCACCCAACCGGCCGCCCCGACCGTGTCATCGACCACCTATCTAGAGGGGCAGTGGAACACCACCGGGGGTGCCGGATCCTTCACGTTCAGCGCCACGGACACCGGCTCGGGGGTAGCGAACTGGCGGTACTGGCTGGACGCCAACCCGCCCACCACCGTGGCCGGAACGACACCGAAAACAGTCTCTGTCACCCCGGACGAGGGATGGCACACCCTGCACGTGCAGGCGTTAGATCTGGCAGGGAACGTGTCCGACGAGACGGAGTACTCCTTCGGCGCGGTCGCCGGGGTGACCTCGCTGGCCGCGGGGCAGCGCACCCAACAGCACGCCACGCTGGGCGCGATCGCCCCCGGTACGGCGAGCCAGGTGCGGTTCCAGTACAAGCTCCCGAACGCCGCCCAGTTCGCCGACATCCCCACTGCGCACGTCGAGCTGGCCGGCGCCCCGCTCGGCTCCTGGCCCGTCGCCACGGTGGCGTCGGGTTCCTCGTCGGCGGCGCCGCCGAACCTCGTCTGGGACGTCGAGGCCACCATGACCGGCGTCGACGGGCCGATCACCGTGCAGGCAATCTTCACCTCTGCCTCCACGTCGTGGACGACCGAGCCGGTCACCATCACCCTGGACCGCCAGGCGTTCGGTGACTCCTACGCCACCGACCAGGTCGGCCCCGGGACGGTGTCGCTGCTCACCGGCAACTACTCCGTCACCGCCACCGACGTCTCCGTCGCGGCCTGGGGCAGCGACCTCACCGTGGCCCGCACCTTCAACTCGCTGTCCCCGACCCAGCCGGGGATCTTCGGCCCGGGCTGGAAGTCCAGTGTGGCGGTGGAGGAGGCAGGCGCGTACTGGACCGGTCTGACCGACACCGGCGGCGGGGTCGTGCTCTCCGACGTAGACGGCGGGCTCACCGTGTTCGCCAAGAAGGGCACCAGCTATGTGCCGCAGGGCGACGCCGCCGGACTTGTGCTGTCGAAGACCGCGAGCCCGGACGAGTTCACCGTCACCGACCTCGACGGGTCGTCCTCCACGTTCGGCTTCGTCTCCGGCCCGACCACCGCGACGCTGACGAATCCGCGGATCTACCGGATGGTCCGGGTGACCCAGCCGGGCAGCAACCAGACCACCAGCTACGCCTACAACGGCGACGGGACACCTTCCCAGATCCTGGCGCCCAAACCGACCGCCGGCACCCTGTGCGACGCCAGCACCTGGTCCCCGGGCTGCCGGGCGCTGCAGTTCGGCTACGCCACCGGCAAGCTCACCAAGGTCACCATCAAGACCACCGACGGGGCCGCGGTGGTCAAGACCGTGGATGTGGCCTGCTACACCTACGACGGAAACGGGCGACTCAGCCAAGCCTGGGACCCTCGCATCAACGGCACCACCTGCGCCGCGCCCGTGCTTGCCACCAGCTACACCTACAACGCCGACGGCCGGATCGCCACCGTCGCCCCGGCCGGGCTCGCCGCCTGGTCCCTCGGCTACTCCTCCGGGCGGCTGGACACGATCACCCGAACCCACAACGCGGCCAACGGCGGCGGCAGCGAGACCGACACCATCCGCTACGACGTCCCGATCGGCGCCGCTACGACGGGCGACGAGTCCCACCCCGACCTGACCGCCGGCCGGGTTGCCACCTGGGCGCAGACCGACCTGCCCGTCACCGCCACCGCCGTGTTCGGCCCCGGCGACACCGTGTCGACCACCGACCTGCGCGACGCCGAGGTGCACGCCCTCAACGTCGACGGCCGCGAGGTCAACACCGCCGCCTTCTCCGGCACCGGACAGGCCGGGTGGCGGATCGCCACCAGCGAGCACGACCGGTTCGGCAACCAGATCCGGGCGCTGAGCGAAGCCAACCGGGACCTTGCCCTGACCGGGAACCCGACCACCCTGGGTCTGCCCGCCGGCACCACCACAGCGACCTTCGCCTAAGCCTTGGACGAACGATCCTTCTACGCACCAGATGGGATCGACCTGCTCGACTCCTACGGACCGCTGCACAACATTGCCATCGACGGCAGCTGGGTCAACGCCCGCGCCCACACCCGCATCACCTACGGAACGCTGGATACCCCCGGAACCGACCCCACCGTGAATGGGCCCAAGCACCTCGAGGTCGAACGGACCGTCGCCGCCAGCCTGTCCGCGGCCACCACACCCACCGACGAGACCGACGTCCGGACCACCCGCACCGCCTACGGCCTGCCCGGGGACGCGACCGGCTGGACCCTGCGCACCCCGATGCGGGAAACCACCGTCATCCCCGGCGGCACGGACATCGTCCGCGAGACCGTGTACAACCCGACCACCGGACTTGTCAACCAATCCCGGATGCCGTCTGCCGCGGGCAACGCCACCGCCGTCGGCACCACCAAGAACACCTACTACACCGCCGGCACCAGAAACGACGCCAACTGCGTCAACTCCGCCTGGATCAACCTGATCTGCAAGATCGAACCCGGCAGCCAACCCACCACCACCGGGCTCCCCAAGCTACCGGTGGCGCACCACAGCTACGACTGGCTCGGCCGGGCCACCACCGTCACCGAAACCGTGATCGACTCCGCCGGCGCCACCCAGACCCGAACCTCCACCACCGAGTTCCAGAACTCCGGCTGGTCCCCGCGCCAGCACCGCACCCTGGTCACCGGCACCGTCGGCACCGCCGCCCCCGCCGTGATCACCTCCTACGACCCGACCAGCGGACTGCCGACCACGGTGGCCACCGACACCACCCCGACACCAGGACCGGGCCTGGCCGGCACCACGACCACCGGATACGACGACTTCGGACGAACCACCACCTTCACCGACGCCGACGCCGCCACCACCACCACCAGCTACACAGCGGCCGGACGAGTCGGCACCGTCACCACCAAACGGCCCGGCGGCACCGTCATCGGCACCACCAGCTACGGCTACAACGCCGGAACCGAGCGCCGCGGACTGACCACCTCGATTACCGACTCGGCGCTGACCGGAGCCATCACCGGCACCTACGACGGGGACGGCGAACTGACCACCCAGACCTACCCGACCGGCATGACCCAGACCGTCACGCGGGATCCGTCCGGGGACACCACCCGCACCGTCTACACCAAGAACGGCGTCGACTGGCTCAACGACGCCCAATCGTCGAACATCCACGGCCAGTGGCGATGGAACTGGCGCCCGACCGGAACCCGGCTGATGGGCTACGACCACGCCAGCCGCCTCAACGTCATATGGGACATCCCGGTCGGCTCCAACTGCGTGGCCCGCACATACAGCTACGACGTGGACTCCAACCGCACCGCGAGCAGCGCCTGGCCGGCGGCCACCGACGGTGCCTGCCCACCCCCCACAACCCCGACCACTACTACACATGCCTACGACGCGGCCGACCGCCTGCTACCCCAGGGCGTCGACACCGGGCTCACCTACGACGCGTTCGGGCGGATCACCACCCTTCCCGCGCCCGCAGCCGGCGGCACAGCGACAACCAACAGCTTCCACGTCACCGACATGGTCGCCTCCCAGGCGCAGGGCACCGCGACGCGGTCCTGGACCCTCGACCCAGCCGCCCGACTACGAGAAGCCGTCGCCTCCGGGACCACCACTCGGGTCAACCACTACGACGACGCGTCCTCGGACTCCCCGGCCTGGATCGACGAGAACAAGGGCGCCGCAACGTTCTCCGGCTCCCGCCACGTGGCCGGCCTCGACGGCCTCCTCGCCGCCACCGTCTCCATTACCGGAACAAGCAGCAGCGCGCGCTGGCAGCTCGTCAACCTCCACGGCGACATCGTCAAGACCGCGGCCGACAACCCGAACCTCACCACCCCCGACGGCGCAACACTCGACGCCGACGAATTCGGCGTTAGGCAAGCACCGACTGCGAGATACGCGTGGCTCGGCGCGAATCAACGCTCTAGCGACGCGCTCGGTGCGGTCATCCTCATGGGGGTCCGTCTCTATGCTCCGAGCATGGGTCGTTTTGTGAGTATTGATCCCATCCCAGATGGCAGCGCAAATCCGTACGATTACGCAGGCGCCGATCCAGTTAATCGGTTCGACTTCGACGGTCGATGCTGGAACATGTGGTCCAGTCGATGCCGAAATGGAAACAGTTGGCAAGCCAAGGTCAGAAGAGTGTCTGTCCGTCACGCAAAATGCGCCGGGATAATGCTATGCACCAGCGCCCATTACGGCACGGTTACAGCCACCGGGTGCTACAGAGGAAGTTGCGCCTCGCTGGGATACTCCCGGGTGGGAGGAAGAAGCCGTTGGGCAGTTGGCGCCTTTGGCGTCTCACAGAGGGGCGGCAGCCTGATGTGGTCGCAGGGCAAGCCAACTTATGGTCGCTATTCTTCCGCCGGTGGGTGTCATCGCGGCGGTTGCGTTGGCTACTCGCGATCGCGCGGGCGCGGCAGCTTCTCGATAGGTATCGGGACCCGCGGTGGTTACGCTGGGCGAGGGTACAACTGGTAACTTGGGTGAGACATGTACTTCGCAGATGCACAAGACGCCCGGCGATTCCTGATGGAGTTCTGCATCTTCTGTAATGCCGGGCTGGCCGGACTCCTGATGCTAATCTTTGATCTGGTTCCCTGGTTCATGCTTCCGGGAGCGACTGCCTTATGCGCAGGCGTGCTGATTAGTCGCCGCGGTAAGCGCCAGATGCCGTCACTCATCGAAGCAGGCCGGACCTCAACCCTATTCGCAAGAGGTGGAGGCGCGCAGCAGCGCTATTTTGGGAAGGCAGCGCTTAGTGATGCGATTGACGTCGCTCGCGCTGGTCCCGGCCTCAAGCTCGCAGCCAAAATTTCTAGGGGGAACTTCTTTATCGCGCCGGTACTTATTTGCTGGCGACTGCTTTCCATTGGGGCGACTCGTGAGGGGCCGCAGCGCGTGCGTGGCGCCTACCTGCTTGGCCTGGTCCACTGAACGGCTGTCAAGCCTGGACTCTTGGCACGGGTCGGCCTGCGGTTGACTTTACGGACTGAACCGGTACGGCTTCCATGCCGCCTGCGCGTATGGCGAGTGCGTCTTCAACGGGGAGTGCTGGTTGGCGATGTCGGGCCGGAAACGGCAAGGAACGTCGCCCTAGCTAGCCTGCCACCTGGGTGGGCCTTCACCAGCGAGGTAGCGGCCGGCTGAAGGTCCCGGCCGAGGACGCCGAGCGGATGCTCCGCAGCCTCGAACGCGCCGGGTTCCTGGAGCGCCGTGACAGTGCGTTCCCCGCTGGGGCAGATGAGTGGAACACCACCGTGTCCGATGAGTCGCGGAACCGGGCGGTCCGGCTGGTGGCGGACCTGGTCCACGATCCTGAGTTGGCGCTCAGCGTGATCGCCGGCGTGTACCCAGTCCCCCGGAGTACCCACATGCGCTGACGCTCAGGCCGTTGGCTGCCACTTGTCGGCCGCTAGGCTTGGCGTCGACCGCCCACGTCCTGGCAGGAGCCCACCTGATGGCCCGCGTCGTCGTCGACGTCATGCTCAAGCCCGAGATCCTCGACCCGCAGGGACAGGCCGTCGCCCAGGCGCTGCCCCGACTCGGGTTCGACGGCGTCACCGACGTCCGGCAGGGCAAGCGCTTCGAGCTCGAGATCGAGGGCGAGGTCACCGAGGAGCGCCTCGCCCAGCTGCGCAACGCCGCCGAGACACTGCTGGCGAACCCCGTGATCGAGGAGTTCACCGTCCGGGTCGAGCCGTGGGCCCGCGCATCGGGGTCGTGACCTTCCCCGGGTCGCTCGACGACCGCGACGCGGCCCGGGCCGTGCGGTTGGCCGGCGGCGAGGCGGTGGCGCTGTGGCACGGCGACGAGGACCTGCGCGGCGTCGACGCGGTGGTCCTGCCCGGTGGCTTTTCGTACGGCGACTACCTCCGCTGCGGCGCGATCGCCCGGTTCACACCCGTCATGGGTCCGGTGCTCGAACGGGCCGCCGACGGTATGCCGGTGCTCGGCATCTGCAACGGCTTCCAGGTCCTGTGCGAGGCCCACCTGCTGCCGGGCGCGCTGATCCGCAACGACCACCGGAAGTTCAACTGCGTAGACCAGGCGTTGCGCGTCGAGAGCACAGACACGGTCTGGACCAACGCCTTCGCAAGTGGGCAGGACATCGTCGTACCGCTGAAGAACGGCGAGGGCGGTTATGTCGCCGACGACGCCACGCTGGACCGGCTCGAGGGCGAGGGCAGGGTCGTCGTGCGGTACGTCGGGGACAACCCGAACGGGTCCTACCGGGGCATCGCCGGCATCGCCAACGAGCGCGGCAACGTCGTCGGGTTGATGCCGCATCCCGAGCATGCCGTCGCGTCACTGACCGGCCCGGGCACCGACGGCCTCGGCTTCTTCGCCTCGGTCCTGACCGCCCTTCTCCATGATCGTGAGTGGGAAACGACCAGAAAAGCGACCGATTTCACTCACGATCATGAAACGGTGGCGCGGGCGTGATCGATACGGTCAAGAACGCGGAGGCGACACCGGAGGTCTCCCAACCGTTTGCCGAGCTGGGGCTGAAAGCCGAGGAATACCAACGGATCCGGGAGATCCTCGGTCGGCGACCGTCCAGCGCCGAGCTCGCGATGTACTCCGTTATGTGGAGCGAGCACTGCTCCTACAAGTCCTCGAAAGTGCATCTGCGGCAGTTCGGCGAGAAGGCTCCGAAGACGGATGCTCTGCTGGTCGGGATGGGCGAGAACGCCGGAGTGGTCGACATCGGCGACGGCTGGGCGGTGACGTTCAAAGTGGAGAGCCACAACCACCCGTCCTACGTCGAGCCCTACCAGGGCGCGGCGACCGGCATCGGCGGCATCGTGCGCGACATCATCTCGATGGGCGCCCGGCCGGTTGCCGTGATGGACCCGCTGCGCTTCGGCCCTGCGGATGCGCCAGACACCCGCCGGGTGCTGCCGGGGATCGTTGCCGGCGTCGGTGGCTACGGCAACTGTCTCGGTCTGCCCAACATCGGCGGCGAGGTGGCGTTCGACCCGTCGTACGCAGGAAATCCTTTGGTGAACGCGCTGTGCGTCGGGGTGCTGCGGCACGGCGACATCAAGCTGGCGCACGCGTCCGGTGCCGGCAACCTGGTCGTGCTGTTCGGTGCGCGCACCGGTGGTGACGGCATCGGCGGGGTGTCGGTGCTCGCAAGTGAGACCTTCGACGACGCGAAGCCGAGCAAGCGCCCGGCGGTGCAGGTCGGTGACCCGTTCATGGAGAAGGTGCTGATCGAGTGCTGCCTCGAGATCTTCGCCGCCGATTTGGTCGTCGGCATCCAGGACCTCGGCGGCGCGGGCCTCTCGTGCGCGACCTCGGAGCTGGCGTCCAACGGAGACGGCGGCATGCACGTCTGGCTCGACCGGGTGCCGCTGCGCGATGCGACGCTGCGCCCGGAGGAGATCCTGATGAGCGAGTCGCAGGAACGCATGTGCGCGGTGGTCGAGCCCGAGAAGCTCGACGACTTCCTCGGGATCTGCTCGAAGTGGGATGTCACCGCGACGGTGATCGGCGAGGTCAACGAGTCCGACCGGCTCACCGTCGAGTGGCACGGCGAGGTCATCTGCGACGTGCCACCGCGCACCGTCGCGCACGAGGGTCCGGTCTACGAGCGGCCGATGGCGCGCCCGCCGGATCAGGACGCGTTGCAGGCCTCCGATCCCACGTCACTGCCGCGGCCGTCGACCGGCGACGAGCTGCGCGCGACCCTGCTGCAGATGGTGGCGTCGCCCAACCTGTCGTCGCGGTCCTGGGTCACCGACCAGTACGACCGCTACGTGCTCGGCAGCACCGTGCTCGCGCAACCCGCTGACGCGGGCATGGTGCGCGTCGACGAAGGGAGCGGGCTCGGCGTCGCGCTCGCGACGGACGGCAACGGTCGCTACACCCGGCTCGACCCGTACGCCGGCGCACAGCTCGCTCTGTCGGAGGCCTATCGCAACGTGGCCGTGTCCGGGGCGGAGCCGCTCGCGGTGACCAACTGCCTGAACTTCGGCTCACCGGAGGACCCGGCAGTGATGTGGCAGTTCGCCGAGGCGTGCCGGGGGCTGGCCGACGCCTGCCTCAAGCTGGGCGTGCCGGTCACCGGCGGCAACGTGAGCTTCTACAACCAGACCGGCGAGGTGGCGATCAACCCGACCCCGGTGGTTGGCGTGCTCGGCGTGATCGGTGACGTCACTCGTCGTACCCCGTTGGCCTCTGCGGCCGGGCAGGTGCTGGTTCTGCTGGGGGAGACCCGCGATGAGTTCGGCGGCTCGGAGTGGGCGCATGAGATGCACGGGCACCTCGGCGGGCTGCCGCCGCGGGTCGACCTCGGCGCGGAGCGGCGGCTGGCCCGGTTGCTGGTGGCCGGCTCTCGGGACGGTGTGCTGCGCGCGGCGCACGACGTGAGCGACGGAGGGCTGGCGCAGACCCTGGTCGAGCTGGCGCTGGCGGCACGGACCGGGTTGCGGGTCAGGCTGCCCGAGGGGGTCGACCCGTTCGTCGCGCTGTACGCAGAGTCGGTGGCGCGGGCCGTCGTGGCGGTGGCAGCGGATGCGGTGGAGTCGTTCCTGACCGGGTGCGCCGACGGCGGCGTGCCTGCCGCGGTGCTGGGCGAGGTCGGTGGCGTGACGCTCGACGTCGAGGGACTGTTCACGGTCGCGGTGTCGGAGCTCCGGACCGCCGCCGACGCGACCCTGCCTGCGCTGTTCGGCTGACCTCGCGGACTCAGCGCCGCCGGCTGAGCAGGACCGCCGCGAGCGGCCACAGCGACTGGGCCCCGGCCACCGCTCGCTCGGACAGCCCGACCCGGCCGTCGTCCGCCGCCAGCTCGGCGCCGAACCAGCCGAGCAGTCCCAACAGCACCGCCGCAGCGCCCAGTGCGACGGCCGGTCGGGCCGGTGCCGGCACGTCTTTGCGATCCGAGCGGCGCCAGGCCAGGGCGGGCCAGACCGACAGGGCGGCGAACGCGGCGCCCGCGGCGATGGTGTGCGGGACCGAGCCGCTCTCATCAGCGGGCAGCGGGAAGGCGGCGACCAGAAGCGTGGCCACGCCGCCGGCGCCCAGGACCAGTCGACCGGAGCGGGCCAGCGGTCGCAGCGCGAACGCCGTCGCGATGTGGCAGACGCCGAGACCGGCCAACCCGGTCGTCATCACCCAGCGGTCGGCTGCGTCCAGCGCCGCGAGAGCACTGATGGTGTCTGCCACCGAGTCGAACTCGCCCGGCTGCAGCCCGGCTGCGACGGTCCAGCCGCCGATCAGCAGCACCGGCGCTGCTGCGGAGGACACCAGTCCCCACCAAGGCACCCGCTCGCTCATGCGTCCGTCCCGGTGGTCGGCGAGGAACTGTCGGTTTGGTCACGTGGAGCGGGCGGCTGGTCGCGAACCAGCACCTCCACCCTGGAAGGGTGGCGCTCTAGCGATTGAGCTACGCCCGCAAGCGCCCCGAACGGGTCAGACCCGGCCGGGACGTTGCCGAGAACCGTACAGGGCGTCCGGACCGTGCGGAGGCTACGGTGACCGGGTGCCGCCGCGCCGCCGTACCGATCCCATCGAAGGCCAGGCCGCGTTGCACCGCGCGCTCGCCGGGGACCCGCCGGCGCGAGCCGACGAGCGCGACGCGACGCGCTTCCTGCTCGAGGAGCTCGCCGCCCGGGCACCGGGCCGGTCGGTCGAGGTGCGGGTGCCGCCGCACGGAGCCGTGCAGTGCGTCGATGGCCCGCGGCACACCCGAGGGACTCCGCCCAACGTCGTCGAGACCGACGCGTCGACCTGGCTGCGGCTCGCGACGGGGGAGATGGCCTGGGGCGAGGCGGTGAGCTCAGGCCGGCTGCACGCGAGCGGGGAACGGGCGGATCTATCGGACTTGTTGCCGCTGGTGACGCTGTGACCGTCAAGACAGGGCTGAGCGAGGTCGATGTGATCGGTGTGCCCCATTCTCCCCGCGTCCCCCGAACTGCCGCCGCCGGACTCGCCGCCGTCGTGGCCGCGACCGTCCTCACGCTCGGCGGCGGACAGGTGGCTCCGGCCGATGCAGCGGCCGGACCCGTCACGACCCGTCACGACATCGGTACGTCGGTCAAGGGCCGCACCATCTGGGCCATCCATCGGGCCTACCCCGGCGCCACCAAGAAGGTCATCGTGATCGGCGCGATCCATGGTGACGAGACCGCGGGGATGGGCGTCACCAGCAGGCTGAAGCGGCGCGACGTCCCCCGCAACGTGGACCTCTGGATCATCCCGACGATCAACCCGGACGGCGTGGCGGCGGGGACCCGGACCAACGCGCGCAAGGTCGATCTCAACCGCAACTTCCCCTACCGGTGGAAGCGCATCAACGTCGGCCGCTCGACCTACTCCGGTCCCTCGGCGGCCAGCGAGCCGGAGACGCGTGCCCTGCTGAGGTTCATCGACCGGGTCAACCCGCGGATCACCGTCAGCTTCCACCAGCCGCTGTTCGGGGTAGGACTGAACACCAAGCGCAACGAGGTGGTGCGGGCGCTGGCGAAGGGCATCGCGCTGCCGGTGGAGAGCTACGCGTGCACCGGGGTGTGCCACGGCTCGTTCACCAGCTGGCACAACCGCAACAAGCCCGGTGTCGCGGTGACCGTGGAGTTCGGCCGCACGGCCTCGGCCTGGCGGCGCGAGAAGGCGACCAGCGCCGTGCTCTCGGTCGGCTCCCGCTACTGATCCTGTGCCTCCCGTCACATTCTGGCCGGGTGGCCGGCTGACGGCCTTTTTGCGGGGCCGGTGGGCGCGCCTACCCTGGACTGGATGACCTCCACCAACCGACGCCTGCTCGCGCTCGGCGCGGCAGCGGTGCTGACGCTGACGGCCTGTGGCGCGGGTGACCGGGACCTGAAGCTCACCGGGTCCGATGAGGAGACCGCGGCAGAGCTCACACCCCCGACCCGGCAGGCCCTCACCCGGCTCGGTCCGCCCGAGGGCGAGCTCGACGTCCTCGCCTGGGCGGGTTACGCGGAGGACGGGTCGACCGACCCCGCCGCGGACTGGGTGACCCCGTTCGAGAAGGACACCGGCTGCCAGGTCACCGTTGAGACCGCCACGACCTCGGAGCAGATGCTCGACCTGATGGGCAGCGGGGACTACGACGTGGTCTCGGCGTCCGGTGAGGTCTCGCTCGAGCTGGTGGCCGCCGGCGACGTCGAGCCCGTCAACACCGACCTGGTGCCCAACTACCTCGACGTGTTCACGGGCCTGAAGCGTCAGCCGTGGAACTCCGTCAAAGGCGTGGAGTACGGCGTGCCACACGGGCGGTCCGCCAACGTCCTGATGTACCGCACCGACCTGGTCACCCCTGCGCCCGACAGCTGGGAGGTGGTGTTCGACCCCGAGTCGCCCTACTCGGGGAAGATCACGGCCTACGACTCACCGCTGTACATCGCTGATGCGGCGCTCTACCTGATGGCGACGCGACCGGAGCTCGGCATCAAGAACCCCTACGCGCTGGACGAGGACCAGCTCGAGGCCGCGACCGACCTCCTCAAGGGGCAGAACGCCAATATCGGCGACTACTGGGATGACTACCTCCAGCAGCTCGAGGCCTTCGCTAGCGGCGAGACGGAGGTGGGCACCGCCTGGCAGAGCGTCGTGCAGCTCGGCCAGGTCGACAACGTGGCGGTCCAGGGCGTGCTGCCGAAGGAAGGCGCGACCGGCTGGTCCGACACCTGGATGCTGGCCAGCAGGAGCGCGCACCCGACCTGCGCCTATCAGTGGCTGAACCACATCATCTCCCCCCAGGCCAACGCGGCGGCCTCGGACTGGTTGGGGCAGGCGCCGGCCAACCGCAAGTCCTGTGCGCTCACGGTCGAGAAGGACCACTGCACGACCTACCACGCCGACGACGAGGCCTACTTCGACCGCGTCTGGCCCTGGACCAGGCCGGTCGTGGCGTGCCTCGACGGCCGCACCGACGTCGAGTGCACCGACTACGACCAGTGGACCTCGGCGTGGCAGGAGGTCATGGGCTGATGCGGCACCAGCCGCGCTACGGGAGCTTCCTGACAACGGGGGGTCTGCTCGGCCTGATCGCAACGTTGGCGGTCGTCCTGGGCCCTGGTTCCGAGGTGGACCGGCGGGCCCAGCTGTTCTTCTACCTCGGAGTGCTGCTGACCGGCACCGGTGCCCTGCTCGGTGGACTGGTGGCGGTCATCATCGAGAGTCGCCGGCGGTCTCCCGCGCGGGATGACGGCGACCTGCCCACCGCGCCGTAGACTCGCGCCCGTGCGACGTGGCGACGGTCGGCTCAACCATGACCTCGACCCCGGCGAGAAGGCCCCGCAGGACGCGTGCGGGGTGTTCGGCGTCTGGGCCGGTGGCGCCGCGGCCGACGGCGAGGAGGTCGCCAAGCTGACCTACTTCGGGCTCTACGCCCTGCAGCACCGCGGCCAGGAGTCGGCCGGGATCGCCGTCAGCAACGGCTCGCAGATCCTGGTCTACAAGGACATGGGGCTGGTCGCGCAGGTCTTCGACGAGGGCCATCTCACCGCGCTGCGCGGTGACCTCGCGATCGGCCACACCCGCTATTCCACAACGGGATCCAGCGTCTGGGAGAACGCCCAGCCGACGTTCCGCTCGACCGCCGCCGGCTCGATCGCGTTGGCGCACAACGGCAACCTCACCAACACCCGTGACCTGGTCGACCTGGTCGGCAAGCGTCGCGCTGACAGTGGCGAGCTGCCCTACGAGGACGGTGGCCCTGCTCGCCGTACCGGAGTCGTCGCCACCACCGACACCGAGCTCATCTCCGCGCTGCTCGCGTCCTATCCCGACCGGTCCCTGGAGGCCGCCGCGCGAGAGGTGCTGCCGCAGCTGCGCGGGGCGTTCTCGCTGGTGTTCATGGACGAGACGACGCTCTATGCCGCGCGCGACCCGCAGGGGGTGCGACCGCTGGTGCTGGGCCGGCTGGAGCGGGGCTGGGTGGTGGCGAGCGAGACCGCGGCACTGGACATCGTCGGTGCAAGCATGGTGCGCGAGGTGGAGCCGGGCGAGCTCATCGCGGTCGACGAGCACGGGCTGCGGTCCCAGCGCTTCGCCGACGCCGAACCCAAGGGCTGCCTGTTCGAGTACGTCTACCTAGCCCGCCCCGACACCCGCATCGCCGGGCGCAGTGTGCATGCGACCCGGGTAGAGGTCGGTCGGCGACTCGCGAAGGAGGCTCCCGCCGACGCCGACCTGGTCATCCCGGTGCCCGAGTCCGGGACGCCGGCGGCGGTCGGCTACTCGCAGGGCAGCGGCATCCCCTACGGCCTCGGTCTGGTGAAGAACTCCTACGTCGGGCGGACCTTCATCCAGCCGTCGCAGACGATCCGCCAGCTCGGCATCCGGCTCAAGCTCAACCCGCTCCGCGAGGTGATCGCCGGGCAGCGCCTGGTCGTGGTCGACGACTCGATCGTTCGGGGCAACACCCAGCGTGCGCTGGTGCGGATGCTGCGCGAGGCGGGTGCCGCGGAGGTGCACGTGCGCATCTCCTCGCCGCCGGTGAAGTGGCCGTGCTTCTACGGCATCGACTTCGCCTCGCCGGCCGAGCTGATCGCCAACGGGCTGGCCGTCGAGGAGATCCGGGTCTCGATCGACGCCGACTCGCTGGCCTACGTCTCTCTCGAGGGGCTGATCGCGGCGTCGGAGCAGCCGGCCGAGAGGCTGTGTCGCGCGTGTTTCGACGGCGTCTACCCGATCGCGCTGCCCGAGCCGGAGCTGCTCGGCAAGCACCTGCTGGAGATCGAGCCCGCGGCGCTGCTCGGCGGCGGCGGGGCCACAGCAGGTTCAGACTCACTCACCCGCCCATGACCACCCCCACATTTCATGAGGATCGGGGGGCGAGTTACGCCGATGCGGGCGTCGACATCGGGGCGGGTGACCGGGCGGTCGAGCTGATGAAGGCCTGGGTCGCCAAGACCCGCCGGCCAGAGGTGGTCGGCGGCATCGGCGGGTTCGCAGGCCTTTTCGACGCGACGGCGCTGAAGTCCTACCGCCGCCCGCTGCTCGCCTCGTCCACCGACGGCGTGGGCACCAAGGTCGCGGTCGCCGCGCAGATGGACGTGCACGACACGATCGGGCACGACCTGGTCGCCATGGTGGTCGACGACCTGGTGGTGTGCGGCGCCGAGCCCCTGTTCATGACCGACTACATCGCCTGCGGGCGGGTCGTTCCGGAGCGCATCGCCGCCATCGTCAGGGGGATCGCCGAAGGGTGCGTGCTGGCCGGCTGCGCGCTGATCGGTGGTGAGACGGCGGAGCACCCGGGGCTTCTCAACCCTGAGGAGTACGACGTGGCAGGTGCCGCGACCGGCGTCGTCGAGGCCGACCGTCTGCTGGGGGCCGACCGGGTACGCGACGGCGACATGCTCGTCGCGCTGGCGTCGAGCGGTCTGCACTCCAACGGCTACTCCTTGGTGCGCCACGTGCTGCTGGAGCGGGCCGGGTGGGAGCTGGACCGGCACGTCGAGGACCTCGGCCGGTCCCTGGGCCTGGAGCTGCTGGAGCCGACCCGGATCTACGCGCAGGACTGCCTCGCGCTGATCGACGCCGTCGAGGTGCACGCGTTCAGCCACATCACCGGCGGCGGGCTGGCCGCCAACCTGCAACGGGTCCTGCCCGGTCACCTCGGCGCCGTGCTCGACCGCGCGACGTGGTCCCCGGCGCCGATCTTCGGGCTGGTGGGGGCCCAGGGCGGCGTGGCCCGTGCAGAGCTGGAGCGCACGCTGAACATGGGCGTGGGGATGGTCGCGGTGGTGGCGCCCGACGAGGCCGACGCGACGGTCCGGCTGCTGGCCGAGCGAGGCGTGCCGGCCTGGGTCACCGGCGAGGTGCGCGCCGGGTCAGGTGCGGTGCAGCTGGTGGGGAACCACCCGGGCGGCTGACGGCCTCAGCGCGCTGGCGCGGCCCAGTCGTCCTCGTCGCGCTCGTCCTCGGTGCCATCTATGCCGTCGATGCCGCCGCTCGACGTCGCCGGCGAGCCCGCCAGCTCGCGCTGCAGGCGTTCGAGGTCGGTGCCGTGCGAGCTGTACTTGAGCTCACGGGCAACCTTGGTCTGCTTGGCCTTGGCCCGGCCGCGCCCCATGGCTCGACCCCCTCGTGAGTCATGCGGGGCGGCCACGCGTGACGGCCCCGGATCTGTTGGCTTCTCTCGTGCCCTAACGCTACATGCCCGTCGGGTGTTCCGGCATCCGGTTCTAGCTGGTGGAGGGCAGCAAGATCGACCGCAGCCGGCTCACGTCGGCGATCCGGCGCTCGGCCAGCCGCTCCGCCGCGACCTCGGGGGGCACGCCCTCGTCGTCGGCGACCCGGAAGACGGTTCGGGTGGTCTCGAAGATCGCCGCCGCCTTGAGCTTCGCCCGCTCGAACACGAACCCCCCGATCTCGTCGGCCACCTGGATGACGCCGCCGGAGTTGACGCAGAAGTCCGGGGCGTAGAGGACTCCTCGGTCGGCGAGAAGCTTCTCCACCCCGGGGTGCGCGAGCTGGTTGTTGGCTGCGCCGCACACGATCGTGGCGCGCAGCACGTCCACGACCCCGTCGGTGATCGCCCCACCGAGCGCACACGGCGCGTAGACGTCGATGTCGGCGCGGACCAGCGCGTCGGCATCGGCGACGACCTCGACCTGCGGGTGCTCCGCGACCAGGGCCGAGACCGCGGCCTCGTTCACGTCGGTGACCACGACCCGGGCACCGTCCTCGAGCAGGTGGCGCACCAGGTGGCGGCCCACCTTGCCCACGCCGGCCACCCCGACCGTGCGGCCCTCGACGGTCGGCGAGCCCCACAGATGCTCCGCCGCCGCGCGCATGCCCTGGAAGACGCCGTACGCCGTGAGCACCGACGAGTCGCCCGCACCGCCATGCACCTCGGACCGCCCGGTGACGAAGTCGCACTCGCGGGCCACCACGTCCATGTCCGCGACGTAGGTGCCGACGTCGCAGGCGGTGACGTAGCGCCCGCCGAGGGACTGCACGAACCGGCCGTAGGCCCGCAGCAGCACCTCGGTCTTGTCGACCGTCGGGTCCCCGATGATCACGGCCTTCCCACCGCCGTGGTCCAGCCCGGCCAGCGCGTTCTTGTAGGCCATCGCTCGGGAGAGGGCGAGCACGTCGTCCAGCGCGTCCTGCTCGCTGGCGTAAGGGTAGAAGCGGGTGCCGCCCAGGGCGGGGCCCAATGCCGTCGAGTAGATCCCGATGATGGCCCGCAGGCCGCTCGCCTCGTCCGAGCAGAACACGACCTGCTCGTGCGGGTGCTGGGCACCGGGCTGCCGGGAGAGGACACCGCTGCTCATGGCCGCACAGCCTACGATGCGGCTCGTGAGCGGCCCGCTGCCCAACCCCTACGCGGCCTACCTGCGCGTCTACGAGCCGCTTTCGGCGTTTCCGGGGGAAGAGCGGTCAATCTGGAGCGCGTACGCCGAGCAGGCGGCCGGCAGGACGGAGCGGCTCCTTCGCGAGCACCGTCGCGCCCTTGCCGACCTGCTCAGTGTGCCGCCGGTGCCCGTGCCGGCCGACGAGAGCGGCGAGGCGTTCGTGCTGCTCGTGGAGGGCCAGCCGTTCGTCTGCCCGGTACAGTCCCGGCTGCGCGCCTGGCTGGCGTTCGACGAGTTCCGCGACGGGCTGCCTGACTCGTTGCTGCACGCCTTCATGCCGCCCGCGTCGGTCGAGCGGGCCGACGCCGACCACCAGATCTGGGCGGGCAAGGAGGCGGCGGGGCCGTTGCGGATCCAGACCGCGACCTGGGCGGTGCCGATCCACTGGTTCGTCGCCTTCTCGGAGGACGACCGGGCGCTGGACCTAGCTGGCCCGGACCGCTCACTGCTGCACAGGACCCGGATGTCCGCCGCCCGCCGCCGGGTCGGGCGGGCGCTGCGGACACTGCGACGCTCGGTCGGCGAGGTCAGCTACGTCGAGGAGCTGGAGGGGCTGGGCCGCTGGCTCGAGGAGTTCCATCCCCGCGCCTGGCTCGAGCTCGACTACGGGGGGTTGGTGCGCCTGCTCGGGGACGCTGCACTGCGTGCAGATCTATCCGCGCGGGACGTCGCGGCGGCGCTCGATGCGCTCGCGGTGGGCGACGAGGAGGCCGCGAGCGTTGCCTACGAGGTGCTGGTCGAGCGCTGGGCAGCCGTGCGTGCCCTCGAGCACGCGAATTGATACCGGTCCCCTCTTCGGGGAGGTAACTAGTCATCTGCCCCGCACCGAAGATGGCCCGTAGTGACCATTTCGGACATCCCTCTCAACGGGCACTATTAGACCCAGGAACCGAACCCCGGTCGGTTTCTCCGATCGAGAGGCCGACAGGCATGAACACCCGCACCCCTGACGCTGAGCCCCTGCTGACCCCCGCCGAGGTCGCCACGATGTTCCGTGTCGACCCCAAGACGGTCACCCGGTGGGCCAAGGCCGGCAAGCTGACCTCGATCCGCACGCTCGGCGGCCACCGCCGTTACCGCGAGACCGAGGTGCGCGCCCTGCTGGCGGGCATCCCGCAGCAGCGCGCCGAGGGCTGACCTACTGCTCGCGTGCCGTCAGCACGCAGAACTCGTTGCCCTCGGGATCGGCCAGCACGACCCACTTCACCGGCTCTGCCGCCTTCGACTGCCCGACCTCGACCCGGGTCGCCCCCAGCCCCAGCAGCCGCTCGACCTCGGCGTCCTGGTCGTCGGGGTTGAGGTCGATGTGCAGGCGGTTCTTGATCGTCTTGCGCTCGGGGACGGTCCCGAAGATCAGGCCGGGGTAGGTGTTGTCGTCACGGGCGATCACCATCTCGTCGTCCGACTCGTAGACGACCTGCCAGTCGAGCACCTGTCGCCAGAAGTCAGCGAGCCGTCGGACGTCCTGCGCGTCGA
>Ga0136617_10001424_pt1 | contig 21289 bp, 22 predicted proteins | sample AntDrymUQ3222106_2_FD_129672 | JGI IMG/M metagenome (GOLD analysis project Ga0136617, IMG submission 129672) | Polar desert sand microbial communities from Dry Valleys, Antarctica - metaG UQ322 (21.06) | ecosystem: Environmental > Terrestrial > Soil > Desert | place: Antarctica: Dry Valley...
CTCGGCAATCCCCGGCTGAACGCCGCCGACGCCGACCGCGCACGCTCGGTCATCGTCGGCTGCGGCGCGCTCGACGCCGTCGAGCGGGTCGTGTCCGAACAGCACGACCGCGCCTGCCTCGTCCTCGACCGCGTCGGCCAGCCGGCGCGCGACGCGTTGGAGCAGCTGGCAGGCTTCGCCGCCTTCCGGTCGGTGTAGTGGCCAAACGCGTCGTCGTGGTCGGCGCCGGCCTTGGCGGACTGGCCGCGGCGATCCGACTGGCGAACGCCGGCTGCCAGGTGACACTGCTGGAGCGAGAGCAGCGGCCGGGGGGCAGGGCAGGCCGCCTCGAGCAAGCCGGGTTCTGCTTCGACACCGGGCCCTCGGTACTGACGATGCCCTCGTTGCTTGCGGAGCTGTATGCGCAGGCTGGCGAATCGCTGGCCGACCACCTGAGCCTGGTCCGCCTGGATCCGGCGTACCGGGCGGTGTTCCACGACGGGTCGGTGCTGCACATCCGCGGCGATGCCGAGACCATGTCCTCCGAGATCGCCGCGGTCTGCGGGCCGGCCGAAGCGGTCCGCTTCGAGCGGTTCGCGGCGCACCTGGCGGCCCTGTACCAGGCCGAGTACGCGACGTTCATCGAGGCAAACTTCAATTCGCCGCTGGACCTGGTCCGGCCCGTGCAGCTGGCGAGACTCCTGTGGCTGGGTGGATTCCGCCGCATGATGCCGCTGGTCTCGTCGTTTCTGACCGACTGGCGCTTGGTGCGCCTGTTCACCTTCCAGGCCATGTACGCCGGCATGAGCCCCTACGAGGCGCTCGGGATCTACGCGGTCATCGCCTACATGGACGCCATCGCCGGGGTGTACTTCCCGACCGGCGGCATCCACGCCGTCAGCCAGGGGTTGGCGGACCTGGCCGTGCGCTGCGGGGTCGAGTTGCGCCTTGGCACCACCGTGGAGTGCGTCGAGACGGTGTCCGGCCGTGCCGTGGGTGTGCGGCTGGACGGCGGCGAGCGGGTGACCAGCGATGTCGTGGTGCTCAACCCCGATCTGCCGGTGGCCTACCGGGACCTGTTGCCACCCGAGGCCACGCCGCGCCGGGTACGCCGGCTGCGATACTCGCCGTCGTGCGTGGTGGTGCACCTGGGCCAGGACCGCAAGCTCGAAGGGGCGGCGCACCACAACATCCACTTCGCGCGGGACTACGCCGCGTCGTTCGATGACATCCTGGCTGGCCGCCTGCAGCGCGATGCCTCGTGGTTCTTCACCGTGCCGACCGTCACCGACCCGCGGATGGCCCCGGTCGGCGGTGACGTCGGCTTCTACCTGCTGCCGGCTCCCAACCTGGTCGGCAACGCCTTGAACTGGGACGCGCAGGGCCCTCGGGAGCTGGCGCAGGCGCAACGCCGACTGCAGGCCGCAGGCTACGGCGACGTCGCCGCGCACACCATCGTCAGCTCGGTCGTCACGCCCGCCGACTGGGCGCGGCAGGGGATGGCCGCCGGCACCCCGTTCGCCGCCAGTCACCATCTCGCCCAGACCGGCCCGTTCCGGCCCAGCAACCGGGCGCCCAAGCTGGACGGGGTGGTGTTCACCGGGTCGAGCACCACACCCGGGGTTGGCGTGCCCATGGTCCTGATCTCGGGCAAGCTCGCCGCCCGACGTGTCCTCGAGCAGCTGGATCCCGACGCGGCGGTGGTGCGATGACCGGCTACGCCCACCCGGACCCGTCCCCTCGGATCGTCGCCGAGGGGCTGGCTGGGTACGCGGGCAGGCCGGTCGACCTGGCCACCAGCTACGAGCTGTGCCGCCGCCTGCACGCCGCCCACGGGCGGACCTACTACTTCGCCACCCGGTTCCTGCCGGCCGAGCGTCGCCACCACGTCCACGCCCTGTACGGCTTTGCGCGCTACGCCGACGACCTGGTCGACCATCTGGACCTGTCGTTGACGCCGCTGCAGAGACGTGTCGCCCTGGAGGGCTGGTCAGCCAAGTTCCTGGCTGCCCTCGACAGCGGCTCAAAGATCGACGACCCGGTGCTGCCCGCCGTGCTGCACACCGCGCGGGTGCTCGGGATCGACGGCGGCGACCTGCGGGCCTTCCTGCACTCCATGGCCATGGACCTGACCGTCACCCGCTACCGCACCTACGACGACCTTGGCGAGTACGTCCACGGTTCCGCCGCGGTGATCGGGGCGATGATGCTGCCGGTACTCGGCCCCACCCATCCGGACGCCCGCGCCCGCGCCATGGATCTGGGGATCGCCTTCCAGCTGACCAACTTTCTGCGCGACATCAGCGAGGACTGGGATCGGGGACGCATCTACCTGCCGCTGGAAGACCTCGACCGCTTCGGGGTCGGCGAATGGGACTTCCGAGCCCGCCACGTGAGCGCGGGATTTCGCCGCCTGCTGGCGTTCGAGGTGGCGCGCGCCCGCGCGCTGTACCGGCGCGCCGAGCAGGGATGGACGATGCTGGAACCGGCCAGCCGGGCGGGGATCCGCATCGCACATCGTTGCTATGCAGAGATCCTGAACCGCCTCGAGGCCGCCGACTACCAGGTGTTCCGCGTGCGAGCGGCGGTGCCGACCCGCCGCAAGCTGGCCATCGCCGCTCGGGAGCTGGCGTATCCGTCGCGGTCGGCGACGGGTTGAGGGCGCTTCACCACCCGGCGATCACACGGCACGGGCCGCCCGAACCCTGCTCCCAGGGGACCAGCCCGACGAACATCGTCGCCCCGCGCGCCGGGATCTTGCCGAGGCCGGCCAGGTTCTCGATGCCGTAACGGTCGGCGCCCAGCAGGGTCACGTGCACCGCGAACGTGGATGATCTGCCGTAGTCAAGGCTCAGCGTGTCGACACCGATGCTGGTGATGTCCCGGCGCTCCAATAGCCACTCCACGGCGTGCGCGCTGAAGCCGGGAAAATGGAACACCCCATCGGGGTCGGTGCCCCGGTACGCGGCGGAGTCCCCGGCGCGGGACTCCCAGCCCGAATACATGCACACGGCGGCCCGCCGGGGGATGCGGCTATGCCGGCGTTCGAAGGCGATCAGGTCGGCGACGGTCACCTGGGCGTCGGAGTTGCGGCGCGCCTTGCGGGAGATGTCGACGACGACCACCGGCACGAACAGCTCGGTGGGTGGGATCTCCGGCGACAGCCGCCCACCGGGGGCGAAGTGCCCCGGGGCGTCCACGTGGGTGGCGGTGTGCTCGTAGAACGACCACTCCTGCAAGTAGTAGCCGTCGTCTTCGATGGTGACGTGCGTCCGGCGGGTCGCTCGCTCGCTGTCGGAGAAGACGGGGAAGTCGACCGTGAAGGGATGGGTCAGGTCGACCAGGTGACGGGGCACATGGCCGCGGGCGTGTCCGGGAGGCGTGGGGTGACTGGGCTTGTGATGTGCCGCCGCCGCACTGGGCCACAGTGCGCTCAGTGCCAGGCCGGTCGCCCCGGCCTTGAGTGCCGCGCGACGACTGATCGGCGGCGGGTGACCGTCGGTCAGCTGGGGTCGGACGGTCTCGGCGGTGTGGTCAAGGCACATGGCCCCTCCTTCGCAACGCGCTGCCCGGCTGCGGGCACGCTACGCGCGAAGGCAGCCCTGCTCAACCCCGCAGGTCAGCTGCTGTCGAGCGCCTTGCGGGTGGTGGCGGCGATGCCTGGCCCGTCCAGGCCCAGATCGGTCAGGATCCGATCAGGCTTGGCCTGCGGGATGTAGCGGTCGGGCGTGCCCAGCACCAAAAAGCGCGGCCCGTCCCGCGTCTCGTCCAGCCGCCCCACCGCGTCCCGCAGGTACGCGCCCGCGCCGCCGATGCGGGTGCCGTCCTCGACCGTGACGACGAGGGGGTAGCGCGCGGCGTCGTGCAGCATCGCCGGGTCGGCGGGCTTGACCACCCGGACGTCCCAGACGGCCGCGGACACGCCTTCGCCGGCGAGCTGGTCGGCGGCCTCCTCGGCGGACTCCAGCAGCTTGCCCACCGCGAGGAAGCACACGTCGGTGCCGTCTCGCACCTTGCGAGCTTGCAGCCCCTCGCCAACCTGGTCCGGGCCGACGTCGCGGGCGACGCCCTTGGGGAAGCGGACGACGGCGGGACCGCCGAGCATCACCGCGTCGCCGAGCATCCGCGACAGCTCCTGGGCGGAGGAGGGCGCGAACAACGTCATGCCGGGAACCTTGAGGCACAGGGCCAGGTCCAGCACACCGTGGTGCGAGGCACCGTCGTCACCGGTGATGCCCGCGCGGTCCAGCGCGAAGGTGACCGGCTGGCCGTGCAGGCCGACATCGAGGTTGGCCTGGTCGAACGCGCGGGTGAAGAAGGTCGAGTAGACGGCGACGACGGGCCGCAGGCCTCCCATGGCCATGCCAGCGGCGGAGGCGACGGCGTGCTGCTCGGCGATGCCGACGTCGAGCACCCGGTCGGGATGGCGCTCCTGCATCGGCAGCAGGCCGGTCGAGCCGGGCATGGCCGCGGTGATGGCCATGAGCTCGGGATGCCGGTCGGCGAGCTCGACCATGGTGTCGCTAAAGACCTGCGTATAGGTCCGGGCGCCCCCTGGGCTGGCCTTGCCCGTGACGGGGTCGAATGCGGAGACGTCGTGCAGGCACTTCTCGACGTCGGTCTCGGCAGGTGCGTAACCCCGGCCCTTCTGCGTCAGCACGTGGACCACGACGGGGCCGTCATAGGTGGCGGCATGGCGCAACGCCTGCTCCAGCTTGGCGACGTCGTGACCGTCGATGGGACCGGTGTAGCGCACCCCAAGCGCCTCGAAGAAGGTCGGCGGCTCCTCGAAGGCTTCACGGAGTGCGGCCTTGGTGCCGCGCATCCAGGATCTCGTCATCCCGCCGAGGACACCCGGAAGGCGGCGCGCCCGGCGCTCCCAGCGCTTGCTCGCCGACACGTATGAGGGATTCAGCCGCAGCATCGCCAGGCTCTCGCCGAGGCGCGACACCGTCGGGGCGTAGGAGCGTCCGTTGTCGTTGAGAACGATGAGCACGCGTTGCCCGCTGTGGCCGAGGTTGTTGAGCGCCTCGTAAGCCATGCCGCCGGTCATCGCGCCGTCGCCGATGACCGCCACCACCCGACGGTCAATGCCCTGAGTGGAAAAGGCGGTGGCAAGGCCGTGCGCGTAGGACAGGGCCGTGGAGGCGTGGCTGTTCTCGATCCAGTCGTGCTCCGACTCGTCGCGCGCCGGGTAGCCGGACAGCCCGTCCGCCTGCCGCAGATGGGTGAAGCCCTCGCGGCGCCCGGTGACGAGCTTGTGCACGTAGGACTGGTGCCCGGTGTCCCACAGCAGGACGTCGTCGGGCGAGTCGAACACCCGGTGGAGGGCGAAGGTGAGCTCGACGGCCCCCAGGTTGGAGCCGAGGTGACCACCCCCACGTGCTACTGACTCCACGATGAACGAGCGGACCTCGGTAGCCAGCGCCGTCAAGCTTTGGTGGTCGAGCGCCCGCAGGTCGCTCGGGCCGTGGATCCGCTCCAGCAGCATGGACGTGCCTTCGTGGTTGCGATTGCCGTTCATGCCAACCTATCCCTTAGGCCATCTGCTGGTCACTGCGCCATCGGACACGCGCCGGCAGTAGGGTCGGCTGCCCGCGATCGGAGCCGGGAGATGAGCACCGCCAGATGAGCCCGCCAGGGATGAGCCGTGACGACGCGGCCGACCAGATGGCGGTGCGCAAACGCGACCATCTGCGCATCGCCTTACAGGAGCCGGTCGGCTTTGCGTCGCTGACCACGGGTTTGGAGCACGTGCGCGTGCGCCCGCGGGCCTTACCCGAACGTGACCTGCAGGCCGTGGACCTGTCGCTGCGCGTCTGGGGGCGGGTGTTGGCGGCTCCGATCCTGATCTCCTGCATGACCGGCGGCGTGACCGAGGCCGGCAGGATCAACCGGGCGCTGGCCGAGGCCGCGCAGGTCCACGGTGTGGCGCTGGGTCTGGGATCGGGACGAGCCGTGCTGGAGGGCGCCGAGGCCGATAGCTTCGCGGTGCGCGGGGTCGCCCCCGATGTGCTGCTGCTGGCCAATCTGGGGGTGATGCAGCTCCACCAGCACAACCCGGCGGCATGCCGTCGGCTGGTCCAGCTGTGCCAGGCCGACGTGCTGGTGCTGCACTGCAACGCGGTGCAGGAGGCGATGCAGCCGGGCGGTGACACGGCGTTCGGCGGCTTGATGGCCCTGATCGCGGCCCTGTGCGAGACGCTGGACGTACCCGTGGTGGTCAAAGAGGTCGGCTTCGGGCTGTCGGGCCAAGACGTGACTCGGTTGGTCGAAGCCGGGGTGGCCGGCATCGACGTCGCCGGCGCGGGCGGTACCAACTGGGCACTGATCGAGGGTCGCAGAGACACGCGAGCGGGAGCCGTGGCCGCGGCCTTTGCCGACTGGGGACTGCCGACTGCCGAGGCCGTTGCACAGGCCCGGCGAGCCTTGGACGAGGCCGGCGCACGGGATGTCGTGCTCATCGGCTCGGGGGGGCTGCGCAACGGGGTCGACGCGCTCAAGGTGTGCTGCCTCGGGGCGGATCTGGCCGCGGTGGCGCGCGGGCTGCTGTCGGCCGCGGCCCAGGGGCCCGAAGCCGCCACGGAGGCGGTGGGCATCCTTTGCGAGCAACTGCGGGTTGGTGCGTGGGCGGCGGGCGCCGGCAGCGTCGCCGATCTGGGCCCGGCGCTGCTGGCCTAATGCGATGCCCGGCCCATGCGCCTGCCCCACCACACCCACCACATCAAGCCCTGGCTGATCATGGCGAACCCGAACAGCAGGTCTTCCAGCGGCATGCCGCCCGCCCGGAAGATCGCCAACGGCGGGCACCCCAACCGCAGACCGCTGAACTGCGCCTCGGCGTAGGTCACCACCGGTCGGCAGGTGAGCCAGCCGTCCACCAGCACCTGGAAGAACCCAACGATGGCCATTGCGATCCAGAAGCGGCGGTCGCGAAACACCCCGGTTTTCAGCAGTCGTTCCAGGACGAGGGTGAGGGCCAGCGCGACGAGGCAAAACAGTGTGTAGCCGAAGGTCATCGGCGGGTCCGCCCCAGATGCCGGGGCGATGCGCGCCGAGGTCGTGCGCTGCCGCCATCCAGGGTCACGCGAACGGCCTCGTAGGCCATGATCCCGCACAGCGGCACCACCAGGAAGAACAGGTACTCCTCGATCGGCAAGCCCAGCAGCCGCAGTCCGGTGACGCTGGCGGGTTGGTAGTCCCAGTGACCAAGGCGGGCGCCCAGCAGGTCCCACCCCACGAAGACCAGGCCTGTACAGCCGAGGGCGCGTGCCAGCCGGCCTAGCTGACGGTAGACGCGTACGCCAAGCAGCAGCTCCAGGGGCGCGGTCACGAGCAGGCACAGGATGAGCAGCGCGAGGTACTCCAAGCGACCCATGCGAGGAGTCTGCCATTCCGGTCTCGAGCCCGGCGGTTGTTAGGACATTACAAAGAGTGGCCTCAATATCGCGCCTAGTGCTTTTCCTGCGGCCAATAGTGTGCTACACCAACAATGTCAACAAGGGGCCGATCGACTTTCTGCGACGAGCGGAGGGACCCTGCCGGCCTACAAGCCCTTCGCACGGCCCGCTCGAACTGCGCGAGAGGTAACGGGATGTCATCTCAGGCTACTGTGCGTTATCGGATCAACGCACTCGGTATGACGTTGGGATGCCTTCGCGCTGGTCGCCTCCCCGAGATGGGGGCGTGCATGATCACCTGGTCTCGTCCAGCAGCACAGGAATGGCTGCTTGCATCCCCCCGACTCAAGCGAAGGTAGCAAGCCATGAAGAAGTACTCGCCCCGTCTGCTGGCCGCATTGACCGCAGTGTCCGCCGTGATGAGCGCTGGTGCTGCGTCCAAGACCGGCTGGTAGTGCCTTGTCCGGGGGAACCACACAAAGGAAAGCACCAATGAAGAAGCTGTCGCCCCATGCGTTTGCCACATTGACCGCTGTCTCCGCGCTAATGAGCGCAGGCGCCGCTGCCAAGTCCGGTTGGTAGTAGTCGTTGGCCCGCCGTCCGTTGGAGAACGAAAGGAAGCAGCCGTGAGGCTTGCCAAGTCCGGTTGGTAGTCGTTGGCCCGTGGTCCGTTGGAGAACGAAAGGAAGCAGCCGTGAGGCTTGCCAAGTCCGGTTGGTAGTCGTTGGCCCGCCGTCCGTTGTGCAGCGAAAGGAAGCAGCCGTGAAGCTCGCCAAGTCCGGTTGGTAAGTCGTCACCGAGGGCGGCAACCACCGTCCGTTAGGCAAAGGGGCCTTTGTCGCACCAGGGGCCCCTGGCAGGAGGTCGCTGTGGCCTCCGATCGCAGGGCTGTAGGAAACGCGTCCGGTCTGTCACGATGGACAGGCCGTGACCGACACGATGGGACTGTCCGACACTGAGCCACCGGGCACCACCCGGTCCAGCCTCGTGTTGCGCGGCTACGTCGTTCTCCTGGGACTCTGCGTGGCTGCGTTCATGCCGGCGGGCATCGCCCTCGCGCTGGACCGTCCTGTTGAAGCAATCCTCTGGGTTGTCCTGATCGCCGCGGCGAACATGGTGGCCGTCCCCATACTACCCAAGGTCGATGTCGAGGCGAGTCTCGGCAGCCCCTTGATCGTCGCCTCCGCTGTGCTCTTTGACCCCGCGCTCGTCGCCCTGCTGAACGTGGTCGGCTTCACCAACGAGCGAGAGTTCCGCTCGGGAACGTCCGCCTGGGCCATCGCCTTCAACCGGACACAGAATGGCCTCGCGGCTGCCGCCGCCTCGTGGTGTTCCACTCGACAGCCATACGGCTTGGTGGCCGGCGCCGTGGTTGCCGGGCTGGTCTACAACGTGATCAACACGCTTGCCGTCGGCATCTGGGTCTATCTGCGCGGAAGAACCGGGCTCGGACGCGCCACCCGAGCGGTCTCCAACCCGTTCCCAAGGTTCACCATCGACTACGGGCTGGTGGCCCTGCTGGCGATCGCCATTGTGCTGCTGTATCGGGAAGTCAGTCCGTGGGCCTTGGTGCTGATCCTCGTTCCCGGCTACCTCGGCTACAGCGCGATGCGCTCAGCCCGCGTCGCCGAGGATCGCGCAGAGGAGCTGGCAGCGCGCGTCCGTGATTTGGAGATCTTGAACGCGCTGAGCGTCGAGCTGCTGTCCACTCGTCGTGCCGACGACGTGACCGCCATCGCCAGCTCCGGACTCGCGCGCGCCCTCGACTTCCACGACGTCGAGGTGAGGCTGGATGGCAGCGTTGCGTCGCACTTGCGGGCGATCAAGGTGCCGGGGGTGGAACCGGCAGCCATCGGGGTGCCCACCGATCTGCCCGACCGCTCGCTCGCCGTCGTGGAGGCGGCGGCAGCGCTGCTCGGCATGGCGCTGCAACGCCTCGAGCTGGAGTCTGAGGTGGCGGCGGGCCAGCGCGCTCGTGTGGCGCTGTCAGGCCAGATCCTGGAGGAGGGCACCCGCGAGCGCAGCCGCATCGGCCTGGAGATCCACGACGAGGTGCTTCCGTATCTGGCTGCTGCCGAGATCCAAGCCGACAATGTCCGGTCTGCGATGATCGGCGGTGACCCCGACCGTGCTGATCGGCTCGTTTCGCTGACTCGGGATGCCGTGGCTGGAGGCGTGGTACGGCTGCGCGAAGTGCTCGAGGCGCTCCGCCGGCAGGTGGTGGTCCCGGGTGGCCTGTGCCAGGGGTTGACCGAAACGTTGGATGAGCTGCGACTGACGACCGGCATCGAACCCAACCTCGTGACCCCGAAGCCGATGCCCGGGCTGCCGCTGGCCGTGGAGATCATCGTCTTGGAGCTGGTGCGCGGTTGTCTGACCAACGTTGCCCGGCATGCCAACGCGACGTACGTTGAAGTGCGCATCGAGACCAAAAAGGACGTTTTGGTGGCAAAGGTGTGTGACAATGGGCAGGGTTTTGATCCGCAGCGCGTGCCGGCCGGCCATCACGGCCTGCAGCTGATGGCGCAACGTCTCGAGTTGGCACGCGGTAGGTTCGCCGTTGACAGCGCGCCGGGCTCAGGCACGCGCGTGGTCTTGGAGGTACCCCTATGAGTGACCTACGCACCGCCCTGGAGGCGACTCCCGCCCCGGCCGCGACCCTCGCCAGCGAACGGCCGGTAATCCGTGTGGTCATCGCCGAGGATCACGGCGTCGTGGCGGACGGCGTCGCCACGATGCTGTCGTTCGAGGACGACATGGAGGTCATCGCCATCGTCACCTCCGGCGAGGACCTCATCGAGAAGGCCACGCAGGAGGTTCCCGACGTTGCGCTCGTCGACGTCAACCTCATCGGGATGGATGGACTGTCGGCCGTGCGCGAGATCGGCGCCAAAGGCCTGCCGACCCGAACGATGGCGTTGACCATGTTCACCGACCATGACACGGTGACACGCGCCGTGGCGGCTGGGGTGGCGGGCTACCTGCCCAAGAACGTGCGGCGACAAGAGCTGGTGCAGGCCGTCCGCGCCGTCGCCTCCGGCAAGGGCTTCCTGCATCCCGATGTCACGCGTCCGTTCCTGGAGCGCGTGGGGCCGCTGGCGATGCACGCCGGGTTGCAGCCCCTGTCACGACGCGAACAAGAGGTGCTCGAGGAGCTGGCCACGGGCAAGTCGACCCACGAGATCGCCGAGAGCCTCGGCTTGGGTGACGAAACCGTCAAGAGCCACCTGTCACGGATCTACCACAAGCTCAAGGCCACCGACCGCGTCCAGGCTGTGGTCATCGCGATGCGCCACGGCTTGGTCCGCTGACGCGTTCAGGTTGAGCCGAACGCTGCCGGTCCGAGCGCCCACTGCGTCGGGGCATGAAAAAGGACACCGTCTGCGGGGGGAGGGGGCGGGAACCCGCCCCCCGCATGGTGCCTCGAAGTACGGACAACGTTCCCCTCGGTCCGGGACTCTGAACCTCTATCGCCGGATTTTTTCCTCACCGGCGCCGCAGCACGACACTGGCCGCCCCGAGGCCGCACATTCCGTGGACCCCGCCACCGGGTGGGGTGGACGACGAGCACAGGTAGAGGCTGCGGTCGGGCGTGCTGTACGGAGGCCACCGCGGCGTCGGCCGGGTGAACAGCTGACCGAAGTCGGAGATGCCGCCGTTGATGTCGCCGCCGACGTAGTTGGCGTCGTGGGCCTCGACATCGGCCGAGTTCATGGTGGAGCGGGCTAAGATCCGGTCGCCGAAGCCGGGAGCGAAGCGCTCGAGCTGTGCCTCGATGGCCATGGTCATGTCGACCGTCGAGCCGTTGGGCACGTGGCAGTACGCCCACAGGGTGTGGCCGCCGGATGCTCGGGTCGGGTCGAACAGACTCGCCTGCACCGTGAGGACGAAGGGACGGGGGTGGTGGCCGCCGCGCGACATCATGCGTTCGGAGGCGGCGACCTCCGGCATCGTCGCGCCGAGGTGCACCGTCGCCGCGCGAGCGCATTCGGGAGCCGTCCACGGCACTGGGCCATCCAGCGCCCAATCCACCTTGAACACCCCAGGCCCGTACCGGTAACGGCCTAGACGGCGGCGGTAGGCCGCCGGCAACCGTGAGCCGGCGATCTTCAGCAGCTGACGCGGGGTCACGTCGAGCATGACCACTGTCGACGGGGGCAGCTGTGCCAGATCGTCGATCCGGCAGCCGGTCACGATGTCGCCGCCGAGCTCGCGCAGGTGGGTGGCCAGGGCTTCGGACAGCCGCTGCGATCCACCCCGAACGATCGGCCAGCCGTAGGCATGGGCCAGCGTCGTCAGCAACAAGCCGAAGGCAGCGGTCGGTGGCCGCTCCAACGCCAACAGGGCGTGCGCCGCCACTCCGGCGAACAGCGCCTGCGCGCGGGGACCGTCGAAGCGCGCCCGCGCTAACGCCAGCGCCGAGCGCATCGCCGGCAACCCGAAACGAGCCATCACGATGGGATGGCGGGGCGGCACGGGGGTGGGGGCAAGGAAGCTGTCGACGATCTTGTCCGCATGGTCGACAAACGGGCCGAACAACCGCCGCCAGGCGGCCGCATCCTTGCCGATCGACCCCGGCATGTCGTCCAAATCTCGTTCAAGGATCGCTGCCGTGCCGTCGTCGAAAGGATGCGCCAGCGGCGCCGGCGGTTGCACCAGCTCGACGCCGAGGCGTTCGAGCGGCACGCTACGAAAGAACGGGGAAGCGACGGCGAGCGGATGCACCGTCGAGCAGATGTCATGGATGAAACCGGGCTTGGTCAGCTCCGCCGAGCGCGCTCCGCCTCCGATCGTGTCGGCAGCCTCGACCAGCAGCACCGAGCGCCCGCGGCGGGCGAGGTGGATGGCGGCGGCCAAGCCGTTAGGCCCGGCACCGACGACGACCGCGTCGTACCGGTCAGAGCCGGCCTTGTCCCGCACGCCAGAGACATCCACACCTCGCAGCGTATGGCGGCCCGGCGGCAGGTGCCGCATCTGCCCGCTGGTTGCCCGCCCAGCGGCGCGGCTACGCTGCCTCGATGCAGAGGACGGTCCGTGAGCTGTTGGCGACGGGGGAGCCGTCGTTCTCCTTCGAGTTCTTCCCGCCCAAGACCGACGACGGCTGGAACCAGCTGTGGCGGGCGATCCGTGAGCTGGAGCCGCTGCAGCCGGCGTTCGTGGACGTCACCTACGGCGCCGGTGGGACCACCCGGGACCGGACGGTGGAGCTGGTGCGGCGCATCGCCGAGGAGACGTCGCTGACGGTGGTGGCTCATCTGACGTGTGTGTCGGCGACCGAGGCCGAGATCCTCGAGGTCATCGACGAGCTCGCCGCGGCAGGCATCCGCAACATCCTCGCCCTGCGCGGTGACATGCCCGGCGATCCTTCGGCGGCGTTCCGGCCGACGGCCGGTGGTTTGGACTACGCCGAGGACCTCGTGCGGCTGCTGAAGGCTTCCGGCGACTTCTGTGTCGGCGTCGCGGCGTTCCCGGAGAAGCACCGCGAGGCGCCTGACATCGACACCGATACGAAGTTTCTGGCGCAGAAGTGCGCCGCCGGCGCCGACTTCGCCGTCACGCAGTTGTTCTTCCATGTCGCCGACTACGTCGCGTTGGTGGAGCGGCTGCGTGGGCTGGGGTGCGATGTGCCCGTCATCCCCGGCGTCATGCCGGTGACGAATGTGCGGCAGATCCTGAACATCAGCAGGCTGTCGGGGGCGGCCTTCCCGCCGGATGTCGCCCGACGGCTGCACGCCGTGGAGGACAATCCCGAGGCGGTGCGGGCGATCGGCGTTAAGGTCGCGGCGCAACTGTGCCGGCAGCTGCTAGCTGCCGGCGCTCCGGGCATCCACTTCTATACCCTCAACCGGTCGACGGCGACGCGGGAGATCTACGAGTCGCTGCACGCGGACCTGGCCTGACGGCTGATCCCTGCGAGCCGGACGTCGCCGGCGGGCCGGTAGCCTAACGGAATGGACACGCCGAGGGTGCTGGTGGCTGACTCGCTGTCGCCGGCGGGAGTGACGGCGCTGGCCAACCATTTCAAGGTGGATGTTCGTCCAGGCATGACCCGCCCGGAGCTGCTGGAGGCCATTCGCGACTACGACGCGGTTGTGGTGCGATCGGCGACCCAGATCGACGCGGACGTCATCGCCGCCGCCGACCGCCTCAAGGTCATCGCCCGCGCGGGGATCGGGTTGGACAACGTGGACGTGACGGCAGCCACCGCGCGTGGCGTGATCGTCTGCAACGCCCCGCAGTCCAACGTCATCAGCGCCGCCGAGCACACCATGGCCCTGCTGCTGTCGCTGGCCCGCAGCGTTCCGCAGGCCGACCGCAGCCTGCGCGCGGGCGAATGGCGGCGCAGCGAGTTCGAAGGCGTCGAGCTGTACGGCAAGGTGCTGGGCATCCTCGGTCTCGGTCGCGTCGGCACGCTGGTGGCGCAGCGGTGCAGCGCGCTGGGGATGCGTCTGGTCGCCTACGACCCCTACGTGACCGTCGAACGCGCGCATCGTATGGGCGTGGAGCTGGTGGAGACAGTGCCCGAGCTGTGCGCCCTGGCGGACGTGCTGACCGTCCACCTGCCGAAGACGCCGGAGACGGTCGGCATCGTCGGGCTGGATGAACTGCGCTCGATGAAGCCGACCGCCCGTGTGGTCAACACCGCCCGCGGCGGCATCATCGACGAGGAGGCGCTGTACGTGGCGGTGGCCGACGGCTGGATCGCCGGCGCGGCGCTGGACGTGTTCGCTCATGAGCCGATGACCGACTCCAAGCTGTTCGGCCTTGACAACGTCGTCGTCACGCCGCACCTCGGCGCGTCGACGACCGAGGCGCAGGACAAGGCGGGCACGATGGTCGCCGAGGCGGTGGTGCTCGCGCTGCACGGCGAGTTCGTGCCGTCGGCGGTCAACGTGGCCGTCGGAGCGGCGATCCCCGAGGCCGTCAAGCCGTTCATGCCGCTGGCCGAGAAGCTGGGTCGACTGTTCACCGCCCTTGGCTCGGGCGGCGTGGACGAGGTGACCGTCGAGTACGTCGGGCGGATCGCGGACGAGGACTGCCAGGCGCTGACACTGTCGGCACTGCGCGGGTTGCTCTCCGGGGTGGTCCACGAGCCGGTCACGTTCGTCAACGCGCCGCTACTCGCTGAGGAGCGGGGTCTGCGCGTGTCGACCCTGACGTCTCGCGCGACACGCGACTACGTGTCCGTGGTGCGGCTGTGCAGCGATGACCTGCGGATCAGCGGAACGCTCGTGGGCCCCGCCAACCGAGAGCGCCTCGTCGAGGTCTTGGGCTTCGATGTGGACATGGAGCCCAGCGACCACATGGTCTTCTTTCGCTACGCCGACCGCCCGGGCATTGTCGGCCTCATCGGTAAGGTGCTGGGCGACGCCGACGTCAATATCGCCACCATGCAGGTGGGGCGGCAAGAGGCCGGCGGCGATGCGCTCATCGCCATGGCCGTCGACACCGCCATCCCCACCGACGTCGTGGCCCACATCGCCGACGTCATCGGCGCCACCGACGCTCGCGCACTGGACCTGCCATGACACCCAAGATCGCCGTCGCTCCGGAGGGAACTCGGGAGTGGATCGCTGACGCGGTGCGTGCGGGCGGCGCCGAGGTCGTTGCGCCGGCGCAAGCGCAGGCCCTGGTCTGGACCGACGCCGGCTACGACGACGGCGGGTCGAGCGGCCCAGAGGGACTCAAGGCGCTGGTGGCCAAGCATCCCCACTTCGACTGGGTGCAACTGCCCTGGGCGGGCGTCGAGCCGTACGCCGAGGCCGGGGTGTTCGATCACAAGCGCCGCTGGACCTGTGGCAAAGGCGTGTACGCCAGACCCGTCGCCGAGCATGCCCTCGCCCTGGCGTTGGCGGGCCTGCGGGACCTCAAGCGGTTCGCCACCATGCAGTCCTGGGGTGAGCAGTCGGGGATCAGCCTCGCCGGCGGCAAGGCGACGATCTTCGGCGGGGGCGGGATCGCCCGCGAGCTCATCGCACTTCTGGCACCGTTCCGGGCGGAGATCACCGTCGTCCGTCGCCACCCCCATGACATGGACGGCGTGAAGCGGGTGCTTGGCTACGACACTCGCTACGAGGCGTTGCGGGGTGCTGACGTCGTGTTCGTGGCGTGCGCGCTGACGCCAGAGACCACCGGCCTGATCTCGTCGATCGAGCTGGAACTGATGGAGCCGCACGCATGGCTGGTCAACGTCGCGCGCGGCCAGCATGTCCTGACCGAGGACCTGGTGCTGGGGTTGCGCGACGACACCATCGGTGGGGCGGCGCTGGACGTCACGGATCCCGAGCCGCTCCCCGACGGCCATCCCTTGTGGGAGCTGCCCAACTGCTTCATCACGCCGCATACCGCCAACACCGAAGACATGGCCCGACCGTTGCTGGCTGAGCGGATCACGGCCAACGTGCGTCGGTACGCCGCCGGGCAGGAGCTGATCGGCCCCGTCAACCCCTCGCTGGGCTACTGAGCAGCGGGCCGATCAGCAGTTGCGTCTGCCACCCGCGATCGGGACCGGTCGGGAAGCGGGTCGGCGAAGGTATAGGCCTCGGCGAGCGCAATGTCGCTGCGGCCGTCGAGCATGAACATCCGCGAGCACAGGTAGCTGATGTCCTGCGGCTCGTGACCCGCCGTCACCAGCGTGCACTCGGCGACCAGGGTGCCGAGCTGCTCGCCTCGGGCCCAGGCCTGTCAGGGTCGCTGCGGTCGAGGCTGAACAACCGCTCCCGGTACACGTAGCGGTCACCGGGGCTGGGGACGACGGTTGCCGTCCTCGTCGAGTTCGTTGTGGCCGCGCAACCTGGCTCGCACCAACGCCGTCCCTGGCTCCTGGAAGGGAGGTAATTCCTCGTCTCCGGCGAACACCCTGCCGTCGGCGGTGATCAACGAGATCTCGTCGAGTTCCTGTTGGCCGAACAGCCGAATGGTCTCGCGCGCCCTGCCGCAGCGCTGGTCGTCCAGCGTTTGTAAGAACGGCGCCGGCCCGCCCTGCGGGTGGCCCTGACCTTTCATGGCTGGCCCGGATCGCGCGCTGCTCGCCAGCGCGGTGCCGCCGGCCATGACCGTCAGTAGCAGTACCAGCAGAACGGCGAGCGCTACCGTTCGCCTGCGGCCAGCTAGATGGACCGTTCTTGCTGCTCCAGGTGGGCGGCAAAGCGTGCGCTCAGCGCCGCCATCTCGCTGGCAAGATCCCCGAGTCGCTGATTTATCACTGTGGAAAGGTCCGTCACCCTGTCATTGGTCGCATCGATGCGACCACGCAACTGGAACAGGGCGGTACCGAGCAGACCGATGACGGCGAACAGCGCCGTTGCCAGTAACCCGATCAGCAATCCCTCCACGCTGGTCAGCGTACCCAGTGAGGCGAACAATGGTCCGCATGCCTTCGCAGCCATGTGGATGGAGTTCAGCGCTTAGGGTCGGCGGTGCCGCCGCCGGACGGCGCGGCCACCCGCCCCTGCAGGCCGGGTAGCGGCACCCGGTAGGCGCACAGGTCGCAGTTCATGCGCACGTCGCCGATGATGGCTTCTGAGTAGCGGTCCAGCACGACCTCGGCGACCGCCGGATCGGGACCGAAGCGCCCGCCGTCGACCACTCGCAGACCGGCGTCCGCCGCGACTCGGTCGGCCGCCTGGCTGACGCTACGCTCCAGCCGCCCCGCCAGCAGCGACCAGCTGAACAGCACCACCCGCTGCGCACCCGCCGCGGCGACCCGGCGCAGCACCACCTCGATCCGCGGCCAGGTCACCCCGGCAAAGGCATGCTCTGCCCAGCGGTGGCCGCTGCCCTCCGCGAGGAACCTGGCCGCCTTGGCCAGGTCGGCGTTGGCGTCCGGATCGGAGGAACCCGCTGCCGTGACAACCAGCACCTCGTCGCCGCGGCCTTCGACTGGGCTGACGGCGTCGAGGCGTCGCCGGGCCAGCGCGAACAACTCGGCGTGCAAGCCGAGCACGCGAGCATGCGCGATCGGCACATCGGGATGGTCGGCACGCGCCTGGGCCACGGCGTTGGGCACATCGGTCTTGGCGTGCCCAGCGCCGAGGTTGAGGAAGGGAACGGTCACGATCCGGTCCGCGCCCTGACTGACCAGGCGAGCCATGGCCACGTCCACGGAGGGCTCCGCGAAGTCCTCCAGCCAGCCATGCTCGACCGGCGCGGAGTGCCGGGCCCGAAGGTGGCCCAGCAGGACGTCCATCTCCTCGGCGCCCCGAGGGTCGCGGGTGCCGTGCGCGATGAGCAGCAGAGCTGGAGCGTCCGAGACCATGCCGCCAGGATGCCCACAGAGCGAGGGCGGGGCTAGGCCGGGATGTCACAGCAGCCTGCGATGCTGGACCGCACGATCGCTCCGACGACAGTCCGACCGACAGGAGGACCGGTGTCGCGCCGCATTCAGCAGCCCCTACACCCGGAGAAGGCAGCGATGGTGCTGGTCGGCGCCGCGATGGACATCGACGCCGTCGCGCACCGGACCGCCCTGAAACTGGAGGAGCTCGAGGCCGGAAGCGCGTATCCCAGAATGACGCGCGCCACCACCCAGGCCATCGAGTCGCTCGTCGAGGTGGCCAAGCGCCTTCGCGCCGACGGGCTGCTGGGACCCCCCGAGGGCTGGCCCGAGCCCTGACAGCCGGCTCTAGACTGCTGCGGCCATGACTGCACCCTCTGACCCGCTTGCGGCGCAGCGCCACCAGGAAGAAGTGGCCATGGCGATCGCCGGGCTTGCGATGGACATCGACGCGGTCGCGGTGCGCGCTGGGCGGCAAGTGGATCGCTTGGAGCGCCTCGACGCCGAGCCCAACGCCGTCGTGGCGGCACGCCGCGCGGTGGAGACGCTCGCCGAGGCTGCCCGGGCGCTGCGGCGCGACGGGCTACTGCGTGGCGACCAGCAACGCCTCCTGTGACGCTCGCCGGTCAGGAAATCCAGGCAAACCTCCGGCGCTTCGTCAAGCGATGGACCAGCTACGCGGGCAGCGAGAAGGCCGAGGCGCAAACCTTCCTCAACGAGCTGTTCGCCTGCTACGGCACGGATCGGCAGGCCGCGGGTGTGCACTTCGAGGAGAACCAGCCTCGTCCCGACGGCGGCCGCGGCTTCCTCGACGCGCTGTGGCCAGGCCACTGCCTGATCGAGATGAAGCGCCCGGCAGAGGCCGCGCGCCTGCCTGCGCACCGCCAGCAGCCCCTCGACTACTGGCGCGACTCGGCGGACGCCGCCTCGGACCGCCCAGCGGTGGACTACGTCGTGCTGTGCGCCTTCGCCAGGTTCGAGATCTGGGAGCCCGGTCGCTTCCCGCGCGACCCGCGCGCCATCGTGGACCTCGCGCAGCTACCCGATCGCTACGACACGCTGCTGTTCCTGGGCGGCCAGCGGCCTGGATCATCGACTTTGGCGCCCGCAGCCTTGAGGAATCCGCCAAATATCCTGCTGCGTTGGGCATCGTTCGGGAGCGCGTCAAGCCAGAACGCGATGCCAACGCGGATGCCGGCTTTCGCACCTCCTGGTGGCGCTTCGGTCGTGCAAGGGGAGAAATGCGTGACGCCGTCGCTGCCCTCGATCGCTACCTGGCCGTTGGGCGACAGGTAAGCGCACCCTCTCCACCTGGTGTGAGCGGCAGTGGTGTCCCAGCAACCTGGTCTACGTCATCGCACTCGACGATGACACCGCCTTCGGGGTCTTGACGTCCTCCGTCCACCGGCTGTGGCTGCACGGCGAGGATCGACGTTGGAAGGGCGACTGCGCTACACCAACACGACGGTGTTCGACACGTTCCCATGGCCCAGCCCCGACGACGAGCAGCGTGAGCACATCGCCGCCGCTGCACGCAGCGTCGTGGCCGAGCGCACGCGTGCGTGCGATGGGCGCCGTGGGCTGACCGACGTGTACAACCTGCTCGACGACGGTGGCTTCCGTGACCTGGCGGCGACGCACCGCGAACTGGACGCCGCAGTCGCCGCAGCCTACGGCTGGCCGGCCCACGTCGCCGACGACCCCTACGAGGTCGTTCCGTGCCTGATGGAGCTCAACGCCGACATCGCGGCCGGGCGGCGTACCTACGCGCCGTTTGGCAACCGGGGTCAGGCCGCGACAGCTCGAGAGCTGCCCTTGGCCTACCGCTCGGACTGAACCGCCGTTCAATCCACGCCCAGCGTGCCCTCCATGAACTCGTGGCCAGGGATCGCGCAGTAGTAGCGGTACTCGCCGGCTTCAGCCACCGCTGCCAGCGACAACCAGCGGGTCGTATTCGAGCTCTTCAGACGGGTGACACCTGACGGCGATCTGGTGTGTTGCCGTAACACGTCGGGGTCGACTACCCTGGCAGCGACTCCGTCCCCTGCCGGCCGCGATCGGTCGCTCAGGCGCTGACGACGGCTCGCGTTGACAGGCTGCGCGCAGCGACCGACCCCGGTGCTGCGCCGATCAGGGAGCGGTGACCGATGGCTGCTGCACCGCTCACGCCGGACCCGGCCACCCTGCTCCCATCCTTAGAGCCTGTGCAGTTGCTGGACAACCAAGGCGTGCTGCATGAAGTCGACGGGTACCCGTTGGACCTCAAAGACGAGGACTTCCGCAACCTGTACCGCTTCATGGTGCTGGCCAGGCGGGTCGACAAGCAGGGGATCAACCTGCAGCGGCAAGGTCAGCTGGGTGTCTACGCGTCGCTGCTCGGCCAGGAGGCGGCGCAGGTCGGCGGGGCCTACGCCCTCGATGAGCAGGACTGGGTATTTCCGTCCTACCGTGAGATGGGCGCGGCACTGGTACGCGGGGTGGACCCCGGCAAGATCCTGCAGCTGTTCCGCGGCACCTGGCTGTCCGACCACGACCCGCATGCCACGCACTTCGGACTGCTGTCGATCCCGATCGCCACGCAGGCCCTGCACGCCGTCGGCTTTGCGATGGGCGCCAAGCTCGACGGCAAGGACCTCGTCGTGATGAGCTACTTCGGCGACGGGGCGACCTCCGAGGGCGACGCCCACGAGGCGATGAACTTCGCAGCCGTCTACGACGCGCCGTGCGTGTTCTACGTGCAGAACAACCAGTACGCCATCAGCGTCCCGCTGTCCAAGCAGACCAAGGCGCCGACCATCGCGCACAAGGCGGTCGGCTACGGGATGCCCGGCTACCGCTGCGACGGCAACGACGTGCTGGCGTCCTACGCGGTGGCCAAGCAGGCGGTCGAGCGGGCACGGGCGGGGGAAGGCCCGAGCCTCATCGAAGCCATCACCTATCGCATGGAGGCGCACACGACGGCCGACGACCCGACGCGCTACCGCACCGCTGAGGAGCTGGCGGAGTGGAACGCGCGCGACCCGATCGCGCGCTTCGAGACGTTCCTGACCAAGGAGGGGCTGCTCGACGACGCGTTCCGCGCGCAGATCGACGATGAAGCCAAGGCCTACGCCGCGCGCATGCGCGAGGAGATCTACGACGCGCCGCACGGCGACCCTCTGGAGCTGTTCGAGCACGTCTACGTGGAACCACCGGCGTCCTATGACGAGCAGCGGGCGCTACTTCGCCGAGAGCTGGAGGCTCAGTAACGATGGCGATCACGATGGCGCAGGCGCTGAACACCGCCCTTCACCACGCGATGGAAGCCGACGACAAGGTGGTGATGTTCGGCGAGGACGTCGGCACCCTCGGCGGAGTGTTCCGGATCACCGACAAGCTGCAGGAGCGCTTCGGCGAAAAGCGCTGCTTCGACACACCCCTTGCGGAGTCGGGCATCGTCGGGACGGCGATCGGCATGGCCATGTACGGCTACAAGCCCGTGGTCGAGATGCAGTTCGACGGCTTCACCTACCCGGCGTTCGAGCAGATCGTCAGCCACGTCGCCAAGATGCGGAACCGCTCGCGCGGGCGCGTGTCGCTGCCGATCACCATCCGCATCCCGTTCGGGGGCGGGATCGGCGCGGTGGAGCACCAC
>Ga0136617_10001425_pt1 | contig 21267 bp, 22 predicted proteins | sample AntDrymUQ3222106_2_FD_129672 | JGI IMG/M metagenome (GOLD analysis project Ga0136617, IMG submission 129672) | Polar desert sand microbial communities from Dry Valleys, Antarctica - metaG UQ322 (21.06) | ecosystem: Environmental > Terrestrial > Soil > Desert | place: Antarctica: Dry Valley...
CTTGCCAGCGCGGGATCTACGACAACCTCAAGACCGCGGTCGAATTAATCTTCACCGGCAAAGCGCGGCAGTACAACCGCAAGTTCCTGCAGATGGCCAGCCACTACCTGATCGAGCCGGTGGCGTGTACGCCGGCCGCCGGGTGGGAGAAGGGGCAGGTCGAGAACCAGGTCGGCCATGTGCGAGAGAACATCTTCACGCCGCGGCTGCGCTGTAAGGATCTGGCCGAGCTCAACGCGTTACTGCTGCGGCGCTGTGTCCAGGTAGCCCAGTCGATTGCCCATCCGGAACAGCGTGAGTTGACCCGCTGGGAAGTGTTCGAGGCGTCGGAGCGCGCCCTATTGGTGCCCCTGGCGACGAAGTTCGAGGGCTGCGCTGAACGCGAGGTGCGGGTGAGCTCGACCTCCCTCGTGCACGCTGATCGCAACCGCTACAGTGTGGACTGCCGCTACGCTGGCAAGACGGTGTCGCTGCGCACCTACGCCGATCGGATCGTCGCCATGGCCGACGGCAAGATCGTCGGCGAGCATGTGCGCAGCTTTGAACGTGATCGCACCTTCTTCGATCCCTGGCACTACGTGGCGGCGCTGGAGAAGAAGCCCGGCGCGCTGCGCAACGGTGCGCCGTTCAAGGACTGGGCACTGCCGGCGGCGTTGCAGGAGATGCGGCAGCGACTGTGCGCCAAGGTGGGCGGCGATCGCCAGTTCGTCACCATTCTCGCCACCATTGCCGAGGACGGCATCGAGGCCGTTACGGTCGCCTGCGAATTGGCCCTGGAGGCCGGCGCCATTGGGGACACCTACGTGCTCAACGCGCTGAACCGGTTGAAGCCGCAGCCGGCGGCGGAAACCGTCGCGGCGCCGCAGCGCTTGCAGCTCAAGGAGGAGCCCAAAGCCGACGTGGCGCGCTACGACCGGCTGCTGAAGAAACTGGCGCTGGCGGCGATCGCGGCGATGCCGATGTTGATGGCGGTGTCGCATCGTGGCGTGGAGGTGCCGTATGGAACGCCATGACATGCTGCTCAAGCTCAAGTCCCTCAAACTGCACGGGATGGCGGCGGCCTTTGATGAGGTCATCGACGAAGGCATCAAGCGCAGTCGCACTCCATTCGACGTCCTGGGACGGTTGCTGGCGGCCGAGGATAGCGAGCGCCATGCCCGCTCGATTCGCTATCAGATGACAGTAGCCAAGTTCCCCGAGTATCGCGAGCTCGCCACCTTCGACTTTGCCGAGTCGCCGGTCAACGAGCAGCAGATTCGCATGCTGCACGAGGGCGATTTCATCGACGAGACGCGCAACATCGTGCTGGTCGGCGGCCCGGGCACCGGCAAATCCCATCTCGGGCTGTCGCTGGCGATTCAAGCGGTCAAGACCAACCGGCGCGTGCGCTTCTTCAGCGTCGTTGATCTGGTGAATCGGCTCGAACAGGAGAAAGCCGCCGGCAAGCAAGGTCGCCTGGCGCAGCGGCTCACCCTGATGGACGCCGTGGTCCTGGACGAACTCGGCTATCTACCGGTCAGTGCCAACGGCGGCGCCTTGTTGTTCCACCTGATCTCGAAACTCTATGAGAAGACCAGCCTGATCATCACCACCAACCTGTCGTTCTCGGAATGGGTCAAGGTGTTTGCCGACGCCAAGATGACCACAGCACTGCTCGACCGCGTCACCCACCGCTGCGACATCATCGAGACCGGCAACGACAGCTATCGGCTGAAGAAACGCAACCAACCGGCACCTGCCAATCGCAAATCGAAGGAGAAGGCGCTCACACCAAACCCCTAAACCCGCACCTGGCCCTGCTCAGTTTTACGTGATCACACCTGCTCTGGTTTCGATGATCATTGACACAAGGCAGCCGCCGGCGACAGCAATGTTGTTGCGACGAACGCTTGAACGGCAGGCGCTGCGAGGGGGTGGCGCATCCTGCACCAAGTATTATCAAGCGCAGTGCGGTGCCGGACTATCCATAAAGGGGAGGCGGGGAATCTGGTGCGCAACGGCGTCGTGGGTAATCTGGGCGACAGGCCTCGCGATAGCGAATCCTTGCGCGTGGTTCACGCCGAGGCTTTTGAGCATGCCGAGGGTCGCGTCATTTTCCACAAACTCGGCAATCGTTCTCATCCCCATCAAATGCCCGATGTCGTTGATCGCTATTACCATTGCGCGGTCAATCGGGTTGCGCGTCATGGTTCGAACAAAATTGCCGTCAATCTTCAGGTAGTCCACCGGCAGGGTTTTCAAGTACGCGAAGGATGAGAAGCCGCTTCCGAAATCGTCAAGCGAAAACTGGCAACCCAGCGTCTTGAGCTCCGAGATCATTTTGGCCGCACGGCTCAAATTGGCGATTGCGGCGGTTTCTGTGATCTCGAAGCAAATCGACTGCGGCGGGACCTTCGAGAGTGCGAACTGCCGACGCACGAAATCGACAAATTCTTCGTCGCCCAATGTCGATCCCGAAAGATTGATAAATAATCTAAGAGGCTGCGCGGGCGTAGCATGTTTCTGGTGCATCGCAAAGGCCATCTCGATGACTTTGAAGTCGATGGCTGACATCATGTTGTAGCGCTCGGCGGCCGGAATGAAAGTCATCGGGGCAATCAAGTCTCCGGACGCGTCCGCCATCCTCAACAGGACTTCATAGCACCGATCCTTTGCCGATTCCTGAAGCGGGATGATGCGTTGAAAGTGAAGGCGGAATCGCTCATTGGCGAACGCGTCGTTGATGCGTGAAACCCACTGCATTTCGCTGGAGCGCGCGGCCAGTTCGCGATCGTCCGGCCGGTATGCCTGTACCCGGTTCCGCCCCTTGTCTTTTGCCGCGTAGCATGCGGTGTCTGCTTCCGCAAGAACGCTCAAGCTCGTGTGTCCGCTGCCGGAGATGCACGAAACCCCAATGCTGGCGGTGACCCGGAAAATCCGGCCGTCCCAGGCGAAGGGGAGTTCGGATAGTTTCTTGCGCCGTCCTTCGGCGATATTGGTGGCTTGTATCAAGCTGCAGCCCGGCAGGAGAATTCCGAATTCGTCTCCGCCCAGCCGCGCCAAAGTGTCCGAAGCGCGCAGCCCCTGCTGCAGTTCGCTGCCGATCTGTCGAAGCAACTGGTCGCCCGCCACATGGCCGCAGGTGTCATTGACGATTTTGATTTGGTCGAGGTCCAGATAAAGCAGAGAATGTTCGCCTCCGACACTGTCCGCGTTCTGCACCAATTGTTCGAGGTGGTGCTCAAATTCGCGTCGGTTCGCGAGTCCGGTCAGGGCATCGTGGCTTGCATGCCAAGCGACCAGATCCTTTTCCTTGAGCAGCGCAGCCTCGGACTGTTTTTGCCGTTGCATGTCCTGGACGATGCTCTCCGCCATCTGGTTGAACGCTCGGCTGGTGGTTTGCATTTCCGGTGGACCGGAAGGCCGGACTCGAACCGAATGGTCCCCTAGACCTAACCGGCGGGCGGCCGCGGCAAGTTCGTAAAGAGGCCTGAGGCCGTTGGTAACGATCGCGAGAGCAATGGCGAGCAGAACACCGATACAAAGAAGCAGCAGTTCCAATTGGGTGCGCAAATTGCGCCATAGCGTATTGGTCTCTACATTGGCATTGATCAGCACCGCAACGTCGCCGTAGTGAACTCCGCCGATGACAATGCTCTTGGTTCGCTCCGGAAGGGGAATATCAACCAGTCGCTGAAAGAGCTCGGGGGCGGCGTCGCTAGGGGCGACGGCTCCGTGCTTTACTATCTGGGCGCCGCGGATGTCGGTCCAAGTAATCCGCGTAACACCGGGACGCTTGGCCCGCAGTTCCAGCATCTGCTCGATTTGTGCATAATCGCCCACGGCTGCAGGTTCGATAATGCTCAGAGCGAGAAGCTCGGTTTGGGACAACAGCCGCTCCGCGAGTTCGTGCCGGATGTAGGCGGTTTCGTGATAGAAAAAGTTGCCGAGCAGTAATAGTCCGAACGTCAGCAGTCCGCCGCCAAAAAAAGAGACCAGGCGCTCGGCGAGATTGAGTTTTTTCCAGATTCGCGAAATCATGCTATTCCGCTTTGACCAAGCTCTCACGGTGAAACTTGCGGAGGTTCTCGTACTCCGCGTCTTCCGCTTTGACGAAACCGAACGGCGGATCCTGTTTGACCAACGCGGCGCTCTCCGCCAGTACTTTCTGTCCTTCGGGGTCGTTGCCCATCTGCACCAGCGCATCGCGTACCGCTGCTGCTTTTTGCTTTGGCACTGATGGATGAACGGAAATCGGAATGTTCAAATACGCTTCGGAACTCCAGAGCACGCGGTATTCAAAGTTCTCCCGCTCGGCAAAGTCGCGCATGACCTGCGAATTGACTCCCGCCGCATTGACAAGCCCCGCTTTCAGTTGCCCCATCGCCCCCTCCTGATTGCCGGCGAATTTTGTCTTCACTCCGATCCCAGCGCGCAGAAGCGCATTCATGGGAACGTAGTAGCCGACAAATGCCGATTTCGATGGAAACACAACGTCCGTGCCTTGCAATTGGGCGAGCGAGCGAATGGGTGAGTGGCTCAAGACCACGATCTGCCCCGTGATAGTTGCTTCCATGGGGCGCGCAATCACTTTGTAGCCGACAGCGTCGTTACCTGGGGTAAAGTTGTGGTTGGTGTATACGATATCGAATTCGCCCCGGCCAACCATCGCGGAAGTCCCGTCCCCGGTCTTCCCGAGTTTTAGCTCCAGCCGCACACCGCTCTTGGCGCTGACGTAGGTCAGAATTGGATTCCAGTATTGCGCGGTCAGGTGCGGGCTTCGCTGGCTCACCACCCCGAAGGACAAAGGTGGATCATTCGCCAATGCGTTATTGGCGTGAACGAGCGCAATAAGCGCCAGAGCGGCAGTAATTTTGTTCACTTGGACGTGTCGGCAGAAGGTGTCGTACAAGGGAAAAGCAAGAGTAATGCCAGCGCTGCTAGGAACTACGATCGCCTGTACTGCCCTTTGCGGGCGGCAGATTAATAGACTATCAATAGAACTGATTAAATGAGGAGTGCGGCCGACGCGGCATGGCAGCAGGTGGAACGCTTCCGCTCGATCCGAACGCGCCGCTTTTCGCCTTGTGGCAACGGAAGTCTGGCCGCGCCGGTACGTTTGCTTTGTACTCGGCGTGCCGAACGTATACGGGAATTTATTCAGCGACGCGATTCACGAGCGAGCCGATACCGCCAATGCGGATCTCGACCATATCCCCGGGGACGATGGGATCCGCTCCCAAAGATGTGCCGCAGGTAATGACATCCCCTGGGCGCAACGTCATCGTGCGCGAAATATCGGCGACGGTCTCATAGGGGTTGAACACCAGGTCCGTCACCGGGTAATCCTGGCAACGCGTGCCGTTGATGAACGATTCGATGCGCAACGTCATCGGATCAATTTCCGTCTCGATCACCGGGCCGAAGATGCCAAAGGTGTCGTAGCCCTTGGCGCGCGAATATTGTGGAAAGGTCGGATCGCGGTTGACGACGTCCTGCGCAGTAACGTCGTTCACCACCGTAAAGCCGAAAACATGATCCTTCGCCTGTTCCACGGTGATCGACTTACACGAACGGCCGATCACGACGCCGATTTCTCCTTCCAGAACTACCCGCTGCGTCTCGCTCTTGGGGTAGACAATGCGCTCGCCGCTAGCGAGGAAACAACTTTGCGGCTTCAAGAAATAGAGAACTTCCTCCGGCGTCTTGCGTTGGCCCTTTTCAATCTGCACTTTGGAATTGTTCCACAACGCGATCATCGCGCCGGGGTTGCACGGGGTGATCAGCTTAACTTTCGAGAGCGCCAACGTGGTGTCGGTGATTCGCGGGTTATCGAACATTTCTCCCGCGGCCACGCGTACCGATTTCTCGCCTTCCAGAATTCCAAACCCGGTCTGTCCCTCATACTGAAAACGCAGAAATTTCATGTTTTCCTTTCCTAAAGGACCACTTTCGCGATCAGCGATGCGCCGCTGAACACGAGAATGGCACCGACGATTTTCAGCATGGTTTCCCGCGAGATGTTCAGGTGCACTTTGTTTCCAAAATAAAGGCCACCGAACATCGGCAGCAGCCCGAGCACGATGGCACGCTGAGTATCCGGGTCGAGCAGCAGTCCCACCGCGACGAACAGTGCCAGGCGAAAGCCACCGTCGATGACGAACAACCAGGAAAAAGTCGCCCGCACCGCGGACTTGTCCTGCAAGCGGTGCGTCAAATAAATGATGTATGGCGGTGCGCTGGTGCCGAAAAGCGCACCGGCGCTGCTCCCGATCAGCCCCGCCGGAGCCGCCCAGATTCGGGAGATTTCACCGTGTGGCTGGATTCCAAGGACATTGCGTACGCCGAAAAACAGGGTGAACGCACCAAGCGCGACCAAGACTGGAGCAGACGGGAAACGCAGTAGACCGAATACGCCGAATAGCGCGCCGACGACGCCGAACGGCAGCAGCAGCTTGATCTCACTCCAGTCCGCCTGCTTGCCGCCAACCCCGCCGAGAATGAATGACGCGAGAAAATCCAGCGTCAGTACGAGCGGCACCACCAACTGCAACGGATGCGAGAAAGCAAGCAGCGGCACCGCAATCAACCCTGAACCGAACCCGGTAATTCCTCGAACCAGGTAAGCACCGAGCAGGATGCCTGAGATTAGGAGATGGTCCATCCCCATTTGGCTTGCCGATCCCTCAACCGGCCGCCATTATGCCCTGTTTCCTCGAAAACGCTTCAACTGCTTACGGCGTCCGCGCACACCCGCCATCGCAGTCGATTGCACTGCAATGTAGGGGCACGCAAAACATTGCAGCTACATTTTCGTATACAGCCGAACCTCCGGCCACCAGCTCCGCTCTGCGCTGAATACATGGCGACCTAAGCCTCTCGTCTAATCGCGCGGCCGCAGCGACGCGCGTCACCCTGAGCGCCCGTCACTTTTCATCGGGTGCCAAAGGGCCACGTGACACAGCGGTCGGCCACGGCGAGCAGCGTGACGCCGTATCGCCGGCGGCGGCCCGAACGCACGCTGCTTTAGCGCACGGTCCAGACGCATTTCGAGACGTGGCTTGCGCTGCGACGTGGCGCGTGCGACGACACCGACGCGGTTCCCGGCTACGTCGAGCGCGACTTCCGCCACTACCTCGAGTGCGGCATTCTCGCCCATGGTTTCGCCCGCGCCCGTTGCGCGCAAAGCGGGCACGACTTCCTGATCGCCTTCTCCTGCAAGGGGCGCGGTGTGTGTCCCTCGTGCAACACCCGACGCATGGTGGCGACGGCGGCGCATCTCGCCGATCACGTCTTCCCGCGCCTGCCGGTGCAATGCGCACCTGCACTTTCACTGTGTGGTGCTCGACGGGGTGTTCGAACCCGCGCCGGGGGGCGGTGTCAACTTCCGTGCCGCGACCGGGATCGAGGCCGCGGCCATCGCCGCGGTGCAGGCCGACATGCGCCGCCGCCTGCTGGGGAGCTTCGTGCGCTTCGGTCTGCTCGAGAGTTCCGCTGTAGCAGGGGTTTGCGCGGCGATGAGCGTCGCGCGTGGTCATCGCTGCGTCCTCCTGTTTCTACGGTTGATCCGCGCCCTCAGTCTCGATTAGCGCGGCAACGTCGCGTTCCAAGGCTGTGCGTTCCACAGCAAGCAAGTGACGAAGTTTGCCGAATAGCTCGCCGAGAATCGCACTATGCCGTGCGCTCTCGCCAGAGAGAGCACGTAGCTGCACAAAGGTTCCCTCGAGGATCGCCGCTTGTTCGAAGCCCATGCGGTTTTCCCAATCCGATAGCAAGCGCCGGGCGGGTGTGTTGTCGTTGCGTTCGACCTGGGCCAGGAGTTGCCATCGGAGCGCCTCGTCGGACACTTCGACGTCAATACGCCGGCCATCATCGATGCCAGGATTGGCGGTCGGGGCTGGGACGGGCGTTGCCGGCCGGGCTCGGGTCGCCGCTTTCGCCGCGTGCAGGCGTCGCTTTCGCGCGGCGTTCGCCTCCCACACCGCTTGGGGGACGAGCACTGCGCGCTCGTCGAGAATTCGATCCGCCTCGGCCACGGGAATGCGCCCCTCGAAGTTGCGCGGGATCACGGTAGCCATCAGCAAGCGATGGATGCGGCTCGCCGCGACGGCACGGTGTCGCGCGTAGGCGCGAACTCCCATCGTGGCGCGGGTCGTCCTGTTCGGGGTGTTCACCATTCACATATCAGACTGACTTATGAGTGTTCACGTGTAGAAAAAGTTTGCAAGCAGTCCGGATCTCGGGGTGCTTGCGCCCGCAATTTTTTTTTAAGCCTCGGAAGGACCCGGCGTCCTTTCTTCGTTGGCCGGACCGATTCGAGTTCATTCGCCGCGACTTGCACGGCGGTAAGCGGCGGCACATGAGTCGTCCGTAGCGGATGTAGCGGTTCCTAGGGGGTGAGGGCCTAGGTATCGTTGCCAAGCGTCGTATAGGTCGTCACGCGTATAACCCTTGGATACCGAGACGCCATCCCGAACATTTTTGGATGTGACACCGTACCGCTTGAGTCGCGTCGCTAAGCCACGAGAATTTAGAGGCTTCCCCCCTAAATCTCCCCAAGGCGACTCCTCCAGTGCGTTGAGGCTTTCGAGGATCGCGACGGTTGGCATCGCGTCCCGGTCGCCGAACACCCGGCGAATATCGGTCAACAGCTTGATGCCTAAGCTAGGCGCCCTATCCCTATATGCCGCTACATCCGCTACAGCCGCTACTCGGGCACGCTTCGGCCAGTCGCCGCCGGCCAAGTCGGCAATCGCGATAAGCGGTTCCCAAGCTTCGGCCCGGCGGTCGGCTACCCCATCCGGAAGGTCCAGCCAGGCGGCGCCGGCGGATTCGCCGACTGTTGCCGCCCAGACGGCCAGCCGATCTCGTAGCACGTGGCCCTCGCTCTCGTTCGTCCGCAACCGATACGGTTCGACAGGTTCGCCGGCAGAACGGCGGCGCATGCCGATCACGATGGAGCGCGTGGTTATGGTGTCCGGTAGATCGCCTATGCCGGCTAACGCCACGGCCGCGAACACGGCGAAGTCCTGCACCTCGTGCCTCGGCCCGACGCATCGTGGTATTGATGCGCCGCGGCGATATCCAGCGTTAAGCAGTGCGCGCAAATCTTTGTTTTGGTCGTCCTTGCCGCGTCGCGTGAAGATCGTATCCACTTCATCGAATAGCAGCGTGACCTGGTGCCGCGCTAGTTTTCGGAAAATCGCCGCGACCGATGGCGACAGAATCAACATCGATCTCGGCGTCAGCACGTCGAGGATCTCCAGCAGTCGTGTCTTGCCGCTCTCCGGCTCCGGACTCAAGGCAGCGAGCCGCGGCGTTGTGTGAAAGTGCTCAACCATGTGAGCGTGCGCGGCCCAGAGCGCTACCGCATCGGCGCACCACGACGACGGAAACGCGACAAACCGAAGAAGGAATGTCCGGACGTCGGACAGCAGCCTGTCGCCGTCAGGATCGGCGTCTGGTGCGTTCGCCGCATCAGGTTGACCCTCCGGTACCTCGGGCCTGCCTGCATTGTCATGATGCTCATCACGATGGTGATCGTCGTCACCTACCTGAGGGTGAGAATCGTCTCGCCATTCCCTCGCGTTTTTCGCGAGAAACGCGCGCTCCGCGAGATATTCCATATCGCCATCGGGGAGCGGTGGGTTACAGTGAATCGCATTCTCGGCACGCAGCGCAGCGGTGACGGCCTCGCGGCTCGTACCTCTTTTCGCCATGCTGCGACCGAGCGCGAACAGGTGCGCGTGGCGACCTCCCGGCGCAATCTTGCCGTCCGCTGTGACAGGCTGTTGCGCCGCGGGTTCGTCTAGCTTCAACCCGAGCGTGCCGACGATTTTGTGCAACGTATACGGCGGTGCCGTCGTGCCGATGCCTTCCACGATGCGCGTTGTCTGCGCGGTTCCCTTGAAATGGCGAAAGCCAGGAAGCCGCATGACGCGCGCGAGGTCATGGACACTCGGATCGCCCGCGAATCTGTGCGCGAGTGCGCGCTGAACGCGTTCGAATTGACCTAGCGGGCAATCGTCGCAAAGCCAGTATGCGTGGAAGCGTCCCAGCGATGATGCGACGACCATGTGCGGATCGAGCCCAGCGGTGAGCACCGTCGCCAGCGGTGCGCCGTCTAAATCCGTGAACACGGCGCGCACCCGCTGGATGTTATGTGTTTGCCGTCCCCTTCCGTCCGTTTCGGCGACGGTGACAAAAACGCCTGCGCGCGATTCTTGCAACGCTTCAAGGCGATTAACCACGTGGTCTAAATCGCCGTGCAGAACGCGTGCAAGCGCGCCGCGCTTCGCCATGGTGTCGTCGAACGTTTGAAACGTGAACGCGTCGGCTTCCGGGTCGAGTCGCCTTAGAAACTCGGCCGCTTGTCCGTAGCGCCAGTCGCGCCACGTGCCGACGTGCGCATCATAAAGGGGCGTGACGCGGCTCTGCCACGCCGTGGCTTCCGAAAACACGCCGGGAGCGCCGTTCACTTTAACCGCCACGCAGGGTTGCGGGTCGCCGGCTGCAATTCCCCAAGGCCGTAGGCGCCGAAGCCGTACAGCGCACGCGCGCAGCGCAACCTATCTCTATAAGGCGGGCAGCTACGCTTCGGGCCTTTTGTTCGCCGGCGTAACTTTGAAATTCGACCTCGCGCCCGTTCGTTTTCTTGCAGACGACTTTAAAGCGTCGCTCGCCTTTTGCTTTATGATTCGCGGTGATTGGCCGCCCAGGCGAATCGCATTTCCGACCCGGTTGCGCCGCCGCGCTGCCGGGTCGTTTCACATCCGGCGGCTTCATGCTACCGCCTTCGCCGCTTCAATTTTCTCGGCGATCCATTTTTCTACTTCGTCTGAATTCCAAGCGCTTGCGCGCTCGCCGATTTTCAGCGGCTTGGGGAATTCGCCGCGTGTGACACGCCAGTAGACCGACGAGGGCGGCACGCCGGTTAGATGTGACACTTCCGGCAATTTGAGCAAGCGCATTGATGGCCTCCACGGACAACCAGCAAGAGTTGCTGGCATATGGCGGCCATTAGAAACGAACGACCCTCGCTTTCTGGCGCGTTAAATACTCCCTTTAACGCCGCGCTTCTGTTTTGGCAGCGGCGGCCCGCCAAATAGCCGCAGATATTTTGTACGCTCTGTGGCCGTCATTGCGCGGGCAGTCAGGACACTCGCAGCGCGCGCCGAGAAACCTAACGCGGTCAGGGAAGCCATATGTGCCGCCGTTGTTTGATCGCGCTTAGATCGCGTGTTACGAGTCGCGGCAGTCCCGCCGGCACCCCGATACTTCGGCGATAGGCCCATCGCTTGATCCATCGTCAACGATCCCTTCGCGCGGTGCCAGCGCTGCAAACACGTCACCAGCCATTCCAGCGCCGCGGGAAGCGGAAAGAGCGTAGCGTGATCTGCGGCAATGATGGATTCGATTGCATTTATCGGCGAGCCCAATTTCTCGCGTTCTTCCACCAGCTCAAATCCTTCCCACAACTCAACAGCGTGCTTCTTCTGTTCCAGCGCGCGCAGCAAGTCGAAGGTTTCGCCCGCGCGTAGCGGGCGCGGTGCGAACTCGCCGGGGCGATCCGGCGGCTTTATCGCCGCGTCGAGCATCGCTTGTACCGCTTCCGGTCGCTTTGTCGTCATCGTGCGCCCCCGCCTTTTCGCATGCGCTCCTCACCGATGTGCGCGACGTTATCGCCCGGCGCGGCTTCGAGATACCGTGCCCATGCGCTGAGCGCCGCCGTTTTCTCCGGCATGTAATCGTGCCGGTCGTAGTGGCGCGCCTGAATCCCTCCGAGCCCGTGCGATTGGATTTGCGCGCGAATGTCTTTTGATATGCCCATGCGCGCAAGCGCGGTTTCGCAAGTGCGACGAATGTCGCGCAGTTGGAATACCTCGCGCACGACGCGCTGCGCTTTCGGCTTCGCGAGTAGCGATGCGGCAATCTCGCGCGTCGCAGCGGACAGCGTTTCCGGGCGCAGCGGCGCGGTGCCGTGTGTCGAGAATAGCCACGCGCTTTGCTGCCTTTCGGTCCGCGCAAGACAGCGCTTGATTATCGGCACGGCCGCAGCCGACAGCGGCAGCGTGTGCACGCGCGCTTGCGAGCGCCTCCCTTTCGGATCGTGCAGGCGAAGCGTATTAGCGTGTAGATCAACATCGGCGACGGTAGCGCGTACCAGTTGCGCGGGCCGCTGTCCGTTGTTTTTAAATGAAAAATCGAGTCAAGCGGAGTCTAGAGAAATCTAGAGAAAACCGGAAAACGGGGACTCATAATCCCTTGGTCGCTGGTTCGATTCCAGCCAGGCCCACTTCCTTGCGGAGCCGACCTGCATGATCGCCTGCCCGGCAAAGGTGTCCGGAGCCGTGCGCCGTGGCTCTTGATCACCGCCTACTTACGCTTGACGTAATGCGTAATTTCAAGCAAACTACATTCTCCTATGATCGTCAGCTACCGGGGCAAGCAGACTGGCGACTTCGCCGAAGGCAAGCGGGTCAAGGCCTTTGACGGCATTCACCGCAAGGCGGAGATGAAGCTTGACCAATTGGACGCCGCGACCGCGCTAGCTGACCTAGACCTTCCTGGCAACCGGCTCGAAGCGCTTAAGGGGGCTCGGAAAGGTCAGTACAGCATTCGGATCAACGACCAGTGGCGGATTTGCTTTGAGTGGCCCAGTAGGTCGCCTGGGCCGACCAACGTAGAAATCGTCGACTACCACTGAAAGGTGAGATATGGGACGTAGTGCGATTCATCCCGGCGAACACCTCGCCGAGCAGCTCGAAGATCTGAGAATGAGTGCTGCAGAACTGGGCAGGCAGCTTGGCGTGCCTACTAACCGGATCACCGCCATCTTGCATGGCCAGCGGGCAATCACAGGAGACTCGGCGCTGCGGTTCGGCCACTTCTTCGGAAACAGCCCGCAGTTCTGGTTGAACTTGCAGGCTGCCTACGAGCTTCGTGTTGCCCAGCAGAAGGTGGGGCAAGCGATCGACGCCTTGCCCACATTGGCGAGTGGCCGACCAGCGAAGACCCGGACAGTTCTGTCGCAGCATAGGTAGTGCACAAAGGCCGGACGGCGGCGTAATCCCTTACACCCGCGTTATTATCTCCACATGCGCATTCGAGACCTCGCCCCAGCATTCCTGCTTATCGCCACGCTGCTTGCCGGGCCCTCACTGCCTGCCCAACAAACTCCTGGGCAAGTCGTTGCGCCCGCGCGCGCACCCGACGTTCCTTACGAACCGTCGCCACCCGAGGTCGTCAAGACGATGCTCGAGCTCGCGAAAGTCGGACCCACTGACTTGGTCTACGATCTGGGTTCGGGCGACGGGCGCATCGTGCTCATGGCGGCGAAGCAGTATGGTGCGCGCGCCGTCGGCATCGACATCGACCCACAGCGCATCGCGGAATCGAACGCGAACGCCCGCAGTGCGGGAGTGACCGACCGTGTGCGGTTCATCGAGGGCGACTTATTTGGGACCGATTTTTCTTCGGCGAACGTGGTCACCTTGTTTCTGTGGCCGAATGTCAACATGAAGCTGCGGCCGCTGCTGCGCGCGCTCAAGCCGGGAACGCGCATCGTCTCCTACGTTCACGATCTCGGCGACTGGCGACCTGACAAGGTCGCGAAAGTGCAAAGCCAGCACGGCGAGCGCAACGTCTATCTGTGGGTCGTGCCGGCGACTGGGGTGCCGGCCGGCGAGCGCGTGCACTGACGACGATCCTACCCGCGCCTGCCCGCCGTCACCCGAACACCGCCGCGCACTCGCGCATCGTGTTGTCGTGAATGTCCAGAACGTTGCGCAGAGGGGTCTGATAGCCGCCGGCAAGATTCCACGCGATCGGGACACCCAACCTTGCGACGTTCTCGAACACCAGCCGATCTCGTTCACGCAACTGTTCAGTCGTGAGCCAACCGCCCAGCGGGTCGTCCATGTGCGGATCGGCGCCGGCCTGATACAGGATCACACCACAGTCCACCATCGACTCAACGAGCTGCGGAATGGCATCGAGAAAGCGAGTTGCCTGCTTCGGCGAGTCCCACTCTGCTCCAGCGCTGTAATGCCGGACCCAATCCGCGCCAAGTTGCCGCACGATATCGTCAGTGCCGTTCCCCCAATGCTGATCGAAATCCAGAATCCCCACGCGACTCACGACCGCTTCGAATCGCAGTGCGCAGGCCGTGACCATCAGGCCGTTGAACGTGCAAAAGCCTTGGACGGTATCGTAGGTGGCATGGTGAAAGCCTGAGCACGGGGCAACGGCAACCCGCCCGTTGCGGATCGCTTCGCGCGCAGCTGCCAGCATCGACCCCGACGTGTACGGCAACGACGCCGCAACCGCAGCGGACCGATTGCCAAAGCCGTTGGCCTTCCGGCACGCAAGGACATCCTCGACAAACTGACGGTCGTGCGCCATGGCGAACTGCTCGACCGTAATCGGTTCGGGCGCAACAAGTTCCAGCGGTGTCCCCAGCGCCTGCCAAGACTCCACTACTTCCCGAGGCTTGTGCGCGCTCGGCGAGAAGCTTTCCGAATCGGCGACCATGCAATCGGTGTAGAAGATTTTCATAAGCCGCCGATTGTGCCTGAATGCCGCTTGGCTTCCCAAGCGAGGGGTCAGGCGATTCCGCGCAATCCAAACCGTCGACAGGGCTCGCAACGATTCGCAGCGTAGCGGCCGTCGGTGACAACGTCGAGTCCACCAGCGCGGCTGTAACGCCGAGTCGCGGACGCGATCAGATTTTAAGCAGCTTGCCCGTGCAAACGAACGCCCAGCGCACGGGCTACCTTTAGCACCGTGGCGAAGCTGGGGTTACCGTTCTGACCGAGCGCCTTGAATAGGCTTTCCCGGCTCAGCCCGGCGTCATGCGCAACTTGCGTCATACCCCGAGCACGGGCGATGTCGTCTTGCGCACGGGCGATGTCTGCGGCGTCGTCTGGTGCCTCTTTGACTTAGATCGGCGCGGACGCATAGTCGGAGTGCTACCTGAAGTGGTCGAGTGCATCGCCTCGGTAACCCGCCGCGAACGCGGCGTCCATCTCGCGTTGCCAGGCGGCGATCGTGTCGGTCTCGCTGCGCAGCGCGGCGGCGAGCGGGGATGCGTCTGCACCGATTTCCGCACGCTGTAGGGCTGGCCAGCGTCCCACCCAATCCGGACGGATGCGTTCGAAGACCCGCGACACCCTCGCGCTATGGAACTGCACGTACTTGCGCTCCTCGAACGACACTGCGTGCCGGTGCAGCGCCGACGCATTCGCCAGGAAGCGCGTGTACCCGCCACTTTCGATCAGGCGCAAACCGAACTCGAGATCGTCGAGCGCATCCATCAAGAACTGCTCGTTGAATCCGTTGAGTGCGAAGTACTTGTCTCGCTTCAGCGACGCGTTGCCGGCGTAGAAAAAGGTTTCCGGCCACACGGCTACACTCTGGCGCAGCGGAACGCCGAAAATGCCGCCGGAGTCCTCGAGCCATCGCGGAAATGGGTCTTGCCGGATTTCCGTCGAGAACAGCCCGGCGCCGATTCCCACCGCGTTGACATCCGCATTGGCCGCGTGAAACACCGCATGTGCGCGCAGCGTTCCGGGTAGCGGCTCGAAGTCGTCCGCGAAGATCAAGAGAATCTCACCCGTGCTGGCCCTGGCCGCGAGATTGGTACCCTTCGACCGTGCCGATCCTTTGCCGCGCAGCACCTGTGCATTGAAGCCGGGGTGCCGGCGCCGAACGTCGGCAAAGCAGCCGGCCGCCCCGGACTCCTGCGAATAGTCGACGATGAGAAGCTCGAACTCGCTCAACGGGAGCGTCTGCGCCAACCAGGCGTCCGGGAAGTATCGCCTCTTGTGTTCAAAGGGGTCACGCTCGCCGACCACGAGGACGGAAATTCTCATGCGGGAGGGGCTCGGCGCGCAGGCACCCCGTCCAGCACCTGCCTGCGCAATAGTGCGGCAGGCACATGCTGCAGACCCTCACTGGCGGCAATGCACGCGAACCACATGCTCTTCCATACACGGGGGATCGGAGCAAACCGCTGGCACGATGCGGCGCCGACAAGCGCGATCTGGACAAACGATTTCATCACCTCCACGACTTCCGCTCGTGCTTTCTCGCCGGATTCAGTGATCGTGTTGCTGCCGTGGAGGCGGTAGTCGTAGAGCGACTGCGTCATCAGCAACGGTTCGTCGACCAGGCTCGCTCGCAACGCAAAGTCCCAATCGTGGTTGTAGCGATAGTCGCGAAAGCCGCCCAGCTGCTGCCAAAGCGTCTTGCGAAACGTGAGGTTGCCCGTGGAGATCGTATGGTTGTTGGCAAGCAGTGACAAGCCATGCGTGTGGCATTGCAGCGCGGCGTCCTGGTTGCGCACGATCTCGCGCGCTCGCGGGTTGCTGTTCGCATGCAGCGGCGTGCCGCCACTGTCCATGCAACGCACACGCGCCGTCGCCCATTGGGGGGAGATGGCGGCAAACGCCAGGCTCATGATCGCGACCCTTTCCGGGTGCATGCGGTCATCCGAGTTCATTAGCTGGATCACCGAACCCCGGGCGCAATCGATGGCCTCATTGAGGGCGTGGCTCGCGCCGCGATTGTCGCTGGCGATCAGTTGGACCGGCATCGGCGCGACGGCCAATGCCTGGCGGAGCACGGACAGCGTATTGTCGGTCGACCCGTCGTCGATCACAATGAACTCGCACGGCAGGCGCGTTTGCGCCAACACCGAGCGCACAGACTCGACTACGTAGAATTCATGATTGTAAGCCGGCATCACCACGGAGACGCTCGGCAACACGGCCGTGGACAACCCGGCGAACGAATCCCGGAACGATCGCACCTGCTCCTCTCGCGCGATCTGAAAGCGCTGATACTGGGCGACGTTCCTCTGGAACTCGGCATCCAGCACGTCGTGCGCTACGGCGGCGACTAGCAGTCCGAGGTTCTGCCAGAATCCCGGCAAGCCCTGCGCAGGCGTTTCCAGTAACGCGGCAAACGCCGTGCAGGACTCTTCGAACGCACCAATTTGATACAACGCGAGCGCCCGCATGTGGGCAACGTCCCAGTCGGACGGGTGATGCCGCAGTACGTCGTCGTACGCAGCCACTGCCGGTAACAGCGCATGGCCAAGGTGCAGCCGCAGACCCTCCTGCCGCCGGGTCGCCAGCTGCCGCGACGCGCGGGAGCGTCAGGGCGCCACAACAGCACTTGTCACGCAATCCGCTACCGCAGCTGCATAGCCGATTCCGGCTCTCCGTCGAGTGGGGTCGCGCGGTGGCGTCCATTCGGCAATCGATCCGCGCTGACCCGAGGAATACCCATTGTATCTCCAGTGATTCAGAGGCTATCGATAGTTGTCAAACAAGAGCAAAAGTGCGACCAGGGCCTGCAATGAGACTTGCCAGCCCGGCCCGAAATACGCGGGTTCGCGAGATTGAAACACAACAGCTCGAGGACGAGCATGTTCTGATCCTCGCACTATCCGCAACGAATCCCTCGTGTGTCAGTTAATTCCGACACCAAGGCGGACAGTTTTCCGATTGGTGTCCTCTCCGAAGTTCGTTGATGATGCAGGTTGAGCGGGTTAATGAACTCGAAGATCCGCCGTTCTGGGCGGCGCGGAGTTTCTCGACGACTCTGGCCGAGGCGCGAAAGACGGCGAACCCCCGCAGTTTTGACTCATATCCAGCTTGGCATAACACTTTTCCGACCCAGCAAACTCGTGACCCTTACAGGACAATCAAAATGGCAAATCCGTTCGTACACGTTGAACTCACAACCACCGATGTCGCGAAGGCCAAGGATTTCTATGGCAAGCTCTTCAGCTGGAAGATGGAAGACATGCCGATGTCTGAGGGTCCCACCTACACGATCATCAACGTCGGAGAAGGTACCGGTGGAGGCCTGATGCAGAACCCGATGCCCGGCGCGCCATCGATGTGGATGGCGTACGTGAACGTCGACGATATCAAGGCGGCTACCAAGAAAGCGGCATCGCTCGGTGCCAACGTGATGAAGGACACCACCGAGGTCAAAGACATGGGCTGGTTCTCGATCATCACCGACCCGACGGGTGCAGTGCTCGGGCTTTGGCAAGGCAAGTAAGCTAAGAGCGGATCCTCGACAGCGTAGGTTAAGAATAAGCGCTGCGGGCAACGCCGCGACGTCGGCGATTTCGTCAGGAAGGTGCACCTGCGGCCTCAGCGGTTGAGCGAGCGCAGTCCGCGCGGCGCATCGCACCAACTCGCAGTGGGTTCGCCGCGCGGGTGCCACCACTCCTCGGGCGGCGCGACATGGAGGATCGACTAGCTCGTCTTCTTGGTGGCTTTTTTCGGTGCCGACTTTTTGCCTGATGCTTTCTTAGGCACTTTCGCGCCTTCGCGCCGAGCTTCTGAGAGCCCAATCGCAATCGCCTGTTTCTTGCTCGTTACTTTCTTGCCCGAGCGACCGCTTTTGAGCGTGCCCTCCTTGCGCTCATGCATTGTCTTCGCGACTTTCTTCGACGCTGCCTCTCCATATTTTGCCATCGTCGCCCTCCGCTAACAAACTGTCGATATGAGCAAAACGCTATCAATTAGCTTCCTGTTTCAACCGCCGACGTGAACGTTTGCGCAGCGTGTCGCGGTCACGCACCGAGCAGGTCGTGGAGGCATCGCGCCACGACTTCCGTTGCGCGGTAGAGATCGTCGAGCTTGAGTTTTTCGTCGGCGCGATGGCCGTTGGCCTCCAGCAGCGTGTGTGGACCGGCGCCATACAACACAGTCGGGATGCCGGCGGCCGAATAGTGACGCGCGTCTGTGTATAGCGGCGCACCGTGCGGCCTGACTTCCTCGCCCATGACGCAAGTGGCATGACGCGCGATTGCGTCGACCAGTTTTTCCTGTCCCGGCATCGGCACGAAAGGCATCGCCAGCAGGATCCTGCGCACGCTGCAGGTGATGCCGGGCCACTGGGCGGCCGACTCCTTGATCTGCCGCATAAGCGTTGCTTCCACCTCAGCCGGATTCTCCTCGGGAATGATGCGGCGGTCGAGGCGAAACGTGATCTTGTCGGGGACGACGTTGGTGTTGATGCCGCCCGCGATCAGGCCGGCGACCAGCGTCGGGCTGTCGATGCCGATGACCTGCGACCTCTGCGCGGCGTAGGTCTTGCGGATCGCATAGAGATCGGTGAGCACGCCGGTGGCCGCCTCGACCGCGTCGACTCCCGTATCCGGCCGCGCTGCGTGCGCCGACTTGCCGAGGATCTCGACTTCCAGATGAAGGCAGCCGTTGTGGGCCGTCGTGATGCCATAGGCGAAACCCGCGGAAATCACATAGTCGGGCCGGGAAATCCCTTGTTCCAGAAGCCACGCCGGACCCAGCACGCCGCCAGTTTCCTCGTCATACGTAAAATGCAGCTCCACCGCGCCCTGCAGGTCTGCCCCGCTCGCCTTGAGCGCTAACAGTGCGTAGGCGTAAGTCGCGAAGTCGGATTTCGACACCGCAACGCCGCGGCCGTACATGTAGCCGTCCCTGATCTGCGCGCCATAGGGGGCGGTGGTCCAACCCGTCCCCGGCGGCACCACGTCGCCGTGGGCGTTCAGCGCGATCATGGGACCCGGACCGAAGCGCTCGCGCACCACCAGATTGGTGGCGCTGATCATGCCGTGGGCGCGCACCATGTCGGCGGGCACCGGATGCCGTTCGACCGTGAAGCCGAGTCCCTCCAGCAGCTCGGCAGCGCGTTGCGCGTGCGGCGCGCAGTCTCCCGGCGGATTGTCCGACGGCACCTTCACCAATTCGACCAGAAACCGCGACTGGTTCGCGCGCTGTTCGCTTAAGTACCGTTGGATGACGTCATTGTCTTGATCGGTCATTGCAGACTCACGAGTTCGGCTCGACTTCTTACGAGAAAACCGCTTCGAGGTCGATGTCGCCGGTTACCGCCTGCCGCAGATCGAGTGAGCTCTCGACGTGGTTTAAGTGTTCGAGCATGAGCGCCGCCGCGCGATCGGCGTCGTGCGCCTCGACGGCGTCGGTGATGTCGCTGTGCTCGTGGTACGGGCACGATGGAACGTTCGGCGCGTCGTACAGGATGATCACGAGGCAAGTCAGCGTTTCGAGCTCGCGCATGGCGCGCGCAAGAAACGAGTTGCCCGCCGTTTCGGCAATGATCTGGTGAAACTCGCCCGACAGCCGAATAATCGAGCGTTTGTCTCCCGCGGCTCGCGCCGCCGACTCAAGCGCAACGTGCTCCCGCAGCCGTGCGATCTGCGCCGCAGTCGCTAAGCGCGCCACGCGCTCGACAAGGCTCGGTTCGATCAGACGGCGCGCCTCGAATACCTGACGGGCTTCGTCCACCGTCGGGCTGCTGACGAACGCACCGCGGTTGGGAACGACCGTGACGATGCTGTCATGCGCGAGCCGCGCAAGGGCCTGCCGAATCTTGGTCCGACTGACGCCGAAGACGCTCGCCAGCCGCTCTTCGACCAATTGGGTGCCGGGCGGCAATCGATGCTCCAGGATGGCGGTTAGCACACGCTGATAAATGCCGTCGATGCTTAAGCGCGGACGCTTCGGCGGTGTTTTCGAACTTGGGCGTCGCGTGCTCTCGCGCAGCTCCGGGCTCCTCGTACGCACGCGTTTGATCGTTGAATCGGCGCGATCCATAAGGGGAGATAGAACGGGCTGCTGGGTTGTGTGTGTACAATGTTGGATACTACTCTTGCTTTCGATAGTACATTTATCTCTTTAATATTGCAAGCTTTATTGGCCATAACTCCCCCCCCAGTCAAATGGTACGAAGTTCTGGGAACAGATATTGACAGATTGGATACAATATGGTCGAATCATTGTGCGCAATTACCTCGATAGTGCGGAGGCAGGTTGGGTCCGGGAGACGCCGTTAAACGATGACACGCACTTTGCTAGGGATGTTGACCCCCTCCTCCAACACCACGCTCGAGCCGGTGACGACGGCGATGCTCGCGAGCCTACCCGACGCGAGTGCGCACTTCGGACGTTTCCGCGTCACCGAGATCGCGCTATCCGAGCCGGCGCTCGGCCAGTTCGACGACAGCGAGATTCTGCGTGCGGCAGAGTTGCTATCGCATGCGAAAGTGCAAGTCATCGGCTGGAACGGGACCTCCGCGGGGTGGCTCGGCTTCGCGGCTGACGAACGCCTATGCCAGCGGATCGTTGACGCGACAGGCATCCCGGCCTGTACGTCCGTGCTGGCATTAAACGCGATCTTCCGGCGCACCGGGGTCACGCGATTCGGTCTGGTAACTCCGTACCTTGACGACGTGCAGTCGGCGATCGTGAAGAACTACGCCGC
>Ga0136617_10001426_pt1 | contig 21266 bp, 20 predicted proteins | sample AntDrymUQ3222106_2_FD_129672 | JGI IMG/M metagenome (GOLD analysis project Ga0136617, IMG submission 129672) | Polar desert sand microbial communities from Dry Valleys, Antarctica - metaG UQ322 (21.06) | ecosystem: Environmental > Terrestrial > Soil > Desert | place: Antarctica: Dry Valley...
CCGGCCGGCCGCCGGGCAAAGGACCAAAAGGTGCCACCGCGGCGAACACCCTGCATACGGGCTCACCGGGCCGCGGCGACGGCCAACCGAAACCCCCGACGAACTTACGTTCCTGACCACTAGTCGCGAACGACCCAGTACGGAAGTAGGCGCACGCCCCGCAGGCCACCACCCGCCAATCCTCGACCCCCGCGTGCTCATCACACACCAGCAGTTTCATGTCCTCTGCGGCAGCGAGATGCTTGAGCAGGCCGCCGAGGGTCAGCGTCGAGGCGCCGATGCGGGTCTGCAGCCCGGCGGCGTCGAGGTCGTCGGCCTTCCAGCGGAAGGTCATGCGCAGGCAATCGAGCGCACCGACCAAGTGCTCAAGGTCGGTGCCGGCGACGGGCGGTTCCCACGGTGGTCGCTGTCGGTCATGGCGCCCAACCGTAGGCCCCATTCAGGACGTTTCGTGTCCGGAAAGCCAGGTGACCTTGCCCGACGTGGGATGTTCGCAAGCGCCACCCCTGCGCCCCGAACCGCACTCGGGAGTGCGCGCCCGTGAGCCTTCCTCCGCACACGCCCGCTGCGAACGCTCAGACCGCCCGGCTGCCGCGGGTTGACTGGCGCAGCTCGACCAGCCCGCGCACCGCGATGAGCACGGCGAACACCGCCGGGTCGGTGCGGAGCGTTTCCGGGCCGTACAGACCCCACAGGTAGGACAGCACGACGTACAGCACGGCCAATGACAGCCCCGGCAACGTGACGCGCAGCCGGAACCGACGTGCCGCGACGCAAGCGGCGAGGACGCCTACGCCGACGCCGACGAGGTAGCCGACCTCGGGGTCCACATCCACGGTGCCGCTCAGCACGAGCGCGGCCGAGATTCCCCACCCGGTCAGCACGAACCCGGCCTCCCACATCTGACCGGGACGGCCCGACGCGGCAGCGGCTGTCAGGAAACCTGCGCCCGCGGCCAACGGCAACCAGTAAAAGGCCAACGGCCCCCGGGGCTCCAAGGCGAAGACCAGAAAGGCCGCCGCCCCGAGCAGCGCCAGCCCGCTGCCCAGGCGCTGATTCACGAGGTCACAGTCATGAGGCGTGCGTCGGCTTGGCCGGCCACGGTGCGTCCACCGCCCGAAGGCCGCTGTAACCGGCCGCCCGCGCGGCCAACGCCGCGAGCACTCCAGCAGCGGCAGCGGCGTTCTCGATCCGTCCGGCCAGCACCCAGCGCGCCGCCTCGTCGAGGTCCACCCGTCGGATGGTCAGGTCGCTTTCCTCGTGCTCCCCGACGTACCGGTCCGCCGCGGCGACGTCGGACAGGTCGCGGGCCAGGTAGACGCGGACCGCCTCGTCGCTGAACCCGGGCGAGCTACGCAGATCGAGCAGGGTGTCCCACCGCCGTGCGATGAGGCCAGCCTCCTCGGCGAGTTCCCGGGCGGCGCTGCGGTGTGCCGCCTCCCCCTGGACATCCAGCAGTCCGGCGGGCAGTTCCCAGAGGTAGTCCCGGACCGGATGGCGGTACTGCCGGATCAGTACGACCCGCTCCTGCTCATCCAAGGCGACGACGACCGCCGCGCCTGGGTGGGCCACGGTCTCCCGGACCGCCACCTGCCCGTCCAGCATCCGCACAGAGTCCTTGCGCAGGCTGAAGATCTTCCCGCCGTAGATCTCCTCGGAGCTTTCGACGGCATATCCCCCGAGGGGAGCTGCGGCAGAGGGGGCTGCCAGCGGAGTCATGCCGATTCGATCGGGAGGCGGGCGGCCTCGGAGTAGTCGATCGCCGCCCGGATGAACGCCGCGAAGAGCGGGTTCGGCCGAGTCGGGCGCGAGGTGAACTCAGGGTGCGCCTGCGTGCCGAGGAAGAACGGATGGGCGTAGCGCGGCAGTTCGGCGTACTCCACCAGCCGCCCGTCCGGTGACAGGCCGGAGAAGACCAGACCCGCCTCCTCCAAAGCCGACCGGTAAGCGTTGTTGACCTCGTACCGGTGGCGGTGCCGCTCCTCAGCCTTGTTCTCCCCGTACGCCGTCGCAACGATCGAGCCAGGGTTCAGCGCGGCCGGGTAGGCGCCGAGGCGCATCGTGCCGCCCATGTCGCGCTCTCCGGCCACCACGTCCATCTGGTCGGCCATCGTCGCGATGACCGGATGCGGGGTCCCGGGGTCGAACTCGGCGGAGTTCGCCCGGTCCAGCCCGGCCAGGCTGCGGGCGACCTCGATGACCATGCACTGCAGGCCGAGGCACAGACCCAGGACCGGGATCCCGTTCACTCGCGCGTAGCGGATCGCGGAGACCTTGCCTTCGATGCCGCGGACGCCGAAACCGCCGGGGATGACCACGCCGTCCAGGTCGGACAATGCCTGCTGGCAGCCGGCGCTCGTGTCGCAGTCGTCGGACGGGACCCACCGGATGTCCACCTTGGAGCGGTGCGCGAATCCGCCGGCGCGGACCGCCTCGATCACCGACAGGTACGCATCGGGCAGGTCGACGTACTTGCCGACCAGCCCAATGGTCACCGTCTGCTTGGACCGGTGGACCCGATCCAGCAGATCGCCCCACACCGTCCAGTCGACGTCGCGGAAGGGTAGTCCCAGCCGGCGTACGACGTAGGCGTCCAGGCCTTCGCCATGCAGCACCTTCGGGATGTCGTAGATGGACGGTGCGTCGGCCGCGGAGACCACCGCCTCGGGGTCCACGTCGCACATCAGCGAGATCTTCCGCTTCAGGCCGGCCGGGATGACCCGGTCCGATCGGCAGACGATGGCGTCGGGCTGGATACCGATGCTGCGCAGCGCCGCGACCGAATGCTGGGTGGGCTTGGTCTTGAGCTCCCCGCTGGGGGCGAGGTACGGGACCAGCGAGACATGCAGGAAGAAGCAATTGTCCCTGCCGACGTCGTGCCGGACCTGCCGGATCGCCTCGAGGAAGGGCAGCGACTCGATGTCGCCGACCGTCCCCCCGACCTCGGTGATCACAACATCGACGCCGGTGGACTCCGCTGGGTCCAGTGCGGCGGTGGACATCCCGACGATCCGGTCCTTGATCTCGTTCGTGATGTGCGGGATGACCTGCACGGTGTCGCCGAGGTACTCACCGCGGCGCTCCTTGGCGATGACCGTCGAGTACACCTGGCCGGTCGTGACGTTGGCCGAGCCGGCGAGCTCGGTGTCCAGGAACCGCTCGTAGTGCCCGACGTCGAGGTCGGTCTCCGCCCCGTCGCGGGTGACGAACACCTCGCCGTGCTGGAACGGGTTCATCGTCCCCGGGTCGACGTTGAGGTAGGGGTCCAGCTTCTGCATGGTGACCCGCAGGCCACGCGCCTTGAGCAGGCTGCCGAGGCTGCTGGCGGTCAGCCCCTTGCCCAGCGAGGACGCGACCCCCCCGGTCACGAAGACATGCTTGGTCGTCTTGAGCCTGGCTCCGTTCACGAGCACACCGCTGGAGCGCAGTGGACGGAGTCAGGCGTGGTCGTATGCCGTCCGAAACTCACAAGGGACTCCCGTGTCCGATCGCCTCAGTCCGCAGGACCTGCGCTGTCACGGGAGTTCACGGTAACACCCTCGATACGCCGATCCGGCTCACGCGACCTCCGGTCGCGAGGTGTGTCGACACCGGAGTCGTCGGTGCCGCGAGGTTCTGCCGGGTGGTGTCCGACGGTGGCGGCCGACAGCGCCAGCGGAACGAACAACCAGCCCGCCGCGACCGGTACGGCGATGCCGGAGTCGTTGACCAGGAAGCCGACCAGTCCGGCCACCGCGACACCGGACAGACCGGCCCGGATCTCACGCTGGTCGAGCAGTCCGTGCAGCTGCCCGCCCGGCCGCAGCAGCAGCCACAAGGTGACCGCGAACACCGGAATCAGCAGGCTCAGGGGGCTGTGCAGGAGTATCCCGATGTTGGCTTCGGCCTTGCGCTGCACGATGGTCCTGGCCGAGCCGTCGAGCAGCTGCCCGATGAACCGGCCGAGATGGGTCTGCTCCGAGGCCGGCCGCAGGTAGTCCAACATGGCGATGCCGGTCACGACCACCGCGCCGGCGAGTCCGGCCAGCCCGAGCCGGGCCGGTGACGGCCGCAGCCGCAGGAGCACCAGCCCGAACACGAAAAATGCCGGGACCAGAGCGAGTACGCCGCCGAAGTCGCTGCCCAGCCCCGGCGCACCGGTCACCGAGACGGCGGCAACGGCGGCGGCGACCAACACGATCCGCTTCCGGGCGGGCGGTGCGATCCGGACCAGGGCGGCGCTGAAGAGCAGCGCGCTGGCCGCGAAGATCCCGAACGGGATATTGCCGAAGCCGGTGAACCGGCCGGCGACGATCGAGTTGTACCCGAGCAGGCTGGCCAGCTGCAGTCGGGATCCCAGCAGCACATCCCCGGCGAGCGTTGCGAGGGTGACCGTCACGACCACGAGTTCCGGCCCGAGCGGGCGTGAGCGCCACGGCCCGGCCAGGGCCAACGCCGAGATCGCGACCATCGCGACCGCGACGAGGGCAGCGAGCAGCATCGGCGTCGCTGTCCGCCACCACGGCACCAGGTTGGCCAGAAACGTCGCCACCGGCAGTGTGGCGACCACCAGCGCCACCACTCGAGCGACCTTGAGCGGCGTGCCAGCGCGCAGGACGAGCAGGCACGCCAGGCACAGGGCGGCGGTCAGCACGACCAGCCACCAGAAGAAGGTAGTCGTGAGCGACCCCTGCGCGCGGGCCGCGACGTTGGCGTCGGTCAGCGCGGCGACGGCCTCGGCCAGCGGCTCCGGTCGTGACTGCCCAGGCTGAAACGGCTGGCCGACCATCGAGGTCGGCGAATCCAGGCCAAGCCGGTCCAGTGCGGTCGGCGCCACATCGATGAGCTGCACGTACGGCGCCCGCCCGGTGCTGGCCGACGTGAGGTATCCCGGCTCGATGCCCGGACCCACGTCGATCGCCACATGCAGGGAACTAGTGTTCACGCCGGTCTCAGAGCTGCCGACGATGATCAGTTCGGCCGCCGGAGGGAGTCCGCCGCGCAGGATCCCGAGCCGCTCGTCCAGTGTCGTCAAAGCTCCGTCGCGGTCCACCGCCCCGATCAGCTCCGGCATCGAGACGACGGTGAGAGGGCACTGGCTGACCACGCGGGTCCAGCCGGTCGAGCTGCCCGGTGGGTTGGTCAGCAGTTCGGTCTGGGCGCCTGCGTGATGCAGCGCGAGGACCGGCCCACGACCGACACCCGTGGCACAGTTCACGGCGGCGCCGAGCTCGCCGGGTCGCGCGCCGTAGGCGTCATCGCTCACCACCGGGAACTCGTCGAGGACGGAGACGACCGCGGTGAGGTTCATCCCCGCCTCCTCCTGCGGCAGGCAGCCGGCGAGTACCGCCTCGGGCGGCACGCCGGGATCGGGCGGCACCACGTCGGGCTGGGCGGACAGCGGCTCCGGCGGCAGGTTGAACCTGGCTCGGTTGCCGGCGCCGAGAGTCACCCAGCCGTCGAGCACACAGGTCACCGACCGGGCCGACCGGACCGTCAGGGCACCGATGCTGCCGGTCTCCGCGGCCGACCACAGCTGCGGCGTACCGCGCTGGCTGACATCGGCCCACACCAGGCCGGGAACCGCCACGATCACGACGTGCTCGGCTGTCGCCTCATCGGTGGCTGCGGCGGCCGGCCCGCTCGCGCCGAGGAGTGCCAGTACGGCGGACACCGACCCGAGCAGCCAGCGCCTCACTGGGCGGCGCCGAGAAGTTCGGCGTACACGGCCACGACCTGCCCCGCGGTGTCCTGCTCGGTCGGCAGGTGCTGCGCGCGCGCCGTCGCCGCCCGGCCCAGCGCCTCGGCCGCGGCCGGGTCGTCCAGCAGCCGGCGTACGGCGGCGTCGAGGGCGTCCACGTCGTCCGGGCGGACCAGGACGGCGCCGTCCCCCACGAGGTCCGGCAGGCCACCGACGGCCGTGGTGACCAACGGACGGCCGGCTCGCAGCGCCTCTTGGGCTACCAGCGGCCAACCCTCCCACCGGGACGGGAGCACGACGATGTCGGCAGCGTTGAGCAGGTCCGCGACGTCCGCGCGCCGCCCCAGCAGCCGGACCGGCGCGCGGAGTTCGGCGATCTGCGTGCGCAGCTGCGCCTCCAGCGGCCCGCTGCCGGCAACGGCGACCAGGGGCACCGGCTCCCGGGAGGCCCAGCGGGCCGCCGCTGGGACCAGGACGTCGTACCCCTTCTGCTCATGCAGCCGGCCGAGCGCGAGGATCAACGGCCGGTCGACTGCCCCGACCTCGGCCCGGACGTCGGCCGCCGATCTGCTCGATTCGCCCAGTGGCGGGGCGGCGACCGGCGCCGGCCGCACGTCGCTGGCGCCGGCCCGCAACGCGCGAGCCAGCAGGTCGCCGGAGACCGCCAGCACGAGGTCGGCGCGACGGCAGACCAGTCTTTCCAGCAGCTCGAGGATCCGCCGCCGCGGGCCTGGCGGATCGAGCAGGGCGTTGTGCAGCGTGAGGACCGTGGGGCGCGATCGTCCGGTTCCCGCGAGCACGGCGACCAGTCCGGCCCGCAGACCATGTGCGTGCACGAGATCACAGTGCCGGGTGAGCCGGTACAGCCGAGCCGCCGCTCGGGCGTCGCGCGCCGGGCGCGGGCTGGCAGCGATCTCGACCGGGGCGAAGCGTGCTCCGACGGTGCTGAACCGGAACAGCTCTTCGGTGGCCGCCGGGCCGAACACGCTCAGGTCCGCTCCGGCCGCCGTCAAGGGTTCGATCAGGGATCTGACGTGTGCGCCGACACCGCCGGTGCTGGTAGCGAGCGTCAGGGCGATCCGGCGTCCGGCCAGCTGCCCGGTCAACGAACCTCCTTCTCGGCTGCGGCAGCCTGCTGCGCCCTGCCTCGGTTGAGGACCGACATCGCCGCCCGGACCTCCGAGCGCGCTGTCACAACCATCATGACCCCGAACAGGACGACGACGCACAACGTCACGGCCGCGGTGGCCCAGATGGCGGCGAGGATGCCTGGCGCGTCGAGCACGTCGGCGATCACCCGACCGGCGATCCCGGCCACGACCGCTCCGAGCAACCCGGCACCGGCGGTTCGCGCCAGGCCGGCCAACGACTGCCCACCGGCCCGGCGAATCACCACGCCGAGCAGGGCCACCCCGAGCAGCGTCATCCCGACGCTGTTGCCGACGGCCAACACCAGAACCCGATCCTGCGGCGGCAACCGCACGGCCAGCACGACGTCCGCGACGACGACGGCGAGCCAGCCCGCGACGCACGCGATCGCGGTCGAACGCGCCTCCCCGCGCGCGTACAGGGCGCGGGACAGCAGCGCGAACAATCCGTAACCGAGCAGTCCGGGCGCGAACGCGGTAATCCCGGCGGCGAGCGTGGACACACTGGGGCGGCCCGGGGCGGACTCCACCACGATCCGCGCGATCGGCTCGGCCGCCGCGATCAGGACGGCGGCGGCGAGCAACGCGGTGAGTGTCACGGCACGGGTGGCCCCGGAGAGAAGCCGCGAGTAGGAGGAAACGTCGGCGGCGTCCCAGCGGTCGGCCAGCCGGGGAAACACCGACATCGCTATGGGTACGGCGAAAACGGCCCACGGCAGCAGGTAGATCGTCTGGGCATAGGTGAAGACGGTGACCGACCCGGCCGGTACGCCGGCGCCGTTACCGAGCAACAGCGCCACAGCGACCGAGATCTGCTGCGCGATCAGCGCGGCGACACCCGCCGCGGCCAGCCTGCGGGCTCGCCCGGCAACGCCGTCGGGAAAGCGCAGGGTCGGCCGCAGCCGCAGACCGAGGCGCGCCAAGGGGGGCGCCAGACTGAGCGCCAGCGTCACCACACCGAGCGTCGTGCCGACCGACAGGATCAGCTCGGCGGTGCGGTCCAGAGTCCCGACATCGGTCCCGCTCGGCGTCCTCTGCCCGAAGAACAGGTACGCCGCAATGACCACCAGGCTGGACAGCAGTGGCGCAAGCGCCGCACCACCGAACTTCCGGTGCGCGTGCAGGACACCGGTCAGCACGATGCCGACGCCGTAGAGGACGACCTGCGGTGCGAAGACTCGCAGCATCGACGCCCCGACCTCGACTGCTCCCGCGCAGCCCTTCGACCCGAGCAGCAACTCCGAGATCTGTTCGGCGAACACGGCGACGGCCACCGCCATCGGGGTCAGCAGCAGCACGCTCCACGTCAGCAACGCTGAGCTGATCCGGCTTGCCCGCTCCTGGTCACCGTCGTTGACGGCACGGGCGAGCAGCGGAACGACGAGGCTGGCCAGGGCGCCGCCGGCGACGATCTCGAAGACGATGTTCGGCACCGTGTTGACGGTCTGGTACGTATCGCCGAGGCAGGTCTGCCCGACGGTCCGGGAGAAGGCAAGGATGCGGCCGAACCCGGTGATCCTCGCCAGGATCGTCACGGCCGCGATCAGGCCGGCGGCGCCGGCCACGCCGAGCAGCACCGGCCCGGCCGGGCCTGCCGAGGGGCGCGTCATCAACTGCCTACCGGGGCGCGGGGCGGCGGCCCAGCGCGTCGAGATCACGCAGCACCGGCGTGGCCTCGATGACCCGGGTGAAGCTCACTCGCTCGTTGGCCGCGGTGAGCCCGACGAGGACGGCCAGCAGCGCACGGCGCCAGCCGGGCCCGCCGGCCAGTGCGGCCCGCAGGCCGAGCAGGGCGCCGAGCGCGTTCGCACCGCCGTCGCCGAGCATGACCTGCTCACCGAGATCACGGCGCAACACCGCGGCCGCCGCGCCCAGCGGGCCGGCGATCAGCAACCCGTGCCGGCCGAGCAGCAGCGGAGCACCGAGCAGGAGCACGACTTTGATCGCCCGGCCCGGGCGCAGGTCGAGCAGGTTGACCAGGTTCGCCGTACCGGCCACGACTCCTCCGGCGACCAGCCGGTCGACCGGTCCCTGACCAGCCGAGCGGCCCGCAAACAGGCCCAGCAGCCCGACCACCCCGAGCTTGACCACACCAGAGCTGATCCGGCCCTCACGCAGCGCGCGCAGATGACCGGCGAAGCCCTTGTCCGGCCGGTCGCGGGGTTGGCCACCGGCGAGGTCGTCGTACACCCCGACGATGCCGCTGCCGGCGCCCGCGACGAGGGCGGCTACGGACACCGACGGTACGGCGCCCGCGCCTGCGGTGAGGGTCGCTGCTGTGCCTACGGCCGGGCCGGCCAGCAGGCTGACCCGTGCACCGCGATAGTTGAGGCGGGACCAGAGCGCTGCGCCTCCCGGCGGCGCGCCGCGAAGCACCGCGAGGACGGCCTCGGCCACCGTGGCGCCGACGGCGGCCAGACCCAGCCGGCCCACGGCGGTCATCGATGGACCGGTGACACCTGGCGCGCCCCGCTGCGCTCGGTCACTGATCCAAAGGCGGAACCGGCTGGGTGTCCTCGCCGGTCCCGTACTTCCCCGAAGTGCCCTGTCCTTCGGCCGACAGTGCGAGCACCGTCGACACCCGACCGGCGGCCACGTTCACGTTGTCCACAGTGGACACCGCTGCAGCCCCAGTGGGATCGGCGCGGATGGCACCGACCAGACCGGTTTCGCCCGCGGACAGGGCGTCGCCGGCGACGACGGCACCCCTGCCTGCGGTGTCCAGCGCCTCGGCCAGCTCGGCCAGGGTGGTGTTGCGCTCGACGGCATCGTCCCCGTCGAGTGCATCCACCGTGAGGATGATCGCGTAGTCCGCGCCGGCCACCTCCGGACTTTCGACGCTGAGTACGCCGAGGCTGGACAGCGCGGCGAGCACGGTCGTCGTCGCCGTCGGGTCGACCGGCTCGAGGCCCTCCGTCGGATTCATCAACACAGTGCCGAGGAGTGCTCCGACCAGGATGCCGGCGTCGTCGGTGACGGGCAGCTGGATGCCCGGTGGCACTCCCTCGCTGGTGGCGTAGTTCTGCAGATCCTGCGCGACCTGCGGGTCGCCGTATTCGGGAAGCAGTTGCAGCGTTCCCGCCACGGTCGCGCCGGCCGCCTCGACCAGGGCGGTGGTCTGATCGACCACGTCGGCGTCGATGTCCTCCGCTGCCAGGACGACGAGCACCGTGGCGCCAGGGAGCTTGTCGGCGACGAGGACCGGTGCGACCGCCTCGCCGAACGCGTCGCCCTCGGCGAGCTGGCTCTGCAGCGTCTGGCTGCGGGTCTCCAGCTCCCGCTTGTCGTCGGTCAGGTTGTCCACCTGCGTGGCCAGCCCGTCGAGCACTGCGCCGTTGAGCTGCGTCGTACCGATCACGATCCCCAGCGCGATGGCGAGAAAGACCGAGATGAGCGAAACGAGGTGGTACCGGAAGCTGATCACGAAAAGAGGTCCTCGAGCCAGAAGGTGAAGTCGTCCCAGGCGTCGCGCAGTATCTCCAGCCAGGTCAGGCTCGCCGTGGACACCGCCAGTGCTGCGACGATCGCGACGAGTGCGGCGATGACGAGCAGGAACAGCGCGGAGTTGGAGATCCGCGGCCGGTACAGGCGGCTGACACCCTTGGCGTCGACGAGCTTGCCGCCAAGTCGAAGGCGGGTCAGGAACGTCGAGGCCATCCCGGCACGGCCCTTGTCCAGGAACTCGACCAGGGTGGCGTGGGTGCCCACCGCGACGATCAGGCTGGCTCCCCTCTCGTCGGCCAGCAGCATGGCGATGTCCTCGCTGGTGCCCGCCGCCGGGAACGTCACCGCCTCCACGCCGAGGTCCTGGACCCGAGCCAGTCCCGGTGCGCGGCCGTCGCTGTACGCGTGGACGACGACCTCTGCGCCGCAGCGCAGCACGGTATCGCTGACGGAGTCCATGTCGCCGATGATGATGTGCGGCTTGAAACCCGCCTCGCGCAGCGCGTCGGCACCGCCGTCGACCCCGATCAGGACGGGGCGGTATTCGCGGATGTAGGGCCGCAGGGCGACCAGGTCCTCCTTGTAGTCGTAGCCGCGGACGACGATCAGGACGTGCTTGCCCTCGATGGGCGTCTTGATCTCGGGCACGCCGACACCGTCGAGGAGAAGCGCACGCTCGCGCTTCATGTACTCCATGGTGTTCGCGGCGAAGGCCTCGAGCTGCGTCGACAGCCCCGCCCTGGCCTCGACCATCGCCTCGGCGACACTGGACTCGGTCTGTTCCGCGCCGGTGGCCACGGTCTTGGTCCCGGCATAGAGGGTGTCCCTGTCGACCCGGACCTTGGTGCCCTCCTTGAGGCCGGCGAAGACCTCCTTGCCGACGCCGTCGAGCAGCGGAATGCCGGCCTGCATGAGGATCCCCGGGCCGAGGTTGGGATATCGACCGGAGATGCTCGGCGAGGCGTTGACGACAGCGGAGACCCCGCAGCCGACGAGGGCGTCGGCGCTGACCCGGTCGAGGTCGACGTGGTCGATGACCGCCACGTCACCCGGATTCAACCGCTTCGTCAGGTTCTTGGTACGCCGATCCAGCCGGACCACCCCTACCACCCCGGGAAGCGCGTCAGTGGCGCGCCCGCGGCGCAGAGTGCCAAGCTTCATTGGGCCATTCTTTCACCGAATCACGGTGTTGACGGACCCGCCACGCGGTCTCCTGCCGCCCGCGGGCCGCCCCGATTTGTCGTGTCTCGCCCTCGCGATCAGCTCGTGCGCGTGCTTGCGCGCGTGCCGGCTGTCGTCCACCCCGGCGAGCATGCGCGCCAGCTCGACGGCCCGGTCCGCGTCGTCCAGGCGTCGTACGGCGCTGTTGGTCACGCCGGCCTCGGCCGTCCTGTCCACGACGATGTGCGCATCGGCGTACGCCGCCACCTGTGGCAGGTGGGTGACGACGACGACCTGGTGGTCGCGGGCGAGCCGGGCCAGCCGGCGCCCCACCTCCACGGCCGCACGTCCGCCGACACCGGCGTCGACCTCGTCGAAGACCAGCAGCGGCACCGGGTCCGCGTCGGCGAACACCACCTCTATCGCGAGCATCACGCGGGACAGTTCCCCGCCGGAGGCTCCGCGTTGCAGTGGCTGCAGCGGCGCGCCGGCGTGCGCGGCCAACAGCAGCTCGACATCGTCTGTCCCCTCGGCACCAGCGCCACACTGCACGCCGTCGACGCTGAGGACCGGCTGGCCGGCGGTCGCCGTTCGTGGGCGGACGGCCGCCTGCACGTTCGCGTGGGGCATCGCCAGACCAGCCAGCTCCGCTGACACCGCGGCCGAGAAGCGCTGCGCGGCCTCGCATCGCGCGGCGGTCAACCCGACCGCTGCCATGGCCGCCAGCGCCTCGGCGGCGTCGCGCTCGTCGGCGAGTGCCCGCAACGCATCGTCGGAGGTGTCCAGCTCGAGCAGCCGCCGCCCGGCCCGCTCGGCCCAGGTCAGCAGCTCGTCGACGTTGTCGGCGTACCGGCGGAGGAGGACCTGCAGGCCGGCCCGGCGCTGATGGACCTGTTCCAGCCGCACCGGGTCGCTCTCGACCCGCTCGGCGTAGGAGGCCAGCTCCGACGCTGCGTCGGCGACCAGGTAGCCGACCTCCGCGAGGTGCTTGTCCAGATTGGCGAGGTGCTCGTCGTACGCCGTGGCGCGGGCAAGCGCGCGGCGGGCGTGGCCGAGGAGGCCGGACACGTCGGTCCCGTCGCCAGCAGGATCGCCGACCAGTGCCTCGTGCGCGTCGCGGCCGGCCTGCTGCAGCACATCCGCATGAGCGAGCCGGGCCGCCTCCGCGTCGAGAGCGCGGTCTTCGCCCGGTTGTGGGTCCAGCGCCTCGATCTCCGCCAGTCCCCGCCGGAGCACGTCGGCCTCCAACACCAGCTCGCGCGCGTTCGTGGTCCGCTCCGTGAGGGCGTCCGTCGCGGCCCGCCAGCGCCGGAACGCCTCGGCGTACCGGCCCGCGATGTCGACGAGTTCTGCTCCGGCGTACCGGTCCAGGGCGGCGCGCTGTTCGGCCGGGCGCAGCAGCTGGACCTGGTCGGACTGGCCGTGGACGGCGAGCAGGTCGGCGGCTACCTCGGCAATCACAGTCAGCGGCACCGCCCGTCCGCCGAGGTGGGCTCGGGAACGGCCGTCGGTACTGACCGAGCGGGAGACGAGCAGGCTGCCGTCGTCGTCGATCTCCGCGCCGGCCCGCATTGCCCGCAGCAACACGGCCGAGGTGTCATCGAGGCGAAGCCGACCCTCGACCAAGGCACGGCCGGAGTCGGTGCGCACCCGTCCACTGTCGCCTCGGCCGCCGAACAGGAGCTGAAGTCCGGTGACCACCATCGTCTTGCCAGCGCCGGTTTCGCCGGTGACCACGGTCAGGCCGGGCGAGAACTGCACGGTGGCATCGTCGATGACGCCCAGGCTCCGGATGCGAATCTCCTCCAGCACGGCCGGCTACGTCCGATGCTCGCGGCTGGTGCTCATTTCGGCTGCTCGCGGCTGGTGCTCATTTCCGCTGCTCGCGGAAGCCGAGCACGGGCAGCTGGAACTTCGCGACGAGCCGGTCGCTGAACGGCGTCGTATGCACCCGGACCACCCGAACGGGCTGGCTCGCGCGGCGGACGTCGACCCTGGCGCCGGCAGGCACCGGCACGGTACGACGGCCATCACAGAACAGGACGGCGTCATGCCCGCCGGCGGCGACGCAGACCGTGAGCACCGAGGTCGGCGACGTCACGAGCGCGCGGCTGAACAGCGCATGCGCGCTGTTCGGTACGAGCAGCAGGGCGTCGACGTCCGGCCAGACCACCGGCCCGCCGGCGGAGAACGCGTACGCCGTCGAGCCGGTCGGCGTCGAGCACAGAACGCCGTCGCAGCCGAAGCTCGTTAGCGGCCGGCCGTCCACCTCGATGACCACTTCGAGCATGCGCTCCCGGGACGTCTTCTCCACCGACGCCTCGTTCAGCGCCCACGCCTCGGCGACGACCTCGCCGCCGACTTCGACGCGGACGTCGAGGGTCAACCGCTCCTCCACGGAGTAGCGCCGGTCCAGGATATGCGCCACGGTGTCGGCCAGCGCCTCCGGTTCGGTCTCGGCCAGAAAGCCGATCCGGCCGAGATTCACACCGATCAGCGGCGCGCCGCTCGGCCGGGCCAGTTCAGCCGCCCGCAGGAAGGTTCCGTCGCCACCCAGCACCAGCACGATCTCCGCTCCATCCGCGGCGCAGGCGTCGACCGCGACCACCTCGGCATCGACCAGGCGGAGCTCGCGGGCCTCCTCGGCCAGCACCCGTACGGCCATGCCGGCGCTGCCGAGCCGACCGGCTACGTCGCGGGCGAGTTCGACGATGTCCTCGCGTCCGGTGTGCGTGACCAGCAGCGCACTGCGCCCGGCACCGCTGTCCGGGGCGGATGCCGAGGGATCAGTCATGAGCCCGGCTCCGTCCGGGAGCACACCACAGGAGCGGACTGGACGGAGCCGGGCGGGGTAACCGTCATGAGCCCGGCTCCGTCCGGGAGCACACCACAGGAGCGGACTGGACGGAGCCGGGCGGGGTAACCGTCATGCCGGTCCGTGCTCGACGGCGGCGGTGATGGCGGCCGGGTCCACTGCCGGGGCGTCACGGCGCAGCCACAGGAAGAACTCCACGTTTCCCGCAGGCCCTGGCAGCGGGCTGGCCACCACGCCGGCCACCCCGAACCCGCTCTCCTGTGCGCTCATGGCCACAGACCGTACGGCCTGCGCTCGGAGTTCAGGGTCGCGGACCACGCCTCCGGCGCCGAGCCGGTCACGGCCGATCTCGAACTGCGGCTTGACCATCGGCAGCAGATCGCCGTCCGGCGCCGTACAGGCGGCGAGCGCCGGGAGGGTGAGCCGCAACGAAATGAATGACAAGTCTGCGACCACAAGGTCCGCTGCTCCGCCGATGTCCTCCGAGCGCAGTCCCCGGACGTTCGTCCGGTCAAGCACCACCACCCGCTCGTCGGTGCGCAGTGACCACGCCAGCTGGCCGTATCCCACATCGACGGCCACGACCCGGCGGGCATCGTGGCGGAGTAGGACGTCGGTGAAGCCGCCGGTCGATGCGCCGGCGTCAAGGCAGCGCCGGCCGGCCACCCTGACTCCCGCAAAGGCGCTGAGTGCGCCCTGCAGCTTGTACCCGCCACGGGAGACGTAACCGGGAGCCTGCTGATCCTGCTCGACGAGCACCGGAGTTGCGGCATCGATCGCCGTCGCCGGCTTGGTCGCGCGTTGCCCTCCGATCCGGACCCGACCGGCATGCACCAGTTCCGCGGCCTGCTCCCGGGAGCGGGCCAGGCCGCGCCGGACGAGTTCGGCGTCCAGCCGGGCCCGCCGTACCACCTGCGATCGGCTCCTCACACCTCGTCGAGGGACGACAGGGCCTCTTGGAGGCGGTCATGCAGGTCAGCGTAGGCCGCCGGGTGGTCGGCAACCGGCAGCGCGTCGAGAACGGCGAAGTCGAAGCCGGCACCGCCGTCGGCCTGCACCGCCGAAGGCTGTGCGGCCTCCGGCGGGAACGGCGTACCGACAGCGGGGCCGGGCTCGACCTGACTCACGAACTGGACCCGCTGCCCGCCGTACCGGCCCCCGACCGCCCGGTGGCGCTCGCGGCCGCCTTGCGCGCCGTTTGGCTGGTCGTCTTGTTGGGCGCCTTCTTGGGTGCCCGAGTCGCCTTGCCTGCCGTTTGGCTGGGCGCCTTTCCAGTGGCCTTCTTGGGCGCCGGAGTCGCCTTGCGCGTCGGAGCGCCGGGCCGGGACGCCTTGGCTGCCTTTTTCGCCGTCGCCTTTTTCGCCGGCCTGCCCCTGGTTGCCCCGGCGCCAGCCGGCGCAGACCGGACGGCAGCGAGTTCGGACTCGAGGTCGTCGACTCTGCGGGACAGGGCCGTCAGCTCTGCCGTGGTGACCACTCCCATCATGGAGCGGGCCCGATCGACCTCGAAGCGGACCACGTTGACCAAGGCCGTCCGGTTGCTCAACGACGTGCTGAGCAGGTCCTCGGCGATCGCGCTGACCTGCTCGGCGGTCGCCTCGCCCTGACTGACCAGAGCTCGGGCGGCGGCCAGCGCCTTTTGCCGGGTCACGTCGGTCAGTCCGCTGGCCAACGCCCAGTAACCGCGTACGGCATCACGCACCATGCGCACCTCCTGCCCACTGTGTGCTGGCTCACGGTACCGCCCCAGCCGTCTGTGCGCGGTGCGACGCGACCGGCAGCGGTAGCGTGCGACCGAGCGGAGGGCCGATGGCTACACAGCAAGAGTGCGAACGGGCGCTGCGACAGCTATCGACGATCATCGCCGGTTCCGGAGGCTCCAACGGCTCGCTGGAACGCTCGGTGTCCTGCCGGATCACCGATCTCGGGGTGGTGTTCTCCGGCGAGCTGCACGACGGACAGCTCGAGGACGTCGCGCAGGCCGACCCGGCGACCTCGGCTCAGGCCGACATCAAACTGGCGACCACCAGTGACGACCTGATCCGCCTGGTAGCCGGATCGCTGGGCTTCGGCGCGGCCTGGAGCAGTGGGCGGCTGCGCGTGGACGCCAGCATCATGGATCTGCTCAGACTGCGAAAGATGCTCTGACCGGTTCAGGCGTGAGGGACGGCCAACGTCTCAAGCGCCTGCTTCGCCGAGGTGTCGGCAGCTGTCACCGACGCGATCCCGCTGGACCAGGCGGCCGCGCACAACGCCCGGAGGGCGTCCAACGGCTCTCCCGACCCGGACAGCGACAGCACGTCGCCGGCCGCGACCGACCAGGACTGGCAGGTCCACCCCGACGGCAGCTGCCGGGCCTCCGGATGCGCGTACAGCAAAGCGCCGAGGTCGGCACCGAGGTAGGTCGGTCGATGCTGTGGTGATGCCACCAGCAGATCGGCCGGCTGGGTGACGCCGGTCAAGACGATCATGCTGGGGCAGCCGACGCGGGCAGCACCCTCGACGTCGGTGTCCAAGCGGTCGCCGACGACAAGCGGCCGCAGTGCCTTCATCCGATCGAGGCACTCGACATGCATCGACGGCTCCGGTTTGCCGGTGACCAACGGCTCTCGGCCCGTGGTACGACGGACGACATCGACAAAGGCGCCGTTCCCGGGAAGCGGTCCACCTACTGAGGGAACGGTGGCGTCGCCGTTGGACGCGACCCACCACGCCCCGCTGCGCACCGCCCGGCACGCCGCCGCGAGGTCACGCCAGCCGGTGTCGGGAGAGTAGCCCTGAACGACCGCGGCGACTGGCTCGACAGCGGTCCCGCCGGAGGATTCGGCAAAGCCACGGATGGGCACCAAGCCGCGCAGCCGAACCTCCTCGGCCAAGGCCTCGGTCCCCACGATCAGCACGCGGGCGCCCGTCGGAAGCCGCTCGGCTAACACCCGCGCGGCCGTCTGGGCGCTGGTGATGACATCCGCCGCGGCGGCCGGCACGCCGAGACGAGTCAGCTGCTGCGCCACCGCGCGTGGACTGCGAGCTGCGTTGTTCGTGACGAACCCGAGCCGCATGCCCAGGCCGGCCGCCGCAGCCAGGTGGGAGGCGGCTCCGGGAACGGGCTGCGAGCCCAGGTAGACGACTCCGTCGAGATCCAGAAGCGCGACGTCGTAGAGCTGCGCCGGCGGACGCGGCGACCCGAGCAAGGCTCCGTCGGGATTGGCGGCAGATGCGGCCGCGGATGTCACCGGCGGGCGGTCAAGGCGGCGCGAGCTCCTCGCAGGGCGGTGCTGTAGTGCGTGACGTCGGGGCGCATCGCCGCGGCCAGCGCGAGGTGTTCCACGGCCGCCGCGAGGTCGCCGATCCGGGCGGCGGCCAGTCCCAGGCCGAACTGCGCATAGTCGTCGGCCGGATTCACGCTGATGATCCACTCGAAGCTCTCGACCGCCTCGTCGTACAAGCCGGCGTCGAACTGCGCTCGGGCAAACGCCTCCCGGACGCTCCGCGAGTCCGGTTCGGCTTCCACCGCGTGGCCGAGAATGATCACCGCGGCGGCCGGGTTTCCTTCGCTGAGCAGGTCGACTCCGCGGATGTACCAGTCGTAGACCTCGCCTCTCGGGACAACGTCCGGAGGCGGCGGCGGCAGGTCGTCGAATGGTCTGCGGGCGGGTACCTCCCCGTAGTACTCAGCGTCGTGATCGTTCGCGCCGGGACGGGTCACGGGCGGTCCTCCCTCGTCGTCGAGCCCGGCCAACGGCAGCGCGGGCGCCTAGGATGCGTGAGTGCCTGGACCCGAGCCGCTCCCTGCCGGCTCGTCCGTCTCCTCCCCCCCGGGCCTTGAGCTGTCGCCGTTCCGGGCGGTCCGGTACACCACGCGGGATCGCTCCGTCCTGGCCAGGCTGACCTCGCCTGCCTATGACCTCATCGACCCCGAGGGCCGAGAAGCCCTCGAACGGACCGATCCGCACAACGTCGTTCGGCTCATCCTCCCACGAGCCGACCCCGGCGGGGGTCATGATCGCTACTCGCAGGCCGCCCGAACGCTGGCGGCGTGGCGTGAGCACGGCATCCTTGCCGCCGACGCCCAGCCGGGCCTGTACGTCTACGAGATGACCGACGGGTCGACAAGCACCCGCGGCCTGGTCGGCGCCGTCGGGCTGGCCGACCCGGCGGCGGGGATCATCTTGCCGCACGAGGACACCATGCCCGGCCCGGTCGCCGACCGACTCGCCCTCACCACGGCCACCAGCGCCAACTTCGAGCCCATCGTGCTGGTCTACGACGGCGGGGGCGAGGCCACGGAGGTCGTCCACGGACGGGTATCCGACCCGCCGCTGATCAGCATGACCGGCGCCGACGGCGTGACCCACCGGGTGTGGCCGGTCGTGGACGCGACGACAATCGCGCGGATCGCTGCGGACCTGGCAGGCCACACAGCCGTCATCGCCGACGGCCACCACCGATACGCCAGCTACCTGCTGCAGCAGCGTCATTGCCATGCCAAGGGCGCCGGTCCAGGTCCGTGGGATCGCGGGCTGGCCTACCTCGTGGCGACCGGGGCTCACGGTCCCCAGGTTCAGGCGATACACCGCGTGCTGCCCGCTCTGCCGCTTGCCCGAGCCGTGGAGTCCGTCGCCAGGGTGATGAAGGTTCGCCCGGTCAGTCTGTCGGCCGACGGCGCCGAGGGACTGCTGGCGGCACAACCGCGCACCTGCTTCCTGTTGACCGATGGGCGGTCCTGGTACCTGCTGACCGACCCCGATCCGGCCGCTGTCGACGCTGCGGTGCAGCGCCGTCGCTCAGCGGCCTGGCGGACGCTGGACGTGACCATCGCCCACCACCTGCTCATCCGCTCGGTCTGGAAGGTCTCCGACGATGAGGCCGGCGTGAGCTTCGGTCACGACGTAGCGTCGACCCTGGCCGCTGTCCGGGGCGGAGGTACCGCGCTCCTGCTTCGCCCGACGCCGGCAGAGAGCGTTCTCGCCGTCGCCCGCAACGGCGAGCGGATGCCCCGCAAGTCCACCCTGTTCGTCCCCAAGCCTCGCAACGGCCTGCTCTTGCGCGCCTACGCCGAGGAGATCTGACCACCTCCGTTCGCGCCTGCCCGGCCAACCCTGCGGGCGGTGGCCACCTCCACCTCGTACCGGCTGCGGACCCCGTCGCCGCCGCGCCAGAAGCGGCGGCGCAATGCGCCGGTCATCTCCATGGTGTCGCCAGGCAGCCACGTCATCGCCCGCCGCCCGAGAGCCCCGGTCCGAGCGACGCAGTCGATCGTGTCGACGGCAACAGCCGTTCGGCTCGGGTCTGGTGGGCGCTGTACCACCACTCGCCACGAGACGACGAGGTCCCCACTGGGCAGCGTCCGCTCGGCGGCAGCTGCGGACAATCGCCCTACCAGAGTGACCTCGTTACGGTGTATCACGGCCAGGCTCATGCTCTGCTCCTGCGGGAAGTGCGACTGAACGACATCGCCAGCCTCATCCGCGACAGGGACCGCGTCGACCGGACTGTCCCGGCTGTGGACGCGGTGGGCTGGCTGTGGAGGGCCGCGGAAAACTGTCGTACCTCCCTGCCGTCGCTCAGGCCCCGTCCGCCGTGGTCTCGCCGTCGAGGGCTGCGATTCGGTCAGCGGCGTCGGTCAGTTCGTCCTCGTCGGCCCCCACCACGGCCTCGAACCAGTTCCGCGCCTCGTCGGGGCGACCAGCCGCCAACAGAGTGTCCGCATAGGCGTACCAGAGCCGGATGCTCCAGCCCGCTGCCTGCTCCGGGGCCAGCCCGGCATCCTGCAGGACGTTCAGGGCCGCCTCGAGCTGCCCCAGGTCGCGACGGGCGCCTGCCTCGACGATGCGCAGCTCCACTCGCTCGGCGCGGCCAAGCTGCGCCGCTTCCGACGACCGGGCCAGAACCAGGGCACGGTCAGGACGACCGAGCCCGCGCTCACAGTCGGCAAGCAGCGGCAGGTGGCGGCTGTCCCCGGTCATCCGCCGCACCGCACGCAACTCGGTCAGGGCTACCTGCCATTGCCCCGACAGGTAGGCAGCCAGGCCGACCGCCTCGCGCACCGCCGGGAGCCGCGCTGCTGTTCGCCGAGCCGCCTGCGCGTGGCTCAGCGCGCGTACGGGATCCTCCTCGAGCAGCAGTCCGGCCGCGACCAGATGCCGGCCCACCCGCTCGGCATTGTCGGCGCTCAGCGTGCGGAGTTCCGCGCGTACATCGTCAGCAAGGAGGGACGGATCGGAGTCCTCCGGCGAAGCGATCTCCGGATCGGGCCCGATGGTTCGCCGCTGCGGGCTCGGCCGCCGATGTGTAGCCGGCTGAACGGGCGGTTGCCGATCAGCGGCCGGTCCACGTCGCTGCCCAGCAGCGCCGGCGCCCGGCGCGGCGCGGCCGCTTCGGTCCTGTCCGACGCCGCCACGGCGTCGGGGTGGCCGTCCATCATTGGCCGTCACGGTTACCTCCCGGGGGCTGACAGATCCAGAAACGCCGATAGGGGCCACTCGAAAGTGACCCCCATCGGGAAGTTGTCCGGCGACGTCCTACTCTCCCACGCGGTCCCCCGCGCAGTACCATCGGCGCAGAAGGGCTTAGCTTCCGGGTTCGGAATGGGACCGGGCGTTTCCCCTTCGCTATGGCCGCCGAAACTCTATGGAGATGTCGGTCAAGAGACCGCACCCCGGGAACCGCACAGTGGACGCAAAGCAGTGGTATGTGGCAAGTCCTCGGCCTATTAGTACCGGTCAGCTCCATGCGTTACCGCACTTCCACTTCCGGCCTATCAACCCGATGGTCTAGTCGGGGGCCTTACCAGGTTAACCCTGTGGGAGACCTCATCTTGAAGCGAGCTTCCCGCTTAGATGCTTTCAGCGGTTATCCCTGCCGAACGTAGCTAACCAGCCGTGCTCCTGGTGGAACAACTGGCACACCAGAGGTTCGTCCGTCCCGGTCCTCTCGTACTAGGGACAGCTCTTCTCAAGTCTCCTGCGCGCGCGGCGGATAGGGACCGAACTGTCTCACGACGTTCTAAACCCAGCTC
>Ga0136617_10001427_pt1 | contig 21259 bp, 21 predicted proteins | sample AntDrymUQ3222106_2_FD_129672 | JGI IMG/M metagenome (GOLD analysis project Ga0136617, IMG submission 129672) | Polar desert sand microbial communities from Dry Valleys, Antarctica - metaG UQ322 (21.06) | ecosystem: Environmental > Terrestrial > Soil > Desert | place: Antarctica: Dry Valley...
CCCTGGTTGACGATCAGGCTCTCGGCGCCGAGAGCGAGGGCGAGGGCCGGGATCTGGCGGGCGCGACGCGGCGACGTCAGGCCGCGGGCCAGGTTGGTGACGTGCCAGATCACGCTGAAGTCGCCGAGGTGGCTGGCGACGAGGAACACCCGGTCGGGGAGGCGATGCCCGCGCGCGTGCTCGAGCAGTTCGTCGGCGGCGCGATCGAGGCGGCCGACCCACGGCCCCAGCGTGCGCCGGCCGGGCGTGACCGGCGGCAGCTCGCTGTCGTTCGGTTCGAGCCCGGCGGCGTTCACCACCGGATCATTGGTGCAGCGTTTCGTCACCCGACGCCGCTGACTCGGTGCCGCTCCACCGATGATCCGAAGACGATGCTTGATGGTTCGCTCGCTGGCGCTCGCTCACGAGGCCAGCGCGGACACCGGCGTCGCCCCGAGCTCCGCCGCAGCCCGGTCGGGGTCGCCCCCGAAGCTGGGGCACCACGCCTGGTAGGCGCACGACGCGCACAGGGCGCCGGGCCGGGGCCGGAAGTCGCCCCGCTGGCAGGCCTGCTCGATCGCGCGCCACACGGCCGTCGTGCGGGTGGCCAGGAACGACACCGAACGCTCCGACGGGGTGGCCTCGATCGTCTCACCCGTCTTCAGGTACATCAGGCGGATGGCCGCCGGCCGCCGTCCGAACACGGCGTGGCAAAGGAACGAGTAGAAGTGCACGCCGGCCAGGCTCTTCTGCTCCCAGTTGGCCGACGGTGCCCGACCGGTCTTGTAGTCCGTGACGACGAGCTGGCCGTCGCGCAGCTCCAGACGATCGATGACGCCGCGCAGGCGCAACGAGTCGACCGGGGCCTCGAGCCGCAGTTCCAGTCCGATCGGTCGCACGGCCGTCGGATCCTCCATGCGCAGGTAGCTGTCGACCAGGTCCCGGCATTCGGCGACCAGCTGGCCATACCCAGCCTCGGTGAGGGCGAGCAGTTGGAGATCGGGATGCTCGGCGAACTCGGCCAGCGCGGCGTCGAGAGTGCGGTGGAACCGATCGGGCGTGCGCTCGAGCGGCGGATGCCCGAACGCGAGCTCCAGCGCCCGGTGGACGATCGAACCGCGCGTGGTGTGGAGGGATGGGGGCTCCGGCAGCTTCTCGATGCTGGCGAAACGAAACGCCATCGGACACGACGTGAACTTCTCCACCCGGCTGGGCGACAGCGACGTCGGGACCTCGAACACGACGTTCATGGTACGGCGGGGGTGTCATCCTCCTCGGCGATGGTCGTGGCGATCAGGTCGGCGACGCGGCGGGGGCGCGTGAACGGTCCGAAGTGGTCGACATCGGGCATCGGCAGGTAGCGGCCGTGGGGGAGTCGGGCGGCGACGTCTTCGGCGATCATCGCCGGCGGGTTGGCGTCGAGGGCGCCCGCGACCACGAGCGTCGGCACGGTGATGTCCGGCAACCGCGCCCAGGTGTCGTGCCACGCTCCTTCCTCGAACGTGCGCGCTTCGTGCTCGGGGTCACACTTCAGCCGGACGCCGTCGCTGTCCGGGTCGGGCCCGAACCCGTACCGGACGTAGGCGTCCAGGGCCTCGGGGTCGAAGGCGTCCAGCGGCGGCTTCGACGAGTAGTTGGCGATGGCGTCCTCGAGCGACGGGAACGTCGGGCGGCGGCGCCGGGCGCCCTCGACCAACGGACTCGGGGGGCGGGTCGCGCCGTTCTCGGCGGCGACCGGCGGGAAGACGATCGGTTCGTACAGGACGAGGAGCCGGAACTGGTCCGGGCTCCGGTGCGCCGCCATCAGCAGGGTGGCGCCCCCCTTGGAGTGGCCGAAGCCGACGAGGCCGCCCTCGCCCCCCGGCTCCCCGGCGAGCTCGTCGGCGACGGCGGCCGTGTCGTCGGCGTAGCCGGTCCAGTCCACCTCCCAATCGGGCGGCGCCGGCGTGTCCCCGTGGCCGCGTACGTCGAGTCCGACGACGTGGAACGCCGGTTCCAGCCCGGCCGCCATCGGCAGGTAGGCGCGGGCGTGGAACCCAGTCGCGTGCGACACAAGCACGATCGAGTGGTTCGGGGCCGACTCCCCGGCGAGCTCGTGCAACGCGACGGCCACGCCGTCGGTCGACGGCACGCGTCGCGTCATCGGCGCCGGCGGCGGACCATCTGCATCGCCAGCCAGCCGAGCACGGCCCCGAGGGCAAGGGCGATGGCGATGGCCACCCAGACGTCGGTGTTCAGCGTCCAGAACAGGAACTCGACCTCGGTCTTGGTCTGGTTCTGGACGATGAAGACGACGGCCAGGATGGCGACGACGATCAGGCCGATGAGCGTCGGCGAGACGCCCGTCGACTCGCCGCGGACGAGGTCACGATCTCGATCTCGGTCCCGGTCGCGGTCGTGATCTTCGTACATGGCTCGCCTCCCTGGTGGTCGTCAGCTGACGGTATCGGTCTCGGTCGCGCCGGCCGCGATCGTCTTCAACGCCTGGTAGTCGAGCTTGCCGTTGGCGGCGCGTCCGACCGACGCGATCGGGATGACCCGCTTCGGCGCCTTGTAGCCGGCGAGGTGCAACTTGACGTGGGCGATCAGCGCCGGCTCGTCGATGACGTCGCCGCCGTGGGCCTCGACGAGGGCGGTGATCGCCTCACCGAAGCGCTCGTCGGGCAGCCCGACGACGGCGGCATCGGCGACGCTGGGGTGCTGCTTGAGCACCTCCTCCACCTCTTCGGGATAGACCTTCTCGCCGCCGGTGTTGATGCACTGGCTGCCCCGCCCGAGCAGGCGGACCGTGCCGTCGGTGCCCACGGTGGCGAAGTCGCCCGGGATCGAATAGCGGACGCCGTCGATGACCTGGAACGTGGCCGCCGACTTCTCGGGATCCTTGTAGTACCCGATCGGCGTGCGCCCGCGCATCGCCACCAGTCCCATCTCGCCGGAGCCGGGCGTGACGTCGCGCCCGTCCTCCATTACGACCCGGGTGTCGGGGCCGAGCCGGAACGAGGCCGTGTCGGCCGATCCGTCGGCCTTCGTCGTGCTCGAGGCCATCCCGATCGCCTCGCTGGAGCCGAGCGAGTCGACCAGGATCAGCCGGTCGTTGTGGCCCAGCAGCCCGGCCTTCGTCTCCGCCGACCACATCACGCCGCTCGACACGATGACCCGCAGCGACGAGATGTCCCAGCGGTCGGGCTCGGCGTCGAGGGCGCGCAGGATCGGCTTGGCGAAGGCGTCGCCGACGATCGACATCGAGTCGATCCGCTCCGACTCGACCGTGTCGAGCAGCTCGACGGCGTCGAAGCGGCGACCGGTCATCGTCACGACGCTGCCGCCGACCATTAGGTTGCTGAGCGCGTTGAACAGCCCGGTCCCGTGCATCAGCGGCGCTGCCGGCAGATTGCGGGGGCCGGCCCGCCCGACGCGATCGACGGCGGCCTCGAGGTCCTGGCCCGGTGGGAGGCGCTTCTTGTTGGCGCTGTCGAGCGCGCCGAACAGGTCGTCCTGGCGCCACATCACGCCCTTCGGCATCCCGGTCGTGCCGCCCGTGTAGAGCAGCACGAGGTGGTCGCCGGAGCGACCCCACGGTCCGCTGACCCGATCCGGGGGCGGGTGGCCGGCGGCCTCCTCGTAGGGCGTCGCCCAGTCGGGGCAGGGCGCGGCGCCGTCGTCGACCCACAGCCAGGCGCGGATGTTCGGGAGGCGGGGCCGCACCTCCTCGCACCGCTCGACGAACGTGGCGTCGAACACGACGGCGACGACGTCGGCGTTGTCCCACAGATAGACCAGCTCATCGGCGGTGTAGCGGTAGTTCGTGTTGACCGTGGCCAGCCCGGCCTTGAACGACGCGAACAGCGACTCGAGGTACTCCGGCGAGTTGTAGAGGTACTGAGCGGCCTTGTCCTGCTCGCCGAGCCCGGCGGCGAGCAGGTGGGCGGCCAGCCCGTCGGCGCGGCGGTCGAACTCGGCCCACGTCGTGACGCGGTCGGCCTGCTTCTGGGCCAAAGCGTCAGGATGAGCGTCGGCCAGTGCCTCGAACAGGTCGGCGAAGTTCCAGCCGCTCACCTTCGAGGACGCTACTCCCGGCCCTTCCGGCGCTCGCCACCGGCCGGGTACGTTGCGCCGGGTGACAGTGCGGGACGAGGTGCTGGGCGGCGCCGACGAGCTGGCGGTGGTGGCCGCCGCGCACGCCGACGCGTCCGAGTCGGGCCGGCGGTTGGCGGCGCCGGTGGTCGACGCGCTCGTCGCCACCGGCCTCGGGCGACTGTGCCTGCCGGTCGAGTACGGCGGCCCGGGGATCGATCCGGCCACGCTGGTCGAGGCGATCGAGCGGGTCAGCATCGCCGACGGTGCCGCCGGCTGGTGCACGATGATTGCCGCGACGACGACGTCGATGGCCGCGTTCCTCGAACCGGCCGCCGCCGCCGACGTGTTCGGTGATCCGAACGCCATCGCCGGCGGGGTCTTCGCGCCCAACGGGCAGGGGGTCGCCGACGGCGACGGCTTCCGGGTCACCGGCCGGTGGCCGTGGGGCAGCGGGACCCAGCACTCGCGCTGGATCCTCGGCGGAACCCGCTGCGACGACGACACGTTCCGGCTGTGCTTCTTCGAGCACGACGACGTGCTCTTCCACGACACGTGGTTCACCTCGGGTTTGCGCGGCAGCGGCTCGCTCGACTTCTCCGTCGACGGCGTCCACGTCCCGGCGGCCCGCACGTTGCAGCCCGGCGTGACCCGGCCGTTCGTCACCTCGCGCCTGGCCGTCTTCCCCAACTTCGCCCTGCTCGCCGCCGGTGTGGCCGCCGTCGGTCTCGGACTGGCCCGGCGCTCCCTGGACGAGCTGGTCGCCCTGGCCGGCGGGAAGCGCCCGCAGTTCTCGTCGCGCACGCTGGCCCAGAACCCCTACACCCAGATCGAGCTGTCGCGAACCGAGGCGGGCCTGCGCTCGGCCCGGGCGTTCCTGCTCGACGAGCTGGGGCGGGCGTGGTCGGTCGCCGACGCCGGCGAGCGCCTCGCCATGGAGGACCGAGTCGTCATACGGATGGCCTCGGTGCACGCCGTGCGGGCGGCCGTGGACGCCGTCGACGCCGCCTACACGCTGGCCGGCGGCTCCAGCGTCTACTCATCGAACGTGCTGCAGCGCTGCCTGCGCGACGTCCACGTCACCACCCAGCATCTGATGGTCGCCCCGAAGCTGGACGAGACGATCGGCCGCTTCCTCCTCGGCCAGGACGTCGACCCAAGCACGATCTGAGAGACGGATCTCCGCTGCCGCCATGGCTACCGTGGCCGCATGAAGGGGTCGGTCACGGTTCGGATGGCGGCGCCGCGGGAGCAGGTGTGGGACCTCGTCACCGACGTGACGCGCATCGGGGAGTTCAGCCCGGAGACGTTCGAGGCCGAGTGGCTCGGCGGCGCCGCCGGCCCGGCCGTGGGTGCCCGCTTTCGGGGCCACGTCAAGCGCAATGGCATCGGCCCCGTGTACTGGACGACGTGCGAGGTGATCACGTGTGACCGGCCGTCCGAGTTCGCCTTCGTCGTGCTCGCCGGCCGCCAGATCGTCAACACGTGGCGCTACGGCATCGACCCGACCTCCGACGACCCGGGCGCCACCGACGTGACCGAGTCCTACGAGCTGTCGGGGTCGCCGATGCTCGCCGCCTACCGCATGGTGTTCGGCCGCTGGCGCGATCGCACCAACCGCAACGGGATGCGCGCCACCCTCGCGCGCATCAAGGCCGCCGTCGAAACCGCCCCCACCGTCTGACTGACCCAGCCTGGGCCGGGACGCCTGGCCGCTCGCTCGACCTCGCCGAGGACACCTGCGGCGCGCACCGAGCGACCGATCGCGCCGGTCGCCCGACGGATCGGCGCCCGCGGGCTCGGTTCGTCAGCGTCCGCGAATTGGCGGGACGTCCAACCAGTTCGCGGACACTGACTTGAGTCACGTCGTCAGCGCCAGGGCTTCGAGGGTGCGGTGGCCCGAGGGGGAGTCGAGGGGCGGGACGACGAGGCCGATCTCGCTGACGCCGGCGGCGGCGTAGTCGTCGATGCGCCGGCGTACCGTCGCCTCGTCGCCGACGAGGGCGACGGCGTCGAGCAGTTCGTCGGGCAGCCGGCCGGCGAGGTCGCGGGGGTGGGGCCGGGTGCGGGCGAAGTCCACGAGGTCGGCGAAACCGGCGGCGGCGAACATGTCGCCGTAGCCGCGGGCGGCCAGGTAGCCGACGTAGCCGTTGGTCATCCAGCGTCGCTCGGCCGGCGTCGGGTCGACGGCCGCCGCCAGCCAGACGGCCGTCGTCGGGTGGTGGGCGGCCAGCGTCCGGGCGGCGCCGACGGTGACCATGTTGAGCACCAGCCGGTCGGCGTCGACAGCGGCAGCCACCGCTCGGGGCCCGAACGCGGCGACGGTGATCGTCGGCGTCGGCGGCGGTTGGCGCAGCCGGAAGCCGTCGACCTTGTCGCCGGCGAACAGTGCCCGCAGGTCAGCCCGTGTAGACGTCAGCCGGTCCGCCCCGCCCTGCCGCGAGCGCCCGTGCCAGCGGTGGACGACGTCGCTCGACGTGCCGAGGGCGACATTCGTGCGCCGTCCCGTCGTCACCGCCACCGTCGCCGTTGCCAGCGCGATCTGGGCCGCCGAGCGGATCGTCACGGCGAGCGGTCCGAGGCACGGTTCGATCGCCGTGGTGGCGCCGGCGACCACCGTCGCCATGACGGGCGCGTCGACCTTCGCCATCTCGCCCACCCACACCTCGGGGTAGCCGAGGCGGTCGGCCTCGACGGCGACGGCCAGATCGGCGTCGATCGGCCGGTCCAACCATTGCCCCAACACGACGCTCAATCTCACCGTCCGGACCGTACCGAGCCTCTCGGGCTCCGCCGACCGGGCAAGCCGGATCGGCTTGCGCCTACCGAGCTCACCGCCGACCCTTCGGATCGGCGCTCGCCCAACCTCCAGTCGACGTGACCGCCCCCGCTACCGTCCGGGGCGGTGGACTGGCCGAACGAGACGATCGCCGCGTTGATGACGACGCGGGCGATGCGCCGGTTTACCGACGAGCCGGTGGCCGACGACGACCTCACCACCTGCCTGCGCGCCGCCCAGCAAGGCCCGAGCGGCGGCAACGTTCAACCGCAGCAGTACCTCGTCGCCACCGACGCCGACGTCAAGGCCGTGCTGGGGGAGTGGTACCGGAAGGCATTCGACCGCTACGAGGCGTCCCTGCCGACGCCCGCCGGCTTCCGTGACGACGCTCAGCGCCGGTCGTGGGAACGCACCCGCGACGCCAGCCGCCACCTCGCCGACCACCTCGTCGAGGCGCCGGCGATCGTCGTCTTCCTCCAGCCGATCATCCCGTGGGGCTCGCAGGACGACGAGGGGCCGATGGACATCGGCCGCCTCGATGCGTCCGTCTACCCGGCCGTGCAGAACTTCTGCCTAGCCGCCCGGTCGCTTGGCCTCGGCACGGCCCTGACCACCGTCGTCCGGATCTACGGCGCCGAAGTGCAGGCGGCGCTCGGCATCCCCGAGGGACGCTTCGAGATCGCTGCCCTCGTCCCCGTCGGCCACCCGAACGGCTCATTCGGGGTGGCGCCGCGCAAGCCGGCCGCGGCCGTTACCCACTGGAACCGCTGGGGCGACAAGCGCACCTGAGCTGACACCGGTTTTCCTCTCATCGCCCGTTCTCGCCCACTGGTTCGGTAACGGGCCGCCGACGGTGGCCACCGAACCCTCCGAAGGAGGATCCCATGGGATGGATCGGCGGCGATCTGGGCGCGATGGACGCCCTCGCATCGCGATTCCGCATGACCAGCCAGGAGTGTCAGGACCACGCTGACTCGATCGTGCGCCGGGCCGAAGCCGCGCTCGAGGAGTTCACGACGGAGGTGACGTCGCTGGACACCGACGCTCGCGCGCTGAGCGAGGACATCGGCGAGCGCATGGTGACGCTGCGCACGCAGGCCGACAACACGACGTGGACGGGCGCCAACCGCGACCGGCAGAACGAGATCATCGGCCTGTTGGAGACCGACATCAGCGCCGTCCGCACATCGGTCGACACGTTCGCCTCGCGGGCGTCCGACGTGGTCAACGGTTCGCTGACCGAAGCCCTCACCGAGATGCAGTCCGACGTCCGACGTAGCGGCGTCCAGGGCGTCGGCGCCGCCGACTCCTTCGCTCGCAGCGTGGCCGCCCAGCGCAACGCCTTCGACCTCGTCATGAACGGGGGACCCCGATGAGCGGCGTGATCACCGGTGCCGACCTCGAACAACTCGACGAGCTGGCCGCCGCTTACGGCACCGCCGGCGCCGAGATCGCGGGACAGGCCGAGGGTCTGAAGACTCGCATCCACCAGGCCATCCAGCGGTTCGACACCGCGATGATCGGGCTGAAGGCCGATACCGCTCGGGCCAACGAAGCGCTGACCAAGGACGTCGACGACCTCGGCATCGTCGCCGCCGGGACGACGTGGACCGGCGCCAACCGGGCCACGTTCGACCAGGATCTGGCCACGTTGGTCGGCTCCATCGCCGCAACGACCGCCGCCATCAACGAGGGCGTCGACGACTTCGACCGTCTCGGCCTGGGACCGTTCCGGGCGATGCTCGACGACTTCGGGCTGGCCATCGTCGACGCCGGCGACGGCGTCGAGGGTGTCGGCACCGAGATGAGCGCTGGCGTCGCCCGCCAGCGCGGCGACCTCCAGCAAGCCGCCGACACCGGCTGGACCGCCGCCTGACACCCGCACCCCCGCCACCCGACGAACGATGGGTGCCGCCGGGCTACTGTCGCTCGGCCATGGGGATCAACACCGTGGCCGACATCCTGCGGGTCCATGCCGCCGAGCGGGCCGACGAAGTGGCGCTCGTCCTCGCCGACCGCGAGGTCAGCTGGGCTGAGCTGTACGACCGGGCCGGGCGCGTCGCCAACGGCCTGGCGGCGGCCGGCGTCGGGCCCCAAGAGCGCGTCGCCTTCCTGGACAAGAACGGCGTCGAGCACTTCGAGGTGTTCTACGGCGCGGCGCTGCTCAACGCCGTCTGCGTGGACGTCAACTGGCGGTTGGCGCCGCCTGAGATCGAGTTCATCGTCAACGACGCCGAGGCCAAGGTGCTCGTCGTCGGACCCGACTTCGCACCCGCCCTCGACACCATCGCCGGCGCCCTGACGGCGACGACGACGATCCTCGTCATCGGCGGCCACGCCGACCATGAGGACTACGCGACGTGGGTCGACGCGCAGGCGCCGGTCGATCCGGGCACCGAGAGCGCCCACGACGACGTCGCCTTCCAGCTCTACTCCAGCGGCACGACCGGGCGTCCGAAGGGCGTGATGCTGTCCAACGACAACTTCTTCTCGCTGCTGCCGCTGGCCCGCGAGATGTGGGAGTTCGACGACCACATGGTGAACCTCGTGGCGATGCCGCTGTTCCACATCGGCGGCGGCGGGTGGGCGGTCGCCGCCCAGTACGCCGGCGCTCGCAGCATCGTCGTGCGTGACCTCGACCCCGCCGCGCTGGTGCGCTTGATCCCCGACCATGGCATCACTCACGCCTTCCTCGTGCCGGCGGTGCTGCAGTTCATGCTGATGGTCCCCGGCGTCGAGGAGGCCGACTTCTCGAGCCTGCGGGTCATCGTCTACGGCGCCTCGCCGATCAGTGAGGACGTGCTGGCCCGTAGCGTCGAGACGTTCGGGGCGAAGTTCTGGCAGGCCTACGGGCTGACCGAGACGACCGGCGCCGTCGTCAACCTCGCGCCGGAGGACCACGACACGACGGGCGCCAACCGCCATCGCCTGCGCTCCTGTGGCCAGGCGGGACCCGGCGTCGAGCTGCGTATCGTCGACCCCGACACCGCCGAGGACCTGCCGGCCGGCGCCGTCGGCGAGATCTGGATCCGCAGCGGTCAGGTGATGAAGGGCTACTGGCACAACGACGACGCGACGGCCGAGGCCATCGACGCCGACGGCTGGTTCCGCTCGGGCGACGCCGGCTACCTCGACCAGGACGGCTACCTGTTCATCCACGATCGGGTCAAGGACATGATCGTGTCCGGTGGCGAGAACGTGTATCCGGCCGAGGTCGAGAACGTGCTGATGGGCCACCCGGCGATCGCCGACGTCGCCGTCATCGGTGTCCCCCACGACAAGTGGGGGGAGACGGCCAAGGCGGTGGTCGTGAAAGCGGCGGGGGCCGACGTCGCGCCGCAGGAGATCATCGCCTATGCCAAGGAACGCCTGGCCACGTTCAAGTGCCCGACGACCGTCGACTTCGTCGGCGAACTGCCGCGCAACCCCAGCGGCAAGGTGTTGAAGAAGGACCTCCGCGAGCCCTACTGGAAGGGTCGCGAGCGCCGGGTCGGCTGATGGACCTCAAACTCCCGGAGGACCTCGTCGCCTACTTGTCTGAGCTCGACGACTTCATCGCGCGCGAGATCAAGCCGCTCGAACTGGAAGACGACAACATCCGCTTCTTCGACCACCGCCGCGAGGACGCCCGCACCGACTGGGAGCGCGGCGGACTGCCCAACGAGGAGTGGGAGCAGCTCTTGGCCGAGGCCCGCCGGCGAGCCGACGCGGCGGGGCACTATCGCTACGCCTTCCCCACGGAGTACGGCGGACGCGGTGGCACCAACCTCGGGATGGCCGTGATCCGCGAACACTTCGCCACCAAGGGTCTCGGGTTGCACAACGACCTGCAGAACGAGCACTCCATCGTCGGCAACAACGTCGGCCTGTTGCTGATGCTCGCCCACGGCACCGACGAGCAGCGGGCCGAGTGGGTGGACGACCTCGCCGTCGGGCGTCGCGGCTTCGCCTTCGGCATCACCGAACCTCAGCACGGCTCGGACGCCACCCACATGGAGACGACGGCGGTCCGCGACGGCGACGACTGGGTGATCAACGGTGAGAAGACGTGGAACACGGGCATCCACAAGGCGACCTACGACCTGATCTTCGCCCGCACCAGCGGCGCCGCCGGCGACGGACGTGGCATCACCGCCTTCCTCACCCCGACCGACGCCCCCGGGTTCAAGGTCGAGGAGTTCCTGTGGACGTTCAACATGCCCACCGACCACGCCCACATCTCGCTCACCGACGTCCGTGTGCCCGACTCGGCGATCTTCGGCGGGGAGGGCCGCGGCCTCGGCGTCGTCCAGCACTTCTTCAATGAGAACCGCATCCGCCAGGCCGCCTCCAGCCTCGGCGCCGCCCAGTTCTGCATCGACGAGTCGGTGCGCTACGCCAAGGAGCGCAAGCCATTCGGCAAGGCGCTGGCCACGAACCAGGCGATCCAGTTCCCGCTCGTCGAGTTGCAGACGCAGTGTGAGATGTTGCGCGCCCTGATCCACAAGACGGCGTGGCTGATGGACACCGAGGGCGCCTTCTCGCAGTCGGACAAGGTGTCGATGTGCAACTACTGGTCCAATCGGCTGTGCTGCGAGGCGGCCGACCGGGCGATGCAGGTCCACGGGGGTCTCGGCTACTCGCGGCACAAGCCGTTCGAGCACATCTACCGTCACCACCGGCGGTACCGCATCACCGAAGGAGCCGAGGAGATCCAGATGCGCCGCGTCGCCGGGTACATGTTCGGCTTCATGAGCCAGCAGGCCCCCAAGGGCGTCGACAGCGTCCACGGGCGCGCCGACGACGCCGGCTGACACGCGGCGAGCATGCAGTTCCTTCCCGAGGCACCCGAGTTGCTCGGTGCCATCGCCGCGCTCCTCGACGAGCAGGTGCTGCCGGTGGTGCCCGGCGACGTGCAGCATCAGGTGCGCGTCGCCACCCATCTGGCGTCCCTGCTCGAGCGTGAGGCGCGCCTCGGTGCTGAGTCCGCCCGCAGCGAGCGCGAGCTGATCGCCGTGCTGCTCGGCGTCGATGCCGAGGACCCCGCCGCCGCGCTCGACGAGCGCCTACGAGCCGGCGCCGACGACGAGTTTGCGGCCCGGGCCTGGGAGGCATTGGTCGAGATCACCCGCGCCGACCTGGCGATCTGCAAGCCCGGCCACGACTCGTGGGAAGGCGCGTGACCAAGCTCGATCTCGCCGCCGGGCTGGCAACGTACCTGGGCGAGATCTGGGGCGCCGAGGTGGCCGTCTCGGACCTGTCGGCGTCGACCGCCGGTGCCCGCCGGCACAACCTCCTGTTCGTCGCCGAGGTTGCGGGCGAACGCACGCCGCTCGTCGCCACGATCGTCCCGGCGGGGGAGACGCTGATCAACTCGATCGAGGCCGAGGCCGCGGTCCGGGCCCTCGCCGAGCGCGGCGGCGTCGCCGTGCCCCACGTGCACCTTCAGCGCTCCGATGGCGACCTCGTCGGCGGGCCGTTGATGGTCTCCGACTTCGTCGACGGCGAGACCGTGCCCCGGCGCGTGCTGCGCCTGGTCGCCGAGCACGGCAACGGCGAGTTGATCGCCCACCAGCTGGGCGCGACGTTGGCCCGGCTCCACGCCCTCGACCCGTCGGCCGTGTCCGTGCCGCTGCGGACCCTCGACGCGCCCGGCACGAGCCCGGCCGAGCGGGCACTGGCCGGCCTGACGACGGCCGTCGACGAACTGCCCCGGGCCCGACCGGCGCTGCGGCTCGGGTTGCGCTGGCTGGACGAGCACCTGCCGGCGCCGCCCCCGCGAGAGACGATCGTGCACACCGACGTCCGCAATGGGAACCTCATCGTCGGCGCCGACGGGTTGCGGGCCGTGCTCGACTGGGAGGGGGCGTTGGCGTCGGGCGATCCGATGCAGGATCTCGCCTGGCCGGCGCTGCGCATGTGGCGCTTCCGAGAGGACGCCAACGAGGTCGGCGGGTTCGCCGGCCGGGCGCCGTACATCGCTGGCTACCAGGGCGCCGGCGGCGACTTCGACGATGCTCGGTTCGAGTGGTGGAAGGTCGAGGGCACGCTGCGCTGGGCCGTCGGCCTGGCCGCCCAGACGATGGCCTTCCTCGACGGACGAGTCCCCAGCATCGTGATGGCGGCCAGCGGCCGCCGCGTCCCCGAGCTCGAGTGGGACCTCCTGATGCTGATCCGCCCCGCTCGCTAGCCCGAGGTCTGCAGCATCACCCGGACGCCGAGCAGGCGGATCGGGCGGTCGAGGTCGAAGCCGGTCGCGGCGAAGCGCTCGAGCACGACGGCGGCGCCACTGCGCACGACGGCCGGGTCGGTGGTCGGCTCCGGCAGCTTGGCGATTCGGCTGCGCGTGAAGAACGTCGCCCAACGGACCTTGACGGCGACGTGGGTCACGACTCGCCCGGCGGCGATGACCTCGGCCGTCACCTCGTCGGCGAGTCGGGCGACCTCAGCCTCGACCGCGGCCCGGCCGCGCACGTCGTGCTCGTAGGTCACCTCCTTGCTGCGGGAGCGGACGATCCAGGGCTCGGCGGTCACCGGGTCGTCGCCGCCGCCGAGGCCGAGGATGCGCAGGTGCGGGCCGATCGTCGGACCGAACCGGCGGGCGAGGGCGCCGTGATCGGTGCGCGCCAGTTGCTCGACGGTGGTGATGCCCAGGTCGGCCAGCCGCCGCGCCGTCCGGGCGCCGATGCCCCACACGTCCGTGACCGGCCGGTGGCCCATCGTCGGGATCCACGACGCTCGGGTGATCCGGGCGATGCCACCGGGCTTGGCGAACCCGGTGGCGGTCTTGGCCTGTAGCTTGGTCTCGCCGATGCCGATCGCGCAGTGCAGCAGCGTGGCCCGAAGCACGGCACCCTGCAGGTCCCGGGCCAGCGCCTCGGGATCGTCGGTCGTCGCGCCGACGAAGGCCTCGTCCCACCCCCACACCTCGACGGTCACCGGGTACGTGCGCAGCGTGGCCATCACGACGGCGGATGCCGCGTCGTAGGTCGGACGGTCCGACGGCAGGAACACGGCCTCCGGGCAGCGCCGGGCCGCCTCGGCGAGCGACATGCCCGAGCGCACACCGAACGCCCTGGCTTCGTACGACGCGGTCGCGACGACCTGGCGGGCCCGTCGCGGGTTGCCGTCGCCGCCGACGACGACGGCCCGCCCGGCCAGCTCGGGCCGGCGGAGGACCTCGACGGCGGCGAGGAACTGGTCGAGATCAACGTGCAGGATCCACTCGGCCATCCGTCGGCCACCGTACGCGCGGTCACGTTCACCGATTTCAGACACGGCCGAAACACCGGCGAAACAACGCCCCGCCATTGTCCCGGCCGACTCGTCCGACCAACGACAGGAGCACTGAATGGACAGCGGAAGCCTCGCGTGGGTCCTGGTTTCGGCGGCACTCGTGCTGTTCATGACGCCGGGCCTGGCCTTCTTCTACGGAGGCATGGACCGGAGCAGGAACGTGCTCAACATGCTGCTGATGAACTTCTATTGCGTGTTGATCGTGCCGGTGCTGTGGGCGATCGTCGGCTTCTCGCTGGCCCAGGTGCCGTTCGACAACGACTTCCTCGGCGGCTTCGGCTCGTTCTTCCTGAAGGACATCACGGTCGCCGGCGACGGCGGCGCCTTGGCCTTGATGGTCTTCCTCGGGATGTTTGCGTCGGTCACCCCCGCCCTGATCTCGGGGGCGGTGGCCGACCGGATGAAGTTCTCGGCCTGGGCCGTCTTCGTGCCGCTGTGGCTGTTCCTCGTCTACATCCCGATCTTCAAATGGATCTACGGCGGCTGGCTCGGCCAACGCGGCTCGCTCGACTTCGCCGGCGGCACGGCGATCCACGTCAATGCCGGCATCGCCGCCCTGGCTGCCGTGCTCGTCCTCGGCCGCCGCCGGGGTGACGTCGAGCCGCCGCACAACCTGCCCCTCGTCATGATCGGCACCGGCATCCTCTGGTTCGGCTGGTTCGGCTTCAACGCCGGCTCGGCCGGCGCGGCCAACGGGCAAGCGGCGCAGGCCTTCGTGAACACGTTCCTCGCCGCGGCCGCCGCCGGGCTTGCCTGGCTGGCGGTGGAGTGGCTGCGTGACGGCCATCCGACGACGCTCGGCGCCGCCTCCGGGATCGTCGCCGGCCTCGTGGCGATCACCCCCGCGTCGGGCTTCGTGTCCGGTCCCGGTCCGATCATCATCGGCCTCATCGCCGGCGCGGTGTGCTGCTACGCGGTGCGTCTCAAGGCCCGCCTCGGTTACGACGACGCCCTCGACGTCGTCGGCGTGCACCTCGTCGGCGGCCTCGTCGGCTCGCTGCTGACGGGCCTGTTCGCCAACAACGACTTCTACGAGGGCTCGTCCATCTATGCGCCGTTCGACGACGGTCTGTTCTACGGCGGCGGGCTCGGCCTGTTCGGCGAGCAGGTGCTCGCCAACGCCGTCGCCATGGTGTGGTCGTTCGCCCTCACGTTCGGGATCATGATCGCGCTCAAGAACACGATCGGTGTTCGTGTCACCGAGGAGACGGAGGCGGTCGGCCTCGATCTCCCCGAGCACGGTGAGACCGCCTACCACTCGGCCGTGCTCGGCTGAACCGGGAACCCGAAGGAGAGATCGACATGAAGCTGATCACCGCCATCGTCAAGCCGTTCAAGCTCGACGACGTGAAGGCCGCCCTCAAGCGGGCCGGGGTCGTCGGGATGACGGTCAGCGAAGTCCGTGGCTTCGGCCGCCAGGGTGGGCACACCGAGACCTACCGCGGCGCCGAGTACCAGATCGACTTCGTCCCCAAGGTCAAGGTCGAGATCGTCGTCGACGACCCGCAGGTCGAGGCCGTCGTCGATGCCCTGACCGATGCCGCCCGCACCGACAAGATCGGCGACGGCAAGGTATGGGTGACCGCCGTCAGCGACCTCGTGCGCATCCGCACCGGCGAGCGCGGCCCCGACGCTGTGTGATCGGACGGGTTAGTAGCTGCCCTGGACTCGAACCGTCAGGCTGATGTCGTCGGAGTCCCACGTCGGGTCGTCGCGGCCGCCGAGGCCGAGCCAGTTGACGAGCAGCTCCTGGTGGCCGACGCGCAGGCGCACGCAGCCGTGGCTGGCGGGCGAAGTGGGCACGTTGTTGGCGCCATGGAGCGCCTGGCCGTTGTCGAAGTACAGCGGCTTGTACATGTTGCCGTTCAGCGGGTTGTCGACCGACACCGGGTAGTCGCTGCTGTCGTGCCAACCGCCGTCGTCGGACGCCGGGTCGTAGCGGAACACACGGGAAGCGTCCTGGCGGCGGGTCGGGAACTCGGGGATGCCGCTGGAGATCGGGAAGACGAACACGAGCCCGTTGTCGCCCTCGCCTGCGAACAGGACCTGGCACTCGAGGTCGACGACGACCCAGCGGGAGCGCCCGGTCGGCGCACCGTCCGGCGTGCGCAGGTCGCCGGCATCCATCAGGCGCTGCTCGTCGTCGCCGCCCGAGGCCATGTCGTCGCGGCTGGCCGACAGCCCCAGCCCGAGCCGAGCCGCGCACAGCGCCTGGCGGGTCAGGCGCCCGGACTGCCCGTCGACCGGCAAGGACGGCATGCCGTATGGGCTGAGCAGCTCGTTCAGTTTCTGCTGCTGGGCGGCGACGCCGCTGCCGAAGTCGGCGCCACCCCCGGGCACGCCAGGCACCTCGGGCACCTCGGGCATCGGCGGCGGGATGAAGTCCGGTCGCGGGCCGCCGGTGGTGTCATCGATGTGGTTGCCGACACAGATGTCGAGAAGCCGTCCAACTGCCAGCTGGTCGGCGTTGCCGATTCCGTTCTCGACCTGGAGGCCCTCGATCGTGACCGTCTCGTCGCCGAGCTGGGCGCTCGCCGCGCCGGCGATCGCGTACAGCGAGTCGCCGGGTCGCACGGTGACCAGGCAGGCCGGGTCGACGCCGGTCGGCACGCTCGAGGTCGTCGTCGGGGCGATCGTCGTCGTCGTCGACGTGGTCGTGGGGGCGGTCGTCGTCGACGTGGTGGTCGAGGTCGTCGTCGACGATGACGTCGTCGTCGTCTCCTCCGTGGTCGCCGGTTCGGTGGTCGCCGGCTCCGTGGTCGGCGGTGTGGTCGTCGCAGCGACGGTCGTGGTGGGGTCGGTTGTAGCCGTCGCGGTGGTCGCGGGGGACGCCGCCGGCCTGGCGTCCTCGGCCCTGCTGGCCCCATCGTCGCAGGCGTTGAGGCCAAGCGTGACGGCGGTCAGCGCCACGATGGTCGTGGCGACTCGGCGCGGTCGCGCCTCAGCTCGTCGTTCCCACCTCACGGGCGGGAACGGTAGGCGACGCGGCGGCGTGCGCGGTGGACACCTCTCGATGGCTTTCTGCGTGAGTCTAGAGTTTCCGTTAGAGAAACGAAGACCAGGCTAGGGTCGGCGCCGAATGGACCCGATCCTCAATCCCTACGCCCCGGGCGCCGGCACCCCGCCGCCGCTCCTGGCCGGGCGCGATGGCCTGATCGACGCCTGGGACATCGTCATCGGGCGGGCGGCGGCCGGCAACTCGTTCCAGCCGATCGTGCTGTCGGGCTTGCGAGGCGTCGGCAAGACGGTCCTGCTGCTGGCCTTTCGGGCCCACGCTCGTGACGCCGGCTGGCCGATCGAGCTGTTCGAGGCCCGCCCCGGTGCCGATCTGCGGGCCCAGATCGCCGAGGCGTTGCCGCCGATGGTGCGCACCGTCAACCGCCACTGGCGCAACCGCGAGCGGGCTCGGCGCATCGGGCGCATCGCCGCCAGCTTCGCCCGCGCCGTACAGGCGACGTTGGCCCGCAGCGGGTTCCGACTCGAGCTGGAACCGGAACCGGGCGTGGCCGACAGCGGCGACCTCGAGACCGACCTGACCGAGCTGCTGGTGGCCCTCGGCGAGGGCGCCCGGGACGAAGGCGTCGGCGCCGCCTTGCTCATCGACGAGCTGCACGAGGTGCCGCCGGACCAGCTCAGCGCACTGATCGGTGCCGCCCACCGCGTCAACCAGGAGCGCCTGCCCGTCGTCGTCGGCGGCGCCGGACTGCCGCCGGTCGGGCGGGTCCTCAGCGAGGCGCGGTCCTACGCCGAGCGCCTGTTCAGCATCCGCCCGGTCGGCGCCCTGTCACACGACGACACCCGGCGGGCGTTCGCCTCGCCGGCCGAGGATCTCGGTGTGGCGTTCACGGCTGGCGCCCTCGACGAGCTGGTCGGCGTGTCCGGCGGCTATCCGTTTTTCATCCAGAGCTACGGCAAGCACGTCTGGGACCTCGCCGACGACTCGCCGATCGCCGCCGACGACGTGGCCCTGGCCGCCCCGCGCGCCTACCGCGAGCTGGTGGACTCGTTCTTCCGCCCCCGCTACGACCGGGCCACCCCGGCCGAGCGCCGCTACCTCCACGCCATGGCGATGCTGGGCGACGGCGACGTGGCCTCGACCGATGTCGCCGTCGAGCTCGGCCACGGCCAGCCCAGCCGGGTGTCCCCCCAGCGCGACGGCCTGCTGACGAAGGGGTTGATCTACGCGCCGGAGCGAGGACTGCTCGCCTTCACCGTGCCCCACATGGCCGCCTACCTGCGCGGACTCACCGACCAATGACGGAGTTCCGCTTCCGCCGGTGGCTCGCCGCCATCGCCGGGTTCGGCGCCGCCTGGCGGCTCGTCTACCTGTTCGCCGTCAAGATCGACGACCCGCTGCGCCTCAACGACTCCTTCTATTACAGCATCCAGGCCGGTCGGAACAGCGAGGGCGACTGGTTCCGGGAGAACCTCGGCGCCGGCGCCGGCGCCGAGCACGGTCCGTTGACGTCGCTGTACCTCACCCCGTGGAGCATCGGCGATTGGGGGGTGGCCCAGCAGCGCTTCGCCATCACGCTGCTCGGCATCGCCGCCGTGCCCCTGGTCGGGCTGCTCGGCCGACGCCTCGCCGGTCCGATCGTCGGCCTCGTCGCCGCCGCCATCGCCGCCGTGTACCCGAACCTGTGGGTCAACGACTCGGTGGTGATGTCCGAGAGCCTCGCCGTCTTCCTCGTCACGGCCGCCCTGCTGGTGGCGGTCGCGCTGGAGGGCCGGGCGACGGCCGGGCGGTCCGCCGTCCTCGGCGGGCTGATCGGGCTGGCCGCGCTGACGCGCAGCGAGCTCGCCCTCTTGGCGCCGATGTTCGCCGCCCTCGTGTGGTGGCGCGGCGGGACGGCCCGCCGGGGGCGCGCCCTGGCGGCCGGGGCGCTGCTGGCCGCCTCGTTGGCGACGGTGGCACCGTGGATGATCTACAACCTCGCCCGCTTCGAGCGACCCGTGCTGATGTCGACGAACGACGGCACCACGCTGCTCGGGGCCAACTGCGACCAGACGTACTACGTGGACATCGGCGGATGGGACCTGCGCTGCCTCGACCCGGTGCCGTTGCGCGAGGGCGTCGACGCCTCCATCCGGGCCGAGCAACGGCGCGACATCGCCGTCGACTACGTCCGCGACCACCTCGGTCGGGTCCCGCTGGTCGTGCTCGCCCGGCTCGGGCGCAGCGTCGACCTTTACGGGCTGGCGTCGCTCGTCGACCTGGACGTCGGCGAGGAGAAGGCCGAGTGGGCGGTGTGGATCGGCATCGTCATGTTCTGGCTCCTCGCCGTGGCGGCCTGGTTCGGCTGGCGCCGGCTCGCCGCCGACGGGGGTGGCCAACGGTGGTGGCTCGTCCCGCTGCCACTGACCGTGCTGATCACGACGGCGCTGTTCTACGGCGCCCACCGCATCCGGGCGCCGGCCGAACCGGTGCTCGTCGTGTTGGCCGCGGTCGGCGTGGTCGCGGTGGCCGGACGGCTGCGAGACTCTCGCCCGTGACGACGACGATCGCCGGCGATGGGCTCGACGCCAAGCTGGCCGTGCTCGAGGCTGAACTGGCGGCTTTCGGCGCGGTCGTAGTCGCCTTCTCCGGCGGGGCCGACTCGGCCTTCCTCGCCGCCGTCGCCCACCGCGTCCTCGGGCCCGACGGCGCCGAAGCGGTGACGGCCGTCTCGCCGTCGCTGGCCGGCGCCGAGCGTGACGATTGCGCCGCGCTCGCGGCCGAGTGGGGCCTGCGCTGGCGCAGCGTCCAGACCGACGAGATGGCCCGCGCCGCCTACCGGGCCAACGACCTCGACCGCTGCTACCACTGCAAGGCCGAGCTGATGGACGTCGTCGCGCCGATCGCCGCCGACCGCGGCGCGACCGTCGTGCTCGGCGTCAACGTCGACGATCTCGGCGACCACCGCCCCGGGCAACGGGCGGCGACGGCCGCCGGCGCCCGCTTCCCGTTGGTCGCGGCCGGCTTCACGAAGGACGACGTGCGCGCCGCCTCGCGCCAGCTCGGGCTGCGCACGTGGGACAAGCCGGCGGCGGCCTGCCTGGCCAGCCGGATTCCGTACGGCACCGAGGTGTCCGTCGGCCTGCTCGGTCGGGTCGAGCGGGCCGAGGCGGCGCTGCGTGCCCTCGATCTAAGCGTCGGGGACCTGCGCGTCCGCCACTACGGCGACACCGCCCGTATCGAGGTCGACCCCGCCCGACTCGGGCTCGTCGTCGCCGCACGGGCCGACGTCGTCGCCGCCGTCCGGACCTGCGGCTATCGCTACGTCACGCTCGACCTCGAGGGCTTCCGCTCCGGCAACCTCAACCCGGGGTGACGGCGGCCCCTGTCGTATCGTCGGCGCCCATGAAGCTGGCGACGACGATCAACTACTCGGGCGACTTCCACGCCGACGTGGCGCGGGTACAGCAGCTGGAGCAGGCCGGCCTCGACGTCGTGTGGGTGCCCGAGGCGTATTCGTTCGACGCCATCTCGCAGGTCGGCTTCCTGGCCGCCAAGACCGAACGGATCGAGATCGGCACCGGCATCATCAACGTGTTCTCGCGCACGGCCACCGCCGTCGCCCAGACCGCCGCTGGCTGCGACTTCGTCAGCGACGGACGGTTCATCCTCGGCCTCGGCGCCTCCGGGCCCCAGGTCATCGAAGGCTTCCACGGCGTGCCCTACGACAAGCCGATGCCGCGCATCCGTGAGTACATCGAGGTCTGCCGCATGGTGTGGCGTCGTGAGCCCGTGGTCTACGACGGCCAGACGGTGCACATCCCGCTGCCGGCGGGGGAGGGGACCGGGCTCGGCAAGCCGCTCAAGCTGATCAACCATCCGAAGCGGTCGGACATCCCCGTCTTCTGGGCGTCGTTGATGGGCAAGTCGGTGACGCAGACCGCGGTCCACGCCGATGGATGGCTGCCGATCTTCTTCGACCCGGAGAAGTTCCAGACGGTGTGGGGCAACGACCTCCAGGCCGGGCTGGCCCAGCGTGACCCGTCACTCGGCCCGTTGCAGATCTCGGCCGGCGGCATGGTCGCCATCGGCGACGAGTTCGACGGCGGCGGCGCCGACCGCGTGCTCGACATGGCCCGCCCGAGCACCGCCCTGTACGTCGGCGGCATGGGCGCCCGGGACCAGAACTTCTACAACACGATCGCCCAGAAGTACGG
>Ga0136617_10001428_pt1 | contig 21250 bp, 18 predicted proteins | sample AntDrymUQ3222106_2_FD_129672 | JGI IMG/M metagenome (GOLD analysis project Ga0136617, IMG submission 129672) | Polar desert sand microbial communities from Dry Valleys, Antarctica - metaG UQ322 (21.06) | ecosystem: Environmental > Terrestrial > Soil > Desert | place: Antarctica: Dry Valley...
GCCGCCGCGCAGGCCGCCGCCCGAGTAGGCCAGGAAGGCCGGCGAGAGCGAGAACGCGAGGTCGTCGATCGTGACGCCGACCGCGGCGGCGGTGCGGCCGACCCGCCCGCGCAGTCCACGCAACGGCGCGACGCCGCGCAGCGAGACCGGCGGCAGCGCCGCGGCCGGTACGCCGGTGCCGACCCGCGCGCAGTCACCGCCGGCCGGCCGGCCGGCCAGGAAGCGCCGGAGCGCGCGCAGCCCGCAGCCGCTGGGATCGCCGCCCACCACCGCGTGCCCGACGCCCGGCACGACCACCCGCTGCGCCCCCGGGACGGCCGCCGCCACGCGGGCGGAGGCCTCGGGCGGCGTGCGCAGGTCCTCGCCGCCCTGGAGGATCAGCGTCGGCACCGCCGGATAGGGAGCCGCCGGCGCGGGCACGCGGCCCGAGGGCACGCCGGGCCAGCGCAGGCACAGGCCGATCTCGTCCGCGGCGGCGGTCCGCAGGTCGAAGGGAGCGAAGGCGGCCGGCCCGAGCGCCGCGGCCCGTCGCTGCGCCTCGGCGAGCCGCTCGGCCACGGGCGTGGACAGCTCCCACGGCAGCGGCGTCTCCTCGCAGACGGTCGCGTAGCGGCCGCTGGAGAAGGACCGCGGCGACGGCAGCGAGGCCAGCCCGGCTCCCTCCGCCGCGAGCCGCACGAGCGGCGCGGCGTCCCCGCTCAGCGCGGCCCGCACCGCGGCCGGCATCGCGGCGCGCAGCGGCGGGTTGTAGTCGGAGTCGTAGAGCAGGTCCGCGAGCGCCGTCGGGCCGAGCGAGCGCCGGTGCCGCCGCCCGCGGCGGTCGTACCACGCGCCGCGCAGCCGCTTCGTGCCCAGCCGCGCGGCGAGCGCCACGACGTCGGCGAGCGGGTCCCCGCTGACCCCCTCGCAGCGCCGCGGGCAGAGGCCGGCCAGGCTCGGGCCCATCGCCCGGAAGCCGGCCAGGCCGAACGGGTCACGGTCGTCGGGATCGACGACCGAGTCGAGGAGCAGCCGGTCGACCCGATCGGGATGGACGCGGGCGTAGGCGAGCGCCAGCTCGGTGCCGTAGGAGATGCCGAACAGGGTCAGCCGCCGGACGCCGAGCGCCCGCCGGATCGCCTCGAGGTCGGCGACGGAGTCCGGCGTCGTGTAGAAGCGCCGCGCGGGCCCGAGCCGGCGCGCGCAGGCCGCGCCCGCGGACGCGCTGCGCAGCCGCGGGTCGCGCTCGACCGCCGGGCAGCGCAGCAGGCCGGAGCGCCCGGTGCCGCGCTGGTCGAAGCCGACGACCCGATAGCGCTCGGCCAGGCGCGGCACCAGCGGCACCACGGAGAGCATCTCCTCGATGCCCGCCCCGCCCGGGCCGCCCGAGAGGTAGACGAGCGTCGGCCGGGCGGCCCGCGCGTCGAGCCGGGCCAGCCGCAGCGGCACCCGCCCGGCGAGCCCGCCGGAGCGGTCCAGCGGCACCCGCAGCGTCGCGCACTCGGAACCGCTCACTCCGGGGCAGTCACGCCAGTCGAGCGCCCACGACGCGCTCGGGAGCAGGAGCGGGACCAGCGCGACGACCGCCCCGAGGGCACAGCGCGTGAAGCGAGAGCGGGCGCCGGCCATCGGAGAGCGGAGGGTAGCCGCGCGCGAGCGGCGCGCAAGGCGGCCGGACGATCTGACGAGCGAGCGCGAGCGTCGACTTCGTCCGGCTCAGGCCGACGAGTTCGACGCTCAAGGTCGTTCGAGTGGCACGCGTGCGAGCGGCTCGTAGACGGAGCCGCCGCGGGCCGGGCGGGAGTGGAACAGCGTCAGCCACTCGCCGCGGAACGCCACCGCCGCCGGCCCCGCCGACGGCGGCTCCCGCGGCGGCCGGGCGCCCGGGCGCAGCCGCGCGACCGTCGCATGGGCGCGGAACGGCCGCTGCTCCGCCGCGTAGACGCCCGCCTCCACGAGCGCCGCCGCCACGCGGGCCTGGAGCGCCCCCAACTCGCCCGACGGATCCGCCACCTCCGCGCACAGCACCCGCGCTCGCCGCCGCGGCGGCAGCAGCAGCGCCCCGCCGAGCGTCAGCGAGGGCGCCGCGCCCGCGCACCGGGCCAACACGTCCGACACCACCGCCACGTCCTGCGCCCCGCGCGCGCCCAGGAACGCGAGCGTCACGTGCAGCGCCTCGTCGCGCACCGGCCGCCAGACGACCGGGTCGACCGCGTCCCGGAACGCGGCCAGCGCCTCCCGCGCCACGGCCGGCAGCTCCAGCGCTACGAACAGCCGCAGCCGCTCAGCCACCGAGCAGGCGCCGCAGCAGGTGCATCGCCACGGTGGTGGTGCGCTCGCGGACCGCCGCGCGACCGCCGGGAAGCTGGACCGTCCGCTCGATCCGCCGCCCGCCGTCGCGCGAGGCCAGGCACAGGCAGACCGTGCCGACCGGCTTCTCCGCGCTCCCGCCGCCCGGGCCGGCGATGCCGGTGATGCCGATCCCGACGTCCGCCCCGAAGCGCGCCACCGCCCCGTCCGCCAGCGCACCCGCCACCTCCGGGGAGACCGCGCCGTGGGACTCGATCAGCGCCGCCGGCACGCCGGCGAGCGCCACCTTCGCCGCGTCGGAGTACACCGTCACGCCGCCGAGCGCGTACGCCGAGGAGCCGCCGCGCTCGGTCAGCCGCGCCGCCATCAGGCCGCCGGTGCAGGACTCCGCGGTCGCCACCGTGCGCACCGGAGGACCCAGCAGCGCGCCGATCACCAGGTCGTCGATCGTCTCGCCGTCGCGCGCGAACACGGTCGCTCCGTGGCGCTCGACCACGGCCGCCTCGAACGCCGCGTAGTCCTCGCGCGCACCGGGCTCGAACACGGTCGCGATCTCGATCTCCCCGCGCCGCAGGCAGGTGGTGATCTCCAGCCGCCCCAACGGCACCCCGGCCGCCTCGGCGTCGCGCAGGGTGCGCGCGATCTCGGACTCCGGCGGCCCGAACATGCGCATGATCCGCTGCTCGTAGACGCCCGCCTCGGCGAGCGCGCTGCGGACGGTCTCGCTCTTCAGCGCCGCGCTCCACATCGGCTGCAGCTCGCCCGGCGGGCCGGGCAGCACCACCACGACCGGCTCGCCACCGACCACCAGCCCGGGCGCCGTGCCGACCGGCTCGAGCACCTCCGCGCCCGCGGGCACCATCGCCTGCTTGCGGTTGCCGGCCCGCCACGCCCCCTCGAATGAGCTGCCCCGTGGGGCATCCGGCCCCACGTCCTGATCGCGACGATCGGCATCCGGCCGATCGATCGTGTGAAACCGCGAGCGCAACCGCGCAAGGATCTCCGCTATCCGGCCCTCGAGCGCCGAGTCGAGCGCCATCTCCCGGCCCGTGAACTCGGCCACCACCTCGGCGGTGAGGTCGTCGGCCGTCGGGCCGAGCCCGCCGCTGGTGACGATCAGGGTCATCCCCTCGCGGGCCAGGAACTCGAGCGCCGCGCGCAGGTCCTCGCGCCGGTCGCCGACGATCATCACGTGCGCCAGCTGCACCCCGCGCTCGCGCAGCCGCTCGGACAGCCACGGCCCGTTGCGGTCGGCGATGATCCCCGACAGCACCTCGGTGCCGGTGACGACGATGCCTGCGCGCGGCGTCACGTGCAGGTGGCGAGGCCGCTCTCGAGGCGCCGCGGCCCGCGGCCCGGCCGCAGCTCGTAGCCGACCGGCTCGGCGCTGGTGGCGACGCGGTAGCTGCGCCCGTTCACGCGCATGCGCGCGTTGGCGGTGCCGAAGGTCACGCGGAAGCGCCGTCCGCGGAACGTGCGCGTCGACTCGCCGGCCGCCAGCTGCACCTTGTCCACCACCGCGCGCCCGCCCGCGTCCTCCATGCAGACGTAGACCGGCCCGGTGGCGGCGATCCGCACCCGCACGCGGCGCGGGCGCTCGCGCGGCTCGCTGCCGCCCCGCTCCCCGTCCCCGTCGCCGTCGTCGGCCGCGGCGGGCGTCGGCGTCGTCTCGACGCGCGTCGGCGCCTCGGTGGCCGCGTCGTCGCGGCCGACGCGCCCGAGCGCGTAGAGCGCGGCCAGCAGCACCACCACGCCGAGCACGATCACCAGCCCGGGCCCGATCGCCGGCGCGACGCGCCGGCGGCGGCGCTGGCTGCGCAGGTTCAGCGGCGTCAGCTCCATGCCCGCCGGACGCTCGAAGCGCTGCTTGTACTCCTCCACCAGCAGGCGCGAGTCCAGCTCCAGGTAGTCCGCGTACGTGCGCAGGAACGTCTTGACGAACGTCTGCCCGGGCAGCAGCTCCCACTCCTCGCTCTCGAGGGCGCGGAGGTACTTGGCGCGGATCTTGGTGGCGGCCTCGACCTCCGTCATGTCGATCCGCCGCCGCATCCGCGCCTCGCGGAGGGTCTCACCGATCTCGGGCATCAGCCCCGAGAACGTTAGTCGTCGTCCGAAACGGCGACGGCGCTGGGATCGAGCGACGCCAGCACACGCGGGAGGTCGGCCTCGGTGACGAGCACCTGGCGCGGCTTGGAGCCCTCGTAGCCGGAGATCACGCCGCGCCGCTCGAGCATGTCGATCAGCCGCCCCGCGCGCGTGTAGCCGAGCCGCAGGCGGCGCTGGAGCATCGAGGTCGAGGCGGTCTGCATCTCGGCGACCAGCCGGATCGCGTCGCCCAGCAGCGGATCCTCGTCGGGGTCGCAGCCGGCGCTGTCCACTTCCGTGTCGGCAACCGCCTCCACGACCTCGAGCAGCTCTTCGCGGAACTCCGGCTCGCCCTGGCGCCGCCAGCTCTCGGTCAGCTTCTCGATCTCGCTCTCGTCGATGAACGCGCCCTGGATGCGCTGAAGGCGCGAGGAGCCGACGGGCGAGAACAGCATGTCGCCCATGCCCAGCAGCGACTCGGCGCCGTTCTGGTCGAGGATCACGCGCGAGTCGGTCTGCGAGGAGACCGCGAAGGCGATCCGCGACGGGACATTGGCCTTGATCATGCCCGTGATCACGTCCACGCGCGGGCTCTGGGTGGCCAGCACGAGGTGGATGCCGACCGCGCGCGCCTTCTGGGCGATCCGGATGATCGAGTCCTCCACGTCGGCGGGCGCGACCATCATCAGGTCCGCGAGCTCGTCGATCACGCACAGCACGTAGGGCAGCGGGGGCTCGCCGCGGCGTTCGCGCACCTTGTTGAGCTCGATCAGGGAGCGAGTGCGCGCGAGCGACATGTAGGAGTAGCGCTGCTCCATCTCGCGCACGAGGTTCTGCAGCGCGGTGGCGGCCTGGCGCGGCGAGGTGATGACCGGCGTGAGCAGATGCGGGATCGAGTCGTAGTGGTTGAGCTCGACCTGCTTGGGGTCCACCAGGACCATCCGCACCTCGTGCGGGGTGGCGCGCAGCAGGATCGAGGAGAGCATCGCGTTCACCGCGCCCGACTTGCCGGCGCCGGTGGTGCCGGCGACCAGGAGGTGCGGCATCTTGGCCAGGTCGGCGCCGATCGCGCGGCCCGCGACGTCCTTGCCGAGCCAGACGGTGAGCGGCGACCAGTCGGCGGGCGGCTCCTGGAAGACGTCGCCGAGGTGGACGGTGCGGCGGCGGGCGTTGGGGACCTCGACGCCGACCGCCTGCTTGCCGGGGATCGGGGCGAGGATGCGGATGTCGGCGGCGGCGAGCGCGTACGCGAGGTCGTCCTTGAGCTGCGCGACCTTGCCGACCTTGATGCCGGGCGCCAGCCGCAGCTCGTAGCGGGTGATGTGCGGGCCGGCGACCATGCCGATGACCTTGGCCTGCACGCCGAAGTGCCCGAGCGCCTCGATCAGCTGCGCGGCGGTCTTCTCCTGCCCCGCCGTGTCCGGGCGATTCGCCTCGGCGCTTGAGCGCTTGAGGAAGCGGGGGTCGGGGACGGTCCACTCGAAGTCGGGCGCGTCGGTGACGGCGGCTCGGTAGCGGCCCTGGGGCGTGAGGTCGGCCGGGTCGGTGGACCGTGTCACGCCGGGCTCGTCGGTCTCGGGGTCCTCGGCCAGCTTGGGCTCCTCCTCCGGCTCCGGCAGCTCCACCTCCGGCGCCGGCGCCTCCCCGCCGTAGAGGTCCGGGAAGCGGTCCTCGCCCGACCAGAAGCTCGGGTCGCGCTCCTCCTCCACCTCGCGCGGCGCCCCCGGCTCGAACTCCGGCGGCTCCTCGAGCACCGGGTCGTCGGCGACCGTCACGTGGCCCTCGTGGGCCTCCAGCTCGCGCAGCTCCTCCGCGGCGGCACGCCGCCGGGCGACCACCGCCGTGCTCTCGCGCAGGACGCGCGTCGTCGAGTCGCTCGTGGCCTTGACCACGCCCGCCACCGAGGCGCCGGTGAGCAGCAGCACACCGGCCAGGAACAGGAACACGGCCAGGATGTGGGACCCGACGCCGCCGAGCAGGGTCGAGGTCAGCCAATAGAGCGCCTCGCCGGCCATGCCCCCGCGCGTGCGCACCCACTCCCCGTCCCAGAAGCCGGGCCGCCCGCCCTCGGGGCCGAGGCCGAGCGTCCCGGCGGCGAGGCCGAGACAGAGCGCGGCGAACAGGCACACCGCGCCCGCGCGGAACGGCCGCACGGCGGGCAGCACCGGGCGCAGGACGAGGATCGCCCCCGCTGCGAGCAGCGCGATCGGCACGCCGTAGTGCACGGCGCCGAGCAGCCAGCGCAGCGAGTCGACCGTCCAGCCGCCCGCCTGGCCGCCGTCTGTGCGCAGGTAGACGAGGAAGGCGAAGAAGACCGCGAGCGCGATCAGGCCGAGCCCGAGCAGGTCGAGCTGGCGCTGCCCGAGCTCGGGCAGGCGCGGCAGCGCCGGGCGCGGCAGGGCGCGCCTGGCACGGGCCTTGCCGCGGCGGGCGGGGGTGGGACGGGCGGGCATCGGGCCGGACCCCCTTCGACGGCGATCCGCCGCCTCCTGCGTCCGCGGTCCATGCCCGAACGCGAGAACCGGGTACGAGACGAGCCATGGACGGCTTCGACCTGTTCCGCTACCTCCCGCTCGCATTCGTGGCCTTCGGGCTCTTCTACGCGGCCAACGGCGTCCGAGCGCTGCTGGCGGGGCGGCGCTTCGAGCGGGCGGCCCACCGCGCAGAGGGCACCGTGGTCGACGTGCGCAGCCGCGTCGTCCGCCGCTCGTCCTCCTCCGGCCGCGGCTCCCGCAGCCGCACGATCCACATCCCCGTCGTGCGCTTCGCGATCCCCGACGGGCGCACCGTGGAGACGGAGTCCGGCGGCGGCTCGAGCTTCGCGCCGACGATCGGCTCCGCGGTCACCGTGCTCTACGACCCGGCCGACCCCGCGCGGGCGCGCCTCGAGGACACGCCGGGCGCCGGCGGCGCGCTCGTGGACCTAAACCGCGCCTGAACATCCGTCGCGTATCGAGGCTCGCGGGCCTACCATCAGCGGGATGGACACCGCCAGCCGCCCCGTCCGCGTGCTCGTCGTCGAGGACGACGAGGAGATCGCCCAGGTGCTCCAGCGCTCGCTGCGCCTGGAGGGCTACGAGGTCAAGCTGGCGGGCGACGGCGTGCAGGGCCTGGAGGAGGCCACCGCCTTCCTGCCCGACCTGATCGTGCTCGACCTCGGGCTGCCGCGCCTGGACGGCGTCGACGTCGCCAGGCGGCTGCGCGACGGCGGCGACGCGGTGCCGATCCTGATGCTCACCGCCCGGGACGCGCTGGAGTCCCGCGTGGAGGGACTCGACGTGGGCGCCGACGACTATCTCGTCAAGCCGTTCGAGCGCCAGGAGCTGCTCGCGCGCCTGCGGGCGCTGCTGCGCCGCCGCCCGCCGCGCGGGATGGCGCCGCTGCGGGTCGGCGACCTGATGCTCAACCCCGACACCCACGAGGTCTCGCGCGGGGACCGCCGGATCGAGCTGACCCAGCGGGAGTTCGAGCTGCTCGAGTACCTGATGCGCAACGAGCGGCTCGTCATCTCGCGCCAGAAGCTGCTCGACGAGGTGTGGGGCTATGACCCGTTCTCGATCACCAACACGATCGAGGTCTTCGTGTCCAACCTGAGAAGGAAGCTCGAAGCCGGTGGCGAGCCTCGGCTCCTCCATACGGTCCGCGGCGCGGGCTACGTCCTGCGCGTATAGGCGCCTGCCGATCCGCTGGCGACTCGCCGGCGGCTCCGCGGCCCTGACGCTCGTGATCCTGTGCGGCTTCGCCGCGATCGTCGGCGTGCTCACCACGCGCCGCCTGCAGTCGGACTTCAGCCGCCAGGTGGCCGACGCCGCGGACGAGCTGTCGCGCGAGGTCAAGCTCCGCTACGGCCAGCGCGGCGACGGCACCCGCTACCTGCGCAAGATCGGTGGGCCGAAACTCGACGACTACGCCTCCGGCCGCGACGCCGTCGTGCGGATCATCACCCCGGCCGGCGACTACGTGACCGGCAGCGACGGCGCGCCGAGCTTCGGCCCCTTCATCACCACCAGCGCGAACGTCGAGGGCTGGCGCGTCGAGTCGCGCCGCGTGGAGGTCGTCAACTACATCGACCCGGTCGTGATCCAGTACGCGCGGCGGCTGTCCCAGGTCGAGGCGACGGCCAACCGCGTCAAGGTCTTCCTCTCCTTCGGCGTGCTCGGCGGCTCGCTGCTGGCGCTGCTGGCCGGCCTGGCGACGGCGCGCCGCGCGATGGAGCCGATCGCCGAGCTGACCGCCGCCGCGCGCGAGGTCGAGCGCTCGCGCGACCCGACCGTCCGGATCCCGCACACGCAGTCCGACGACGAGGTCTCCGAGCTGGCACGCACGCTGGAGTCGATGCTCGCGGCGCTCGACGACGCCCGGACGGAGACCGAGGCGGCGCTCACCCGCCAGCGCGAGTTCGTCGCCGACGCGTCGCACGAGCTGCGCACGCCGCTGACCTCCGTGCTGGCCAACCTGGAACTGCTCGAGGAGGAGCTGACCGGCGAGCAGCGCGAGACCGCCGCCTCGGCGCTGCGCTCCTCGCTGCGGATGCGCCGGCTCGTCGCCGACCTGCTCCTGCTCGCGCGCGCCGACGCCGGCCGCGTCGCGCCGCACGAGCCGATCGACGTCTCCTCGGTGGTGATGGACGCCGCCGCCGAGCTGGAGCCCGTGGCCGGTGGCCACGACATCTCGGTCGCGGCGCCGCCGGGGATGGCGGTCATGGGCGCGCGCGACGAGCTGCACCGGCTGATCCTCAACCTGATGGAGAACGCGCTGCGCCACACCGATCCCGGCACGGCAGTGGAGGCGCAGGTGACCCGCGAGGACGGCAACGTCGTGCTCGCGGTCGAGGACGACGGCCCCGGCATCCCGGAGGAGCTGCACGACAAGGTCTTCGAGCGCTTCTTCCGCGGCTCCAGCGACCGCGGCGGCTCCAGCGGGCTGGGACTCTCGATCGTCCGCGCCGTCACGGAGTCCCACCTCGGCTCCGTGCGCCTGGAGCCGCCGCTCGACGGCCGCGGCGCCCGCGTCGTGGTGCGCCTGCCGGCGCACGAGCGGGCGCGTGCGCCCGCCGGCGCCGGCTAGGGCTCGTCGCGCACCAGTCGCCCGCCGCGGAACGTGCCGGCGGCGATCACCATGCCGGCGGCGACCAGCACGATGTCCTTGAGCACGTACTGGCCGGCGAGCGTCGGCGCGTGGCCCGGCCCCCCGAACAGCTCGCCGCTGAGCAGCACGAGCGGCGACAGGATGCCGACGAACTGGACCGCGAGCAGCCAGATCGCCAGCCGCATCCAGCGGCTCGCGAGGAAGCACAGCCCGATGAAGCACTCCAGCGTCGCAACCGCCACGAGCGCGACCGAGCCGGGCACCATGCCGAGCGTCAGCATGTCCGTCGTCCGCTCCACGAGGTCCTGGGCGGGACTGACGCCGGGGAAGTACTTCAGGAAGCCGAAGAGCAGGAAGATCAGCCCGACCGACACCCGCAGCGCCGGGATGCTGAAGGCCACCAGCCGGCGATGGAGCCCGTTCTCGAACTCGATGAAGCGAGCCATGGCCTGGTTCATGCGACCTACTGCGACGTCCCCGTCGCCGACGGTTCACAAGGTGGCGCGCCGCCGGTCCGCCCTCGTCCGAGCGGCCACCGGGCTCAAGGCGGTCCGGCTGCGGCCGATGCAACCCGTCGAAGCCCATGTTCGACCCGCTCTCGCATCCGCTCGTCCAGCCCTCGCCCGTCGGCGACGACTACGCCGCCCTGTGCGAGAAGGTCCGGCTGCTCTGCGGCATCGATCTGATGCAGTACGAGCGCGAGCAGATGGAGCGCCGGGTGCGCACCTGGGTCCAGCGCCGCGGCGCAGCGCGGCTGGAGGTCTACGGCGACCTCCTCCGGCGCGATCCCGACGAGCTGGACGCCTTCCTGGACCGCGTGACGATCAACGTCTCGCACCTGTGGCGCCACGAGGAGCAGTGGGACGCGCTGCGGACCGACGTGCTCCCCGCGCTGGCGAGCCGCGGCGGCCGCCTGCGGGCGTGGAGCGCCGGCTGCTCCTACGGCGCCGAGGCGTTCACGCTCGCCGCGGTCTGCCGCGAGGCGGTGCCGGAGAGCGACGTGGGCATCGTCGGCACCGACCTCGACCGCCGCATGATCGCGCGCGCCCGCACCGGCGAGTTCTGCTCGGAGGAGGTGCGCACCGCGCCCGCCGCCTTGCTGCACCGCCACTTCGAGCCGCTCGAGGGCGGCGCCTGGCGTGCGAGCCCGGCGCTGCGCAGCCTCGTCCGCTTCGAGCAGGGCGACCTGCTGCGGATGCCCGTCCCGCGTGGGCGCTACGACCTCGTCATGTGCCGCAACACGCTGATCCACTTCAACGAGGACGTCCGCAACGCGCTGCACGCGCGGCTGGTGGACGCGCTGGCGCCCGGCGGGCAGCTCGTGATCGGCACCGCCGAGCGCGTCGCCGACCCGCGCGCGCTCGGCCTCACCGCCACGCACCGCTTCATCTACCGCAAGCGCTGACGGCGACCCGGCGCTTCCGCGGAAGCGCTCGTGTTCGGACACGCGCTCGTGTTCGGACACGGACATCTGCAGCGGTTCTTGCAGCGCGGCGGCGCACCTCGAACCTGAAAGAGGTCGATCGTGCGCCTGGGCCAGGAACGTCACCCTTCAGCCGACGAAAGGCGGGCCGCACCCCGAGGATGCGGCCCGCGACTGGACGGATGTTCTATTACGCCCAGCTGACCCCCGCCTTAGTTTTCGCGCCGTCAGGCACGCGAATCGACTCCGGAAGCGGTGACAGCCGCGGCCGGAGCACTACGCAGGGGGCAATTATGGGTTTCCGCAACTAGCCGTCACGGAGCTGTACATGAGAAGAGCGCCTGGATGGCGCTCTTTCTCGTTGCGCAAGAGTCTTCTCGGCCGCGAGCGCGATCGGCTGGATCGAATACCCGTCTACGCGACGGCGGTACGCGGTCTCGCGTAGTCCTCCACCCGGCGCTCGAACGCCAGCTCGCTCTCGAAGTCCGCCTCGTCGGCGTGCCGGAAGCCGATGCCGCGCTCGAGGATCATCGTCTCGAAGGTCAACACCACCGCCGGGTCGAGTTGACTGCCGGAGACGCGGCGCAGCTCCGCGAGCGCCGCCTCCGAGCTCACGGGCCGGCGGTAGGAGTCCCGCGACGTCATCACGTCATAGGTGTCGGCGGCGGCGATGATCCGCGAGCCGAGCGGGATGCTGGCCAGGGGGACGTCGTAGTAGCCGTTGCCGTCGAAGCGCTCGTGGTGGCAGTAGATGATGTCCGCGACGGGCCCGTAACCCTCGATGCGCCGTACGAGCTTCGCGCCCTGCTCGGGATGGAGCTTCACGATGCGCCACTCATCGTCGGTTAGCTTGCGGTCGGCGAAGAGGATCGAGTCGGGGAAGATGAACTTGCCGATGTCGTGCAGCAGCGCGGCGGTGTGCACGAGGTCCTGGTCGCGCTCGCCGAGGCCCATCATCCTCGCGACCTCACGGCTGTAACGGGCGACCGCGGCGGAGTGGCGAGCGGTCATCGCGTCGCGCATCGAGAGGGTCTGGAGCACCGTGTTCAGCAGGCCCACCTGAAGCGAGGCCAGCTCGCGGGTTCGCTGCTCGAGCTCCTCCCCACGCTCGTAGGCCTGGACGCCCGCCCGGAGCAGGTACTGCACGACGAACAGCACGACGGCTGCAAGCCCGACGGCGCCGACGCCGATCTGGTAGTAGCTGTAGGCGACACCGGCGGTCAGGAGCCCGGTGGCGAACTCCGACGGCAGCACCACGAGATAGACGGACCGCACAGCGTCGCCGTACGGCGTCCCCTGCTTGGCGAGGTTGAAGACCGCGACGAGCGTGAAGTTGAGGAAGTTGGTGAGCATGAAGACCACGAGGACGACGAGGGCGAAGCCCAGGCCACCGCCCATCCCCGGTGCGACGTCTCCGACGCTCAGGTCGATGATCACGCCGCCCACCAGCGGGAAGATCATGTAGTTGACCGTGTTCATCAGCGTGTTGGCGAGCGGCCGGCGCGCCAGCAGCCCGTCGATGGCCGACGACGCGGCTCCGATCGCCGCGGCGGGAGCCGGCCCCAGCAGGGCCATGGCGAGCACGATGGCGAGGAAGGAGCCGGAGATCCGGACGTTGCGGACCTCCACGGCCATCTTGTCGCTGCCGATCATCAGCACGAGCAGCAGGAGGAGCAGCTCCCGTGGCCGCCAGTCCGACGGTTCCGAGAGCACAAAGGCCGCGCTCGTCGCGGCGCCCAGCGCTGCGATCAGTCCGAACAGAATGAGCGCCTGGCGTCTCGTCACGACCCTCCTGTAATCGGCATGTCGAGGAGCCGACTTGACCGTGAGACCCCGCGTACGCGCGCGTTGAGACCGGACATTCGTCCAGTCAGCGGTGCGATGGGCCAAGGGATAGGATCACTCCGCGTGAAGGGGAGGCGCTTCGCTCCGTTCGGCGTGCGGCCCTTCGGCCGCCTGCTTGCGTCCTACACGGTCAACGAGGTCGGGGATGCGGTCGGGATCGTCGCCCTCGCGGTGCTGGTCTACGACCGCACGCAGGCGGTGGCGCCCACCGCGGCGTTCTTCGTCGTCGCGAAATTCCTGCCGGCGCTGCTGGCGCCGGCGCTGACCGCCCGCGTGGACCAGCTCGCGCTGCGCCGGACGCTGCCCGTGATCTACGTCCTCGAGGCCGCAACGTTCGCCGCTCTGGCGTTCGTCGCGGACGGCACGTTCGTGCTCGCGCTCGTCCTCGCTCTGGCGCTCGTCGACGGTACGCTCGCGATCACGGGGCGCGGCCTCACGCGCGGTGCGGTGGCCGCGGTGCTGCAGCCCGCGGGCCTGCTGCGCGAGGGCAACGCGCTGATGAACCTCGGGTTCGCGCTCGCATCGGTCGGCGGCGCCGCGCTGGCCGGCCTGCTGATCGGGACGCTCGGCATCGCCACCGCCCTCGCCGTCGACGCCGCCTCCTTCCTGGTCATCGCGGCGGTGCTGGCGGCCACGCGCGACCTGCCCGCGGCGGACGTCGAGCAGGAGCCGTTCCTCGCGCGCTTCCGGGGCGGTCTGCGCTACGCCCGCGACGACGCCCCGGTGCGGGTGCTCCTGGCGGGCCAGGCCGTCGCGCTCGTCCTCTTCACGCTGATCATCCCGATCGAGGTCATCTACGCCAAGGAGAGCCTCGGGACCACGTCCGCGGGCTACGGGATCCTGCTCGCCTCCTGGGGCGCGGGCATCGTCGTCGGCAGCGTGCTCTACCTCCGCGTCAAGAACCGCTCGGCCTGGCTGCTCGTGACCGTCTCGACGCTGGCGATCGGCGTCGCCTACCTCGGCCTCGCCGCCGCCGGCACGCTGCTGGTCGCGTGCCTGATCTCGGTGGTCGGCGGCGCCGGCAACGGCGTCCAGTGGATCGCGGTCATGACCACCCTGCAGGAGCGGACCCCGCCCGGCTACCAGGCTCGGATCACCGGCCTGATGGAGTCGCTCGGCGCGGCGATGCCGGGCGTCGGCTACCTGCTCGGCGCCGCCATCGTCGCCCTCGCCTCCCCGCGGGCGGCCTACGCGGTCGCGGGCATCGGCGTGCTCGTCCTGGTCCTCGCCGCGCTCCCGCTGCGCTCCCGCCTGCGCGGCGGCGGACACGCCGCCGCCGCCCGGAACGGTCACGCGAGCGGCGTGGACCAGCCGCTCCCGGACCCGGTCATCACCGTCCCGCCGGCCGAGGCCGTCACCCGCCGCGACCGCTGAGGGGCGCCCGCTCAGCAGCTGAGGGCGTCGCGCAGGGAACGGCAGCCCTCGCTCATCCGCCCGGCGGACAGCACAGCCTCGCGAGCGAATCGACGCGCACTCGCGCACAGCGGTTGTCTAGGCTCGTGCCATGGACATCCTGGGACGGCTGGCGCGAGAGCTCGACGGTCCGGCCCCACACCTCGCGCATCGGATCAGATGGGAGCGCCGGCGCCGCAGCGACCCGGGCGTCGCCGCGATCTGCCACCTCTTGCCGGCGAGCGGGTGTGGCGTCGACATCGGGGCGGCCGAGGGCCTGTACTCCGTCGGGATGCTCGCCGCAACCGGTCGACGGGGGCAGGTCCACGCCTTCGAGCCGAACCCGGTGAACCACGCCAGACTGGGGAAGATCGCGCGTCGCAAGCACACGCTCGTCCTTCACGAGGTCGCACTCTCGGCGGAGAGCGGCACGGCTGAGTTCATGGTGCCTGTCGTCGACGGTGTGGCTCGTCCGGGCAAGGGCTCGCTCGAGGATCCAAGCGATCACGTCATGGGCCACGACCTCCAGAGATTCACCGTGCCGACGACACGTCTCGACGACGTCCTGGCCGACGCAAGCCGGATCGACATGATCAAGATCGACGTCGAAGGACATGAGGACGCGGTCCTCGCAGGCGCGACGGCCGTACTCGAGAAGCACCGCGCATCGATCCTCGTAGAGTTCGAGCATCGTCACCGCGAAAGCGATCTTCGCGTGACGATCGACATGCTCGTCGAGCGCGGACTGACGGGCTGGGCGGTGTTCCCAGACGGTCTCCGTCCGCTCGAGGCCTTCGACCTGGAGCAACACCAGTTGAGGTTCCTGGACCTGCCCGCACCATGGCCGCCGGGGTACGTCAACGACTTCCTCTTCACCACGAAGGACGTACGCGTCCTTCTTGCCGGCTAACGGATCAGGCCGCATCGCATGCCCGCCGTGCGAAGGATCCGGTCGGCGCTGCGCGATTTCGAGCGCCCGCCGGGCTACTACACCTCCACCACCACCGGCAGCACCATCGGCCGGCGCTTGAGCCGGTTGTAGAGGAAGGCCGCGAGGTCGTCGTGGAGCATGGACTCCAGGAGCGAGATCTCGGTGACGCGCTGGTCGGCGGCGCGGTCCAGGGAGTCCTCGACGGCGTCGCGCAGCTCCTCGATGACCTTGCCGTCGTCGTCGAGGAAGGGGACGCCGCGGGCGAGCACTTCGGGGGCGACGACGGAGGAGCCGTCCTGCTCGGAGATGGTGGCGACGATGATGAGGATGCCGTCGGCCGAGAGCATGCGGCGGTCGCGCATCGCGACGTCGGCCACGTCGCCGATGTCGACGCCGTCGACGAACACCATGCCGCTCGTCTCGGGCTCGCCGACGCGCGCGCCGGAGGCGTCGATCTCCAGCGGCAGGCCGTTCTCGAGCCGGAAGATGTTGCCCGGCGGCACGCCGACCGCCTCGGCGAGCTGGGAGTGTAGGAGCATCCGCTTGAAGTCGCCGTGTACCGGCATCACGTAGCGCGGCCGCGTGAGGTTGAGCATCATCTTCAGCTCCTCCGCGTAGCCGTGGCCGGAGGCGTGGATCGGGGCGTCGCGGGCTGTGATCACGTCGCAGCCGATGTGGTAGAGCCGGTCGATCGTCTCGTTGACGGCGCGCTCGTTGCCGGGGATCGGCGTGGCGGAGAACACGACGGTGTCGCCGCGCTTGAGCTCCACCTGCGGATGGTCGCGGTAGGCCATCCGGCGCAGGGCGCTCAGCGGCTCGCCCTGGGACCCGGTCGAGATGATCACGAGCTTCTCGTCGGCGAACTGGGTCATCTCGCGCGGCTGGACGAGCATGCCCTCCGGCACGTCGATGTGGCCCAGCGTGCGGCCGATGTTGACGTTCTTGCGCATCGAGCGCCCGAGCAGCGCCACCTTGCGCCCGTTGGCCTCGGCCGCGTGGACGACCTGCTGGACGCGATGGATGTTCGAGGCGAAGCTCGTGACGACGATCCGGCCGGGGCAGCGCGCGAAGACGCGGTCCAGGTGCGGGCCGACGATCGACTCGCTGTCGGAGACGCCGGCCCGATCGGCGTTCGTGGAGTCGCCGCAGAGCAGCAGCAGGCGCTCGCGACCGAACTCGGCCAGGCGCGCCATGTCGGCGGGGCCGCCGCCGACCGGCGTCTGGTCGAACTTGTAGTCGCCGGTGAAGAGCACGGTCCCGAGCGGGCACGTCAATGCGACGCCGCCGGCGTCGGGGATCGAGTGCGTGAGGTGCACGCGCTCGAGCGTGAACGGGCCGGCCTGCGCGGTGTCGCCGATCGGGAGCACCTCGAGGTTGACCTCGCGCAGCTTGTGCTCGTCGAGCTTCGAGCGCGCCATCGCGACCGTGAGCTGGCCGCCGTAGACGACCGGGACGCTGGACTGGCCCAGCTCGCGCAGCACCCACGGCAGCGCGCCGAGATGGTCCTCGTGACCGTGCGTGATGACGATCGCCTCGATCGCGTCGACGTGCTCGCGCAGGTACGTGAAGTCGGGCAGCACGAGGTCGATGCCCAGCATCTCCGCGGTCGGGAAGCGCAGACCGCAGTCGACCACGACGATGCGCCCGTCGTACTCGACGACCGTCATGTTCTTGCCGATCTCGCCGACGCCCCCCAGCGGGAGGACGCGCAGGGTGCCGCTCAACGGGTGGGGACCGGCTGGCTGGGGGCGGGCGGGTGGGAATGGAGCAGCCGGTGCCGCTCCAGCATCTCCCGGATCAGCGCGCGCTCGTCGTCGTCGGCGTCCACCAGCGGCAGCCGCAGGCCGCCGACGTCGTGACCCAGCATGCCCAGGGCGGTCTTGACCGGGATCGGGTTCGCCGTGCAGAACAGCACCCGGTAGACGTCCTGCAGTGAGGCGTCGATCTCGGCGCGGGCCTCGGGCTCGTCGTACATGCGCCGCATCTCGCTGCCGGCGATGTGCGAGGAGACGCAGATGCCGCCCGTCCCGCCCATGTCGAGGCAGCGGGCGAGCAGGGGGTCGTCGCCGGCCAGCACGTCCAGCCCGTCGACGAGCTGCAGCTCGGCGCCGTTGGCCTGCTTGACGGCGTCGACGCCGTCGATCTGGGCCAACTCGGCGAGCAGGTCCGGCGGCATGTTGAGCGCGGTGCGCCCGGGAATGTTGTAGAGGATCACCGGTCGCCCGCCGGCAGCGCCCGCCACCGCTTCGAAGTGGCGCACCAGCCCGCGCCGGTTCGGCTTGTTGTAGTACGGCGTCACCGACAGCACGGCCTCCGCGCCGGCCTCCACCGCCTGCTCGGTCAGGTGGACGGCGTGGCGGGTGTCGTTGGAGCCCGCGCCCGCGACGATCGTCCCCTCCTCTCCCAGCTCGGCGGCCATCAGGCGCACCAGCGAGATCTGCTCGTCGTCGCCCAGCGTCGCCGACTCGCCGGTCGTGCCGGCGATCACGAGCCCGTGGGAGCCGTTGGCGAGCAGATGGCGCCCGATCGCGACGGCCGCGTCCTCGTTGACGCTCCCGTCCGCGATGAACGGCGTGACCATGGCGGTCAGTAGGCCTTGGGTGGGACCCATCGGCTCAGAGGATGGCACGAAGCGCGGCATGACCTTGTCCATGAAGCCCATCGTCACCGCTCCTCTCGTTCTCGCCGCAAGGCTATCGGCCGATCGCGGCCCACGGATCGCCCCGCTCCGCCAGCCGCTCGGCGACCGTCCGCAGCGTCCACTTCTGCGCGTTCAGCCGAGAATCCTCCAGCTCCGGCCACTCCAGCGGCGTCGCCACCGGGGCGCCGGGCAGCGCCCGCACCGCGTAGGGCGCCACGACCGTCTGGCCGTAGGTGGTGCGGGCCGTGTCGACGAGGATCTTCCCGCCGCGCTTCTCCTTGCGCCACGCGGTCGTCAGCGTCTCCGGATGCGCCTCCGCGACCTCGGCGCCCAGCTCGCCCGCCCATTCGCGCACGGTGTTGGAGTCACGCGTGCGGCGCAGCCGCGCGACCACGTGGACGCCCTTGGACCCGGTGACCATCGCGAACGGCTCCAGCCCCTCACCGCGCAGCCGCTCCCCCACCGCCAGCGCCGCCTCGCACACCAGCCCGAACGCGGTCCCCTCGGCCGGGTCCAGGTCGAACACAAGCCGGTCGGGGCGGTCCAGCATGTCCCGCCGCGCGGTCCAGACGTGCGGCGTGATGCAGTTCTGGTTGGCCAGCCAGCGCAGCGTGTCCGCGTCCTGGGCCAGCACGTGCTCGATCGAGCCGCCCCGCCGCCGCGGCGTCTCCACCCGCGCCACCCACGCGGGCGCCCCCTTCGGGATGTCCTGCTGGACGACCAACGGCTTGTCGATGCCCGCGTTCCAGCGCCACAGGTTCAGCGGCCGGTCGCGCACGTGCGGCAGCATGACCTCCGCCACCGACTCGTAGTACACGGCCAGGTCGGCCTTCGTGATCCCGTCGGCCGGGAACAGCACCTTGTCCGGGTGCGAGAGCTTCAGCACGTCGCTCTACTCCAACAGCAGCACGTCGATCGCGGTGTGCTCACGGGCGGGCCGAGCCCTCACTGACGAAGCCGCGCAGCTACGAGCAGGCGGTAGATCGGGGCGGAAGCATCGAGAATCGTCACTCGCCGAACTCGCGCAGGCGGCGCACGGCGAGCTCGCTCGGCTCGGCGCGCTCCACGCTTCCGCGCGCCATCACGCGAGCGGCGAGTTCGTCGGGCGTGGGACGAGCGGCCTCTCGCCTAAACACCGATCGCAGATACTCGATCACCGACGTCCCGGACGCCGCCGCACGGGCTTTCAACGTCCGGTGCACAGGCTCAACCTACCGCGTCCACCAAGGCGGTACGGCCGCGTCCTTCCCTTCCTCCCACAGCGTCACGACGATCAGCTCGTCGCGCGGGCGGTCCTCCATGCAGACGTAGACCAGGGACGGGCGCTCGACATCACGCAGCAGGTGGGCACCGCGCTCGCCCGGCTCGACGTAGCCGGCTGCGAGGGCGCGAGCCACGCGGGCAGTGACCTCCGTGCGCGGGTCCAGCGCCCCGCGGACTCGTTGCCGGTAGCGCTCGACAGCATGATCGGTGACCGCTACGAGCGCCACAGCAGGTGCTCGAGCCCGATCACGGGGGACTCGGGCAGCTCGGGCACGCGGCGGATCGCCAGCAGGACGCCGGGCATGAAGCTCGTGCGATCCGTCGTGACGTGGCGGATCGTGAGCGTCTGCGCGACGTCGCCGAGGATGACCTCCTGGTCGGCGACGATGCCCGGCAGCCGCACCGAGTGGATCGGCACGTCGCCCTGCATCATCTCCGCGGTTCGCGCGGCGGTGCCCGACGGGGCGTCGAGCTTGCCGGGATGGTGCAGCTCGACGATCTCGGCCCGCGCCATGATCCTCGACGCCTCGGCGGCGAAGCGCATCATCAGCACCGCCCCGATCGCGAAGTTGGGAGCGAAGAACGCGTTGGCCTCCGACGACGACGCCGCCGCCGACCGCAGGCCCTCCTGGTCGAACCCGGACGTCCCGATCACGACGTGCACGCCGGCCGCCAGCGCCTCGCGAGCGTTGTCTAGCGCCGCGTCCGGCCGCGTGAAGTCCACGAGCACCTCGGCCTCCCCCAGCACCTCCCCCACGGACACGCCCAGCGCGGGATCGGCCCGCCCCGTCAGCACCATGTCCTCCGCCCCCTCGACGGCGGCGCACACCGTCTGGCCCATCCGGCCGGCCGCGCCGGCCACCGCGACCCGGATCACACCGCCACCTGGGCGGCGCCCGGGGTCACCCCCGCGACGGCCTCGCGGAAGGCGTCCTCGTCCGGGCCGATGCCGGCCGCCGAGAGCCGCTCCGGCGCCCACAGCTCGTCGGTCAGCGCGCGCAGGTCGTCCAGCGTGACGGCGTCGATGCGCTCCATGATCTCCTCGGGCTCGAGCAGCGGGAGGTCGTAGAGCAGCGAGGAGCCGAGCCGGCTCATGCGCGCGCCGGTGGACTCGAGCGCCAGCACCACGCGCGCCTTGACGTTCTCGCGCGCCCGCGCCAGCTCCTCCTCGCTGGCCGGCTGGGCACGCATCGCGTCCAGCTCGTCGCGGACCACGCCCATCGCCTCGGCCAGGTTGTCCGGCCGCGTGCCCAGGTAGAGGCCGATCTGGCCCGTGTCGGAGAACTGGCCGCTGAACGAGTAGACGGAGTAGGCCAGCCCGCGCTCCTCGCGCACGGCCTGGAACAGCCGCGAGGAGGACAGCCCGCCGAAGATCGCGTCGAGCACGCGGATCGCGAAGCGGCGCTCGTCACCGCGCTGGATGCCGGTGGCGCCGAGGCAGACGTGGCACTGCTCGGTGTCCTTGCGCTGAAAGCGCACGCTCGAGCGCAGCTCGGTCGGGGCCGGGTCCGGCCGCGGGGCCATCTCCCCCCCCGCCCGCGCGGAGCCGAGCGTGCGCTCGGCCAGCTCGACGACCTGGTCGTGGTCGACCGAGCCGGCGGCGGCCACCACGACGGCGCCGGGCACGTAGCGGCGCCCGTGGAAGTCCGCGATCGCGTCGACGGGCGTGTCGCGGATGACCGGCGCCCGCCCGATGATCGGCCAGCCCAGCGGGTGCGATCCGAAGACGGCCCCGCCCAGCACGTCGAAGACGGTGTCCTGCGGGTCGTCCTCGTACATGGCGATCTCCTCGAGCACGACCTCGCGCTCGGGGTCGATCTCGCGAAACGCCGGCCGCCACACCATGTCGGCCATCACGTCGAACGCGCGCGGCAGGTGCTGGTCGAGCATCCGCGCGTAGACGGTGGTGCTCTCCTTGTCGGTGCCGGCGTTCAGCTCGGCGCCCATCGCGTCGAACAGCTGGTCGATCTCGGCCGAGCCGAAGCGGTCGGTGCCGCGGAAGAGCAGGTGCTCGAGGAAGTGCGAGAGCCCGGACTCCTCCGCCGCCTCACCGCGCGAGCCGGCGGCGACGAAGAAGCCCAGGGCCGCGGACCGCACGGAGCTCATGTGCTCCGTGGCGACCCGCAGCCCGCTGTCGAGCTCGGTGATGCGGTGGTTGGGCAAGGCCCGGGCCGCGGCGCTAGCTGCGGTCCGGGTCCTGGTCGCCGCGCGGCCGGCGCGGCCCGCGGTCGCGGTCACGGTCGCGGCCGCCGCTGCGGCCGTTGCGGTCGCCGCCACGGCCCCGGGGGCCGCC
>Ga0136617_10001429_pt1 | contig 21226 bp, 22 predicted proteins | sample AntDrymUQ3222106_2_FD_129672 | JGI IMG/M metagenome (GOLD analysis project Ga0136617, IMG submission 129672) | Polar desert sand microbial communities from Dry Valleys, Antarctica - metaG UQ322 (21.06) | ecosystem: Environmental > Terrestrial > Soil > Desert | place: Antarctica: Dry Valley...
ACCCGGCACCGGTGTGCTCTACACGCTGGCGGCCGGCCTCGCACGGGGCGCCCGCTCCAGCGTCGTCGCCGCGTTCGGGTGCACGCTCGGGATCGTCCCCCACATGGCCGCGGCGATCACCGGTCTCGCAGCGCTCCTCCATACGAGCGCGGTCGCGTTCGGCGTCCTGAAGTACCTGGGGGTTGCCTACCTCCTCTACCTGGCATGGAGCACGCTCAGGGAGAAGGGCGCGCTCGCCGTCGAGGAGGATGCTCCCCGCTCTGCGAGGAAGACGATCACCACGGGTGTCCTGATCAACATCCTCAATCCGAAGCTCACGATCTTCTTCTTCGCCTTTCTGCCGCAGTTCGTGAGCCCCGACGAGCCTCGAGGGCTGGTACGCATGCTCGGGCTGAGCGCGGTCTTCATGGCGCTCACGTTCGTCATCTTCGCCGTCTACGGCGTCTTCGCTGCGGCCGTGCGCGGACAGGTCATCGCTCGCCCCCGCGTTCTGACGTGGATGCGCCGCGTCTTCGCCGGCTCGTTCATCGCGCTCGGCGCCAAGCTGGCGTTCACGAAACAGTAACGGGTACGGCCGCGTCCGCGAACGCGCGCATGCTCGGGTAGCGCTCGTCCGGTGTCGCGTCTGCTCGAGGAGTCGCGCCGGAGCCCGGCCGCCGGCGAGCCTCGGTGGAGTCGGGGAAGGCTGGCCACTCGCCCACGCTGCCCGCGAAGCGCGCGGCCGCCTCTTCCGCGATCGCGAGCGCTCGAGCGGCCGCGATGCCGCGCAGGCCGGCGGCAAGTACGCTGCGATAGCTCTTGTAGCACCCTGCCTCCGCGCGCACGGCGAGCGCCGCGAACTCCTCGAGCAGCTCGTTCTCGTCGACAGGCTGGAGCTCTGGGAGCGCACGGCGGAGACCGGCGAGCAGACCCGTCTCCCAGTCGATCAGTGTGCCGTAGCAGTCGAATGTGAGAACGCCGAAGCGGTCGTAGTCGATCGGCATCGCCGCCGGCACGGAGTTATGTGCAGCAGGGAGGACGCGTGTGTCGCACGAGCCATCCTCCCTGCCGTCCTCAGTTAGGACGCTGCCGGGGCCGCGCCGACCTGCTCGAGCATCGCGAGTTGATCGGTCATACCCCAGCGCTCGACCACCTTGCCGTCTTCGAAGCGGGCGATCTGAAGCCCGCGCGCCTCGACCGACTTGCCCGTCGGCTCGACACCGAGGAAGTCGCCTGGTGGTGCGAAAGCTCAGGAGCCCTGCGGTCGCCCGGCGACGACGAGCCCGTACAGCAGGTGATCGGTGACGATCGCGGCCCGCTCGCGCAGCGGCCGCTGCCGCGGGGTTCGTAGACCGAGTACCGGTGCGACCCCGAGCTCGAAGAAGGCCCAGATCGCGAGCCCGAAAGTGGGCCCGGTCAGCGAGCGGCGGCGAAGTCCCTCGGGCAGGGCCCCGTAGACGACCCCCATCCCGGCGCCGTACCCCCAGTGCGCCACCTCGATCGCGGAGTCTCGGTAGCGCACCGGCACGTGGACGAAGAGAGCGGCCACTCCTTCGGTCGCGATCTCGTCTGGTGGTGGCTTGTCGACGAGCCCGACGTTCGTCGTGAACGCTCGAACACCGGTCATCGCCATCGCCGCGACCATGCCCCGCCAAGCGCAGCGCGCGATGCTCACCGCCGCTCCTCGCGTTCGACGAGCTCGCGCAGCACGTGGTAGACGGTCGCCTGCGCCTCCTGGATCCGCGGGATGTTCTGTGAGGAGGTGATGATCACGTGGTCGGCCAGCGTCTCGGCGGCGACACGTCCACCGTCGTAGCCGACGAGCGCGATCGTCACGACGCCTCGCCGGCGCGCCTCGGCGAGAGCGGCGACGATGTTCCGAGAGCCACCGCTCGTCGAGATCGCCAGGGCCGCGTCGCCCTCGTGCGCGTAGGCGATCAGCTGGCGCGCGAAGAGCACGTCAGAGCCGATGTCGTTGGCGAGCGCCGTGAGGATCCCGGAGTCCTCCGTGAGGTCGAGCGCGCGGCGCGCGGGCCAGTCGGCAGGCGGGAACCGAAAGTCCGCGACGGCGTCGGCCGCATCGGTCGCCGATCCACCGTTGCCGAAGACGTGGAGCGTGCCGTCCGCGTCGAACACGCGACGGAGCGCAGCCGCGGCAGCGACGAGCTCGTCTCGATTCTCGTGCATCGTGCGCTCGCGTAGCTCCGCGATCTCGCTCGCCTTCGCAAGCACGGAGCTGCGGACGTCGTCGAGCACGCCGCCGAGGTCGGTCTCGTGCTCGGCGAGGAACGGGTAGAGGAAACTCGAGCCGCCGGCGTCGTGCACAGGGCCCGCGACGCGGTCTTCGAGGAGTCCCCGGTGCTCGAAGAACACGTGCACCAGCTCCCAGAGCAGGTGGTACAGCGTCTCGACGAGCTCCTGCCGCACGAAGGGATCGGGTGAGGGCGGCTCGAGCTCCCAGTCGGCTCCGACGGGCGCGAACGCGATCGTCAGGCAGCCGCGCTCACGCCCGACCGCGACGGCAGCCACAGTCTCTCCGTCGTCGCGGTCGCCGAACGCGATCACGATGTCGCGCGGCGCGGCGCTCAGCTCGAGCTGAGCGGCGAGCGGCCCCCCTTCGGCGCCGAGCCCGATCGCCGGGAGCGCGCGCTTGCCCACGATCACGGGATGGACGAACTCGACGGCGACATGTCGCGCGTCGGAGCGGGCTTGCGGCGACATTCCGATCGCGAGCAGCCGTCCGCCCCGGGCGAAACGCTCCGCCAGCAGGTGACACAGTCGAGCGATCCGATCGGCCTCGACGTCGAAGAACCGTGCATTGACCTCCGTCCGGTGTGCGAGCAGCTCGGCGATCCGAACGTCGAGCGCCTGATCGATCACAGCCTGGTGCATATCCGTTGCTACACCGGCTGCGGCTGCCGTGTCGCCGCCTCCACGAGCCATCGCCGCCACTCCTCGACGCCCTCGCCGGTCTTGGCGGAGAGCAGCAGTCGCGGGACATGGTCGTGAACGGCATCCAGGTTCCGCATGAAGCGGTCGAGCTTGAAGTCGAGATGCGGCAGCAGGTCGATCTTGTTGACGATCACAAGATCGCAGGTGCGGAACATCAACGGGTACTTGATCGGCTTGTCCTCGCCCTCGGTGACGGAGGAGACCATCACGCGGAAGTCCTCGCCGACGGCGAACTCCGCCGGACAGACGAGGTTGCCGACGTTCTCGATCAGCAGCAGGTCGAGTTCGTCGAGCGGTACCTCCGGCAGGGCCGACCGCACCATGTTCGCGTCGAGATGGCATTCGCCCCCGAAGCTCGGGTCGGTGTTGATCAGCGTCACGGGGACGTCGAGCAGCGCGATCCGCTCGGCGTCCAACGCCGTCTGCACATCACCCTCCAGCACGCCGACCCGGACGCCGTCGAGGTCGCGCAAGGATCGCTCGAGCAGCGTCGTCTTGCCGGCCCCGGGTGCGCTCATCAGGTTGACGACGGTGACGCCGTGCCGGTCGAAATCCGCCCGGTTCGCCCGTGCAAGCGTGCCGTTCGCATCGAGGACGTCCTCGAGCACCTTCACGTGCGTGCGATGCATGCCGCCTCCTCGTCGATCTCTGTCTCGCCGAGCTCCAGCGACTCGACCTCGAACTCGTTCCCCGCGATCACCGCGACCTCGCCACTCCCACAGCCGGGGCAGCGGAACGACGGCCCGTCGAGCGCGAAGCACGTTCCGCACGACGCGCACTCGAGCTGCCCGGCGACGATCTCGATCGCGAGCCGTGCGCCGTCACAGACCGTGTCTCGAGCCACGAAGTCGAAATAGAACTCGAGACTGTCGGGCACGACCTGGCGCAGCCGGCCGATCCGCAGGTTGACGACCTCGACCAAGCGGCCGTCGGCGTGACGCTCTACCGTGTCGACGATCGCGCCCGCGAGCGAAAGCTCGTGCATCTCTTAGACCGCCTCGGCGAGGAGGCCGTCCACCGTCTCGACGACGAGCGTGACGGCGCGATCCACCGCGGCCTCGACCGCTGGTGAGAGTCCGATCCCCATCTCCTCCACGACTTCGGGCTCGCACGCGACGACGACCACGCGACCCGGCCAACCGCCCACGGCCTTTACGAACCGCAGCACCGTCTGCGGATCCATGCCGTGCGGGTCGATCGCCTCGCCGTCCTGGATCGGCCCGCCGACCGAGTCGGGGTCGGCCTCCATCACGTAGAGCGTCCCCGGCTCTCCGCCCTGCCTGCTGATGTCGACGAGCACGAGCGCGTGATACCCGCGCATCACTTCGTAGGCGAGATCGAGCCCGCCGGTTCCGAAGTCGAACACGGAGACGCCCGCCGGGAGCTCACGCGCCTCCAGCCGCTTTGCGACCTCCGCGCCGAAGCCGTCGTCGCTCAGCCAGATGTTCCCGACCGCGGCGACGAGGATCTGCGTCTTCTGTGTAGTCGATTGCAAATTAGTCCTTCACTCCGCTGGAGGCATCCTTGCGCTCCCAGTCTGGATCGGTGTCGACGCCGCCTTCCACCGGCACCGCGTCCTCTCGCTCCTGCTGATCTTCGTCGTCCCCGTAGCGCACCTCTCCACGAGACTCCGGCATCTGATCGAGCACGCCGCTCCCGGCTTCGTTTGGGCCCCGATCGCCGCCCGTCTCGCCACCGAGACCCTTGTCTGTCGTGTCGGCGGGCTCGGGATTGTCCTTGTCCAGCGCTCCCTTGTGCTCCTCCTGCTCGCCCATCTCGTTTCTCCCTTCGTCGTGGCTTTCACCGAGTAGCTCCACCTCGTCCGCAAAGAAGAAGTGGTAGCGGCCGGTCTCGCGCATCACCTCCTGCATCGGATCGGTGTCGATCGTGACGCCGAGGTAAACGCGCCCGTCGTAGTCGAGGTAGATCCGCTCGAGCGACGCGGTTCTGCCGTCGAGGATCTGGTCGTACGGGTCGGTACGCGTGCCGAGCCGCAGGACGACCTTGCCGCCCGGGCGGAACGTCCTGCCGTCGACGGTCGCCTCAGCCTCACCGACCCTGGGATCGACGCCGAGGTCAGCGCGCGGTTCCGGCGCTGCGGGTCGCAGCGCACCGTGCAGCCGCATGATCTCCTCTCCCGTCGTCGCGCTCGCGCGCGCCACCAGCTCGCGCACCGGGCTGTCCTGAGCGGCGATCGCCTCGCGCTCCCCGTCGCTCAGCGCATGCACGTGGAGCAGGAGCGCCTCCTCGATCTCGGTTCCGTCGAAGAGGTCGCCGCGGCTCTCGGGTGCGATCCGCGGATGGTCGGGGAGGAAGATCGCGGCGCCGAGCACAGCATCGTCGTCGGCGCCGACGAGCACCGGCCACGTGTTCACGTTCTCGCATCCGACCGCGTCGAGCGGCGAGACGAACCGAGCCCCCGGTGCGCGGATCACGCAGTGGGTCGAGACGAGCGAGCGCTGGAGCGCCTCGGCACGGGTCGAGCCCTCCGGCGCCTCGGTCAGGTTCTCGACCCTCAGCCGCACCTTCGACGGATCGCCGGGCTCGACCTCGAGCGTGACGCGCCCGCAAAGACCGTCGTACTCGAACGTCGCTTCCCCCGGCCCCGCCAGCCGCACTCGTCGCTCCACGGCCTCGTGTCGTTCGCCGGTCGGCTGCAGAAACAGCACCTCACCCTCTAGTTGGGTGGCGGAGCCAACCAACTGGCACTCCACTTGCAGGTGGTCGAACGTCGCTCCGCTCCCCGCCGCGTACGTGGGTGGATAGACGATCCCGAACGGCGTCGGCGTCGCGTTCTTCGTCGCGCCGGGGGTGTACGGGTAGAGCGCGTACCCCTCGTAGAGCAGCGAGCGCACCATCTCGTCGATCGCGACGCTCACACTGCTCGTTCCGCAACGTCGGAATCCCGTTTAGGAACGGCGTCGCTCACGTCCCCACCTCGTCGAGCAGGTCTGCCACGGTCGCGTCGAACGACGGCATCCCCCGCTCGACCGTTCGACATCGCAGCCGCTCGAGCGTGTCGGTGTGCAATCGGATCCAGCTGCTCTCCGCATAGTGGTGGTCGATCAGCTCCCGCCAGGTCTTCACCGGCATCCGGAACTTCGCCGCGAGATCCCACGGGATCTGCACGAGCTGGAGCCGGCCCTCGTCACCCTTGTAGAAGATCGTTCCCGAGAAGACGAGCGTCAGCGGCACATGGCCGTCGGGCAGCGAGTAGAAGTACTTTGTTGCCGCCACCTCGAGGTCGTAGGTGCACGGGACACGCAGGTCGAAGGTCGCGGCGCCGGTGAAGCTCGGCAACAGCATGTCGATCCGCGTCCACTGGAACGTCGTCGTCGTCGCCGACCAGCGCTCGGGCTCGCCGAACAGGTCGAGGAGCAGCGCGCGGGTCTCCGGGTCGTACGTGCGCCTGGCAGGATCGATCAGGATCTGCGTCGAGAGCGCGATGGTGTAAACCTCGCGCTCCTCGACGTCGGAGATGCCCATCCGGAAGATCATCGTCGGTGCCGCCGTGAACTGTTCGGGCTCGATCCCGAGCACCGTGAACTCCGGCGACGGCGTCCCGACGCCCGTGCGAGCGAGATCGTCGAGTGCCTTCACCGGGCCGTCGTTTCCTGCCGGAGAGCGTCGAAGAACGACGTCACGGCCTTCTCCACCGCGTCACCGCCAGAGATCCCCTCCCACCCGGCCCGGATCATCCCGACGAGCATGTAGCAACGGTCGATCGGCACGATCGCGTACTGGGGTGGCGTCGCCAGCCGGTTGACAACGAGCGCCTCGGCGTCGGCCTCGAGCTCGCTGAGGAACGGGTTGAGCGCGACAAGCTCGCCCCAGCCGTGCAGGTCGAGCTCGGACTCCGTTGCGCCGGCCGGGCTCGGATACAGCGCCACGACCGAGGCCGTCGCCGAGCTGCGGAAGAGGAATGCGAGCCCGATCGGGATCGAGAGCGCGCTCCACAGCTCGTCTGGAAACGTGAGCCCGTCGAGCCACACCGCCCGGGTACCGGTCGGTCGGAACCCGGGATCGCCGGAGCGCATCGCCCAGCACGGCTCGCAGACGCACACGATCGCGCGTTCCTCGAGCTGGAGCAGATGCCGGTGGTCCGACGGGACGTTGTTGCGGCAGAGATCGCAGCGCTCCTGCGTGCTCGCCGAGCTCGCGACTCGGCGTTGCTTGACCCGTCGGAGGCTGCCGACGAGCGCCGAGCGCCCGCCGGTGGAGAGTTGGGTGATCTGCTCGTCCATTTCCCTTAGGCCGCCGGGCACTACGCCGCGACGGCCACCTTCACGCCTCCGTGCTCGGCAAGGAGCGGAACGGGCGTCAGCTGCAGCGTCTCGGTCCCACCGAGCAGCCGCCCGGCGAGCGGCAGCTGGAAGCTCCGCTCGCACCCGGGACAGGCGAGGATCCCGTACTCGAGCTCGCCGCGGCCGAGCGCCGAGCCACAGCCCGCGCACTCGTTGCGGTAGGCGAGCAGCGTGCCCCCGACGTTCGCCACGAGCAGGCTCGCGCCGTCGACGACGGCCTCGAGCATCGAGTCCGGCTCGAGTAGGTCGAGACCCTGGACGCTCGTCCAGCCGGAAGGCGTCGCCGCTGCGCCGACGAGCGGGAGCTGCCCCCCCGCGAACGACGGCTGCGGTACGACACCCTCCACCTCGATCCCGGCAAGATCCGGAGCGACCTCGTCGAGCGCCTGCGTGATCGCAAGCTCGAGCGTCGCCGCCGACGACGGGCAGCCGTCACAGCTGCCCTGGAGCCGTAGGTGCGCAACACCCGCCTCGAGGCGTAGCAGCTCCACGTCGCCCGAGTGCGACTGCAGGTACGGCCGCACGGAGTCGAGCGCTGCCCGGACGCGAGTCTCGAGCTCGACCGGATGCAACCCGTGGATGAGCAGCAGGCTCCCGACGACGCCGTCGTGCACGAGCGCGTCGCGCACGGCGAGCGTCGCCGATCCGCCGTCGACGAGAGCCTGGAAGATCCGCTCCAGACCCTCGCCGTAGAGCTCCATCACCGACGCTACGAGCTCGTCGGCGACCTCCCGGACGACCGGATCGGCAACCGCCTCCAGGCGCTCTTCGAGCTCCTGGATGTGCCGGGCGAGGTCGTCCGGGTGCGGGAGGTGTGTCGTCTCGAGCTCGTTCACGCCATGCCCGTCGGCGTGTGCATCACCTTCTTGACGCGACCACCCCCTGTGTACATGTGCACGCCGCACGGCAGACAGGGGTCGAAGCTGCGCACGGCACGCATGATGTCGATGCCCTTGAAGTTCTCGGGCCCGTTCTCCTCGAAGATCGGCGTGTTCTGCACGGCGTCCTCATATGGTCCCGGCGTGCCGTAGACGTCCCGCGAGCTTGCGTTCCACGGGGTCGGGGGATAGGGCTGGTAGTTCGCGATCTTGCCCTCGCGGATCACCATGTGGTGCGAGAGGACGCCGCGAGCCGCCTCGTGGAAGCCGACGCTCACCGCCTCCTCCGGCACCTTGAAGTCGTTCCAGCTCTTCGTCCGCCCGGCCCGCACCTCGGCCGCGGCCTTCTCGAGGTTGTAGAGCGCCACGAGCGCCGCGTACGCCTGATGGTACGAGCGCGCACGGTCGCGCTCGATCGCGTTCGACCACTCCGGAATCTTCCACTCGAGCTCCATCTCCGGCATGCTCGCCGTTCTCGGCAGCGTCATCTGCAGGCTCTCGCCCGTCGCCTTGAGGTAGCCGATATCGAGCAGGCCGGCTTTCGCCGTGACCCACTGCCGCGCAAACGGCCCGCCGCCGGTATCGCAGGCGACGTGCGTGTCAGTGCGCTTGTCGTAGATGCGGGGCGAGACGACCCAGCTGTACTTGTCCGTGAAGTCGCGCTTCTGTGGCTTCGGGATCGTCGTCTTGTTCCAGGGGTGGTTCTTGTCGACCGGGTTCCCGAGCGGATCGTGCGTGACGTAGGTCTCCTCGTTCTCCCAGCCCTCGAAGTACGCGCTCCCGAGCAGGATCCGGATCATCAGGTTGATCTCGACGAGGTCGGTCGTGACGAGCTCGCCGTTGAGCACGATCCCCGGCGTGACGAAACGACGCCGACCCCAATCGGTCATCGTGCGGTAGTCGTAGTCGACGATATCGGGGTCGTCGAACGCTCCCCAGCAAACGAGGTTCGTGTCGCGGTAGCCGACGCGCTCGTACCCGGGCAGCGCGTCGTAGAAGAAGTCGTAGAGGTCGTCGTGCATCGGCACCGTGCGCTTGCAGTACTCGAAGTACCGCATCAGACGCACGTAGTAATCCGTGATCGTCTGGTGCGTGATGTGAGCGCTGCAACCACCCGGCATGATCGTCGAGGGGTGCGTGTGACGTCCACCGAAGAGGACGTACATCTCCCTCGTGTAACGGGAGACCTCGAGCGTCTCGAGGTAGAACGAGCCTGTGAACGGATTGAGCGCGCGCATGATGTCCGCGATCGTCCGGTAGCCGTGGATCGAGGAGTGCTCCGCGAGCGTCGACTCCGCCTTCTCGAGCACGCTCGGGTTCGTCTCCTTCACCATCTGCTCGCAGAAGTCGACGTTCGCCATGCAGTCGTTGAAGATCGCGTGGTCGAACATGTAGTCGGCGAGCTCGGCCAGGTTGAACGCGTAGTCGCCGAGCTTCGGCGGCTTGACGCCATAGGCCATGTTTTGGTTCAGGCACGAGGTCGTGCAGTGGTTGTCACCGCAGATCCCGCAGATGCGGCTCGTGATGAAGTGCGCATCCCGCGGGTCGATGCCCTTCATGAAGATGTCGAAGCCGCGGAACACCATCGAGGTCGAGTAGCACTTCAGGACTTCCTGGTTCGCGAAGTCGATCTCGGTGTGGATGCCAAGGCTGCCGACGATCCTCGTGATCGGATCCCACGACATCTCCTTGACCATGACCTTGCGCTCGGTGGGCGACTCAACTGTTGCCATCTCTCACCTCCCTGTCCGTCGGTTAGCCGTAGTGACGCGGGTTGTAGCCCGTCTCGAGCTGACGGCCGCGCTTCCGCCACTCCGGTTCCTTGTCGTACTTCGACTTGATGTTCCGCTTGCGAAACGTGCGCACCAATGGGCCGTACGTCAGGCTCATGAACGTCGCGGCCAGCCCGCCGGCCCTGTCCTCGTCCATGAAGGGCATGAACTTGTCCGGGAAGCCCGGCATCGTGCACGCCATGCAGATTCCGCCCACGTTCGGGCAGCCGCCCATACCGTTCTGCCACCCGCGGACGGGGACGTTGCACTTGACCACCGGCCCTTTGCAGCCGAGCTTGATGAGGCAGCGCGGGTCGTCGCCGTACTGCGTTGCGAAGTCGCCCTGCTCCGCGAAGCCGGCGCGGTTGCAACTCTCGCGCACGGTGCGACCGAAGAGCCAGCGGGGTCGGAGCTGGTCGTCGAGGTCGATCATCGGCGCAAGCCCGCCGAGCTGGAGCACGAGGTAGAGCAGGGTCTCCGTCGTGTTGTCCGGCTGGGCGGGGCAGCCCGGGATGCAGACGATCGGGATCCCCGCCTTCGACTTCCACTTCCAGCCGAGGTAGTCGGGCAGGCCCATCGCGCCGGTCGGGTTGTTCTTCATCGCCGGGATGCCGCCGTAGGTCGCGCACGTCCCGACCGCGACGACCGCGGCCGCCTTGGGCGCCAGCCGGTCGATCCACTCGTTCGTCGTGATCGGCTGCCCGTTCTCCGGGTTGACGCCCATCCCGGCGAAGTGACCCTCGCCGTTGATGTCCTCGTTCGGGAGCGAGCCCTCGAGGATCAGCACGAACGGGTCGAGCTCGCCGCGCTCGGCCTGGTACCACGCCTCGAAGAACTCCTGGCCGTTCTCGTAGGCGAGCACCGGGGTGTGGATCACGACCCGCGGCATACCCGGGATGATCCCGTGGATGATGTCCTCGAGCGACGGGTTCTTCGCCGAGGTCATCGCAACCGAGTCCCCGTCGCAGGAGAGCCCCGAGGTCATCCAGATCACGTGGGCGGTGACGCCCTCCGTCGCCGCCTGATTGGGAACGAATTCGACTGTTGCCATGTGCCCGGTTCCTTCCTTCTGCCTCAGCAGATTCGCGGGAGGGGATCGCCGACGAGCATGTCCATCACGCGCCTCCCTCCGAACGCCGTCTGGACGAGAACGAGACCCGGCGGGTCCGCTCCCACTGATCCGATCTCTGCAGCGCGCTCACAGCCGGAGACGGAGCGCAGCGCGCCGAGCGCATCCTCGGCTGCCTCCGGCGCCACGAAGGCGACGAACGCCCCTTCGTTGGCGACGTACATCGGGTCGATTCCGAGAATCTCGCAGGCCCCGTTGACGGCCGGCTCGATCGGCACCTCCGCTTCACGGACGAGCACCGAGACGCCCGAGGCGCGCGCGAGCTCGTTCAGCACGGAGGCGACGCCGCCGCGCGTCGCATCGCGCATGCAGCGGAGCGATCCTCCCACCGTCTCAAGCAAGGCGTCGACCGCAGGCCACAGCGGGCGCGTGTCCGATTCGACTTGAGCCTCGAGCTCGAACTCCCCACGCGCGAGCATCACGGCCGTGCCGTGCTCGCCGATCGAGCCCGAGACGAGGATCTTGTCACCCGGGCGCACAGACGCCGGGGAGAGCGACGCCCTCGGGTCGATCTGTCCGATCCCCGTGGTGCAGACGTACATCGAGTCGCAATGACCCCGCTCGACGACCTTCGTGTCACCGGCGACCACGTGCACCTGCGCCGCCTCCGCAGCCTCGGCGATCGCCTCGATCTCTGCCCGCAGCTCGTCGGTCGCGAGCCCTTCCTCGAGCACGAGCGAGAGCGTGAGCGCGAGCGGGCGCGCTCCGCTGACGGCGAGATCGTTGACGGTGCCGTTGACCGCGAGCTCGCCGATCGAGCCGCCGGGGAAGCGGATCGGCTTGACGACGAAGCTGTCGGTCGTCAGCGCGAGCCCCACCCCGTCGACCCGAAGACTGCCCGCGTCGCCGAGCTCGCGGAGGCTGTCGGAGCCGAGGAGCGGCATGAACAGGCCTTCGATCAGCGTCTGGCTTGCCTTCCCGCCGGCGCCGTGTGCCATCGTGAGCTTTGGGTCGCGAAAGCGGAGCGGCTTCGCCCGGACACGCTCGATGAGCTCGAGCGCCGCTCGCTGGCGCGACGCGGTCAGGCTGTCTGCTGTCATCGGACGGCCTCCCGCTCGCGCTCGAAGCGGCCGAAGTTGTAGTAGGCGGCACAGGCGCCCTCGGACGAGACCATGCACGTGCCGATCGGGCGCTCCGGCGTGCACGCCGTGCCGAAGACCTTGCACTCCCACGGCTTGATCACGCCCTTCAGCACCTCTCCGCACTGACACGCCTTCGGGTCGGCGACCCGGACGCCGGGGATGCTGTAGCGCAGCTCGGTGTCGAACTCGGCGTAGGCGTCGGAGAGGCGGAGCCCGCTCGAGGAGATGAAACCGAGCCCGCGCCACTCGAAGTGCGGGCGCAGCTCGAAGACCTCGGCGAGCACGCGGAGCGCGGCAGGGTTGCCGTCGTAAGGCACCACGCGGCTGTACTGGTTCTCGACCTCGCAGCGACCCTCCGCGAGCTGCCGCAGGATCATGTGCACCGACTGGAGGACGTCGAGCGGCTCGAAGCCGGAGATCACGATCGGCCGGCCGTACGCGCTCGGGATGAACTCGAACGGCCTCGCGCCCACGACGGTCGAGACGTGACCGGGGCCGACGAACCCGTCGAGCCGCAGGTCGGGCGAATCGAGCAGCGCCCGCAGCGGTGGCACGATCGTGACGTGATTGCAGAAGACCGAGAAGTTGCGGATCCCCTCCGCCTTCGCACGCATCAGCGTGAGCGCGGTCGAGGGAGCGGTCGTCTCGAAGCCGACGGCGAAGAAGACGACGTCCCGGTCGGGGTTTTCGCGCGCGATTCGGAGCGCGTCGAGCGGCGAGTAGACCATGCGCACGTCGGCGCCCGAGGCCTTCGCCTCGAGCAGTGTTCCGTTGCCGCCCGGGACGCGCATCATGTCTCCGAAGCACGTGAAGATCACGTTCGGCTCGAGCGCGACCGCGATCCCGTCGTCGACCCGGCCCATCGGGATCACGCAGACGGGGCACCCCGGCCCGTGAACGAGCTCGACGTTCTCGGGCAGCAGGTCGTCGACGCCGTACTTGTAGATCGTGTGCGTGTGCCCGCCGCAGACCTCCATCACCTTGTAGTGACGACCCGGCTCGACCGTCGCGACGATCTGGGTCGCGAGCGCCTGGCCGAGCTCGGCGTCGCGGTACTCGTCGACGTACTTCATGCCGCGGCCTCACGCTCGAGACGGACGAGCGCGACGCCGGCGTGGACGAGCACCTCGTCGTCCGGAAGAAGGCATCCGACGAGGTCTGCCATCACCTCGCTCGTCTCTCCCGCGGCGTCGGCCGCAAGCACGAGCCCGCCGTCGAGCAGCTCCAGCACCGTCATCGGCACGCCTTCGTCGGAGCAGGTGATGCAATGAGTAGCGACATCCGGCCCGCCGCTCATTGGATCGCGCTCGCCTTCAAGTCCTCGAGCTCCTGCTCGAACTCCTCGCCCAGCCCTCGCAACAGCTTCAGCGTCGCCTGCGCCTCGTCCTCGTCGACGCGCGAGAGCGCGAAGCCGACGTGGATCAGCACCCAGTCGCCCGGCTCGGCGCCGGTGCCCTCACGGTCGAGCAAGCTGACGTTGACGTTGCGCTGCACGCCGGCAACGTCCACCCGCGCGATCCGATTGCCGGTATCGACGAGCTCGAGCACTTGCCCTGGAATGGCCAGGCACATTGCGACGGACTCCCTTCGTCGGGGGGGGTCGAAGAGATGCTAGGCGCGCGCGGCGCGTGGAAAGGTCAAGGTTTCCGACGCTTTTCTCAACAAATCCTGAGGTTAGAGAACGTGCCCCTGCGGGTACCGGCTAGCGGCGTCAAGGCCTCGTCCAGAGCTCCGTCGACGGGTGGAACTGGCTCCACGCGAACCAGAACGCCTCGTGCGCCGGCAGCTCGACGCTGCCGCCCTCGGCACTGGCGCGGAAGCCGCCGCCGTCCGCGGCAAGCTCGATTCCGTGCGCCCGCACGAGCTCGCCCGCCTCGAGCGCCGCGCGCGCGGCCTCCACGGGGAATGCGACCGGGCGTCCGTCCTCGGCGATCGCTCCAACCACCCGGCCCTGCACTGGTAGTCGCGAATCGACGTCGCCCACCGGGAAGATGGGCCCGTCGTCGTCGCGGCCCCGCAGCGGGTCGTCGGGGTAGCTCCGACCGATCCCGCCGTCTCTCGCGACGATGCGCGTCGCGGGGTGCGCCTGCTTCCACTCGCCCCACGTGCTCGAGACGACTGTCACCTGCGGAAGCGTCACGTCCTCGCGCAGCAGCGGCCCCGAGAGCGCGCGGCCGGTGAACGTGTCGAAGACCGACCGCGTCACGAGGTCGTACATCACCTTGTTCGAGCGCGAGAGCAGACCCGACGTCCTCAGGATCGGCGCCTCGACGCCCGCCGGGACCGCGTCGACGAGGTACGCCTGCGCCGAGCCGCAGAGCGTGCAGTACGGAATCCCGAGGCGCCGACCTCCCACCGACATGTTGACGAGCTCGTGCACCTCCATCAGGTTCTTCGGCAGGGCGACCGCCTCGTCTCCGACGACGATTCCGAACACGATTCGCTCGTCGGGATACCAGCCGCCGGCCGAGGCCGGGGTGAGCTGCGGGTCGTCGAGCGCGGGGATGCAGCCGCTCGGGCAGGGGTTCGGGTCGCCGAGCTTCCGATCGTCGATCGGCACCCCGCCCCACGAGACCCGGCGCCAGTCGATCTCCGAGGGCGCCGCGTCGAAGAAGGGCTTCCAGCGCGGCTCGACCGCGAGGAAGAGCTTCGCCTTCCACCGTACGTACCCCGGCGGCGCCGGCAGCTCCCACGCGAGCAGATGATCCGTGACCGAGCCCCACGATCCACCGTCGAGCTGCGGGTCGGCTGCGAGGTCGATGCCGCTCAGCCGCTCGAACACCTCGACGAGCCGTCCGTCGTCGGCGCTGCCCTGGTAGAAGCGGAGCAGGTCCGAGACGAGCCAGCCGATCCGGGCGTCGCCGGATGCCCCGACCCGTGCCAGGGCGTCAGCGTCGATCACCCCCACCGCGGCCGAGTCGAGCAGCCTGCCGATCGCCGTTGCGACCTGCGCCTCGAGCGGGCCGTCGCGTGTCTTCGGCGGCGCCGGAAACACGTAGCCGGCATTCGAGGTCGCGGCCCGCGGCGACGCATTGTCCTCGCCCGTGCACCCCACCGCGGCGAGCCCGGCCGAGAGCGCAACAAGGGCAGTCGTCGAGCGGAAGCCCATCGAGCGCCAGCCTAGATCGGCGGCGCGCCCGTTTCGATGAAGTATTTGCGAACTCTCGAGCGGAGCGGTCGTCCTCGCTGCGCGTCGCCTCAGACCGCGACGAGCTTGTACCCGGCGCCGCGGACCGTCACGATCCGGCGCGGACGGCTTCGCTCGCCCTCGATCTTGTGGCGCAGGTTGGAGACGTGCACATCGCAGGCGTGCTCGTCGCCGACGTGGCTCGAGTCCCACAGGTGCTGCATGATCTCCCGGCGGGCGACGACCCGACCCGGAACCTGCGCGAGCAAGGCGAGCACCTTGAACTGCGACGGGGTCAGATACACGCTGCGGTCGTCGACGAGCACCTCGTGCGAGACGAGGTCGATTCGCAGCCCGCCGACTTCGCGCACGGAGCCCGTGCCCACCCGATCGAGCTCGCGCCGACGGAGAATCGCCCGCACACGGCTGGCGAGCTCCGCGAGTGAGAACGGCTTCGTCACGTAGTCGTCAGCGCCGAGCTCAAGCCCCAGCACGCGGTCGAGCTCGGAGTCGCGCGCGGTAAGCACGATGATCGGGACGGGGCTGACCGCACGCAGTTGACGCAGCACCTCCGTGCCCGGCATGCGCGGCAGCATCAGGTCGAGGATCACGACGTCGAAGCCGGCGCCTGTCTCCACGGCGGACTCGCCGTCCGCGACGGTCTCGACATCGAAGCCCTCACCGCGAAGCGCGTACGAGACGCTCCGTCGAATCGCCGGCTCGTCCTCGACCAGGAGCACACGCGTGCTCACGGGAGACGGCCTTCGACCACGTTGCCGTCGACCGCCGGCAGTCTCAGCCTGACAGTCGTGCCGACGCCGAGCGACGACTCGACATGCACCGTGCCGCCCAGCACGCGAACCGCCTCGCGCACGATCGATAGACCCAGACCGAATCCGTCTCCGTTCCGGTCGCCCGCGCGGTAGAACCGGTCGAACACGTGGTCGAGGTCGTCCGGGGCGATCCCACAACCCGTGTCCGCGATCTCGAGCTCGATGGGCCCACCATTCCCCAGTCGCCGTGCGACGAGCACGATCCGGCCTTCGGCCGTATTCGTGGCTGCGTTGGCGCCGACGTTGGCGAGCGCACGCTCGAGGATGTCAGGCGCGGCGAGCGCACACAGATCGTGCTCGCACTCGACGAAGACCCCGACACCGGGATGCAGGCGCAGCGAGTCCGCGATCTCGGCCAGCAGCGGCTGCAGACGGACCGGTCTGCGCTGCGGAAGCTCCCCGGCAGCCTGGACACGTGCCAGCTCGAGCAGCGCGCGCATCAACCGGCCGAGCCGAGCCGTCTCGTGCTCGAGGTCGGCGAGGAACGCGTCTCGCTCCTCGGGGATCGTCTTCGCACCCTGTTGCAGCACCTCGAGCGCAGCCGTGATCGCGGCGAGCGGCGTGCGCAGATCGTGAGCGGCGTTCGTGACGAAGTCACGCTCGGCCTGCTCCCGACGTGCCCTCGCCCGGTCGCGGTCCCGCTCGTCGGTGACGTCATGGGCAGTGATCATCACCATCGAGACGCTGCCACCCTCGCCCACGATTCCGCTCGCTGCGCCGGAGAGGTATCGCCACGAGCCGTCGGCATGACGCAGCCGGATGCCCGCAAACGGCGCGCGCTCGCCACCGAGAGCGCGTGACCACGCTCGTCCGAATGCCGAAGCATCCTCGGGGTGAACGATCGCAGAGAGCTGGGCGCCGGTGAGCGACTCCGGGCGATACCCGAGCTTGGGCTCGTGCGACGGTGACGCATAGACGACACGCCCGTCCGTTCCGACGAGCCCGATCAGATCCTTGCTGCCGAGCACGACGAGTCGGTACAGCTCGTGGCTTCGCCGCAGCTCGTCGTCAGCGCGGCGCCGTTGCGAGATGTCTCGGAGCGATGCGGTGAAGAGCGGCGGGCCGGGCAGATCGACGCGAGTCACGGTGAGCTCGACGGGCAGCTCGCTGCCATCGGCGCAGAGTGCAGGGAACTCGGCTCTCGTCCCGAGAATACGCGATTCGCCCGTGTCGAGATAGCGACCGAGCCCACGCCTGTGCGCGTCGCGAAGCCTCGGCGGGACGATCAGGTCGGCGATCGGCTTGCCGAGCGCTTCCGCGCGTGAGAAGCCGAATGTCTGCTCCGACGACCGGTTGAACTCGAGCACGCGGCCTTCGTGATCGATCGTGATCACGCAATCGAGCGCGGCCTCGAGGATCGCGCGAAGTCGCGCTTCTGTCTCCTCGGGCGCAAGCACGCTTTCGACAGCTTCGGTCCTCATGGCAGTCTTCAGAGACCCTACGCGACGACGGCTCGGCGCCGAGCCTTCGCCGACCGACGAGATTGACGCCGCCCCTACCTTGAACGCGCCGACGGGCTGGTGGTTCACGGGCTTGACCCAGACCTCGGTACCGGGGTCTGGCTTCAGGCAGATCCCCTCCACCCGAGGCGACATATCGAACAATCAGCAGCAGGCAGGGGTCTGACTTGAAGGCAGACCCCAGAAGGCAGACCCCAGAAGGTAGACCCCAGAAGGTAGACCCCCCAGACCCCGAAGTCGGTCTCAGAGTCCCAGGATCAGAGTAAGAGCTTCGTCGACCGCACGCAGCTCGCCCGCGTCCAAGCGCCCGGCCGACCGGCCAAGCCGCGTCGGATCGACGACAGTCGTCTGCTCGACGAGGACGCGCGTCTCTATGCCGTCAAGCGCGATCGTGGGCCTGAAGCTCGCCGCTCGGGCGCTCGTCGAGGTCGGTGCCACGAGCGTGGTGCTGAGGTCGAGAAACTCGTCGACCTGAACGACAATCGCGTACCGCGCACCACGCTGCTCGTGACCACGAGCCCGCCGGTGCGCGGGCAGGCGGAAGACCTCGCCCCTGACCATTCAGTCGGACATCGCCGGTGCGAGAGCGGCCATCTGCTCTCGGACGAAGCGCATCTCCTGGCGGTCGTCCTCATCGACCGCAATGCGCCGCACCTCTTCCCTGACCGCCGACCGAGCTCGCCGACGCGCCGCAGCCTCGCGCAGGGCAGTCCGCACGGCCTCGGAGTCGGTGAGACCCTCGGCCCGCACCACAGCCAGTGCCGCCGCCGCGCTCTCATCGAGACGGACATGCAGCGAACGGACCACCACCGTAGCGTAGCACGGATAGTGCTACGCAAGGAGCGCGCGACCTCCGGTCTTGACGCAAGATCCCTCTCGTGCCACGCGTGCGGATCCGCGTTCGAGGAGTCGTCCAGGGGGTCGGCTTCCGCCCGTTCGTCCACGGGCTCGCGGGGCGGCACGGGCTCGCGGGCTTCGTGCTAAACGATGGCGAGGGAGTCCTGATCGAGATCGAGGGAGAGACTCCCGCCGTCGAACGGTTCACACGATCACTCGAGCACGAAGCTCCGTCGCTCGCTCGGATCGCGTCGGTCGCCTCGAGTGAGATCGTGCCGCTCGGCGAGACCGGCTTCCGGATTGAGGCGAGCGCGCGCGGGGGAGCGAGCGCGCTGATCCCACCGGATGTCGCCACCTGCGACGACTGCTTGCGGGAGCTCTTCGACCCGACCGACCGTCGTTACCTGTACCCGTTCGTCAACTGCACTAACTGCGGCCCTCGATTCACGATCGTGCGCGCCGTGCCCTACGACCGGCCGAATACCACGATGAGCGAGTTTCCGCTCTGCGAGCGGTGCCGTCGTGAGTACGAGGATCCGGGTGATCGCCGCTTCCACGCCGAGCCGATTGCCTGCCCGGTCTGCGGCCCGCGACTGTCGATGCCGCTCGAGGAGGCGGTGACGCTCCTCCTGGGCGGAGCGATCGTCGCGGTCAAGGGTCTCGGCGGCTACCACCTCGCCTGCGATGCGGGCAACGACGAGGCGGTAGCGCGATTGCGCTCGCGGAAACACCGCGAGGACAAGCCGTTTGCAGTTATGACAACGGAGCCGGAGCTACTCGCGGAGCTCGACCCCGCAGAGGCGGAGCTCCTCGCGTCACGGGAGCGCCCGATCGTGCTGGCACGCGCACGTCCGGAGGCGCCGTCGGTCGCGCCGTCGGTCGCGCCCGGGACGCCGTGGCTCGGGTTGCTGCTGCCCTACACCCCGCTCCATCACCTCCTCCTCGCCGACTGTGCCCGGCCGCTCGTGATGACGAGCGGCAACCGCTCCGACGAGCCGATCGCATATCTCGATGACGAGGCGCGCGAGCGGCTGGGCGACATCGCCGACGCCTTCCTGTCGCACGACCGACCGATCCACCGCCGCTGCGAGGACTCGGTCGTTCGGGTCCAGTTCCCGATTCGACGCTCGCGCGGGTTCGCACCCGGCTCATTGCCGCTGCCGGTTACCGCGCAGGGGCCGATCGTCGCGGTCGGCGCCGAGCTGAAGAGCACGTTCTGCGTCGTTCGCGGCGAGCACGCGTTTCTCTCGCCGCATCAAGGCGACCTGGACACCGAGCTGGCGTATCGCGCCTTCATCACCGACCTCGCGCTCTACCTCGACATGCTCGTGGTCGAGCCCGAGACGATCGCGCACGACCTCCATCCCGAGTACCTGTCCACCAAATGGGCCTTCGACCAGGATGCTGAGCTCGTCGGTGTGCAACATCACCACGCGCACGCGGCGGCGTGTCTCGCCGAGCACGGCGAGCGCGGTCCTGCGCTCGCGCTCGTCTTCGACGGAACCGGGTACGGCGCGGACGGGACGCTGTGGGGCGGGGAGCTGCTGCGCTGCGACCTCACGTCGTGCGAGCGGCTTGCGCACCTCGAGCCGGTTCCGCTGCCGGGGGGAGCCGCCGCGATTCGCGAGCCGTGGCGCGCCGCCGCCGCCTACCTCGAGCTCGCGGGACGTCCCGTTCCGTTTGCGCGCTGGGGGGCCGTCAGACCGACCCTCGAGGTCAACGCTCCGCTCTCCTCCGGGATGGGCCGCCTGTTCGACGCCGTCGCAGCGGTCGTCGGGCTCCGTGAGGAGGTGACGTTCGAGGGGCAGGCTGCGATCGAGCTCGAGGAGCTCGCCGGCGAGACCCGCGCAGAGCCGTACCCCTGTCGGGTCGAGGGCGCCGTGATCCGTGGAGCCGATCTCGTCCGGGCGGCTCACGACGACCTCGCCGCAGGCCGCGACCGCAGCGAGATCGCAGCGGCGTTCCACGAGGGCGTTGCCGCGGTCGCAGCGAGCGTGTGCAGCGAGACGGCCGAGCCACGAGCCGTGGTGCTCTCGGGCGGGACGTTCCAGAACCTGCGGCTGCTCGCATCGACCCGCACGCGCCTCGAGGCGGAGGGCTTCCGGGTGTTGAGCCACCGACACGTCCCGCCGAACGACGGCGGGATCAGCTACGGACAGGCCGCGGTGGCAGCAGCTCGGCAGAGCGCGTAGGTCTCCTCGCGCGACGAGCCGCCTCAGCCGAGCTTGGACGCCAGCAGCGGCAGCACGTCGTCGGGATCCGGGTACCGCCCGAGCATCGACTTCGTGAAGACGAGCTCCTCGTCGACGTGGACGTCGAAGATGCCGTCGCCTCCCGGGACGATCTCGACCGCGGCGATGGTGTCCTCCCACTCCTCCAGCAGCTGCGTCACCAGACCGGTGGCGTTCGGGGCAGCCCCTCAGGGAACGCAGTACTCGATCCGGATGTGATGACGATCGGCCATCGCGCGGGGTTCTACGACCAGCCTACCCACGAGCTCGTGCGCCACCGCGGTCTTCCGCAGCAGCGCACGAGCTCGTCGTCCCGGGAATGCCCTTGTAGGTGCCGGGCGTGCCCGGCACCTAGACGAGCGAAGCGATGTCTAGAGCAGGCGCGCGACGATCGGGCAGTTGACCACGATCCCGGTCGAGCCGAAGCGCTTGCCCCCCGGGCCGGTGACGTGGCCGCCGCGGACGAGGCTGAGGAGCTGGAACTCGTCGATCACGCGGGAGCGGTAGCCCTTCCTGATCGCAGCGGCCGTCCAGAAGCCGAGGTTGAGATCCCAGGCCGGGCTGTAGTCGAGCGCCACCGTCGGCAGGCCGCCGACGAGGTTGTTCGGAGGCAACGGCTTCCCGTCCGGCCCCTTGTCGGTC
>Ga0136617_10001430_pt1 | contig 21203 bp, 19 predicted proteins | sample AntDrymUQ3222106_2_FD_129672 | JGI IMG/M metagenome (GOLD analysis project Ga0136617, IMG submission 129672) | Polar desert sand microbial communities from Dry Valleys, Antarctica - metaG UQ322 (21.06) | ecosystem: Environmental > Terrestrial > Soil > Desert | place: Antarctica: Dry Valley...
GAGTGGCCGGTTTGGGGCCGAGGCCGGACGGGACGCCGTACCCGTTCTCTGCACGGCCGCGGACCGTACACCCTTCGGTCGTTGCGTGCGTGACATCTGCGAAGATCGTCACGAGCGGGCAACATGACGGCAACACGGTTGGGCAGATCGTCCAACGCGAATGGTGACGAGTGCCACTTCGCACCCACATCGGCCAGCCTTCCTGACGGGCTGTCAGGACCCGTCCGGCCTTGACGCGGCCGATGGCGCGCCGGTGAACCCTGGTTGGACGCCTGTCAGCCGTCGGACCAACGGACTACGCGGGCGAAGTCCTCCGCGTCGAGCGACGCCCCTCCCACGAGGGCGCCGTCGATGTCGGGCTGGCCCATGAGCTCCGAGGCGTTGCCGGGCTTGACCGACCCGCCGTACTGGACCCGCACCGCAGCGGCTGCGTCGGGGCCGGCCACCTCGGCCACCGTCGAACGGACGAGGGCACAGGTGGCCTGAGCGTCGTCGGGTGTGGCGGTCCGGCCGGTGCCGATGGCCCAGATCGGCTCGTAGGCGATGACCAGCCCGCCCACCTGCTCCGCGCTGACACCGTCGAGGCCGGCCCGCACCTGTCCCGCGACCTTGGTCTCGGTCCGGCCCGCCTCGCGCTCCTCCAACGACTCGCCGCAGCACAGGATCGGCACCATGCCGTGGGCCAGGATCGCCAGCACCTTGCGGTTGACCCACTCGTCGCTCTCCCCGAAGACCTCCCGGCGCTCGGAGTGCCCGGCGATGACGTAGCGGACGTTGAGCTTGGCCAGCATGGCCGGCGCCACCTCGCCGGTGAAGGCCCCCTTCTCCTCCCAGTGGCAGTGCTGGGCGCCGAGCGCGATGTTCATGCGGTCCTGCTCGATGGCGGTCTGGAGGGTCCGCAGGTCGGTGAACGGAGCATGGACCGACACCTCGACCCGGCCGACGAGGTCCTCGCCCACCAGGTACGAGAGCTTCTGCACCGTGGCCAGGGCCTCGAAGTGGTTGTGGTGCATCTTCCAGTTCCCGCTGATGAGCGGGATGCGGCTGGCCATGGGGACATGTTCCTCCGGTGTCGGTTCTCAGCGAGTGATCGTGGGACCGCGGCGCAGGGCCTCGAGGCCGGGGAGGTCCCCGTGCTCGATCAGCTCCAGCGACGCGCCCCCGCCGGTCGAGATGTGGTCGATGCGGTCGGCCAGGCCGAGCTGGGCCACCGCCGCCGCGCTGTCCCCGCCTCCGACGACGGTGAAGCCCGAGCTGTCGGCCACGGCCTCGGCCACCGTGCGGGTTCCGGCCGCGAAGCGGTCATCCTCGAACACGCCCATGGGTCCGTTCCACAGCACCTGGCGGGCCTCGGCGATCACGTCGGCGAACTCAGCCGCGGTGCCGGGTCCGATGTCGAGGCCCATCCACCCGTCCGGCACGTCGCGCCCGACCTGGCGCACGTCGCCCCCGGCGGCCGGATCGCCGATCTTCCCACCGGGGCCGAGGGCGGTGATGTCACTCGGGAGGTGCAGCGAGGCGCCGGAATCGAGCAGGTCCCGGCACGCGTCGACCTGGTCGGGTTCCAAGAGCGATGCCCCGACACCGTGGCCCTGCGCGGCGAGGAACGTGAAGCACATGCCGCCGCCGATCACGAGGCTGTCGCACACGCCCAGCAGCGCTCCGATGACGCCGAGCTTGTCGCTGACCTTGGCTCCGCCGAGGATCCCTACGAAGGGCCGGCGGGGGCGGTCGCGGCACCCGAGCAGCACGTCGACCTCTTGGGCCAGGAGCCGCCCGGCCGCGCTGGGCAGCTGCCGGGGCGGACCGACGATCGAGGCGTGGGCTCGGTGCGAGGCGCCGAAGGCATCGTTGACGTAACCGTCGTGGCCATCGATGAGACGGGCGACGAAGGCCGGATCGTCGGCGGTCTCGCCCGGGTCGAACCGCAGGTTCTCCATCACCTCGACGCCGGGAGCCAGCTCGGCCAGCCGAGCCCGCACCGGCGCCATGGCCAGGGCGGGATCGGGCTCCCCCATGGGCCGTCCGAGGTGGGAGCACGCCGTGACCTGAGCCCCCCGATCGGTGAGCCACCGCAGGGTGGGCACCGCAGCGCGGATGCGGAGATCGTCGGTGATGGCCCCGCCGTGCAGCGGGACGTTGAGATCGGCCCGCACCAAGATTCGCTTGCCGTCGATCCCGCCGAGGGCCGCGTCGAGATCCTCCAGGCTGGGGACGGGGCCGGTCTCGGCCACTACTGGTTGGCTGCGCCGATGATGAGCGAGATGTCGACGAGGCGGTTGGAGTACCCCCACTCGTTGTCGTACCAGCCCAGCACCTTCACCAGGTTGCCCATGGCCATCGTCAGGCCGGAGTCGAAGGTGACCGACGCCGGGCTCCCGACGATGTCGGAGCTGACCAGCGGAGCGGTCGAGTATTCGAGGATGCCGGCCAGCGGCCCGTCGGCGGCGGCCTTGGCGTAGGCGTCGTTGACTTCCTCGACGGTGACGTCGCGGCCCAGCAGGGCGACGAAGTCGGTGATCGAGCCGGTCGGCACCGGGACCCGCATCGACGTGCCGTCGAGACGGCCCTGCATGGCCTCGAGCACCAGACCGGTGGCCCGGGCCGCGCCGGTTGAGGTGGGCACGATGTTGATGGCCGCAGCTCGGGCCCGACGCAGGTCGCTGTGGGGACCGTCGACGAGCTGCTGGTCCCCGGTGTAGGCGTGGGTCGTGGTCATCAAGCCCTTCTCCACGCCGAAGGAGTCGTCGAGGACCTTGACCATGGGCACGAAGCAGTTCGTCGTGCACGAGGCGTTGGACACGACCTTGTGGGCGTCGGGGTCGAAGGTGTCGTCGTTGACGCCGACGACGAAGGTGGCGTCGGCGCCCGACGCCGGGGCCGACACGATCACCCGCGGGGCACCGGCGTCGAGGTGGGCGGCGGCGGAGTCGCGAGTGGTGAAGAACCCGGTCGACTCGATCACGACGTCGACACCGAGGTCACCCCACGGCAGGGCCGACGGGTCGCGCTCGGCCAGGATCTTGATGGTCTCGCCGTCGACGTCGATGCCGTCGTCGACGGTGGTCACCTGGCCGGGGTACTTGCCCAGCACGGAGTCGTTGGCCAGCAGGTGGGCCATGGTGTCGACCGAGCCGAGGTCGTTGGCGGCGACGACGTCGATGTCGGCGCCCGAGGCCTTGGCGGCCCGGTAGAAGTTGCGGCCGATGCGGCCGAAGCCGTTGATGCCGACGCGGATGCTCATGGTGGAGGGCCTCTCGGGACGGGAGTCGGCGCCGCGCCGAGCTCCCCAGGGGGACGATCGGACGGTAGCCGAGCCACCTCGCGGGCCCGCCGATCGAGCCGGACGGGTGCGATCAGCGGCGGTAGACCAGGGAACGGAGGGCAGGGCCGAGAAGCCCGGGATCATGCACCGCCGACCCCTCGACCCCGACCGGCGCCACCACGGCCGGGATGTCGGCGATGGTAGGGGCAAAGCGGGGATCGGCCAGGACCACGTCGACCGGCACGTCGTGGTCGGCGACGATCCGCACGTGGTCGTCGGGGGAGAGGCCCTCGGCCTCACCGCGTTGCGGACCGAGGTTGACCACCAGAGCCCGTGTCGCGGTCGTGGCCTGGAGAGCTTCGAGGACACCCGGCACCACCGCTGCGGCGAGGACGCTGGTCAGCAGCGAACCGGGGCCGAGCACGACCAGATCGGCGGCGACGATCGCGGCGCGGACCGATGGCGGGCTGGGCGCATCCGCCGGGGCGATGCGGACCCGTCTCACGCCGCTCGTGTGCTGGACCCGGACCTGGCCCTCGACGGAGGTGGCCGACGGGCCGACTCCGGTCAGCGTCACGCCCACCGATGCGGCAGGCAGCACGCGACCGGAGGCGCCGACCAGCCGGCCGACCTCGGCCAGAGCGGCCTCGACGTCTAGACCGTGCTCGACGAGACCGGCGATGAGGACGTTGCCGAGGGCGTGCTCCTCGAGCTCGCCGTCGCGGAAGCGGTGCTCGAGCGCGGCGCCCAGGATCGAGCCGGGCTCGGCCAGGGCGCTCAGGCACCGGCGCAGGTCCCCGGGCGGGATGATCCCGGGGGCGTGGCGCAGGCGGCCGCTCGACCCGCCATCGTCGGCCACCGAGACCACGGCGACGATGTCGGAGGCCCACGGCCGCACCGATCGCAAGGTCGCAGCCAGACCATGGCCCCCGCCGACGCAGGTGACCCGGGTGCCGGTCACCGTGCGATGTCGCGATGGGCGACCGAGAGGTCATGGCCCAGCTCGCGCAGGCGGGCGGCAACCTCCTCGGAGACGGCGACCGAGCGGTGACGGCCTCCGGTGCAGCCGAAGGCGATGGTCAGGTAGGCCTTGCCCTCCACCTCGTACTCGGGGAGCAGGACAGCAAGCAGGTCGGTCACGCGGTCGAGGAAGCCCTCGGCGACGGGGTGGTTCAGGGCGTGGGCCCGGACGTGGGGATCGAGGCCGGTCAACGGACGCAGGTCGTCGATCCAGTGCGGGTTGGGGAGGAACCGGCAGTCGAACACCAGGTCGGCGTCGGCGGGCAGGCCGTACTTGTAGCCAAAGGACGTGACGCTGAGGTTGAGGGCGCCGGCGACGCTCGTCTCGATCAGGTCGTCGATGCGGGCCCGCAGGTCGTGGACCGAAAGCTCCGACGTATCGATGACCAGGTCGGCGTTCATCCTCAGCCCGTCGGCCATGCCCCGCTCGCGCTCTATGGCCGTGGCCAACGTGTCGCCGCCGATGGGGTGGCGCCGCTTGGTGCTCTCGTAGCGCCGCACGAGGGCGTCGGTCGACGCGTCGAGGAACACGACCAGCAGCGTGCCGGGGCCGTCCCTCAGCGGCTTCAGCAGGGCCCCAGGGTCCTCGAACATGGCCCCTGGCCCCATGGCCAGGGCCACCTGGTCGACGGCGCCGGGCGCGCTGGCCAGCTCGACCACCTTGCCCATGAGCGAGGTGGGCAGGTTGTCGATGACGAACCAACCTCGATCCTCCAGAACACCGGCCACCGTCGACCGCCCCGCTCCCGACATGCCGGTGATGACGACGAAGTCGGTCACCGGCCGAGTGTGGCACGCGACCTCAGTCCGTACTGGTGAAGGTTCGACCGCCCATAGCCGGCGCGATCGACACCAGTTCGCAGCGCCGCCCGTACTGGTGAAGGATTCACCGCCCATAGCCGGCGCGATCGACACCAGTTCGGAGGGCGGGTCCCGTCACCCCGGTGAGTCGGCCCGGCGGCGGTGGGCCAAGATCGCCGCCGCGAAGCAGATGCTCCCATAGCCGACGACCGTGGCCCATACGAGTGGGTCGCCGGGACGGTCGAGGTAGCGGAGGTAGCCGGCTCCTGCGGCCAGGGCCCCGAAGGCGGTGAGGACGACCTGACGGCGCGGCGAGTGGCGGACGACGCCCAGGGCGTCGGCCGCGAAGTCCACGACGGCCGGAAGCGGCAGCAGCGGGATCAGGACCGCGTCCCACTCGCGAGGCCACCAGATGCCGAGGGCGGCGACCACGGTGACGGTCAGCGCCAAGGGGTAGAGCACCAGGCACCGGCGACACACGTGGCGTCCGGCGACCACCGCGCAGCGCCCGTACTCGTCAGGCCAGTGGTGGCTGAGCCACATCGGTGTATCGGCGACCGCCCCCTCCCCCGCCAGGGGGACGTACGGGGGCAGTGGCTCGTCGCCGTGCCCGACCGGCGGGATCACAGGCGGCGCAGGCCCGGCACCTTCTCGGCGATGAGGACGAGCAGGCGCGGGTAGTCGGCTCCCTGCGGGTACTCGGGTGACCGAGCCAGGAACCCGGGCGGCGGTGGCGGCTCCTCCATGTGCCGGACGAGGAGTCCGACGGCAGCCATGGCGTTGACGTAGCGGCCGAGGGGTCGGTGCACGAACGGCAGGCGCACCCCGAGCTCGACCTCCTCCAGGCTCAAGTCCTCGCGGAGGTAGGGGCCGATGCGCCAGTACTGCTCCGGCGGATCCAGGACGTGGTCGTCGATCCAGCCACTGTTGGGCGTCTGCAGCAGCGGGTGGTTGAGGAAGAAGGCGAAGCGCCCGCCGGGCCGCAGCACCCGAGCAACCTCGGCCAGCGCCCGGTCGACGGCGACGATGTGCTCGAACACCAGGCAGGCCACCGCGGCATCGAACGACTCGTCGGCGACAGGTAGGGCGTCGGCCCCGGCGCGGGCGTAGGCCGGCCCGCCGCCACGGGTTGCGGCCACGTCGGTCTGAGCCTGGGTGGGATCGACGCCAACCACAGACCTCGCCCCGCGAGCCGATGCCTGGCGGGCGACCTGGCCCTCGCCGCAGCCGACGTCGAGCACCCGGTCGGCCCCGTCCAGCCACCGGGCGGCCAGCGGCATGATCTGCTCGACGTACTCCTCGTCGGCCCCGTCGGTGAAGCCCTCCTGCCACCAACGAGCCTGGTCCTCCCAAAGCCCGGCCGGCATCTCGCCCAGCGCCGCGCCCTCGACATCGGCCGATGCGTCAGCCGAGGTCACCGGGCAACGCTACCGGCGGACGGCGAGGCGCCCGAGGAGGGGGCGGTACGAAGCGACGGGTGCCACATCGGCGTCGAGCAGCTTGCCGGCGTCGTCGCGGATGCGCAGGTGCAGGGCGTCCGATGCCGACGGCTGGCGGGCGAAGTGGGCGGCCTCCTCGGCGGTCATCGGGCCACCCTGGCGGGCCAGGCTGGTCTGCGAGCCGGCTGACAGCCGCTGCACCTCCCCTGGGTCGACGGCGCAGCGGTAGCGCTTGGCCTGGACGTGCAATGCGATGGGGCGAGTCACCTCGGGCGGGAACAGACCGGAGAGGTACCGGGCTCCCAGCAGCTCGTGCTGCAGGTCCGCCGCCACCTCGGTCCCGGCGTCATCCCGGTCCTCCATGACCAGGAGGTGGCCCACGTCGTGCAGCAGGGCGGCGGCAACCTGGCAGTCGTCGGCCCCTTCGGCGACCGCCCACGCCGCCACCTGAGCTGCGTGCGACGACTGGCTCAGCTCTTCGTCGTAGCCCGTGTCGCCCCAGCGCTGGTAGAGCCCCAGGATCTCATCGACCGAGGTCGCCGGATGCCTCATATCGATCGGCCCTGGAAGTCACCGGTGAAGGAGACCTGCACGCGGCCCTCGTCGGTGCCGGTCCGGCCCGTGGCGAAGAGCGCCCGCTTCCGGCGGTAGTAGTCCTCGCGCAGATCGCCCTCGGACGCGGCGTTGTAGGTCGGGTACAGCGCCCGGCGAGGTACCGAAGAGAGGTTCGGGCCACTGCGATGCGGCGTGCGGGAGTGGAACCAGAGCGTGTGCCCGGCGGGGATCGGCACCACCTCCCAATCGAGGGTCGAGGCCACATCAGCGCGCACACGACCGACGTCGTCAACCGGGAGCAGCTCGTGGTGGGCTCCGGTGACGACCTCGAGGCAACCGTTCTCGATGGTGGCGTCGTCGATGGCGACCATGCACGAGACGTGGAGGTCCACGAGCGGGTAGGCGCGGGCGTCCTGGTGCGGCGAGTACCCAGCGCCGCCGGGCAGCTTGTAGTTGACCTTCTCCTTGTAGAGCACCGCGTCCTCGCCGAGCAGGGCTCCAGCCACCGCCGGCATCGACCCTTCGGTCAGCAGGTCCCGGAACCCGGTGTGGAAGGGGATCACGTTCTCGCTGCGACACAGGGCCGGTCCGTGGTCGGTGAGCTCCCGGTGGTGCATCCACTCGCCGCCATCGTCGGGCCACGAAGCCACCTCGTCGACCCAGCCGCGCAACGCCGCCAAGGCATCGGGCTCGAGGGTGCGGGTCAGGACCCAACCTCGCCGGCGGAACCCGTCCACCACCCCGTCGTCGACCACCACCGACTCTTTGCTGCTCTCGCTCATCCCGGCTCCACCGTGCCACATCAAAGGGCGATCCCCACGTACTTCGTCTCCAGGTACTCGTCGATGCCCTCGGGGCCGCCCTCGCGACCGAAGCCCGAATGCTTGATGCCGCCGAAGGGCGCCGCCGGGTTGGACACGATGCCCTGGTTGAGTCCGATCATCCCCGTCTCCAGCCGCTCGCAGATGGTCAGCGCCCGCGTCAGGTCGCGGGTGTAGAGGTAGGAGACGAGGCCGAACGGGGTGTCGTTGGCCATGGCCACAGCTTCGTCGTCGGAGGAGAAGCTCGTCACCGGAGCGACCGGGCCGAAGACCTCCTCGTCGAGCAGACGGGCGCCGTCGGGGACCGAGCCCAGCACGGTCGGGGCGTAGAAGTAGCCCTGCTCGCCGACGCGCTCGCCGCCGGTCAGCACCTCTGCGCCCTTGTCCCGCGCATCGTCGACGAGTCCGGCCACCTTGTCGAGCGTGTCCGCGTCGACCAGCGGCCCCACGTCGGTGCCTTCGTCGGAGCCGCGACCCACCCTCAGGTCTCCCATGCGCGCCGCCAGAGCTTTAGTGAACTCCTCGGCCACCGACTCGTGCACGTGGAACCGGTTGGCCGCCGTGCAGGCCTCTCCCCCGTTGCGCATCTTGGCGACCATGGCCCCGTCGACCGCCGCGCTGACATCGGCATCCTCGAATACGAGGAACGGGGCGTTGCCGCCCAGCTCCATGGAAACTCGCAGCAACTGCTCGGCCGACTGCTCGACCAGGCTGCGGCCGACCTCGGTCGACCCTGTGAACGACAGCTTGCGAAGGCGCCGGTCGCGGATGAGGGGCTCGACGACGGCGCCGGTGGTCGACGTGGTGATCACGTTGAGGACGCCGTCGGGCAACCCCGCCTCGGTGAGGATCTCAGCCAGCACCAACATGGTGAGCGGAGTCGACCGGGCCGGCTTGACCACCATCGTGCAGCCGGCCGCTATCGCCGGGCCGATCTTCCGAGTGCCCATGGCCAGGGGGAAGTTCCACGGCGTCACGAACAGGCAGGGACCCACGGGCTGGCGCATGGTGAGCAGGCGGGTCGCGCCGTTCGGGGCCGTCGAATAGCGACCGGCGATGCGCACGGCCTCCTCGGAGAACCAGCGGAAGAACTCGGCCCCGTAGACGATCTCGGCCCTCGAGTCGGCCAGGGCCTTGCCGTTCTCGAGCGTCATGAGCAGGGCCAGGTCGTCGGCCCGCTCGGTTATCGCCTCGAAGGCGGACCGCAGGATCTCGCCGCGGTCGCGCGGTGGCGTGGCCGCCCACTCATCCTGGGAGGCCACCGCCGCGGACAGCGCGGCCTCGCCGTCGGTCTCGGTCGCATCGGCCACGCGGGCGATGACCTCGGCCGTCGAGGGGTCCTCCACGTCGATCTCGGCCCCGGTCGCCGAAGGCCGCCACTCCCCTCCGATGAACAGCCCAGACGGCGCCGCCTCGACCACCTCGGCTTCGTGTCCGGTCAACGGCGAGCTCATGGGGGACCTCCGGTGTCGGGAGCTGGGCCGAGGGTACCGACCCCCGCCGCCGCCCGTCCCTGCCCCGAACGACCCACGCGACCCTGAACTTCGGGCGAGTTTTCACCGTTGCGGCCATGACTCGCACAAGGTTTGGTCGTTCCCTTAGGTTCGGCCCGACCCACGACCGCTCCTGCGGGAGGACACGTGCGCAGCCCCAAGGACTTCTTCCGGCCCCTCGCCATGGGGGCCCCCGAGCCGGTGCAGGAGATCCCGGTGCGGCCGTCGCGGATGATCCACTTCTTCCCGCCGTCGAACGCCAAGATGGTCGCCAAGGTGCCGGACATGGTCCCCACCGTCGACGTCTTGCTGGGCAACCTCGAGGACGGCGTACCGGCCTCGGACAAGGAGGCGGCCCGGGCCGGGCTGCTCGACGTGGCCAAGAACGTCGACATGGGCGACACCCAGCTGTGGACCAGGGTCAACTCGCTCGACTCGCCTTGGGGCCTCGACGACCTCGTGACCCTGGTGACCGAGGTCGGCGACCGCCTCGACGTGGTGATGATCCCCAAGGTCGAGGGGGCCGAGGACATCCACTACGTCGACCGCCTGCTCGCCCAGCTCGAGGCCAAGGCCGGCCTCGACCGCCCGCTGCTCGTCCACGCCATCCTCGAGACGGCCCGAGGCGTGACCAACGTCGAGGAGATCTGCGGGGCCAGCCCCCGGATGCAGGGCCTGTCACTGGGCCCGGCCGACCTGGCCGCCAACCGGCGCATGAAGACCACCCGCGTCGGCGGCGGGCACCCCGGGTACCTGGTGCGCCAGGATCCCGACCCCGACGACCCCGCCGCCCCCCGTGCCACCTACCAGCAGGACCTCTGGCACTACACCCTGGCCCGCATGGTCGACGCCTGCGGCGCCCACGGGATCCTCCCCTACTACGGGCCGTTCGGCGACATCCGTGACACCACGGCCTGCGAGGACCAGTTCCGCAACGCCTACCTCCTCGGCTGCGTCGGGGCCTGGAGCCTGCACCCGGTGCAGATCGAGATCGCCAAGCGAGTGTTCAGCCCCGATCCGTCCGACGTGGCCCACGCCCAACGGGTGGTCGACGCCATGGGCGACGGCACCGGCGCTCTAATGCTCGACGGGAAGATGGAGGACGACGCCTCGGTGAAGCAGTGCCAGGTGATCCTGGCCCTGGCCCACGAGCTGGCCGACCGCGACCCCGAGCTGGCTGCGAGCTACGGCTTCGCCGCCGAAGACGCTTGACAGTGTCGACCGCTGCCCTTCGCCCCCGCCGTTCGGTGCTGTACATGCCCGGCGCCAACGAGCGGGCCCTCGAGAAGGCCAAGGGACTGGACGCCGACGCCATCATCTTCGACCTCGAGGATGCCGTCGCCCCCGACGCCAAGGCCGACGCCCGCGAGCGGGTCTGCGCGGCGACCACGTCTGGCGAGTACGGACAGCGCGAGCTGACGATCCGGCTCAACGGCCTCGACACCCCGTGGCACGCCGATGACATGCGCGCCGCAGCCGAGGCCGGGCCGGCCGCCGTGGTCGTGCCCAAGGTCGGATCGGTCGCAGACGTGGCCGCCGTGGAGAAGAGCCTCGAAGCCGCCGGCGCGCCTGATCACACCACCATCTGGGCCATGGTCGAGACACCAGCGGCCATGCTCGGGGCCGTCGAGATCGCCGGCTCCTCCGAACGCCTGACCGTGTTGGTCATGGGCACCAACGACCTGGCCAAGGAGCTCCACGCCGAACATGTCGCCGGCCGCCAGCCGCTGCTGGCCGGACTCGGGCTCTGCCTGCTGGCGGCCCGCGCCACCGGCAAGGTGATCCTCGACGGCGTCTACAACGACATCAAGGACGCCGACGGGTTCGAGGCCGAGTGCGTGCAGGGCCGGGAGATGGGCTTCGACGGCAAGACGCTCATCCACCCCAGCCAGCTCGAGCCGGCCAATCGGGTGTGGGCGCCGGCTCCCGGGGCCGTCGACGACGCTCGCGCCCTCATCGCCACGTTCCAAGCGGGCGTGGCCGCGGGCAAGGGCGTCGTGACCCACGACGGGCGGATGATCGAGAACATGCACGTGGCCAACGCCGAGCGCCTCATCGCCCTGGTGGATGCCATCACCGCCCGCGAGGGCTGACCTGCAACGATGCGCGCCGCGATCCGAACCTGGGTCGACACCGACGACCGTCCCACGGCGAGCGCGGCTCCTGGTCGACGCCGCTCGGCCTCCTAGTCCGTCACGCAGGGGAGCGGTGGCCGAGCGTGGTGGCTGCGGTGCGGCCGTCTAGGAGGTACTGGGCACCGGTGACGAGCGTGAGGACGACCGCCACCCACAAGACACCGTCGGCCAGCTCCGGCACGCCGACGGCGAGGGGGATCAGGGCCAGAGCCACGGCCAGCTCCTGCACGACGGTCTTGGCCTTGGCCAGGGTCCGGGCTGGGATGGCCAGGCCAGAGCGGCCCAGGTGGGCACGGTAGACCGAGATGGCGAGCTCGCGAGCGGTGATGAGGGCGACCGGGATCCACGAGAATCGATCGGCGGCGACGAGGGCGTAGAGCGCACCCAGCACCAGGACCTTGTCGGCCAGCGGGTCGAGGAACGCCCCCGAGCGGGTCGTGCCGTGGCGGCGGGCCAGAGCGCCGTCGATGCCGTCGGTGAGACCGAGGCCGACCCACAGCCCGACGGCCGCCCACGACGACGGTTCCTGCAGGATCATCACCAGCAGCGCCGGCGACACCAGAAGTCGGACGATCGAGACGGCGTTCGCCGGCGTGAGCAGGGCTGATGGCCCGAAGCGGTCGTCGTCGACGATCCGCGGCTCGGGCTTCATCGCCATCGGTTCTGCCCATCGCCGTCGCTCATCGGGCCGCGATCCTGCCATGGGAGGAACCGGTGCACGGCTCTCGGACCCGCGATGAGAGGGCAACGTCACATCCCTGCGGCCCAACTGCCGAAGTGGTGAAGATCTGACCGGTCATGACCGGCGCGATCGACACCAGTTCGGGGAGGTTCCCAGTCAGGCGGCGTCGAGATCGGGTCCGGCGGAGCCGGTCACCGTCAGCTCGGCGATTCGGCCCACCGGAAGCTCGGTGGGAAGGTTCACGATGCCGTCGATCTCGGGCGCCTCGCGGTGACTGCGGCCCTCGCCGGGCGCGTCGACCAGCACCTCGATGCGCCGACCGACCAGCGTCGCTCGGCGCCGTTCGGTGATGGGGTCCTGCGCCTCTCGCAGCTCAGCGAGGCGTTCGGCCACCAACGACGGGTCGACCGTGCCGTCGAGGTCGGCGGCGTGGGTGCCGTCCTCACGGGAGTAGGCGAAGAAACCGCACCAGTCGAGCTCGACCTCTTCGACGAAGCGCAGCATGGCGTCGTGATCGTCCTCGGTCTCGCCCGGGTAACCGACGATGAAGCTCGACCGCAGGGCGGCGTCGGGTTCCCGCCGACGAATGTCGGCGATGCGAGCCCGGAACCGCTCGCCGTCACCCCAGCGCCGCATCCGGCGCAGCAGGGGCCGAGACACGTGCTGGAGAGACAGGTCGAAGTAGGGCACGCCGGTGGCGCACACGGCACCGACCAGTGCGTCGGTGAGGTCGGACGGATACAGGTAGAGGAGGCGGACCCGCTCGACCCGGTCGGCCACCTCGCCGATCAGGGGCACCAGCCCCCGCTGTCCGACGCCCTGGTCGCGGCCATAGGAGGCCAGGTCCTGGGCCACGAGCACGATCTCGACCGCACCGAGGGCGTCGACCTCGGCCAGGATCGAGTCGGAAGTGCGGCTGCGCTGAGGGCCCCGAAACGACGGGATGGCGCAGAACCCGCAAGCCCGATCGCAACCCTCGGCCACCTTGACGTACGCCCACGGCGCCGCCGCCGGCGGTCGGGGCAGGTTCAGCAGGTCGAAGTCGGGGACCGCGCCGACGGCCCGGCCGGCCCGAGGGCGCAGCAGGACCGGCACCGTCGTCGTCCCCGATGCGCTCACCGGCTCCATCAGGGACTGACCGAACCCGACCACCGCATCGACCTCGGGCAGTTCGGTGGCCAGCTCGTCGCCATATCGCTCGGCCAGGCAGCCGGTCACCACCAGCCGGGCTCCGTCCGAACGGGCGTCGGCCAGGCTCAGGATGGTGTCGATCGACTCCTGCCGGGCGTCGGAGATGAAGGCGCAGGTGTTCACGACGACGACATCGGCCTCGCCAGGATCGTCGGCTGGACGCAACCCGTCTGCCACCAGCTGCCCGGTCAGCTTGTCGGAGTCGACCTGGTTCTTGGGACAACCGAGGGTCTCGACCCAGTAGGTGCGACTGGACACGACCTCCGATGCTACCGGCGGGTCGCTGGGGCCCGTTCTCGGCACCGTAGGTCCGCTAGCGCGCGTGCTGCGGTGCCGAGTTCGATGGTTACAGGCTGCGGGCTACGGTCGCCGGCCGTGCGCCATGCCCTGTACGTCGCCCCCTTCGCCGAGCTGAGCGACCCCAAGCGGATGGTTGAGCTGGCCGAGGCCGCCGAGGCCGGGGGGTGGGACGGGCTGTTCCTTTGGGACCACGTCCACCGTGATCCGGCCGAGGCGCGCGACATCGCGGATGTCTGGACCATGTTGGCCGCCATCGCCATGCGGACCGAGCACCTACGACTCGGGCCCATGGTCACGCCCCTGTCGCGGCGACGCATCTCGACCCTGGTGCGCCAGACGGTCACCCTCGACCACCTGAGCGGTGGCCGGCTGACGATGGGCATGGGTCTGGGCGTTGACTCCGGCGGCGAGCTGACCCGCTTCGGCGAGGTCGTCGATGCCCGCTCGCGCGCGGCGGTCCTCGACGAGTCGGCCGAGGCCTTGGTGGCGGCGTGGACCGGCGAGCGAGTCGATCACCGAGGAGAGCACGTCACCGTCGACGGCGTCACGTTCTCTCCGACTCCTGTGCAGCGTCCCCGCATCCCGCTGTGGGCGGCCGCCCGCCAGGGGGCGCTGCGCCCGGTGCGCCGAGCAGCGCGCTACGACGGTCTGTTCATCATCGACGTCGATGTCGGGCAGCTCGGCCGAGCCGTCGACGAGGTCGTAGGGGCGAGGGGCACCGTCGACGGATTCGACATCGCCGTCCGGTCCTCGCCGATCGACGACCCCGCTCTGCTGGAGGTCGAGGGTGTCACCTGGGCCATGCACTCGTTCCCCCCGGTCTTCCCCGCCGCCGAGCTCACCGCCATCGCCATGCGGGGCCCGCAGCCCGACTGATCAGCGTTCACGAGGGAGGGCCGGCGAGGCGCTCCTCGTGGACCGTGAAAAGATCGGGAGCGCCGTCGTGGTCATGGCGGCTGCACTCGAAGCGGACCGTGGCCGTCGGTCCGTCGAGGGTGAGGGTGGCGATGCCGTTGCCGAACCAGGGTCCGCCGGTCAGGCTCCAGGCGAGCGGCTCCTCCCCGCGTCCGGTGGTTCGGCGCGCGATCCGGCCAGCCAGCGAGCCGAGGCGAGTCGACGACATCGTGAGCACCCGCTGCAGGTTGGCCGGCACCCCGTTGCGAATCGGCGAGCAGACGAGCTGCACGACCCGGGCACCGTCGACGCCGAGGTCGACCGGCGCCACGTAGCTGAAGTGGACGTCGCCCGACAAGACGAGGACCGATGACGGCGCCGGGCCCTGCTCCCCGGTCGCAACCGAGGACAGCAGGCGGGCCAGGTGGTCGAAGGAGTCGCCGAAGCTGGGCCAGTGCTCGAGGTCGCCCGCCCGACGTGCGTGCTCGGCGAGCCAGCGACCCGGCGGCCCCCAGCGCCCGGCGCCGAGCGCCTCGGCCCACCGCTCCATGTCGTGCACGCCGGGTGGGAGCAGCCACGGCAGCGACGATCCGACCAGCAGGTGATCGACGCCGTCGCGGTCGGCCCGGGCCCGGTCGTGCAGCCAGGCCGCCTCGTCGTGGTCCAGGATGTCGCGCTCGCCCTCGACCAGGTGCCGGCGATTGCGGGTGTCGAGCAGGACGAGGCGCACCGCAGCCGTGCCGTTGAGGTCGCGGCTGGTGCTCCAGCGGGTGCGCTGACCGGTTGCCCGGTCGAGGCGCCAGCCGTCCACCTGGCGGTGCAGAAGGTCTGTGGCGTCCCTGACCTGGGCCACCTCCCGGGCGAGCGGATCGGTGGTCAGCTCGGAGGGGCTCAGGTTCCCCCAGTGCTGGTAGAGCCAGTAGGAAATGAAGCCGCCGGCGACCCGATCGTCCCACCATGGCTCGGTGACGATGTGCTCGAGCCAGGCCTGCGAGAGATTCCAGTCGTCGACCATGTCGTGGTCGTCGAAGACCATCACCGACGGCACCGTCGACAGCAGCCAGCGCACGAACGGATGCGACCAGGTCTGGTGGTACAGCTCCACGTATTCGTCGAGGTCGGCGACCGAGTGGGGCGGCTCGTCATCGCCGTCGTGGTCCGGAGCGGAGTGGACCACCAGGTCGGCGTAGACCTGATCGCCCAGCATGACCAACAGGTCGGGGAGGGCGTCGGGCGGCTGGCGGGCCAACCGGCGGGCCAGGGCATCGAGGGCATCGACGCCCATCCCCCGATCATCGTCGGCCGCCGGGCGGTCCCACGGCGGCTCCATCGGTGCCTCGACCCGGCACGACCCGAACACGACGCGCACCGGGCGGGCCCGATCCTCGGTGCGGATGACGCTGGGCGGGAGGTCCGATTCCGGATCGGGCCAGGCCTGTCGGTCGTCGAGCGCCACCTGGTAAGCGACCGTCGACGCGTCTGGTAGATCCGCCACGACGATCACGGCATAGTGGCGACCCGCCACCGAGGTCGTGCGGGCCCTCCCCACGGCCGACTCTGCGGTCACGCTCACCTCGCAGGCCGCGTCGCACTCGACCCAGACCGTCGCCCTGTCGCCGTCGACGCAACGCAGCTGCGGTCCCAGCACCAGCTCCACCGTCACCCCCGCGTTCCTAGCGCAACGACGTCGAGGTGGCTTCGAGGGGTACACGCCGAGATCCGCTCGGCCATGCAATGGACGATCGGGGCCATGGTCGGCCTGAGCGGCCTGGTCATCGCCTCGGTGTCGGCCCTGGCCTGACCGCCCTCGTGAAGGGTCAGCCGATGTCGGCCGGCGTCGACACCGGCGCGGGCTCATCGGTCCCCGAGTCCGGCCCGCCCTCGAGCTCATCGACTGACATCAGCACCTCGCGAGCCTTGGATCCGACCGACGGGCCGACCACGCCGCGCTGCTCGAGCAGGTCCATGATTCGCCCGGCCCGAGCGAAGCCCACCTTGAGCTTGCGCTGCAGCATGGAGGTCGAGCCGAGCTGACTGCGCACCACCAGATCGGTGGCTCGGACGAGCAGGTCATCGTCATCGTCGCCCCCGGCGCCGGTACCGCTGCTCATCGAGCTGCCCAGGCCCGCTGACCCACCGTCACCCAGCACGGCTTGGTCGTAGGCGACCTCGGGTGACTGGCGCCGCCAGTGGGCCACGACCTGGCGCACCTACTCCTCGGTCACCCACGACCCCTGCACACGGCGCGGGACGCTGGACGACGGGCCCAGCAGCAACATGTCGCCCTTGCCCAGGAGCCGCTCAGCGCCCTGCTGGTCGAGGATCACCCGGCTGTCGGTGGAGCTGGACACGGCGAAGGCCCAGCGGCTGGGGATGTTGGCTTTGATCAGACCCGTGATGACGTTCACCGACGGTCGCTGGGTGGCGATCACCAGGTGGATGCCCACGGCTCGGGCCTTCTGGGCGATGCGGGTGATGGACTCCTCGACGTCGCGGGCGGCGACCATCATCAGGTCCGACAGCTCGTCGATCACGACCAGGATGAACGGCAGCCGGACATAGGTCGGGTCCGACGGCGACTCGGCTTCGAGCTGCCCACGGTCGAAGGCGGCGTTGTAGCCGGTGATGTCTCGGAACCCGACCGAGGCCAGCAGGTCGTAGCGGCGCTCCATCTCCCGCACCGCCCAGGCCAGGGCGTTGGCCGCCTTCTTGGGGTCGGTGACCACCTCGGTGAGCAGGTGGGGCAGTCGGCCGTACTGACCCATCTCGACCTGCTTGGGATCGACGAGGATCATCCGCACCGAGTCGGGCGTTGCCCGCATCAGCACCGATGTGAGCAGCGAGTTGATGCACGACGACTTGCCCGCGCCGGTGGCTCCAGCGATCAGCACGTGGGGCATCGAGGCGAGGGGAGCCATCACAGCGTGGCCGTCGATGTCGCGCCCGACCGCCACCTCCAACGGATGGGTCGCGTTGCGGGCCTCGGGGCTGGCCAGGATGTCGCCGACGGTGACGAGCTGCTTGCGGGAGTTGGGGATCTCGATGCCGATGGCCTGCTTGCCGGGGATCGGCGCGAGGATGCGCACGTCGGGTGTGGCCATGGCGTAGGCGATGTCTCGGTGGAGGCTGGTGACCCGGGCCACCTTCACCCCAGGTCCGAGCTCCAGCTCGTAGCGGGTGACCGTCGGCCCCACCGTCATGCCGATGAGACGCGTCTCGACTCCGTGCTCGGCGAGAGCGTGGGCCAGGTGGTGGCCGGTGTCGGTGGCGGCCTTGCCGTCGACGGCCTGGGCCTCGACCCGGTCGAGGAGCCGGGGTGGAGGGAGCTTCCACACCGAGGACTCGCCGGCCGGTCCGAGGTCGAGGCCGAGCTGCTCGGGTTCGGCGGTCGGATCGGGTGCCGAGCGACGGCGCCGCCGCGTCGCCGGGGACCGCCCACCGGGCTCGGGCTCGGCCTCCTGGTCGTAGAGCGACGGCCCGACGGCGCCGTCACGGATGTCGACCTCGGCGTCGGAGCGAGGCACACGATCGTCGGGGTCGAGTCTGAACAGGGAGCCGACGGCCCGTCGGAGGACCGATGTCGTCGCCCCGAGACCGGTGACGCCCATCGACGCCACCTGGCCGAGGGCGACGTCGGCGACCAGCACCAGTCCGGCCACGGCCACCAGGATCAACACGATGACCGCGCCACCGGTGGCTACCAGCCCCCTCAGGGGTTCACCGACCCCGGCGCCCACGATGCCGGCCGCGTCGACCAGGTCGTCGCCGGTGGCGTCGAAGGGCGGCGCCCCGCGCCCCAGGTGCAGCAGCCCGAGCGTGGCCACGACGAGCAGCGCGCCGCCGAGCACCCTCCGGGCCGGGCCGTGGGCACCCGGCGAGGAATCCCCGGGCTCGGCCTCAGCGGAGGGCGGAGACGATCGGCGCCCACGGACCAGGAGCACCCCGGCGGCAAGAAGGCCGGGCGGCACCATGATGCGGGCCGCTCCGACCAGCAGACCTGCGCCGCGGGCCGCACCCCGACCGACCGGCCCACCCAGGTCGCCGCCGTAGACGCCGAGGGCCACGATCAGCCCGATGAGCACCAGCAGCAGTCCGGCCAGGTCGCTGCGATGGCCCTCCGTCGCGTGTGAGGTGGCCCGGGCGATCCGCACCAGCGCGGTCTCCGAGGCCGGACCCTTGCGGGCCGACGAGGTTGAACGGGCCTTCTTGGCCGGCACCTTGCGCTTGGGCGCGGCCTTCTTGGCTCGCGAGGCGGCTGGCTGGCGGGAGCGGGTCGATCCGGCCTTGGAGGCACCGGACGGGGCCCGACCCGCCGGGCGGGGACGACGGCTGGTCGTGGTCACGGTGCAACGACGCTACCCGCGGGTCCCTCCGCCGAGGCGGACACCCGCGCGCCCGCCTCGCCCGATCCGCAGACCCTCGGTTCTGGCGTACCTGGTGCACCGTGGTGGTCCAGCACGTACGCCAGAACGGGGTTCCGGCGTCGGACGGTTCAGGACTCGAGGACCACCGGGACGATCATGGGGCGACGGCGGGTGCGGTCGCTCACGAAGCGGCCCGTCGAGCGGCGCACGACCCGCGACAACGCCTCCACGTCGCCGGTCGGATCGTCGGCCAGGGCCTGCTTGACCTCCTGGGCCACTATCTGGCGGCACTCGTCGAGGAGGTCTTCGGCCTCGGCTGCGTGGACCCAACCCCGGGTGATCACCTCGGGGCCGATCACGATCGACGCCGAGTCGACATCGACTCCCACGATGACCACGACCACGCCTTCATCCGCGAGCACTCGCCGGTCGCGCAGCACGCCGTGGCTCACGTCGCCGATTCCGGACCCGTCGACGTACAGGTAACCGGCCGGCACCCGGTCCAGGCGGCGGAGGCCGTCGTCGGTGAGCTGCACCCGATCGCCGTCCTCGCAGAGCAGCACCCGATCGGCGGCCACGCCCATCTGCCGGCCGAGGGCGGCATGGCTGACGAGGTGCCGGTACTCCCCGTGCACCGGTATGAACCACTGGGGCTTGGCTATCGACAGGAAGGTCTTCAGCTCCTCGGACTTGGCGTGGCCGGTGGCGTGGACGTCCTCGATGCCGGAGTGCACGACCTGCACTCCGAGGCGCATCAGCCCGTCGATCACCTTGGACACGTTCATCTCGTTGCCCGGGATCGGGTGGGAGCTGAGGATCACCGTGTCGTCGGCTCCGAGCTTCAGGAACTTCGACTCACGGTTGGCCATGAGGGTCAACGCCGACATGGGCTCGCCCTGGGATCCGGTGGAGATGACGCAGACGCGACCGGGTTCGAGGTCGCCCACCTCGTCGATGTCGCGCAGACGGTCGTCGGGGATGGTGAGCAGCCCCATCTCCCGGGCCAGGCGGACGTTCTTGCGCATCGACAGCCCGAGCGTCGCCACCACCCGGTCGAAGGAGATGGCGGCATCGGCGATCTGCTGGATCCGGTGGATGTGGCTGGCGAAGCAGGTGGTGACGATGCGCCGGCCCTCGTGGGCGTGGAACAGGTCGAACAGGACCCGGCCGATGCTGGTCTCGCTGCGGGAGTGGCCGTGCTGGTCGGCGTTGGTGCTGTCGCTCAGCAGCAGGCGGATGCCCTCGTCCTCGGCGATGGCGCCGATCGCGGCCAGGTCGGTGAGGCGACCGTCGACCGGTGTGAGGTCGAGCTTGAAGTCGCCGCTGTGAAGGATCGTGCCCTGCGGGGTGTGGATGGCGGTCGCGAAGCCGTGCGGCACCGAGTGCGTGACCGGGATGAACTCGCAGTCGAAGGGTCCGATGGCCCGTCGCTCGCGGTCGCCGACCACGATCAGCTCGGTGCGATCGAGCAGGCCGGACTCCTCGATGCGGTTGCGGGCCAGGGCCAGGGTGAGGGCCGACCCGAACAACGGGAACGACAGCTCGCGCAGCAGGAATGACAGGGCGCCGTGGTGGTCCTCGTGGCCGTGGGTGACGATGCAGCCCTCGACCCGGTCGCCGTTCTCGAGCAGCCAGGTGAAGTCGGGCAGCACCAGGTCGACGCCGAGCATGTCGGCGTCGGGGAACATCAGCCCGCAGTCGACCAGCAGGATCCGGCCGTCGGCCTCGATCGCCGCGCAGTTCCGCCCGATCTCGCCCAGCCCACCCAGGAAGGTCACGGTCACGGGCGACTTGGGGCTCACGGCCGGCGAGCCTAGAGCCCGGACCTTCCGGGGCCCCTCTCCCGAGCGCTCCACACCGGTCGCCTACACTCGCCACGCCCAGCCGGGCGGACGCCGGCCCTTGCGGCGGGCGCTCCGACCATGCCCCCGCCCCAGCCCCTGCCCCCCTCGTCGTCTCGCCGCACCTCATCCGAAGCCGGAGAGCGCCGCCGGGCCTGGCTCGTCACGGCCGCCCTGCTGACCCTGGCCGGAGCGGCGTGGGCCTTCTCGACACCGCTGATGAGCGGGGCGGACGAGTCCGACCACGCCATCCAGGCCGCGGCGGTGGTGCGGGGCCAGCCCGTCGGCGGGGCCACGCTCGAGCTGCTGGGGCACCCGAACGTCTTCATCGAGGTCGAGGTGCCTGAGGCCTACAGCGAGGCACGGGTCGTCTCGACCTGCTTCATCGACCCCCCCGACGAC